>ENA-OWPM01000005-OWPM01000005.1-human-gut-metagenome-genome-assembly--contig:-NODE-5-length-333006-cov-78.903118_pt1 | contig 333006 bp, 280 predicted proteins | sample MGYA00248267_ERZ651852 | MGnify/ENA primary metagenome ERZ651852 (study PRJEB26924, sample SAMEA4378228) | human gut metagenome | biome: human gut; feature: human-associated habitat; material: faeces... | reverse complement strand
GATTTTATTATATCATATTCCCCCTGTTACTCTATCAAAAATATGATAAACTCTCATTTCAAACCACCTTAATCTTGATTTTCTTGACTTTGGCTTTTGTGAACTTGATTATCAGTTCATCTATAACGTCGGTGTACTTTCCTCGTGAGATGAGATCATTTCTCAAATCAATAAGGCTGTTGATGACTGTACGCCGTTCATCGGGTGATAAATATAAGTGATATCTCGGATTTCTCATTCTGCTACCTCCGTTTCATTTTGATGATTTCATTATAAACGGAGCTTACCCAAAAATCGAATATGTGGATAAAAAATCTTTTAAAGACAGAAAAACGCCGCTTCAGCTTTTACACTGAAACGGCGTTCTGTTTTTGTATCAGAGAACACATCTGACGGCAAATCCGCCGCTGAAAAAGTAGGTGTTCATCCAATACTTGTTTGGTGGAGGTGAGGGGAATCGAACCCCTGTCCGAAAATCTATTCCCAAAGCTTTCTACGAGTGTAGTTTGTATATTAACATTCCCTTACATAGTCGCCTACAAACAGGCTACTATGCTTAGTAGTTCCTAATGTGTGACAATGGTCGGAACACTCCAATGTTCACATTTACCACTAAATGATGCCCTGATTAAGTCGTGGTAATCTTAAAGAGGACAAGCTGCATTAAGCAGCTAGAGCAACTTTATTGTTGTCGTTTAATTTAAAAAGTTGTAGGTTATAAGTGGTCCTACGCCACTACTCGCTTACTAAGGTTCAAAACCCCCGTCGAAACCTTTACACCCCCATATATAAGGCAGTTTCCTGCCTATAATGTGGATTAATATTGCCTTTCTTTCAAGGCTCTGTCTATGTTTCTTTTGGCATCTCTTTCAGCCATAGAAGCTCTCTTGTCATAAAGCTTTTTACCTTTACAAAGACCTACTTGCATCTTAACCTTGCTACCTTTAAAGTAAAGGCTAATAGGGATAAGTGAAAGTCCTTGTTGCTGAAGTGTGCCAAAGAGTTTTAAAATCTCTTTTTTGTGCATTAACAGTCTTCTTACTCTCATAGGGTCTTTGTTAAAAACATTACCATGGTCATAAGGAGAAATGTGCATACCGTTTACGAAGATTTCTCCGTCAACAATATTGCACCAACTATCTTTTAGATTTACTCTACCTGCCCTTAGTGACTTAACTTCTGTGCCACAAAGCTCAATACCTGCCTCATAGCTTTCAAGTACAAAGTAGTCATGATGGGCTTTTTTGTTTTGTGCAATTGTTTTTGTACTTTCTTTCATAACTACACCTAAAATTTATCAAAGGTCTGTTCTGCCTTCCAAAGCTCTTGCAAGTGTAACTTCATCAGCATATTCCAAATCTCCACCTACAGGAATACCATATGCCAGTCTTGTAACTTTTATACCAAGTGGTTTTAGTAATCTTGTTAAGTACATAGCAGTTGCTTCCCCTTCAACAGTAGGGTTAGTTGCCATAATAACTTCCTTAACCTCTTGATTATTCAGCCTTGCCAAAAGTTCTTTAATCTTTAACTGGTCAGGACCAACACCGTTTAGGGGAGAGATTGCTCCGTGAAGTACATGATAAGTACCTCTGTATTCATTAGTGCTTTCCATTGCCATTGCATCCCTTGGTGTTTCAACAACACAAATAACAGAATGGTCACGACTTGCACTTGTACAAACAGGACATTTGTCTTTGTCGGTAAAGTTGCAACAAATGCTACAATACTTTATCTTTTCATGTGCATCAATAATAGCTTTAGAAAATTCCTCTGCTTCTGTTTTTGGCATATTTAGAACAAAATATGCAAGTCTTTGGGCAGTTTTTGCACCGATACCCGGAAGTTTTTCAAATTGCTCAATGAGTTTTTGCAAAGGAGCAACGCTATAACTTGCCATTAGAACATACCCGGAATGCTAAGACCACCGGAAATAGCAGATAGTGCATCTTCCTTTTCTTTTGCAGCATTTCTAAGTGCTTCATTAACTGCACCGATAACAATATCACTTAACATTTCAACATCTTCAGGGTCAACAACTTCAGGGTCAATTTCAAGTGACTTAACTTCCATCTTACCTGTAACAGTAGCCTTAACTGCACCACCACCGGCAGTAGCTGAGTATTCTTTTTCTTCCAGCTCGGTAGTTGTTTCTTCCATTTTCTGTTGCATTTTCTGTGCCTGCATAGCTAGTTGCTGCATATTTCCAATGCCGCCACCACCATAGTTCTTTGGTAATCTTGCTTTCATATTAATATTTCCTTTCGCTTTATAAAATTATTATACTTTATTCTTCAGTAATTTCAATACCTTTTTCCTTTAAATTGTCAGTAAATTCATCCAGAGGGTCATTTTTTTCAACTTTTTTAACAGGTGGCTTGTATGGACCAAGGTTATATCTCTTACCGGTTAATTCCTGAACTGCATCTCGGATTCTGTCCTTCTGTTCAGGATCTCTCTTTAGCAGTTGAAAAGGTATATCTGTTTTTGCATCAATCAGTAGATAATTTCCACTGACATAAGCAGTAGTATCTAAGAAAGACATAGCAATAGTTTTGCTATATTCTTTTAGGTTCTCTACAACTTCTTGCCATTGCATAAATGGTTTTGCATTAGCATAAATTTCTTCAAGGTTAAGTTGCTTTTTTGGGGCAGGCTTGTGTTCCTCAACTTTTTTTGGTTCATTGTGATTAATAATTTCTGGGAATGGTACGGGACTGCTTGGAACAGTTGGAGCAAATGACTTTTCTGCTTTAGCTCTTTCTTCCTTTTTTAGAAGTCCTTTTTTTACTTCCTCAATCTTGTTTCTTAAGCTATCTGCACCGGCATACTTATCTTGTTTAGGTGTACCGTCATCAACAAATGGATTAACAGGTGGCTTTTCTTTAGAAACAACATTTTCTTCCTTTTGAATTGGCTCTGTAGAAATTGGGGAAGGAGTAGCAACTTCTTCTTTTGCAATAGGTGAAGTTTCTTTATTAGTAGCTTCTTTAGTTTCGGCAGTTTTTGCTGAACCGAAGTTTCCCATATTTACTGCTCTTTCAAGTTTAACTAATCTTGAAAGCAAAGCCTCTTGACTACCGTCCAGTTCAGGAGCAGTTAACTTAATTAAAGCAGTTTCCATTTCTGTACGGTTAGAGGAGCTTTTTCCCATTCTTTCAGCACTTCTCTGAAGTACATCCATAAAGTAAATTATATCTGCCAAAGAAACATAATCACATTGACTTACTGCCTCATCGAATTCCTCATCACTCATAACAATCATTTGTCTTGGGTTATTAATTGTTTTGATAAGCATATAATTTCTAAAGTGGTCAATAAGTTCAGCACAAAGCCTTGCCATATCTTTACTTTCGGAATGCAGCTTATCAACAATCTTTAAGGCTCTTTGAGGGTTCTTGTTTATACAAGCAGAAGATAGGGAGAAAAGGTAGTCCTTTTGAGCAAGACCTGCAGCTTGTCTAACAACTTCTGCATCAATATTTTTGCTAATACCAATACATCTATCCATTATAGATAGGGAGTCACGCATTGCACCGTCTGCAATAACTGCAGTTAGGTGACAAGCATCATCAGTAATAGTTACATTTTCTTGTTCTGCAACATACTTTAGTCTTTTTGTAATATCCTCAGGAGAAATTCTGTGGAAGTCAAAACGTTGACATCTGGAAAGAATTGTTTGAGGTAACATATGAACTTCTGTTGTAGCAAGAATAAATATAACATGAGCAGGTGGTTCTTCAAGTGTTTTTAGCAAAGCATTGAAGGCTGCATCAGTAAGCATATGAACTTCATCTATAATGTAAACTCTATACTTACCTTTTGATGGGGAAAAGGATGATTCTTCAATTAGTTCCCTAATATCATCAATACCTCTGTTACTGGCTGCATCCATTTCTACAACATCAAGTAAGTTGCCTTCTTGAAAATCAATACAGTTTTCACATTTACCACAAGGATTGCCGTCTTGTAAATCAAGACAGTTAACTGCTTTTGCAAGAATTTTAGCACAAGTTGTTTTACCTGTACCTCTAGAACCGGTGAATAAATAAGCATGATTGATTCTGCCACTTTTAAGTTCATTTTTAAGAGTAACAGTAACCTGAGGTTGACCTACTACATCAGCAAATGTTTCCGGTCTCCATTTACGGTACAAAACTTGATACATAAAATTCACCTGCTTTTCTGTAAAATAAAAAATTGCAAACCGTTATGCCGTCATAACGGCAATGATTTACATAAGTGAACGGCAGACTTACTATATCGCATCGAGAACACTGCTTAATGCTGCTCAGTTCCCTGCCTGACATGATTCACAGGCCTCAATCGTATAGGGCCTGTCGTTCGCTTATATAAACCAAAAGTATAACTGGTTTGCAACGTATAATGTATTATAACATATAGATTTAGAAAAATCAAGGAGTTTTTTTTGCTTTCACTACTTGAAATAAATTAGGGAATATTGTATAATCAAGAGAGTAAAAAATAGTAAAAATTTAGCATAGGAGTATAATAGGCTTATGATTAGTGGTGCAGACATTATGATTAAGTGCTTGGAGGCTGAAGGCATTGATACAGTTTTCGGTTATCCGGGTGCAGCTATATGTCCATTTTATGATTCACTATATAAATCTAATATAAAGCATGTTCTTGTAAGAATGGAACAGTCAGCAGTACACGCAGCTAACGGTTATAGCCGTTGCAGTAACAAGGTTGGTGTATGTGTTGCAACATCCGGTCCCGGTGCTACAAATATGATTACCGGTATAGCTACTGCTTACTCAGACAGTATTCCGGTTATTTGTATTACAGGCCAGGTAAAGAGAGAACTTCTTGGTAGAGATGTTTTCCAAGAAGCTGACATTACAGGTGCTTGTGAACCATTTGTAAAGCATAGCTACCTTGTAAATGATACAAAGGACTTGCCAAGAGTATTTAAAGAGGCTTTTCATATTGCCACAACAGGCAGAATGGGACCTGTTCTTATAGATATACCTCAGGATGTTCAGGAAGAAGAGATTGAGTCTTTTGAATATCCGGATAGTGTTGATATTGTTGGATACAAACCGAATGTTCGTGGTCACAAGATGCAGATTAAAAAGGCAATTGACCTTATTAAAGAAGCAGAAAGACCACTTATTGTTGCCGGTGGTGGTGTACTTTCTTCAGGAAGTAAGCTAAAGCTACAACAGTTTGCAGAAATGACAGGTATTCCGGTAATTTCTACATTAATGGGTATCGGTGTAATGCCTAGTGAACATATGCGTTACCTTGGTATGTTAGGTACACATGGTAAGAAATATGCAAATATGGCATTGCATGAAAGTGACTTGCTTATTGTTTGTGGTGCTAGACTTGGTGACAGAGCTGTTGCAAAGCCTGACCAGGTTAGTCGTACAAGCAAGATTATACATATAGATATTGACCCTGCTGAAATCGGTAAGAATGTTAGAACAACAGTACCGATTGTAGGGGATATGAAGAATGTAATTGAAAAGTTAATTGATGAAATCGGTGATTACCACATTCCTCATCAGTGGTGTGAAACCTATAGAGAATGGAAAGAAAAACTTTATAGAGTTCCACCTGTTAAGGAAGGTTATGTTGAACCAAGATCATTGATTGCAAAACTTTCATTTATGATGAAGAGCAAGGGTATCCTTGTAGCCGATGTTGGCCAAAACCAAATTTGGTGTGCCAACAACTTCCGTATTCGTGAGGGTAGATTCCTTACAACCGGTGGTATGGGTACAATGGGATACAGTGTTCCTGCAGCAATCGGTGCTAAAATGGCAAGACCATCAAGAGATGTTGTTGCAGTTTGTGGTGACGGTTCTTTCCAAATGAACCTAACTGAACTTGGCACAATTATGCAGAATAATGTAGATATTAAGATTATTGTTATGCGTAACAATCGTCTTGGTATGGTTAGAGAACTTCAGTCAAACCATTACGGTAGCAGATACAGTGCTACAATCCTTGGTGATCCTGATTTCACAAAGATTGCTGAGGCTTATGGTATTAAGACTGCTGAAGTTAACTCAAACGAAGAGGCTGAAAAAGTTGCAGAAGAAATGTTTAAGCTAAAAGAACCTTTCATTCTTATCTGTAATGTTCATCCTGATACACCATCAATTTAAGTAGGGGGATTAAGATGAAATATACTTTATCAGTTATTGTTGAGAACTGTTCAGGCGTATTGTCAAAGATTTCCGGTCTTTTCTCAAGAAGAGCATTTAACATTGACAGTCTAGCCGTTGGTGTAACAAGTAATCCTAAAATCTCTAGAATTACAATTGTTACTGATGGTGACGAATATGTAGTTGAACAGATTGAAAAGCAACTAAACAAGCTTATCCCTGTTATCAAGGTTAAACGCCTTGAAGAGGGTGAATATATAGGTCGTGAATTACTCTTAATTAAAGTTTCTTGCACAAGTAAGAAACGAGAAGAAATTATGGGTATTGCACAACTTGTTCAAGCTAAAATTGTAGATGTTTCATCATCTGCAGTAACCCTTGAATATAGCGAAGAAGTTGACAAAATCGACATTTTGCTTGAATTACTGAGACCATTTGGTATCAAGGAAATTGTTCGTACAGGTAAAGTAGCTATTGAAAAGGGACATGGTGAAGCCTATCACAGTGGCTTCAACGATTAAGCGATTAACTAGCATTAAATTTTCCATGCTATTTAACCTTATATTATGCCAATTTTAAGGGAGGAATATAAAATGGCAGCAAGAATTTTTTATCAACAGGATTGTGATCTTAACCTACTAAAGGATAAGACTGTAGCAATTATCGGTTACGGTTCACAGGGCCACGCACATGCACTTAACCTAAAGGATAGTGGCGTAAAGGTTATTATTGGTCTTTATAACGGTTCTAAGAGCTGGGCTAAGGCTGAAGCTCAGGGCTTTGAAGTATTTACAGCAGCAGAAGCAGCTAAGCAGGCTGACATCATTATGATTCTAATCAACGATGAAAAGCAGGCAGCTATGTATAAGAAGGACATTGAACCTAACCTAGAAGAAGGCAATATGCTAATGTTCGCTCATGGCTTTGCAATTCACTTTGGTCAGATTGTACCTCCAGCTAATGTTGATGTTACAATGATTGCTCCTAAGGGACCTGGTCACACAGTACGTTCAGAATATCAGGCAGGTAAGGGTGTTCCTTGTCTAGTAGCTGTTGAACAGGATTACACAGGTATGGCTCAGCAGTTAGCTCTAGCATATTCAGCAGGTATCGGTGGTAGCCGTGCTGGTGTTCTAGAAACAACATTCAAGACAGAAACAGAAACTGACCTATTCGGTGAACAGGCTGTTCTATGTGGTGGTGTTTGTGCTCTAATGCAGGCTGGTTTTGAAACACTATGTGAAGCAGGTTATGACCCAAGAAATGCTTACTTCGAATGTATCCACGAAATGAAGCTAATCGTTGACCTAATTTATCAGTCAGGTTTCGAAGGTATGAGATATTCAATCTCTAACACAGCTGAATACGGTGACTATATCACAGGTCCAAAGATTGTTACAGAAGACACAAAGAAGGCTATGAAGCAGATTCTAGCAGACATCCAGAGTGGTGCTTTTGCTAAGGACTTCCTACTAGATATGTCACCAGCTGGTGGTCAGGCTCACTTCAGAGCTATGCGTAAGAATGCTGCTCAGCATCCATCAGAAATCGTTGGTAAGGAAATCCGTAAGCTGTATAGCTGGGATGATGGCGATAAGCTAATCAACAACTAATTTTTATTAGTTATAATTAAATATCTATTCTGACTTATAAGGCTGTCCCATATGGAACAGCCTTTTCCTTTTATAATATAAAGTTAATTTTGTTTTTAATCAAAATATTATATTGTAAAGTATTACAATAAAAACACTTTTAACTGCAATAATTTTTAACAATAAATGAATAGCAAAATATTAGCAAAAATGATATTATTAACTTGGGTAAATAAGGAGGAATATTATGAAAAAATTATTATCCGTTTTTCTTGCAGTTGTAATGTGTGTGACTGCTATCTTTACAGTAACTTCTGTTTCTGCTTATGATACAAAAGCTGCTGACAGTGACAGTAATGTCATTGTAAAGTTCAGTGGAAGCACTTTGTTAATTGAGGGCTATGGTGATATGCCAAATTATGAACATTCACCATGGGAAAAAATTAGATCTGATATTCAAAAGATTGTCGTTGGTAAGGATATAACATCTATCGGTGTGGGTAACTTTAGTGGAATGGCTAATCTAACAAATGTTAAATTTGAAAGTGGCAGTAAACTGAAAAAAATCAGTGATGGTGCTTTTTACAATGACGGTAAATTACCAACTATCGTTTTGCCAAGCACTGTTCAGACTATAGGTAATGATGTTTTCCGTGATTGTAAAAATTTAAAGAATTTTTCTTTATCATCAAAAGTAACTGTTGGCAACAATGCTTTCTATTATTGTTCAAATTTAGTAAGTGTATCTATGCCTAATGCCATTAGTTTCGGAGAATATGCTTTTGGTGAGTGCGAAAATTTAAAAACTGCTGACCTTGGTGGTGCATCAATAGGTAAAAAATGTTTTAGTGGATGTAATAAATTAGAGAAAGTTACATCAGGTTCAGTTGGAGAATATGCAATTTCCGGTAAAAATATAAAATATCTTAATCTTTCTAAAGCAAAGGTTTTGGGAAAATCAGCTTTACAAAATTTAAAAATCAAAAACCTTACTATCGGTGCAGAAAAAATTGATAAAGAGGCTATTTGGAATTGTGAATTTGAAACATTAAACTTAAAAAATGCTAAGACTCTTGTTGATGATTCTTCTATTAGCAATACAAAGATAAAAACCCTTAATGCACCTAAACTTTTAGTAGTTCCTTATCAGGGCTTTTCATATAACTTTATTGAAAAAATCAACTTTGGTTCAGTAACAAAAATCGGTTATAGAGGACTTTCTTTTTTCTACAAAGGAGATTACGCTTTAAAGGAAGTAACAGGTCTTTCAAAACTAAAAGAAATTGATAACGAAGCCTTTAAAAATTGTAAATATCTAAAGAAAATATCACCAACTAAGAGTTTACAGAAAATAGGTTGCTGGGCTTTTAAGGGTTGTACTTCCCTTGTAAGTGGTATTGATGTGTCCAAAACAAAAAAAATCGGTATAGGTGCTTTTACCGATTGTGTCAATTTATCTTCAAGGCTTAACTTTAAGGTTATTAAGAAGATAGAAAGTGATGCTTTCAAAAACTGTCCAAAGGTTAAGTGTAACTCTTTAGGCGATAGAATAGAGTATATAGGACTAGAGGCTTTCTTAGGTTGTAAGAGCATCAATTATATTTATATTCCACGCTCAGGCCCTAGTCTTGACAGATGTACATTTGTTAAGAATATTGATAAAATCAAAATGGTCAATGGCGTTAAAAAGTATTTCTATAACGAAAAAGGTAAGACAATCGGCATCTGTTCCGAAAAAGGTTCAACACAACTTTACTGTGCTAAAAAGTATAAAATGCCTTATAAAGTAGCAGTTGGATCAATCAGTGTAAGCAAAAGAAGAATAACTGTAAAGAAAGGTAAGAATACAAAAATCAAGGTTACTATGAATCCAACCAAGTGTTCAACTAAGTCTTATTCAGTTAAAGTAAGCAATAGCAAAATTGCAAAGATGAATACTAAGGGTGTTATTAAAGGTCTTAAAAAAGGTAAATGTATTATCACATTATCTTCTAAAGACGGTTCTCTAAAAACAAAGACTATTAATGTAACTGTAAAATAATTTTATCGGGCTGTTCCATAGGGGACAGCCTTTTTTGTGCATATTACTACCATTTTTTAAGTAGTTTTGACTATTATTTTAAATAATAAAAATTGTATAGTAAAGTTTTACAATAATAATGCTTATGTGTGTAATAAATTTTAGCATTTATTGAATAGTAAATGATAAGAAAAGATGATAAAATATTAACAGGATAAAAGGAGGAATATTATGAAAAAATTATTATCCATTGTTTTGGCAGTTTTAATGTGTATGACTGCTATGACAACAGCAATTTCTGTTTCTGCTAAAGAAACAAATACTGTGGAAACTTCTGCAACAGTAGGCAACATCTCTTGGGGTGTTAGTGGTGGTTACCTTTATATTGTAGGTTCAGGTGAATTACCTAACTTTACTGCTTATAATGCACCATGGAGTTCTAAGTATCAGGAAATTAACAGAGTAGTTATTGATGGTAATATCACTTCTATCGGTTCATATGCTTTTTATAATCTATCAAATCTTGTTTCTGTACAGTTTGATGGTGTTTCAAAGCTAACTAAGATTGGCAATAATGCTTTTAGTTATTGTACTTCTTTAACTGATATTACTTTACCTTCAACAGTTAAAAGTGTAGGCAAGAATGTATTTTATAATTGTAAGGCTATGACTAATTTTACAACAAATTGTAGTGCTTCTTACGGTGACTATGCTTTTGAATATTGTACAAATCTAAAGACAGTTAATGCTCCAAAGTCTAAGTCTTTTGGTGGCAATGCTTTTTATGGTTGTGATAATCTTACAAAGGCAAACCTAGGTAATGCAACACTAGGTGAGTATTGTATGTATAATAACGATAAGCTGGTTAGCCTTACTGCAGGTTCACTAAACAAAAGAGCAGTTTATAGTGCTGATAATCTAACTTCACTTAATATTAGAAATGCAAAGTATATTAAGGGCTTTGCTTTATATAATCTACCTAAGTTAACTTCTGTTAGCTCAAATGCAACTTCTATTGATGCTGATGCATTCTTTGGTTCAGAAAATATTAAGACAATTAACCTACCAAAGGTAAAAGTAATTCAGGATTATACTTTCAAAAACGCTAAGAAACTACAGACAGTAAAACTTGGCTCAGCACAGAAAATCGGTAAATATGCTTTTTATGGTTGTACTAACCTAACAACAATTACCGGTACATCTAATGTTAAGAGAGTTGATATTGCTGCATTCGATAGTTGTAAAAAGTTAAAGAAGTTTACTTCTTCAAGTAAGCTGGGTTATGTTGGTTACAATGCATTCTTTAATTGTCAGAATATGACAGGTTCAATTAACTTCTCTAATGTTACATATGTTGATGATAATGCATTTGCAAACTGTAAGAAGTTAGCATCAACACTTAACTTTAAAAAGGTAACAAACATTGGTACATCTGCTTTCTTTAATTGTCAAAAACTAAAGGGCAATACACTAGGTACAAAGCTTAAGAAACTTGGTTCTAAAGTATTTATCGGTTGCAGTAGTATCAGTTCACTATATGTACCTTCAACTTGTAAGAAGACAGGCTATGATATTTTTGTAAAACAGGCATTCTCAATTAAGGACTCTAACGGTTATTTTACTTATAAGTATTACCCAAATGGTAAGAAGATTACTATTTACGGTAATAAAGGTTCAGGTATTCATTCTTATGCAAAGCTATACAAAAACCCATTTAAGTATGCCGTTAAATCAGTTTCTGTAAATAGCACAAAGGTAACAATTAAGAAAGGTAAGACTTTCAAACTAAAAACATATGTAAGCCCTGCAAACTGTGGCAATAAAACAGTTACAGTAAAGAGTAGCAATGCAAAGGTTGCAACAATTAACTCTAAGGGTATTATCAAAGGTATCAAAAAGGGTACATGTAAAATTACAGTAACTGCAAGAGATGGTTCTCAAAAATCAAAGACTGTTACAGTTACAGTAAAATAAATTAAATATTAAAAGTCCCTTGTATAAGGGACTTTTTTGTATATTTATGGGAGATAATTATGGAAAAAATGAATGTTAACTCTAGGGCGTTTTCAATAATTAAGTTGTTAGGTAAGGGGAAGGGTGGATATTCTTATCTTGTAACTGATGGTAAGAAAGAATATGTACTAAAGCAAATTCACCATGAACCATGTTCCTATTATCAATTTGGCGATAAACTTCAATCTGAACTTGATGATTATAAAAGATTATCGGATATAGGTATTGCTATGCCGAAATTACTTGACTATGATAGAGAAAATGAAAGAATTTTAAAGGAATATATCGAAGGTGAAACTGTTTTTGATATGGTATTAAATGATTGTCTGTCTAGTGCTTGTATAGAGCAAGTAAAGGAGATGTGTAAAATTCTTTATCCTAAAAATACAAATATTGATTATTTCCCAACTAACTTTGTGTTTCAAGATAATATTTTATATTATATAGACTTTGAGTGTAATGACTATATGGAACAGTGGAATTTTGAAAATTGGGGTATTAATTATTGGTCAAAAACATCTGAGTTTCTCTCTTATGTAGAAGAACATAAATAGCCTATTATAAAATATTTTGCTGTTTTGTAAATTAGGGTTTGTGGTGCTAGAACTTGCCTTGTTATGTGGTAGATATTTAGAATTAGCAGAGACTAACCAGCCTCCCTTGTGTAAAGGGAGGGGAACCACGAAGTGGTGGAAGGATTGTTTTGGTAGGCACTTTAGATTATATAAGATTTATTCGATATATGATGTAGGGAACGAACACTGTTCGTTCCTATATTTATAGATAACTTTTATCTAATCGTACACATTTTATCTAGAGAACACAATCTACCGTGACAATCCCTCTGTCAGCTATCGCTGACATCTCCCTTTACACAAGGGCGACTAGCGAATATGTACAAATTTAGGGTAACTACATAGGACAAAATTACAACAAACTTTTGGCTCACAGGTGTAGGGGCGAACAGTGTTCGCCCGTAATGAAAGTGTGAAACCTATGGGATTTTTGTCCTGTTTGCAGACTATAAATTTATAATATCTACAAAGGACAAAATACAAATAGAAAGGTTAATTTTCAAACGGGACATCAATTAAGTGAACATCAAAGAAAACGAGCCATAGGCGAAGTTTGATTTGCTAATGTGAACTTATGCAAAAGTTTTTGAACAAAAACTTTTGTTGAAAGGCCCTACACCTGTGAGTCATAGTTTCATATGATTTTATGGTATATATTCTCACTACAAATTTGCCTTTAACCACAATCAAAATTAAAAAGACAAACCCTAATTTATAATACTGATTATAAATTATCAAAGACAAAAAATATAACAATAAAGCTCTATGAAAATCTAGTTTCATAGAGCTTTAATTTATGCTTTTTTAAAAAATCTTTTATAAGTATTTATATCTTCTTTAACTTCTGAAATATCCATTGTGTAATAGGGAAAACCCATTTCACAATAAATTTCTATTAAGTGTTCTTTAGAAATACCCAGTATCTCAGCAACTCTGCCGTGAGAGTACTCCAAATTATCAATTTTTGGGCGTAACTGTAAGGCTTTTTCCTTTAGTTTATCCATATCTTTATTAGAAAGTGCTGTCATAAAAATCACATCATTTCATATTGCAAAATATTCTACAATAGTAGAAATTACAGATTATTTATTTTCCAATGCCTTTACAATTTGGTTAGCACACATATATACATTACCACCACCCATTGTTAGTACAAGGTCGCCTTCCTTAGCATTCTTAACAATGTAGTCAGTGATTTCATCAAATGTTTCAAGGCATACTGAGCCTGGAACTTTCTTGCCTAAATCTGTGTTGTAAACATTGTATGTGTTAGTTTCTCTAACCGGTAAAATAGCAGAGATAATTGCAGTATCAGGAATCTTTAGAGCCTTAGCAAAGTCATCCATTAATAGTGCAGTACGGCTGAATGTATGTGGTTGGAAAACTGCCCATACATGGTTGAAGCCAAGCTCCATAGCAGTTTCTAGTGTAGAAGTTAGTTCTGTTGGGTGGTGAGCAAAGTCGTCAACAACAGTAATGCCATTTGGTTTGCCCAGTAATTCAAATCTTCTGTGTACACCTGTGAACTTTGCAATGTTTTCTGCAATATCCTTAATTGGTACACCTAGATAATCTGCAACTGTAATTGCTGCAAGAGAATTATAAATATTGTGAATACCAGGTACTGATAGGTTAATCTTTGTTAGAAATTCGCCTTGATACATTAAATCATAACTCTGTGTAACACCATGTCTTTGCATATTTGTTGCATAATAGTCATTTTCCATTGAAAGGCCGAATGTAATCTTCTTAATGTTAACATCTTCAAGTGCATCTTCAGCATTTGCATTGTCACCGTTATAAACAACAAGGTTGCTTGTCTGATGAGCAAACTTGTTAAATGACTTTTTGATGTTGTCAAGATTCTTGAAGTAGTCAAGATGGTCAGCATCAATATTTAGGATAACTGAGATAAATGGGTGTAGCTGTAGGAAAGAGTCAACATATTCACAAGCTTCACATACCATAATATCACTTTTACCAACGTGACTGTTGCCACCAATGTATGGTAGCTTACCACCAATAATAGCTGATGGGTCTTTCTTTGAACCCACAAGAATTTGAGTTAGCATACCTGTTGTAGAAGTCTTGCCGTGAGTACCACTGATAGCAACACTCTTTTTGTAGTGACTTACTACAATGCCTAACATTTCTGAACGCTCAAGTGTTGGAATACCCATTTCTCTTGCTGCAACAAGTTCAGGGTTGTCATCCTTGATTGCTGCTGTGTAGCAAAGAACATCAGGTTTTGCATCCTTAATATTCTCTGCGTTTTGTCCCATATATACCTTAATGCCATAGTTACGGATTCTCTCCAAAGTGTCACCCTCTGCAATGTCAGAACCTGTAATTTCGTAACCCTTTGCTAAAAGAATTTCTGCTAGTGGACACATACCACTACCACCAATTCCCATAAAATGAATTCTTTTTTTATCGTCTAAAAAATGCTTTTTATCCACAATAATTACCTCTTTAATTTATTTATAGTTCCATTATATAATTTTATAAGATAAATTGCAATTACTATAACAGATATTTTATAAAATTGTTGATTTGACTATGTATAAATGTTAAAATTAAGATATGAAAAAAATTATGACTATTAAGAAGAATGACAGATTAATAATTGATATAACCGGCACAACAAGTGAGGGTTATGGTGTAGGCAAAAGTGATGAGGGTATTGCAATTTTTGTACCTAATTCAGCAGTAGGTGACAGGGTAGATGTACTGATTGTTAAGGTGCTAAAGCGTTATTGTTTTGGCAAAGTGATGGAAATTATCAAGCCATCAGAATATAGACAAGAAGTAGATTGTAAAGTTTTTCTAAAATGTGGTGGTTGTTGTTACCGCCATATTACCTATGATGCTGAATTAAAAATCAAGGAGCAAAAAGTAAAGGATGCTATTGCAAGAATTGCAGGTCTTAATGTAAAAATCAATCCTATTGTAGGAGCAGATGTACCGGATAATTACAGAAACAAAGCACAGTTTCCTTTAGCTAAAAATAAAGACGGTAATGTTGAAATGGGTTTCTATGGTTTTCATAGCCATAGGGTGGTTGATGCCGATACTTGCTTGTTACAACCTAAAATTTTTGATAAGGTAATGGCAGTAGTTAAGGACTATTTGCAAACCACTAATGAAACTATCTATGATGAAACAACTCATAAAGGGCTTGTCAGACATTTGTATGTTAGATATGGTGAAAAAACAGGTGAAGTGATGGTTTGTCTTGTTATTAACGGTGACAAGCTAAAGAATGAAACTTTACTGGTTAATTCTTTAAAAGAAAATATACCTAACCTAAAAAGTGTTGTAATTAATTCTAATAAAGAAAAAACAAATGTAATTACAGGTACAAAAAATAGAGCAATCTATGGTGACACTTATATTATTGACAACTTGTGTGGACTTAATTTCAGAATTTCCCCAAATAGTTTTTATCAAGTTAACCATAGTCAAGCAGAGAAACTGTATAACAAAGCTAAAGAATATGCCAACCTTACAGGTAAAGAAAATCTAATTGACCTTTATTGTGGTACAGGTACAATCGGACTTACAATGGCTAATGAATGTAAAAGTTTAATTGGTGTTGAAATTGTACCTCAGGCTATTAAGGATGCTAAACTTAATGCAAAGTTAAATAATATTAATAACGCACAGTTTATTTGTGGTGATGCAACAAAGTGTGGGGAAAAGCTAAAGAATGACAATATTTCTCCTGATGTTGTAGTTGTTGACCCACCAAGAAAAGGACTGACAGAGGACTTGATACTTTCAATTAAAGCTATGTCACCAAAGAGAGTTGTGTATGTTTCTTGTGACCCGGGAACTTTAGCTCGTGATTTAAAGTTTTTTGCAGATAACGATTATTCCCCTGTAGAATTAACCCTATTTGACCTTTTCCCTCGTACCAGCCATGTGGAAAATGTCTGCCTTTTGGTTAGAAATGATTAAGGTTACTTGATGAATATAGAAACACAGAAAAGAATATGTTTTTGGAGATAAAAAGTTATCAGTTCCTGAATAAAATTTAATTTTCAATTAAAAAAAGGCTCTCATACTATTTGCTGGTAATGAGAGCCTTTTCATATCAATATTATTTTTCAATTCGCTTTTCGATATGTCTGCCACCATACATTACACGTACAATTGTAACTATATGTTTAACATTGTTTGTAATGTAAAGCACCAAGTAATTATCAATAGGCATAATACGCAAATTTTTGCTTTTCCATGGTTCTTTGTCATACAATCTAAAACGCTCAGGCATTTGTTCTAAAGAGTATATAGCCTGTTCTAAACGGTCAAGTAGATTAGATGCATTTATAAAAGACTGTAAGTCAAAAGCAATATATCTGAATATTTCTTCTAAATCATTTTGAGCCTTAGATGTAATATCTATTTTATAATTCATATGTCATACTTGTTACGGATAGATGCAAATACTTCTTTAGCCGGAATAGTATTTCCATTTTCAACATCCTGTAAACCTTTCTCTATTTCCTTATTAAATTCACCTTCTGTGATTTTGTTAATATCTAGTGGATGATTAGGAATTTTCAGTTCAAAGGGAATACCATTGTGCATTACAATTTGCTTATAAAACATAGTGATTGCACTTGATGCAGAAATGCCCAGTACATTCAAAATAGCTTCTGCGTTTTCTTTTAGATCAGGTTCAATTCTAGCATATAAGTTTGCTGATTTTGCCATATATAAAACTCCTTCCAAAATTATAATTTGTTTCCTTAATAGTATTATATAGCATTGTATATACAAACGCAATACATATTCTAATATTATTATATTATAAATTCTGTATAGTATTAAGTTAAAACAAATGTTATAATAGAGAAAATAAAAAATAGAAAGAACATTTATGAAACAATTTATCAAAAACATATTACCCTACATATCCACATTATTACTTGTTGGGTTAATGGTAGGGATAGCTGAATTACTTAATGAAAAAGAAATAATTTTCCCGGAGATAACTGCACTTGCAGTTGGATATATGGTAGCACAAAAGAGAAGTTGGAAAGTCAACGGAAAAAGAATGTTACTCCTGATAACAATATGTGCAACTGTTGGTGTGTTGATAGTTAGATACAGTGGACTTGCACTTTTCCCACAAATGATAATTGCTTTTTCTTTTGCACAAATATTATTTATGTTTTCCGGTACAACCTTTGCACCATTTGTGTCTGCAATAGTGTTGCCGGTTATGATGCAAACGAAAAGTTTTATTTATCCCATTTCTGCAGTTGTATTAACCATATTGGTAATCGGTTTTCATCAACTATTTTTGAAAATGAAAATTAGAGAAGATGAAGAATATATACCTGTAATGCTAAACAATAAAGATGATATTATTGATACTGCACTAAGGATAGTTTGTGTTGCTATTGTTGGTTTTGTGGCAATTTATTTTAACTATAAATTTATCATTGCACCACCACTTTTAGTAGCATTTACAGAGTTCTCTCGACCAAGAAATAAAGTGAGAAACAAACCTATAAAAACTGTTTTGGTTATAACAGGTTGTGCTTTAGTAGGTTCATTATCTAGATATTTATTAACAATAAAATTAGAATTACCACTAACAGTTTCAGCCTTAATTGCTACATTAATAATGCTTTTGATTTTAACCTACACAAAAATGTATATGCCACCTGTTGGTGCAATTACAATACTAAGTATGATAATCCCTCAAAGTAGTGTAATAACATATCCACTTCAAATATTTGTAGGTAGTGTTGTGATTATCCTATTATCAAGAGTTTTCTTTATGTGGAGACAAGATAAAAAATTATATGAAAAAGAATATGAACTAACTGCACATTAAGTTGTGCAGTTTTTTAATTGATTACAATAGTGAAACCATATAATTAAAAGTATCTATTTCCACATTATTATGTTATAATGATAAAAAATAGAGAAAAGAGTTTTTAAGATGGAAAAAGAATTAATTTGTCCTGTATATAAAAAGTGCAATGGCTGTCAGCTAATGAATATGCCATATGAACAACAACTAAGTTGGAAACAAAATAAAGTAGAAAGATGCCTTTCACAATTTTGTAATGTTAAGAAAATTATAGGTATGGATTCACCCTATAATTATAGAAATAAGGTTCAGACTGTGTACCGTACAACAAAAGGTGGCAGAATAATCAGTGGTGTTTTTCAGTCATCAAATAACGGTATTGTCGGTGTTGAGCATTGTCTGTTAAACAGCAAGCGTAGTGACAAGATTGCCATTGCAGTAAAAACAGTTCTAAAGAACCTAAATATTTCTATCTATAACCCTAAAACAGACAAAGGCTTTTTCAAAAATATTTTAGTCCGTACTGCTCAAAATACCGGTGAAATTCTATTAACAGTTGTTACTGCTAAAGGTAAATTTCCTAAAGAAAAAGAGTTTGTCAAAGGTGTTCTTAAACTATTCCCAAAGATTACAACTATTGTCCATAACATAAACCCTAACCCTACAAAAATGAAACTGGGTTCTTATGAAAAGGTGCTTTACGGCAAAGGTACAATTATGGATGTATTATGTGGTTGTAAGTTTGAAATTTCACCAAAGTCATTTTACCAAGTGAATTCACTTCAAACAGAAGTCCTTTACAAAACTGCAATTAAATTTGCTCAGCTTAATAAGGATGATGTTGTGCTGGATACTTATTGTGGTATAGGTACAATTGGTCTTGTAGCATCAAAATATGTTAAAAGTGTAGTAGGTGTAGAGGTTAACCCTCAAGCAGTTGAAGATGCTAAGAAAAATAAAGAACTTAATAAGAAGAGTAACATAAATTTCTATTGTAAAGATGCCAGTGAATTTATGACAGAAATGGCAAGTGAAGAAGTAACTTCACCAAATGTTGTTTTTGTTGACCCACCAAGAGCAGGTTGTGGTAGAGAATTCCTAGATTCTCTCTGTGAGCTTTCACCGGATAAAATCGTCTATGTAAGTTGTAACCCTGAAACTTTGGAAAGAGACTTGCATTATCTAACTACAAAAGATTATTCCGTTACCAAAATCCAACCTGTGGATATGTTCCCTCATACAAACCACATTGAGACGGTTTGTTTGATAACCACAACATATGGTAGAATAGATAAATAAGTGTAACTATATGTTGAGTTTTACCGTATTCACATCCACAACTAGGGTTGAGTGTATTGATTTGTACCATAATTGTTAGCTTTTAAATTTTATTGTTTATTATCCCTCATTTCACTTTGAAATATTTGGTAATTTTTAATTATTGAGTTGTGTGTATTTATGTAGTAGAATGAAAATGGATAATGTCTAAACTTCGGTCTCAACCCGAGTTTGTGATATAGATATTGTCAAATTAAGCAACTCAACTGTTAAAAATATAGTAGCAATGGATTAGATGCTAAGTAAAATGTATGATACAGTATTATATTTAACTTGGATATTCAGAAATAATATATAGAAGCATAGTGACTTGTTTATAAAGAAATATTGCTCATCCAAGTGGAATGATAGAGGATTATGTATTGTAAGCATTCGTGAAATTTGTAAAACTATTATTAAAAAAAAGGAGGTATTACATATGGATGATAATGTAATATATATAACACCAGAAAATATCGAAGTAGAAGATAATTCTGAATACTTTGAAGATGTAAATAAATGTTTTAGTGATATGCCTGATGTAGCAATACCACTAAAAAGTAGGGCAAAAGAAGTATTTTCAAAGATTGAGAAAATGCTTTATTCTGCACCGTCTTTTATAAATCTTGTTAAAGCTAGTGTTCCAGAAACAACGTTTCAGGCAATCCTTACTGACGAACAGAAGAAAAGCATTGCAATTGGTGCATTAAAACTTATGACAAAAAAGGATGGCTCATTAATGGCAAATCTTGTAAATCCTGAGACTAACAAGATTGTGTCAACAGTTTCTCTCCAAGAGGTGAATCTTTCACCGCCCATTTCTCAAGCAATGACAAGTTATGCTTCTCAAATGCAGATGGCTCAAATAGCTGAGCAAATTCAGGTTGTGCAATTAGCGATAGAAGAAGTTCGTCAAGGTCAAGAATATGATAGATTAGCAATGGCATACAGTTGTCAGCAAAAATTGCTTCAAGCTATGGAAATTAAAAACCAAAATTTAAAAGCAATGGCATTGCTTCAAATTGCATCTGATGCGGAAGATAGTAGGAATAAGTTAATGCTGAATCAAAATTCAAACTTAACTTTTATCAAAGAACAACCGGAATCTTTTTTCGGTAAATTATTATCAGGAGCGACACCAGATAAAATAAGTCAGAGAATGAATGAAATTAGAGAAAGTTTAAGCGCAGTAAATATGGTTTCTTTAGCAGAAGCTATTGCGTATCAAGAGATGGGAGAAAATGCTGCTGCAATACAAAGTTTACAGTATTATGCCAGATATATTGAAAAATCATATCTTAGCACAAAAGGTCTTGTTGAGCGTCTGGACTTGATAGACCCATCTCCAGAGAATTATTGGACAAACACTTTACCAGATATAAAGAAGAAAATATTAGCACTACCATGCGTTGAAAAAATTGCTTTATTTGAAAGGAATAATGACGATGGAGAATAAAGTTTGTAAGAATAAAAATTGTATGAAACCTTTACCGGAAGGATATAAACATAAATATTGTGAAGCTTGTAGAAATCGTCAGGCTCAGAAAGTGAAGAATGGATTTAAAACTGCAGCCGGTATTGTTGGAACAGCAGCATGCTTTGCAGTTACGATTGTTACTGCCGGAAAAATCAATCCAAAGAAATAATATAAGAGTTATATATTGTATGTGGTATTGTTAACAAACGCATAAGGTAATATAGCTACGATAATCAATGTATTTTATTTAGGAATTTTATGATGTTAAAGTGAATTTATAAGTTTTATTTGTGAGATGTATATATAATGAAAATTAAGCAACAAAAGCAGATTAAAGGATATTTAGTTAGAGAATTTGGTGAAGAAAAGGGAACTGAACTTTTTAGTAATGAAGAAAAAATACTGAATGTTCTAATAAAAAACACTCACAATAAAACAGAAAATCAGATGAATACCCTTATCACTACAATACTTCCTAGAATTGCTTTGTATAAGACTTTGTTAAAAGCTGATTTATCCAATGAAGATGTACATAATTATATGCAAAATTATATGATTAATGAAGTAGCAGAGAAGAAACATTCTTCTACTGCAAAAATGGAGCTTGTACCTTTTTTCTATAAGATTTACAGCAGTGTATTTCTTAGGGTTGTGCGTAAAAGTGATTTATGGGTAAGTGAACAAAATTACGGAAAAGATTACTTCGATGTTACAATGAAAAAATGCCTGTGGCATACTGCTTGTGTGGAAAATGGTTGTGATGAACTTTGCCCTTTATTTTGTGATGTTGATGATATTACATACGGTGGACTAAAGAAAATAGGTTTTAAACGAACAAAAACTTTGGGTTATGGTGGAGATTGTTGTGATTTTCATTTTTATAAAAAGTAGTTTACTTTGAATTTTTAACAAGAAATATTGCGTATAATTTTAAATTTAATAATCGAAAAGTCCTTTTATTGTTTAGTCAATGAAAGGATTTTTCTTTTGTAGAATATTATATTTATAAATTATTTAAGAAAATGTTTATTTACTATTGACTTTATACTTACCGTTCGGTAAAATAATAATATACATTATAAGGTTGTGGTATTATGGCTAATGAACAAACACGGCTGAAAATATTACAAGTATCAATAGAATTATTTTATGAAAAAGGCTATGACGCAGTAGGTGTTCAGGAAATTGCTGACAAATGCGAGTTAACCAAACCGGCACTTTATTATCATTTTAAGAACAAGTCCGGTATTCTTGAGGGTATAATGCAACAGTACATTGACCCTGTAGTTGTAAAACTTAGAGAAGTAGTTAACAGTAGCAGTTCCTTTGAAGACAGTCTTCATAATTTTGCTTATTGCTATGTATCAGAAGGTTGTGAGAATTTACACCTTTACCTAATGCTAATGACAATGCAGTATAGCCCACCAATGAGTGAATTTAACAATGCTTTTATTCGTCATTGTACAGAGATAAATAACATTGTAAAGTCGATTTTCATAAATGCCAGAGGTTTGCTTGGTAATATGAACGGTAGGGAAAACCAATTTGCAACAACTTTCCTTGGTATGATTGGTTTCCATATGTATGAATATCATTCAGAGAAAGAACCTAAGATGGATAAATCAGCAGTTGATATGATTATTCATCAGTTTCTTCATGGTATTTATTCTTGAATGGAATATTAATTTTGAAAAACATTGCTAATTGTGGAATTTGCACAAAATATGTCGCAAAATTTATATGTAAGTTTTTCAAAATGTATTGAATTATAATAAAAAAATTGATAAAATATACTTATTGAATGTAAGTTGTACACATTGAAGGAGTGTTAATATAAATGGATTACAAATTTAATGATTCTCGTACACCCCTCGAACTATTCCATGCAGGCGATTCTGTTAGAGCCTATGAGTTTATGGGTGCTCATAGAGTTAATTGGGATAATCGTGATGGTGTAGTTTTCAGAGTATGGGCACCAAATGCTCTCTCTGTTTCTGTTGTTGGTAACTTCAACGGTTGGAATAACGATGCTAACTATATGTACAAAATCAGTGAAGCCGGTGTTTGGGAACTTTTCATCGAGGGTATTCAGCAGTACGATATTTATAAATATTGTGTTGAAACACCTTGGAATGAAAGACAACTAAAGTCCGACCCATATGCTTTCCATTCTCAGACAAGACCTGATAATGCATCTATGTTCTATGATTTAAGTGGCTTTGAATGGGAAGATGACCAGTGGATTAAGGACAAGGAGTCATCAAACCACCTAGAAAAGCCAATGAATATTTACGAAATTCATGCAGGTTCTTGGAGGAAGTATATGGACGGTAGTGTATTTAACTATCGCAAACTTGCTGAAGAACTTGTTCCTTATGTAAAAGAAATGGGTTATACTCATGTAGAACTTATGCCTATTACAGAATACCCATTTGACGGTAGCTGGGGTTATCAGGTAACAGGTTACTATGCTCCAACTTCTCGTTATGGTACACCACATGACTTTATGGCATTTGTTGATGAATGTCACAAGGCCGGTATCGGTGTTATCCTTGACTGGGTTCCTGCTCATTTCCCTAAGGATGCTCATGGCTTAGGTCGTTTTGACGGCACAGCTTGTTATGAATATATTGATAGCCGTAAAGGTGAACATAAAGAATGGGGTACATATGTATTCGATTACTCAAGATATGAAGTAATTTCTTTCCTAATTTCATCAGCTATGTATTGGGTAGATACTTACCACATTGATGGTATCCGTGTTGATGCAGTTGCTTCAATGCTATACCTTGACTATAATCGTCAAGATGGTGAGTGGGTTCCTAACCAGTATGGTGGCAGGGAACACCTAGAGGCAGTTGCATTTTTACAAAGACTAAATACAGTTATCCATATGTATCACCCTCATACAATGATGATTGCCGAAGAAAGCACATCATGGCCAAAGGTTACAGGTCCAGTTGATGATGGTGGTTTAGGATTTGACTATAAGTGGAATATGGGTTGGATGAACGATATGCTTCATTATATGTCACTTGACCCATTATGGAGACCATTCAACCATGATAACCTTACATTCTCATTTATGTATTGCTTTAGCGAACACTTTATCTTACCAATTTCTCATGATGAGGTTGTTTATGGTAAGGGTTCTCTAATCAATAAAATGCCGGGTGACTATGACCAGAAGTTTGCCGGTGTAAGACTATTCTTAGCTTATATGGCTGCTCATCCGGGTAAAATGCTAACATTTATGGGTTCAGAAATTGGACAGTTTGATGAATGGAACGCAGAAGAAAGTATTCAGTGGAATCTTCTAGAATATGAAAAGCATTGGAGATTAAAGGACTTTGTTTCTAAGCTAAATCATTTCTATATTGCAGAAAGACCAATGCACGAAATTGATACTAACTGGGATGGCTTCCAGTGGATTCACCACAACGACTATACTCAGTCAATTATTGCATTCCGTAGAATTGATAAAGACGGCAATAACATTATTTGTGTATTTAACTTCCAGCCAATGCACAGAGTTGATTACAGAATCGGTGTACCGTTCTATGGTGTATATGAAGAAGTATTCAATACTGATGATGAAGAATATGGTGGTTACGGTATTACAAATGGTAAGAGAATTATGTGCGAAGAAAAGCCAAGACATGATTCTAATTGGAGTATTGATTTATCAATCCCACCAATGAGTGCTATGTTCTTTAAGTGTGTTGAAAAGTTACCTGAACCTAAGAAAAAAGAAGAAAAGAAGGAAGAAAAGGTAACTAAGAAAGCACCTGCTAAGAAGACTACAACAAAGAAAACAACTAAGACAGCTACAAAAACAACTACAAAGAAAACTACTGCTAAAAAGGCAACAAAGAAAACTGTAAAAGCTACAGAAGAAAAGGTTGAGAAGAAAGCAGTAAAAGCAGAACCTAAGGTTGAAGAAAAGCCAAAGGCTGAAGCTAAAGCTGAACCAAAGGCTGAGGCTAAAACTGAAAAAGTAGCTGAAAAGAAAACAACAAAAACAACTGACAAATAAAGATAAAAAATTATTTGTTTTATATCTCCTCCAAGGGCAGTTTCTTTTATTAGAAACTGCCCTTTACACATTTGTAAAATACTATTGACAGTACCAAAATAATGTGATGTATTAAAAGTGGATTAAATATATGATACCAAAGGGTTTATAAAATTTCGGATGGATTATTATGAAGAAAAGTTTATTATTATGTTTATCACTTGTATTGGTTGTAATTATGGTAGGTTGTAATAATTCAAAAGGTTGAGAAGATGCATTAAATGTTTTTGATGTTAACAGTAGTAAGGTGCTGATTACCTACAACAACAAAACCACTACTTTAACAGATGATAAGCAAAAAGAATTTGTAAGTCTAATTAAAAGTATCTACAAAGGTACTGATGTAAAAGATGACGGTACCACAAAGTATGATATGAAAATCGACTTTAATAATGGAAATGTGGTCGAAATTTCTACTGCTTTATTCTTAGTTTCAATCTTTGTGTGGAACAAATGTATTAGTAATTACGAATCAGCAGGTTCATAAATGGTTTTTATGGAATGGGCAATCATTCCCTTTTTCTTTAGTTGTTTTATATAAATATTTTATTCAAAATTTGTGCAAATAAAATAAAGAGAAAATATAGAATTGTTCACAATTTTGTGTTATTATAATAGGGAAGAATATTTATTTAGAGAGGAAAACGAAATGAAATTTATGAAAAAGATTTTGGCACTATCACTTTGTTTAGTTGCCTTTACAACTATGATGTTGTTTGCAGGTTGTAATGATGAGGATAACTCAAGTAGCGCTAAGGGTGCTTATGTATCTGAGGGCGATACAGTTCAGCAGAATACTGATAATGTTGAGAATGCTACAGTATCTCAGCCACAGGTTGATACTGATAAGTTTCCAACAAATTATGAAACTATTGAACAGAAAGTTTACTTTGTTATTGCTTCTCCAAAGACAACTAAGGACGGCAAAACTACAGGTAGTGATGCACTTAAGATTATGTCAACTGCTAACGGTAAGGTCACTGACCAGCTAAATGCTAAGCTAAAGAAAGAAATTACAACTGCAGTTAACAATCAGGTTAATTCAGTAAAATGTACAGATGCTCATATTGAGGAAGACCCTAATAACTCAAAGATGGGACTTTTAACAGTTACTTTTACTTATAAGTCAACAGGTGGGGAAGATAAGAAAATCTTCAATATGTCACTTAACTGATTAAATGATATAGTAAATCAAGGACTATTGTTTATGCAATAGTCCTTTTTTGTCAACATTAATATTTAAGTCCATATTATATATTAGGGTTATTACCCAGAAAATTAAAAATGGAGAATGTATGTATGGCAAATTTTTATAATCAGGCTACATTAGCCTATAATGGAAAAACAGTAAATTCTAATATTACAATCGGTGAAATTGTTGAGAAGATAACTGTTACAAAGACTGCAGTTTTAGATAGATATTATGCAGATAGTGAAATAACCTATGTTATGACAATAAGAAATTCAGGTTCAACTTCAATTAGTAACTTAATCTTAACGGATAATTTAGGTGAGTATGATTATAATGAACTCTCATTAGTACCACTAGAGTATATCCAAGGTGCAATTCTTTATTATGTAAATGGGGTTCTTCAAAATACACCAACAGTTACAGTAGGTCCACCACTAACTATTACCGGAATATCTATTCCGGCAGGTGGTACTGTTATTATTGTATATAAAGTTAGGACAAATCAGTTTGCACCACTTGATCTGGAAAGCTCAATAAAAAATACTGTTTCAGTAATTGGTGATGGCATTAATACACCTATTACTGCAAATGAAACAGTTTTTCCTGAGTCTGAACCAATGCTTTCAATTACAAAGGCACTTACACCAATTGTTGTAGAAAATAACGGTAGAGTAACTTACACATTTACCATTGAGAATAGGGGAAATGTAGCAATAGTTGCAGCTGATAATGTTATTTTGACAGATAAATTTGACCCTATACTTTCTGATATAGAAGTAACATACAATGGAACTCCTTGGACAGAAGGTAATGAATATGAATATAACACTACAACAGGCAAATTTGAAACAAAAGCTGGGGCAATTACAGTTCCTTCTGCTACAACTACAAGGGATGACACGACAGGTGCAGTTAGCATAATACCTGGAGTTTCAACTATTACTGTAACCGGCACAGTATAAAAAAAGAGTATTCGAATGAATACTCAAAATAAATATAAAAATGGGGGCTGTCCATATGGGCAACCCCCTAAAATACTTTTACAAGTAGTGATTAGTTCTTTTCAGCGATTGCAGCCTGAGCAGCAGCAAGTCTTGCGATTGGAACTCTGAATGGTGAGCAAGATACATAATCTAGACCAATCTTATGACAGAACTCAACAGATGTTGGGTCACCACCATGTTCACCACAGATACCGCAGTGCATATCCGGTCTAACTTTCTTACCTAGTTCAACAGCCATTTCCATTAGTTTGCCAACACCTGTCTGGTCTAGCTTAGCAAATGGATCGTTTTCATAAATCTTGTTGTCATAGTAAGAATCTAGGAACTTACCTGCATCGTCTCTTGAGAAACCAAATGTCATCTGTGTTAGGTCGTTAGTACCGAAGCAGAAGAATTCAGCTTCCTTAGCGATTTCGTCAGCTGTTAGAGCAGCTCTTGGGATTTCGATCATTGTACCAACTTCGTACTTTAGATCTGTACCTGCAGCAGCAATTTCAGCGTCAGCTGTTTCAACAACAACTTTTTTTACGAACTTAAGTTCCTTAACATCACCAACTAGTGGGATCATAATTTCAGGAACTAAGTTCCAATCAGGATGAGCCTTAGATACGTTTAGAGCAGCTCTGATAACTGCCTTTGTCTGCATCTTAGCAATTTCAGGATATGTAACTGCTAGACGACAACCACGGTGACCCATCATAGGGTTGAATTCGTGTAGACCGTTGATGATAGCCTTAATCTGATCAACTGTCTTACCCTGAGCCTTAGCTAGAGCTTCAATGTCAGCTTCTTCAGTTGGTACGAATTCGTGTAGAGGAGGATCTAGGAAACGAATAGTAACTGGGTTACCTTCTAGAGCTTCATATAGAGCTTCAAAGTCGCCCTGCTGATATGGCATAATCTTATCTAGAGCCTTTTCTCTTTCTTCAACTGTATCTGCACAGATCATTTCTCTGAATGCAGCAATTCTTGATTCTTCGAAGAACATATGCTCTGTACGGCATAGACCAATACCTTCAGCACCTAGTTCCTTAGCTCTCTTAGCATCTTCAGGTGTATCAGCATTTGTTCTAACCTTTAGAGTTCTGTACTTGTCAGCCCAAGTCATAATTCTACCAAATTCACCGGCAATTGAAGCAGGAACTGTTGGGATGATACCGTCATAAATGTTACCTGTTGAACCGTCAATTGAAATTGGATCGCCTTCGTGGAATTCCTTACCTGCTAGTGTGAATACCTTGTTGTCTTCATCCATATTGATGTCTGAGCAACCTGATACACAGCAAGTACCCATACCACGAGCAACAACAGCAGCATGAGATGTCATACCACCACGAACTGTTAGGATACCTTCAGCAGCCTTCATACCTGTGATGTCTTCTGGAGATGTTTCTAGTCTAACTAGAACAACCTTTTCGCCTTTTTCTGCCCAAGCAGTAGCGTCATCAGCTGTGAATACGATCTTACCACAAGCAGCACCTGGAGAAGCACCAAGACCCTTACCCATTGGTGTAGCAGCCTTTAGAGCTGTAGCATCAAACTGTGGGTGAAGTAGTGTGTCTAGGTTACGAGGGTCGATCATTGCAACAGCTTCTTCTTCTGTTCTCATGCCTTCGTCAACTAGGTCACAAGCAATCTTTAGAGCAGCCTGAGCTGTTCTCTTACCGTTTCTTGTCTGTAGCATATATAGCTTACCGTGTTCAACAGTAAATTCCATATCCTGCATATCTCTGTAGTGATCTTCTAGAGTCTTACAAACTGTCTTGAACTGTGCGAAAGCTTCTGGGAACTTCTGTTCCATTTCAGAAATGTGCATTGGTGTACGAACACCTGCAACAACGTCTTCGCCCTGTGCGTTTGTTAGGAATTCACCGAATAGACCCTTAGCACCTGTTGATGGGTCTCTTGTAAATGCAACACCTGTACCACAATCGTCACCCATGTTACCGAATGCCATTGCCTGTACGTTAACTGCAGTACCCCATGAATAAGGGATATCGTTATCTCTTCTATAAACATTAGCTCTTGGGTTATCCCATGAACGGAATACAGCTTCAATAGCGCCCATTAGCTGTTCCTTAGGATCAGTAGGGAAGTCAACGCCAATCTGCTTCTTGTATTCAGCCTTGAACTGTTCTGCTAGTTCCTGTAGATCTTCAGCAGTTAGTTCAACGTCCTGAGTAACACCCTTCTTGTTTTTCATTTCGTCAATAAGAACTTCAAAGTACTTCTTACCAACTTCCATAACTACGTCTGAATACATCTGAATGAATCTTCTGTAGCAGTCCCATGCCCAACGAGGGTTATTTGACTTTTCAGCCATAACAGCAACAACATCTTCGTTTAGACCTAGGTTAAGGATTGTATCCATCATACCTGGCATAGAAGCTCTAGCACCTGAACGAACAGAAACTAGTAGTGGGTTTTCCTTATCACCAAACTTCTTACCTGTGATTTCTTCCATCTTGATGATGTATTCCATGATTTCAGCCTGGATTTCATCATTGATCTTTCTGCCATCTTCATAGTACTTTGTACAAGCTTCTGTTGTAATTGTGAAGCCCTGTGGTACTGGTAGGCCTAGACCTGTCATTTCAGCTAGGTTAGCACCCTTACCGCCTAGAAGATTACGCATGTCCTTGTTACCTTCTTTAAAAAGGTACACATACTTGTGACTCATAGTTTGAATCCTCCTGTAAAAGTATAAAATTAACCACTAAGTAATTCACCTGCAGTTTTATTGCAGACTTTCTTAGTCTAAGAATAATTATAACAAAAAAATAAAAAAATAGCCACATTTTTGGAAAAATATTTCTTATAAAAAGTGGAGATTTTTTGTAATGTATATTGTGTAATATGTTAAAAATTTAAGAATTTTTTCAGTTTTTTTGGATTTGTACTTGAAAATTTGAGGAATTGTGGGATAATAGTAGTGTCTTATTATGTGTATAGCATAGAAAGAGAGAGTATATTATGAGTAACTGTGCAATTATTTTGGCAGGTGGCGAAGGTAAAAGAATGAAAAGTAACCTTCCTAAACCAATGTCAGAAGTTTTGGGAAAGCCAATGTTAAGATGGGTTATTGACTCAGTAAAGTCAGCCGGTGTTGATGACATATGTGTAGTAAAAGGCTACAAGAAGGAATGTATTGATGAATTTGTAAGTTCACTTCCTTTTGAAGTAGAAACTGTTTATCAAGCTGAGCGTCTTGGTACAGGTCATGCAGTAATGATGGCTAAGGATTTTTTGGAAAAGCACAGTGGCAATGTTGTTATTCTAAACGGTGATGCTCCTTTTATGGATGCAAAGACTATTTCCGATGCACTTGCTCTTCATACAGAAAAGGGTAGTGTTGCAACAGTAATTTCAGCTAAAGTTTCTGACCCTACAGGTTACGGTAGAATTGTCAGAGATGAAAACAACAATTTCCTAAAAATTGTTGAGCAGAAAGATTGTAACGAAGAAGAAAAGAAAATTAATGAAATCAACTCAGGTGGTTTTTGGTTTAACTGCGAAAAGTTACTTTCTGTTTTAGGTGAAATTAAAAGTGATAACAATGCTAAGGAATATTATCTTCCTGATGCACTAAAACTTCTATTAGATAAGAATGAAGTTGTTTCAGCATTTGTTTCAAGCAACCCTGATACTGTTTTAGGTGCTAATGACCCTGAACAGTTAAAGGAACTTAACGAAATTGCTAAGAGCAAAGGCTATAAATAAGGTATGCTATAAATAAGGTATTAAATTTACTTGTTAAATTTTATATATAAACTAAAAACAAACATAGGTAAGGGGATTAAAAAATGAATTTCAATGGTAAAGACATTAAGATTTTCTCCGGCTCATCTAATAAGGATGTAGCACAGGGAATCGCAGGTTGTCTTGGACTTCCACTTGGAAAAAGCAATTGCTGTACATTCTCTGACGGTGAAATTGCAGTTTCACTTAACGAGTCTGTAAGAGGTTCTGATTGCTTTATTGTACAGTCAACATGTACACCTGTAAATGATAATCTTATGGAAATGCTAATTATGATTGATGCTATGAAGAGAGCTTCTGCCGGTAGAATTACTGCAGTTATGCCTTACTTCGGTTATGCTCGTCAGGACAGAAAAGCAAAGGCTAGAGATCCAATCTCAGCTAAACTTTGTGCAGATATTATTACTGCTGCCGGTGCTGACAGAATCCTAACAATGGATCTTCATGCAAATCAGATTCAGGGCTTCTTCAACATTCCTGTTGACCACCTAATCGGTGCTCCAATTCTTGCAGCACATATGAGAGAAAAGATGGGTACAAACGCAGATGATTATGTTGTTGTTTCCCCAGACCTTGGTTCAGTTACAAGAGCAAGAAACTTTGCAGCTAAAATCGGTTGTGGTCTTGCTATTATTGATAAGAGACGCCAGAAAGCTAATGTTTCTGAAGTTATGAACATTATTGGTGATGCTAAGGGTAAGAGAGTTATCCTAGTTGATGATATGATTGATACAGCCGGTACACTATGTAACGCTGCTGAAGCTATCATCGAAAAGGGTGGTGCTGTTGATGTTACTGCTTGTGCAACTCACGCAGTTCTATCAGGTCCTGCTATTGACAGAATTAAGAAGAGTCCTATTAAGGAAGTTGTTCTTCTTGATACAGTGCCTATCCCAGAAGACAAGATGCTTGATAAGTTCACTATTCTTCCTGTTGCTCCTGTATTTGCAGAAGCTATTGAAAGAATTTATTCTGACAAGCCTGTTTCTCCAATCAACTCATAATTGATAATTATTTTAACTTTTTAAGGGGTGCTCTTTAGTGCCCCTTTATTTTTTAGGTGATAAAATGTTTGGTAAAAAGAAATTTAGTTCTTCTATTGAATATATGGTTGTTGGTCTTGGCAATCCGGACAAAAAGTACGAGAATACCCGTCACAACACAGGCTTTATCTGTCTTGATAAAATCGCAGAAAAGTTTTCTTGTGACGTAAACCGTATAAAGTACAAGTCACTTGTAGGTGAATGTACTATTGACGGTAAAAAGGTTTTACTAATGAAACCACAGACATATATGAATAATAGTGGTCAAGCTGTTGTAGAGGCTATGAATTTCTACAAAATCCCCCCTGAGAATGTGATATTAATATTTGATGATATTTCCCTTGATGTTGGAAAGATGAGAATACGCCGAAAAGGTAGCCACGGTGGACAAAATGGTGTTAAGAACATTATTTATCTAAGTGGTAAAGATACTTTCCCTCGCATAAAGGTAGGTATAGGAAAGAAACCTCATCCAGACTATGATTTGGCTGCTTGGGTTCTTTCAAAATTTACAGGTGACGAAATTAAACTGATTGATAAAATGGCCGATAATTGTTGTGAGGCTATTAAGTACATTATTGACGGTAATGTTGATAAGGCAATGAATTTGTTTAATTCCTAACCTAATAATATGCAGGTGAATAATGGAATTTTTATTTGATTGTGTTGCACAGTTAAAGAATTTTCAAAAACTAAATTCTTATGCAAAGTTAAAAGGTGCAGTTGCAGTAACAGCACTTAATTCAGGTTTTAAATCAAATATCATAGGAACGCTCTGTCATTATAACGATGCCAGAGCTTTTTGTGTTGCCGGTGATGAAAAGGAAGCACAAGTATTTTGTAATGACCTATGTATGATGGGTTACAAGGCTTGTGTATATCCTCAAAGAGACTTTAATTTTAGAGAAGTTAGTGGTATTTCCAGGGAATACGAACACCAAAGGTTAAAGGTTCTTACAAAACTTTTAACAGGTGAATGTGATATTGTGGTAGGTACAATTGATGCATTACTTCAATATACTATTCCACCGGAAATATTAAAAAAAGCTACACTTCACTTAAAACAAGGTCAGCAAATCTCTACAGAACAATGTGTAGAGGCTCTTAATTTGCTTGGTTATGAGCGTACAGATATGGTTGAGGGTACAGGTCAATTTGCACTGAGAGGTGGTATTCTTGATTTATTTGTACCGGATAGCGAAAACCCTGTTCGTGTAGAATTTTGGGGTGATGAAATCGACTCTATCAACCATTTTGATATTCTTACCCAAAGAAGATTTGACAAGGTGGATAGTATTTTACTTTCCCCATCAAATGAAATTCTTGTGGAAAACAAAGCAGAACTTTCTGAAAAAATAGTTAAGAAAGCTAATTTACTAAGAAGTGAAAAAACTGAAAAAGCAAAGGAAACTCTCTATAGAGAGGCTGAAAATATTGCCAATGGTGTAAACCTAACTATCCTTGATAAGTACATTTCTTTAGTATATAAGAAACCTGCAACTGTCCTTGACTATGTTGATGAAGAAGATTTTATCTTTATCAGTGAACACACTAATATTTCTGATAGAGTAAAGTCTATGGAATTTCAGTATAAAGAGGATATGAAAGAATACTTTGAAGATGGTATTCTTTGCAGAGGTCTTGATAAGTTCTCAATGGACTATAAGGAATTTTTGGAAATTGTAAACACCAGACATACAATTTTTATGGATAACTTTACCAGTGGTCATTTTGATTTACCTTTAAGTGATATTGTTTCATTTAATGTAAAGCAAGTTGCACCATGGAATGGTTTATTAACTGTACTTTGTGAAGATTTAAATGAATTCTTTAAGGAAAGAACTACTGTTGCAATTCTTGCAGGTACAGAAAAGTCCGGTAGAAATCTTACAGAAGAATTAAAAGAAAAAGGTTTTAAAGCACAGTTTGTAACAGACTTAAAGAAAGCTGAACAAGGCAACATTTATGTTATGGAAGGTGCTTTGTCAACAGGTTTTGAACTATTACAAACTGACTTCCACTTAATAACATACGGTCAGTCAGTACAAAAGCCTAAGAGAAAAGTACAGCGAAAAAAGCAAGGTCAAGAAATTTATTCTTTATCAGAATTAAACAATGGTGACTATGTAGTTCATTCAACTCATGGTATAGGTATCTTTAGTGGTATTCATAACCTTGAAGTACAAGGTGTAAAGAAAGACTATATCAAAATCACTTATGCAAAAGGTGATGTACTTTATGTACCGGTAACTCAGCTTGATTTGGTAGCAAAGTACATTGGTCCTAGAGATAATGAACATGTAAAGTTATCTAAACTAGGTGGCAGTGAATGGCAGAAAGCAAAGACCAGAGTTCGTTCAGCAGTAAAGGATATGGCTAAGGAACTTTCTAAGCTGTATACAGAGCGAATGAAAGCTAAGGGTTATGCTTTTTCACCTGACGGTGAGTGGCAAAGGGACTTTGAAGCCAAGTTTATGTATGATGAAACACCTGACCAATTGCGATGTACTGATGAAATCAAAGGTGATATGGAACGACTTGCTCCAATGGATAGACTACTTTGTGGTGATGTTGGTTTTGGTAAAACTGAAGTTGCATTGAGAGCAGCCTTTAAGTGTGTTTGTGACAGTAAACAATGTGCAATTCTTTGTCCAACAACAATCCTTGCATGGCAACATTATCAGACTATTATCAATAGATTTGACGGTTATCCGGTAAGAATTGAACTGCTAAGTAGATTTAGAACTGCAAAACAACAGAAAGAAATTGTTGAAAAGCTAAAGCGTGGTGAAGTTGATATTGTAGTGGGTACTCATAGACTGGTACAAAAGGATGTTACTTTCCACGACTTAGGACTTGCAATTATTGATGAAGAACAAAGATTTGGTGTTGCTCATAAAGAGAGATTTAAAGAAATTTGTAAGAATGTTGATGTACTAACTTTGTCAGCTACACCTATTCCACGAACACTTAATATGGCTATGAGTGGTATTCGTGATATGTCTGTATTGGAAGAAGCACCAACCAACAGACAACCGGTACAAACCTATGTACTTGAGCATGAACCTGCAATTCTCCACGAAGCAATTAGAAGAGAACTAAGGCGTGGGGGACAGGTTTTCTATCTTCATAACAATACAGAAAGTATCAACGCAAAGGCAGTTGCAATTTCAGAAGCAATACCGGAAGCTAAAATTGCAGTTGCTCATGGTAAAATGTCTGAACATGAATTGTCTGATATTTGGGCAAGAATGTTGAACCAAGAAATCAATGTGCTTGTATGTACAACAATTATTGAAACAGGTATTGACTTACCAAATGCAAATACCTTAATTATTGAAAATGCAGATAATATGGGACTTTCTCAACTTCATCAGTTAAGAGGTAGAGTTGGCAGAAGTAGCCGTAGAGCTTATGCATACTTTACATTTAACCCTCATAAGGTGCTTTCTGATATTAGCCAAAGAAGACTTAATGCAATTAGAGAGTTTACTGAGTTTGGTAGTGGTTACAAGATTGCAATGCGTGATCTTGAACTTAGAGGTGCAGGTAATATCCTAAGTGGTCAACAACATGGTCATATGGAGGATGTTGGTTACGATATGTACCTAAAGCTACTTAATGAAGCAGTTAAGGAAGAAAAGGGAGAGATTAAACCAACTGATACAAATGAATGTACTGTTGATATTCAGATGGATGCCCATATTCCTGAAAGCTATATTGAAAGTCTATCTCTAAGACTTGATGCTTATAAACGAATAGCAGATATAAAAACTCCTGATGACTATGATGATGTAGTTGATGAACTTTGTGACAGATATGGTGATATGCCACAATCTGTAATTGGTCTTTGTGATATTGCATTAACAAGGAACAAAGCAAAAGAATGTGGTATCTATGATATTAAGCAAAGTGAAAGCAATATTATATTGAAAGTAAACGATTTGAAAAATCCGGAACTTTATAAATTAATAGGCAATGCTAACGGCAAAGCTATATTAACACCATCAGAAAACCCATATATTACACTTAAAGTTGACAAGAACAAAAACGGTCTTAGTTCTTTAACAGAATTATTCTGGGAGAAATAATAGACAAATTCCTACATAAAAGTACAAAAATAAAGAAAAAATCGTTGATTTTATGAATTTTTAGTGTTTTTTATGGACTTTTTGATTGAATTATTGTATAATACAACTTATGTTATATTATTATGTTATCTTATCCTAAAGGCAGGTATAATCAAATGAATTTTAAGAATATTAAAAAAGTAATGGCTGGTACAGTTGCAGGTGCAATTATGGTATCAGCAGCAGCTTGTACTCCAATCAGTACAAAGGCTCAATGGTCTTACAAAGAAGGCAAAAATGAAAAGGCAATTGGTGTTTATATTTTTGCTCTTTTCAATGCTTATAACCAGGCTAAGACTTATGCTGAGAAAGCAGATGGTTACAAGAAAGACGAAAGTTTCCTTGATTTAAAGATTAAGGATGATGACGGTAAGGAAGCAGTAGCTTCTGATTGGATTAAGGATAAAGCTGATTTAACTCTTAGAGAAGCTCTTTATCTTGACAGTAAGCTAGATAGTCTAAATGCTACAGTTGATGAAGCATCTTATGCTGAACAGGCTGAAAAGGACTGGACACTGGGTTATATGGCTGAGTATTACTCACAGATGGGTTACTCAACAACACCGGAACAGGACATTCTGGAACCTTACGGTATTTCTAAGGAAAGCTATCAGGAACTACAGTACAATATGTCCGGTAAACAGCAGAAGTTATTTGATTTAATGTATGGTAAGGGTGGTTCAGAAGAAGTTCCTGACTCAGACCTACAGAAGTTCTTTGATGACAACTACACATACTACACATACTTTACAGTACCTCTATCAGAAACAACAACTGATAAATCAGGACAGCAGACATCAAAGGCTTATGATTCTAAGAAGCAGAAGCAGTTAACATCTGATGCAGAATCTTATGCTAAGGCTATTAACAACGGTTCAACAATGGAAGATCAGTGTACAAAGTATCTAAAGGCTACAAAGAGTTCTTCAAAGGCTAGTGATACAGTTCAAAAGGGTTGTGAACTACTTGATAAGGACAACCTAAGTTCTTCTTCAATTGGTGAAGATGTAGCTAAGAAGCTTGTTGATATGAAAGTTAACGAAGCTAAGGCTGTTACAATCGGTAAAGATAATTCCAAGACAATTTATGTTATCCAGAAGCAAAACACTAAGGATGGCGAAAAGGAATATCTAACTAAGGATGATTCTACTAGGAAGAATGTTCTTCAGAAAATGAAGAATGATGATTACAACAAATTCCTACAGAAAGAAGCTAAGGCACTTAAGTGTGAAGTCAACGAATCTGTAGTTAATAAGTATGACCCTGATATGTTCTGGGAAAAGCCAGAAGAAACAAGTACAACAACAACTTCTTCTAAGTAAGATTTGTTAAACAATTTTCTAACAGTACGGAGCTACTTTTTATGATTAATAGATTAAAGAAATTTATCTGTATATGTGGAGTTTGCGTATTGTCAATTACTACTCTTTCATTTGCAACAGTAGCAAATGCTGAGGACTATGTTGACAATAGCCAAGAAGCAGTCTATACAACTGCACCGGCAGTAGTAAATACAGAACCGATTTATACTCAGTCACAGGAACCAGCCAATAATGTTGATACATATACATATGCTCAGGATTATACTGAAGCACCGGTAGTTGATAATTACAGTAACGATACTAACACTAATTATGATGGTAATGCTGGTAGTTACAATTTCTATGACGATAACGGTGAAGTGTCAGACGGTAGTAGTGATACAAATTCTGATACTAATACCGATACAGATACTAATACTGATACCGATAAAAATGCTGATGCCGGTGAAACTACAACTCCAACATACAAAAATGTTAAAGAAATTGATGATACTGAGTTAAAAGATAGCGACTGGGATAAAATCTCAAAAGAATTATCTAAAAATAAATCAAAAGGTAAAAGCTCAAGCCCATTTGACTATATTAAAAATAGTGAAAAGGCTACTGGTTGGGATGCTTTCATTAATAATCTTAATTGGGCATCAACTCTTGCATTAGTTTCATTTGCATTAGCTTTAATCTGTATTGTAATTTTCGTAATCTTTACAATTAAGAAAATAAGAAACAAGAGAAAAGGTTTACCTAATGTAAAAGTTAAATCTAACAAATCTGATGTTAGTGGTTCTCATGCAATTATTGAAGATGATGAAGAAGATAACTTTGATGAAATTTCTTCCAATACAAATGCAGAACCTGAAGAAACACAGAATATTTCTTCTCATGCAAAGTCAGCTCACGGTGGTGCTGAGGACTACGGTGATGATTATGATGAAGAAGATTTTAAAGATGTTCATTATGTAAAACCTGCTGATAAGCCAAAGAAGAAAAAGCTAAAGCAGGATACATCAGAAATCATTATTCCAAATAAATATAAAAGATAAAATTAAGGCACTGTTTTCAGTGCCTTTTTTGTTATAATTTGTGCATAAAAATAAGCTGAGTTTGATTTTACAAACTCAGCTTTTGTTATTAATAGTAATTAACCTTCTAGATATTCTACAATTGTTGTGTCAAGATTGTCAACATTTTTACCTGTGTTGCATAGTGGGATTTTCTTGCCTTTTCGTACAAATAGAGGTACTTCATTTAGTGCAACATTTACAAAGTGAACACCTTTTTCAAGTTTCTCTTTATGTACAACCTTGTTGCCGGAAAGCTTGTAGAATGTCATTTCTTCAGGTAGATATACTGTTCTGCCTGATTTATTCTGTTCGTAAACAGGTGTAATCATAGCTTCATCACCAAGAAGAACTTGGTCATCAGTTTCCTTAGATAGTGCATCCTTATATTCAAATGCAAGTGGCTTAAACATCATTTCATTGTTTTCAGCACATTTCTTAGCTAGGTCATATAGGTAAGGAATAAGTCTGTATCTAACTTCAATAACATCCTTAAATTCCTTGTTATTGCTAAATGCATATGCTTCCTGATTTCTTGTACCAATAGCAGAGTGGTTTCTAAATAGTGGAGTAAATACAGATAATTGCATCCATCTGATTACAAGTTCTCTACTTGCATTACCATTAAAACCACCACAGTCAGCACCTGTATAAATGTAACCACACATATTTAGTGATGGTAACATTCTTAGGTTAAGTAGGATGTGACTCCACCAAGATGTGTTGTCACCTGTCCAAATACCGCCGTATCTATGTGAGCCAATGCATGATGCTCTGGAGAATAGGAGAGTGTCCTTAGGTAAACATTCACCAACACCTCTTGTCATCATATAACCATATAGGTTATGAACATCATAGTGGCTGTATTTGCCATCTAGGTGGTGCATATTCTTGTAGTCATCAATACTGTTAGATAGCTTAGAGAACTGATCTCTGTATTCAAAGAAGTCCCAACAACCTAGGTCTTCACCGTTATACTGCTTAACAAAGTCAACTGCTTTCTTAAAGCCTTCCATTGAGAAGAATAGAGCAGGCTCATTCATATCAATCCAGAAACCCTCAATACCCTTGTCAGTTAGTGTATGGAACTTGTCACCAAACCACTTTCTTGTGTCAGCCTTTAGATAATCTGGAAAACAACAAATGCCGGGCCATACTGCTGCCTTAAAGTCATCACCGTTTCTATCCTTGCAGAAGTAGTTGTTCTTTACACCTTCTTCATAAACATCAAAGCCATCTTCACATCTAACACCTGCATCAATAATAGGAATTAGTCTAATGCCCTTTTCCTTTAATTCTGCTACATAGCTTTCGAAGTTAGGGAATGCCTTGTCATCAATTGTAAAGTCCTTGTAGTGATCCATATAGTCAATGTCAAGGATAACAGAATCAAGTGGAATATCTGCCTTTTCATAACCATCTACAACTGCATCTACCTGTTCTTTGTTAGCATAGCTCCATCTGCTTTGCTGATAACCAAATGCCCACATTGGAGGCATATAACTTTGACCGATTAGTTCTCTAAAGTTCTTAACAACTTCAAGTTCATTTTCACCGTTAATTACATAGAAGTCAGCGTCTTTACCTTCCAGTGAAATTGTAATTTCATCTTCAACAGTAAAGCCCATATCGTAGTGAACAGTACCCGGAAAATCAATAAAGTAACCAACTGTTGTTTCACCACTAATAATGAAGAAGTTGTGTGCACCGTATAGTGCTTCTTTTTCTTCTGTGTGGCAAGGGTCATCTGAACAGAATGAACGATACTTTCTGCCTCTTTTGTTAATACCACCCATTTGTTCGCCAAGACCATAAATAGCATCACTATCATTTAGTGACATAGAGATAAATAGGTTATCTTCTTTTAAAGAAATATAGTCAGGGCTTTCCTTCTCAATTGGCAAATCAATTACAGTAGAGTCTGTACAGAATGGTTCGCCAAATCTGTATTTTTTAATATTCATATAAAATCTCCTAATCCTTTCTTATTATCATAAAGATTATAACATAAAGATTTCATTTTTCAAGGTATTTAAACAAAAAATATTAACAAATTATGAACCTCATTTTTGTAAGTCCTTTACAAATTATTTCACCATGGTCAAATGCCAATCCATCATTGCTAATAATTTTAAAGTCAGCATTATTTTTTGTAACACCTTTAGTTATATTTTTTTCAAGTTCTATATTAATAATTTCATTTTCATCCTTGTTGTTTAAAACTAATTTAACCTTATCATCACCGTCATTAATCTTAATATCAAACCACTTTGCATCTTTTGCATCATCACCGGCTATAGGCTTAATCTTGTCTTTATCAACAATAGCAAGAAATGAATCTGTCATTGTCCAACTTCTTGGGTCACGGTTTGGGGAAGAGAACACACCGATTTCTTCGATAGGTATATCTTTAATAGAAGTTTCTTCATAAAGTTCCCGTTTTGCAGTATCAAAGATTGTTTCATCACTTTCAGCAAATCCACCGGGTAATGCCCAATGGTCAAGAAATGGATGACCACCTCTTTTTATCAGTAATACTTGAACTTTATTTTCTTTTATAGAAAATAAAACAATATCAGCAGTTACAGATGGTTTAGGGTAGTCCTTAGCTTTGTAATTTTGTAAAAATTCCTCTAGTGTAAATCCCTTATCATCAACAGTTCTTTTCATAACAATTACCATCCTTTCAAGAAAAAAGGCTATTACAATAGTAATAGCCTTTTATAGTATGTGTTATAAAATTAGAAATCTACTTCTGTATCATAATAACAGCACTTGAGAAGTTTTTCCATTTCTTCCTGTGTAGGAATACGAGGATTAGAACCTGTACAAGCATCAGCAATAGCATTCTTTGCAATTTCAGGTAGTCTTTCTAGGAATACATCTTCAGGTACAAAGCCCTGTTCTGTTGGATATGAGTCAGGACCATAGTTCTTGATGCAATGAGGAATATTTAGTTCATCATTCATACCTCTTAGATGGTCAATAAGTAGAGAAATCTTTTCATCAAGTGAGTCACCACCAAGGTGCATAAAGTCAGCAATCTGACCGTATCTTTCAGCAGCTGTTTCATTCTTTGCATTAAATGCAATAACCTTTGGTAGATACATAGCATTAGCAGCACCATGGATAATATGTGCACCATAGTCAGCAAAAGCAGCACCTGTCTTATGTGCCATTGAGTGAACAATACCTAGTAGAGCATTTGAGAATGCCATACCTGCAAGACACTGAGCATTGTGCATATTGTCTCTCTTTTCCATATCACCATTGTAAGAACCGATTAGGTCGCTCTGAATCATCTTAATTGCGTGTAGAGCAAGAGGGTCTGTGTAGTCACAGTTAGCAGTAGAAACATATGCTTCAATAGCATGTGTCATAGCGTCCATACCTGTATGAGCAACCAGCTTCTTAGGCATTGTTTCTGCTAGGTCAGGGTCAACAATAGCTACATCAGGTGTAATTTCAAAGTCAGCAATAGGATACTTAATACCCTTTGAGTAGTCTGTAATAATTGAGAATGCTGTAACTTCTGTAGCAGTACCTGATGTTGAAGAAATAGCACAGAAATGTGCTTTCTTTCTTAGACTAGGAATACCGAATACCTTGCACATATCTTCAAAACTAATGTCAGGATATTCATACTTAATCCACATTGCTTTTGCAGCATCAATTGGTGAGCCACCACCCATTGCAACAATCCAGTCAGGTTCAAAGTCAAGCATAGCCTGAGCACCCTTCATAACAGTTTCAACTGATGGGTCAGGTTCGATACCTTCAAATAGCTTAACTTCCATACCTGCTTCTTCTAGGTAAGAAACTGCCTTGTCTAGGAAACCAAAGCGTTTCATACTACCGCCACCTACGCATACGATAGCTTTCTTACCTTTAAAATCTTTTAGTGCTTCAAGAGCTCCTTTGCCGTGATAAAGATCTCTTGGAAGAGTAAATCTTGCCATTTTAATTACCTCCATTTATATTAAATATAATTTCTTACTTTGTCATAATTGATATTCTTAACAATTATTTATTAACATTATAGAACCTTTTGTTTAAAATATCAAGACCTATATACAAATTTTATAAATTTTTTTCTTACACTTTACAATTCTATGTAATAAATATCAATTATATGATAAGGATATATCTTTAATTTGATAAGGTATAATCTATATTTAACAAAAGAAAAACTGCCTACCGTTACGGTAGACAGCTATGTGAATAGAGATTAATTATTATAGTTCAGCAATAACTTCAACTTCAACCAAAACATCCTTAGGTAACTGTTTTGCAGCGACACAAGAACGAGCCGGTTTTTCAGTAAAGTATTCACCGTAAATACCGTTGAAAGCACCGAAGTCTTCCATATTCTTTAGGAAACATACAGTCTTAACAACTTTGTCTAGGGAAGTACCTGCTTCTTCAAGAACAGCCTTTAGGTTCTTACAAACCTGATGAGTTTGTTCTTCAATAGTAGTAGCTTCTACATTACCACTGGCTGGGTTAATAGCAATCTGACCGGAAGTAAATACTAGGTTGCCTGTCTTAACTGCTTGTGAATATGGGCCAATAGCATCAGGTGCATTTTTTGTGTAAACTTTTTCACTCATTTTGATTACTCCTTTATATGTAAATTATACTAGCTTAAAGCCATTATCTTTTAATGCTTTTTCAATCATAGCAATATGGTCAAAGTTCTTTGTTTCAAGAACAAGTCTTAGGTAACAACCGTTAATGTCGGCAATTTCGCTTGCTCTTTCGTGATGAACAGAAATAACATTACCACCACAATCAGCAATAATCTTACTAACCATTTCCAGCTGACCCGGTTTATCCATAAGTTCAATACATAGGGAAGCACTTCTGCCTGTGTTCATAAGACCTCTCTTGATAACTCTTGATAGGATAGTAACATCAATATTACCACCTGAAACAACACAAACAACTTTCTTACCCTTAACAGGTAGCTTGTTGAACATTACAGCAGCAACAGAAACTGCACCTGCACCTTCAGCAATCATTTTTTGTTGTTCGATAAGTGCAAGAATAGCAGAAGAAATTTCATCTTCGGTTACTGTAACAATTTCATCAACATATTCTGAAACTAACTTAAATGTATTTTCACCCGGTTCCATAACCTTGATACCGTCAGCAATTGTATTAACAGAATCAAGCTTAATGATTTTACCTTCTTTAATTGAGTTGTACATTGATGGTGCACCGGCAGCCTGAACACCATAAACCTTAATCTTTGGATTTAACTTCTTAGCAGCAAATGCAACACCACTAATTAGTCCACCACCACCGATTGGTACAACAATAGCGTCAACATCGGACATTTCTTCCATAATTTCAAGACCAATAGTACCTTGACCGGCAATAACATTAATATCGTCAAATGGATGTACAAATGTATAACCACATTTATCTCTTAGTTCAATAGCCTTTGCATAAGCGTCATCATATACACCTTTAACCATACAAACTTCTGCACCGTAGTTCTTAGTAGCCTCTACCTTAGAAATAGGAGCACCATCAGGTAAGCAGATTAAAGACTTAATGCCATACTTAGTAGCTGCAAGTGCAACACCCTGTGCATGGTTACCGGCAGAACAAGCAATAACACCATGTGCCTTTTCTTCATCACTTAGCTGAGAAATCATATAACCTGAACCTCTTAGCTTAAATGAACCTGTAAGCTGTAAACATTCAGGCTTTAGATAAACTTCACATTCAGGGTTGATTTTTGGAGCTTCAACAAGCTTTGTTTCTCTAACAACATTCTTCAATACATGAGAAGCGTGATAGATTTTGTCTAATGTCAACATTTTAATAACCTCTATTCCATAAAAATAAAAAAGCCTTCGTCCCATAAAGAGACGAAGACCATAATCTCCGTGGTACCACTCTTTTTATTGCAAAAAAGCAATCACTTAATTCATACACCACTATGTACTATTCTTTAACGCAGAACATACGAACGCTCTTACTAAATTTCAGATGTCAGCTCAAGGGTGATTTACTATGAAACTTTTCGTTATCTTTCACCAACCGATAACTCTCTGAAGAAAAGTACTTCATGTACTGTCCCTATCCTTGCTTTTTAATCATATTTTATTCTTATCAAAAACTTTTGTCAATAGTTTTTTGTAACTTTTAGGATTTTTGTTTTCCACTTTATTACTTATTAAATGTGTAATATAAAAATTCAGGGAAGATACTTCTCCAAAAATGCTCATTGTGACAAGCCTTTTTGTATTCCTTAAATATGATTTTATCTTTAGGATAATTTATGTTTTCAAGATACTTAATCATTTTTTTAGTATCGGTTAGTAGCATTGATTCAAGTTCATCACCATCACCGTTGTACATATAAAATAGGGGATAGTTACCTTTAAAATCAAGATTTTTTAAGTATTTGTTCCATGTGTTTTCATTAAATAATAGAAATGCCGGGGACAATGCACCGATAGAACGGAACTTATCACCGTGTTCCATACCAATATAAAAAGCTTCAAGTCCACCGGAAGAACTACCACATATAGCAGTATGTTCTTTGTCGGTATAAATGTTGTAGTTTTTGTTGATGTACTTCATAACAGTATTTACAACAAAATCTGAGAATTCCTTGCCTGTACCATTTTCAAAATCACCTAAAGACTTTTGGTCTTCTCTGATTTCACCAATGTTAGGGGTAAGTTCATTATCTCTGTTTCCGTCACCATTATCTATACCAACTACAATACAGTTGTTGTCACTATTCTTCATCATAGAATTTACACTTTCAGCAACATTCCAACAACCTTTGTCAGTTGACAATTTGTCAAAAAGATTTTGACCGTCACACATATAAATGACAGAATACTTTTTATTCTTATCATTTTTGTCATATTCTTTAGGTGTGTAAATGAAAATATTTTTCTCTTTATCCTTATTGTATTTTAAGGATACTGTTTCATATTTTGAATCTTCTTCTTTTTCGTCATATACAAATGGAATACCGATATTACCTTCTGAGCTACCGGCCTCTAGGTGATAACCACTAATGTACTTATTAAATACAAGAACCATTGATTTATCGGTATCATCACCGATAAACATAACTCTGTCATATTTTTTGTAGTCACCTGTACAACTATATGTATTGTAGTCATCACTTGACTTTATTCTCTTTAGATTTACTTCTTCAGTTTCTTTACTTGTTGAGCCGGAAAAGATTGCTTTGATTTTGTCAGAATATGACTCTCTAATATAAATGGTATGTGGATTTTTGATAGTCATTTTTTTCTCCTTACTGACGGAATTATTTTGTTTCGTACAACCAAATACCCCCATAATAATTGGTAAAATAAGTAGTATTGCTAATATTTCCTTCATTTTTATTAAGCCCCTTTGTTCTATTGTAACAAAAAGCAATAAACTTCGTCAATAACTATTTATTTTGTATATTTTTCTACTTGCTTTTTACTTCTTTAATGTATTAAAATATATATTGTGTTTTCTATAAACAATATTTTTATGAAAGGGGTAGTATGATTTAATTCATACGAGTAGAACATGGAAAAATTATTCAAACTCAAAGAAAATGGCACTACAGTAAGAACTGAAATTATTGCCGGTGTCACAACTTTCCTTGCTATGGCTTATATCTTGGCAGTTAACCCAAGTATTTTGTCAGCAGCAGGAATGGACCAGAGTGCTGTTTTTGCAGCTACAGCTGTTTCTGCTGCTTTCGCTACATTAATTATGGCATTCTTCGCTAATTATCCTGTAGCTCTTGCTTCCGGTATGGGACTTAATGCTTATTTTGCATACACAGTAGTTCCTCAGTTAGCAGAACAGGGTATCACAAACCCTTGGCAGGTTGCACTAACTGCAATCCTAGTAGAAGGTATTATCTTTATTATCCTTTCAATCTTTAAGTTTAGAGAAACTTTGGTAAACAAAGTTCCTGCAAACCTAAAGAATGGTATCTCAGCAGGTATCGGTCTTTTCGTTACTATTGTTGGTCTAAAGGGTGCCGGTGTTGTTACAACTGATGCTTACTATGATGGTAAGGCAGTTCAGTCATCAACACTTGTAAAGCTAGGTGACCTAGGTTCAGCTCCTGTAGTGCTTGCTTTAGTTGGTCTATTAATTGTTGCTGCTTTATGGCATTTCAAAGTTAAGGGTTCAATCCTTATCGGTATTCTAGCTACTTGGGTACTTGGTATTATTGCTCAGCTAACAGGTTGGTACGATGGTACTTCACTAATTCCTGATTTCTCTAATTACCATGTATTTGGTCCTGTAGCAGATATGGGTTCAAAACTTGCATTCCACTTTGACTTCGGTTATGTAGCATCAAATGTTGTTAACTTTGCAGTTATCGTATTTGCATTCCTATTTGTTGACCTATTTGATACAGTTGGTACTCTAATCGGTGTTGCTCAGGAAGGTAAGCTACTTAACGAAAAAGGTGAACTACCTAGAGTTGGCAGAGCCTTGATGGCTGATGCTATTGGTACTTGTGCCGGTGCTTGTCTTGGTACATCAACAGTTACATCTTATGTAGAATCTACAACAGGTGTTGCTGAAGGTGGTAGAACAGGTCTTACTGCTTTTACTTCTGCAATTCTATTCTTACTTGCACTTCCACTATATCCAATCTTCCTAGCTATTCCATCATTTGCAACTGCTCCTGCTCTTGTATTTGTTGGTCTATTAATGCTAAAGAACATTACAAAGATGGATTTCAACACAGATATTGCTGATACAGTTGGTGGTTTCTTAGCTATCATTATGATGCCATTTGCATATTCAATTGCAACAGGTATTATGTTCGGTATCCTATCATGGGTTATCCTAAAGGTTGTTACAGGTAAGATTAAAGACATTCACCCTGTTATGTGGGTTGCATTTGGTCTATTTGTACTTCGTATAGTTACAATTATCTTGGGAATTTCTTCCTGATAAATTATAATCATTCTATGGGTTGAAGTTAATGCTTCAACCCATTTTTTTGTAAAATACTTGAAAAACCTTATATCTTGTTGTATAATACTTTTTGGCTTTTGCCCGTCAGTTCGTGACCATCCTGACGATAAACAAAACTACGGACTTTAGCAATAATAATTTTATTGACTTTGGGCGTAGTATAACTATGCCCATTTTTTATTTTTGCTGTTCCGTTATTTTAGGGAGGAAATATGGAAAGGTACAGTGTCTTAAAGGACAAAAATCCTCGTGAAATTGTTTTATTGCGAGGTAGTGGTTGCAAGTGGAAACGATGTACATTTTGCGACTATCATCTTGACTATTGTCTTGATGAGGAGGATAACTATAATCTAAATGCACAGGTGCTATCTAAGGTTACAGGTATTTATAATAAGCTGGAAGTTATTAATTCCGGTAGTTTTTGTGACTTAGATAACAAGACTATGGATTTGATTATCAAAACTTGTGAAGAAAAGAATATTTCTACAGTACATTTTGAATGTCACTATATTCATCACAAAGAAGTTCCTGTATTAAAGGAAAAGTTCAAGGAACACAACATTAATGTAAGAATAAAGACAGGTGTTGAAACCTTTGATGTTGACTATAGAGAAAATGTAATGAAAAAAGGTTTTGGTAAGTCAACACCTGAAAAAATCAGAACATATGCAGATGAAGTTTGTTTACTCTTTGGATTAACCGGACAAACAGAAAGCTCTATGAAAAATGATATTGAAACAGGTTTAAAGTACTTTGACAGAGTTTGTGTAAACATTATGAATGATAACACAACTAACGTGAAACCTGACAATTCCGTTATCAAAGTTTTTGCAGAAAAAATTGCACCAAATTATATTGGTAACGATAGGGTAGATATTTTAATGAAAAATACTGACTTTGGTGTTGGTGGAGAAAGTGAGGAGTAAACAATGATTAACGAATTATTATTAGTGGGTTCATTACTATTTATTTTTGGTGGTGCATTATTTGCATATAATTTCTTTGGAAAAGCCGGTCTTTATGCAGTTACTGTTATTGCAACAATTACTGCTAATATTGAGGCACTTATTATGATTAGAGCCTTTGGTATGGAACAAACCTTAGGTAATGTTTTCTTTGCAGTAACATTCCTTGTAACTGATATTCTCAGTGAAACCGAAGGCAAGAAAGAAGCCAACAAGGCAGTATGGATTGGTGTGTTTACATCAGTATTCTTTATTTGTATGACACAAAGCTGGATGCTGTATACTCCATCAGAGTCTGACTGGGTAATGCCATCAATTACAGCAGTATTCTCAAATACACCAAGAATGATGATTTCTTCATTGGTTGTATACGCAATTTCTCAGCTGATCGATGTTCAGCTTTATCATTTGTGGTGGAGATTTACTGAAAAGCATTTTGGTGATAAGAGAAGATTTTTATGGGTTCGTAACAACGGTTCAACTCTAATTTCTCAAATTCTAAATACTGCATTATTCACAATCTTTGCTTTCTGGGGTACATATGAAATCGGCACATTATTTAGCATTATGATTTCCAGCTATGTTATTTATATTGTTACCAGTCTATGTGATACACCATTTGTATACCTTGCAAGATTAATTAAAGACAGAAAAGATAGAAAATTAACTTCTATTGCACATTAATTTCAGATAAAAAAGTAGCCCTTATAGGTTTTATTCCTATAAGGGCATTGTTTTTTTTAATTAACTTTCGTTAAGGTTGTTGTGAATGTAGTAAAGTGTATGACTTTCTGTATCATAATAATATACAGAATATTCGTGATAAATCTTAACTGCTTTTCTTTGACCAACTGAGCTTATATTAACATTTTCGTCAGCAATACAGTAGTAGTCACCTTCGGTAATCATATCAGTTTTAAAGTCGTAATGGTCACTAAAGGAACTTGTAGTACCCCAAGTGTCAAAGTCCTGAAAATAACCGGTAATATCTTCCTTGTTTTTAGAAGTAACCTTTGTATAATTTTCATCTTTGCTAAACTTACTGTCATAACTTTTGTCGTAAGTGTATTTACTAAAATCCTGTTGAGTAGAACTTTCATCACCATCAGAATAAGTTTCACTGTCGCTATATCCTTTAAGTACTTGCTTAGGGGCTTCGCTATTTCCACAACCTGCAAGAATTGCACCACACATTAAGCCTGCCAGTAAAATTGTTACTATTTTTTTCAAATGTATTCCTCCTTTGTAATTTGCTAATACCACATTTCCAATTGTAGCACATAAGTATTGTTAACTCAATATGAAATAAAAATTTTCGGTTTTACACAAATAATCAACATAAATTATATTAATGTTGAATAAATATATACCTATTCTACAAACTTTTGTTGCAATTAAGGTGTTTATTCGTTAAAATGGATAATAGAATGTTTCTGGGAGGTACAGTTATGGAAACAAAATGGATCAATGAATCAATGTTTTATCACATCTATCCTCTAGGTTTTTTCGGATGTGATATGGAAAATAAAGGTGGAGATAATGAATCCCACAAAATCTTAAAGCTAATTGACTACATTCCTCATATGAAGTATATAGGAATTAACGCTCTTTATATTGGACCGATTTTCCAAAGTGCAACTCACGGTTATGATACAACTGATTATAGAAGAATTGACACCAGACTTGGTACAAATGAAGATTTTAAAAAGGTTGCACAGGAACTAAAGAAAAATGACATTAAGATTGTTCTTGACGGTGTGTTTAACCATGTAGGCAGAAAGTTCTTTGCCTTTGAAGAAGTAAGAAAGCATAGGGAAGGCTCTCAGTATTGCTCTTGGTTTAGTGGTCTAAGATTTGATTGGAACAATAGTTATAATGACGGTTTTCATTATGACAGTTGGGAAGGTCATGAACTGCTTGTTAAACTTAATATGCAGAATCCTGATGTAAGAAACCACCTACTTGACGCAGTAGAAATGTGGATTGATGAATGGGATATTGATGGTATCAGACTTGATGCAGCAGATTGTATTGATTTACAATTCTTCCGTGAATTAAAGCAGAGAACAACTGCTAAGAAAAGTGATTTCTGGCTAATGGGTGAAATCATTAACGGTGAATATACAAGATGGTTGCAACCTGATTTACTTGACTCAGTTACTAACTATTCACTATTTAACGGTATTTACAATAGCTTAAATTCAAAGAACCTTTGTGATATTGGTTACAATGTAAACAGAGAATTTAACAATGAATGGGGACTATACAAAGGTAAGTTGCTTTATAACTTTGTTGATAATCATGATGTTAACAGAGTTGCATCATTAATCAATGACCCTAAAGATTTGTTTAATGTTTATTCAATTCTTTATACTTTACCCGGTGTACCATCAATTTATTATGGTAGTGAATGGGGAATAAAAGGTCACAAAAATGATGGTGGAGATATTGAACTAAGACCTACTATTGATGTGGATAATATTCCTATTGAAAATCAAGAACTTGTTGACCATATTAAGAAATTAGCAGAAATTCGTAAGAATAGTGTTCCTCTAAAGTACGGTGATTATGTTCAGATTAGCAATGAATGTTTGTACTGGGCATTTGCTCGTAACTTTAATGGTGAAACAACAGTAGTTTGTGTTAATACTGATGATAACCCTCACCATTTCTCATTTAACTACAATGGCAGACAGTATGACATTGATGTAAATGGCAGAGATACTGAAATTGTATAATTCTTTATATATTATATTAGAAAGCTGGAATTAAAATGTATAAGTCAATTAAAATTGCTGATACAACAAGAGAAGAAAGAATTGAAATTATCAAAACTTCTTTAGCTTATAATGAAGACAGTTGTGAAGGTTCTGTAGGTTTTGATGTAATGACTATGTATCAGCCATATATTGACGGTGAAAAAGAAATTGCACAAATCAATATGGAATTTCGTAGTGGGCTTGTAAAGTAAGGAGATTTTGCAATGGAAAAGTTTTTTACTCATACTTGGAAAGTGATTTCAAGATTTTTTGAAAACTTTAATTGGGAAGGATTATTAATAATGATAATCATTTTAGTAGGTGGTTATTTTGCAACAAAAGCCTTTTCAAAAGTAGTTAGAAAAGGTCTAGATAAGGCCAATATAGACTTTTCACTTTCAAAGTTCCTTGTAAATGCAATAAAAATTGCTTGTTATGTTGTGATTATAATGAGTGCTTTATCATATATAGGTATCTCAACAACGGGTTTGGTAGCATTTTTCTCAGCCAGTGCTGCTGCAATAGCTTTAGCTCTAAAGGATAGTTTATCCAACATTGCTTGTGGTATTATTCTTCTTTTTACAAAGCCGTTCGTAACCGATGATGTAATTGAAATTAACAGTGAAAGATGTACTGTACTTCAAATTGATTTAATGCACACAAAGGTACTTACTGCTGACCATAGATATATTATGATTCCTAACAGCGTAATCTCGTCAAAAGAAGTTGTAAACTTTACAGCAGAAGATAAGAGAAGACTGGATTTCCATGTACCTGTTGATTATAATGCCGATATTGAAGAAGTGAAGAAAATCCTAATGGATGTTGCTTTATCTAACGATAAGGTTATCACAGAGGATGAAATGCCTTTTGTAAGACTAAATGCATTAGGTGACAGTTCACTTGATATGGTGGTAAAAGTTTGGGTTAAGACTGAAGACTATTGGGATGTATATCACGATATGATTGAAAGTATGAAAAAGGCATTAGACCGAAATAATATAGCAATTCCGTACAATCAATTAGATGTACACATAACTAAATAATGTCAAAAATTCACCTTGTATTCCACTAAATATTGTGGTATCATGTTGTGGTATGTTTGAATGTGGAGGTGTTGAGGTGCAGTATAGAGATTTTGGAAACACCGGTATAAAGGTTTCTGCATTGGGTTTTGGTACAATGCGACTTCCTATGTTTCCTAATTCCAACACTATCGACCAAGAAAAGTCTATTGAATTAATAAGGTATGCCATTGATAATGGTGTTAACTATATAGATACTGCTTATTCCTATCAGGACGGACAAGCTGAAATTGTTACCGGTAAAGCATTAAAGAACGGTTACAGAAGTAAGGTTTATTTAGCTTCAAAAGCACCTGTATGGGAATACAATAACGAGTATGATTTTGACAGAATTTTAGCTGAACAAATGAGAAGAATGAATGTAAATCAAATTGATTTTTATATGCTTCATTCTCTTGATGCTAATTTCTGGGACAACAAAGTCCTAAAGTATAATGTACTTGAACATCTTTATAAAGCAAAGCGTGACGGTAGAATTCGTTACATTGGTTTTTCATTTAATGATGACTTTGATATGTTTAAGTGGATTTGTGACTATTGGGAACATTGGGATTTTTGCCAAATTCACCTTAACTATATTGATGAAGAATATCAAGCAGGTCTAAGAGGCCTTGAATATGCCAAGGAAAAGGGAATGGCAGTTAATATTATGGAACCACTTAGAAGTGGTTATCTTGCCAATGTACCTAAGTCTACACAAATTGTATTTGATGAAATTTGTGCTAAACCTGTAGAAATTGCAATGCAGTATCTTTGGGATAAAGAAGGTGTCAGTTGCGTACTTTCTGATATGGGTAGTTTTGAACATATTAATCAGAACCTTGAATATGCAAAGGTTTCTTCAATCGGTATGCTTAGTGGTAAGCGTATTATGGCTATTAAGAAAGCTCAGCAAACCTATATTAATTCAAGAATGATTCATTGTAACGGTTGCTATAAGTGCAACCGTTGTCCTCAACATGTTATGATACCTAGAAATCTTGAAGCAATTAACAAGATTGGTATTCACAGTAGTGTAAAGGTTGCAAAAGAATTTTATGATGGCAGTGTTGCCTTGGTAGGTGGCAGTGCAACTGATTGTACAAATTGCAAATGGTGTGAGTCAATTTGCCCACAACATATTAATATCAGCCATTGGATGCGCAAACTTCCTGAATTAATTAAATAATTGAATACATAATATAACTAAACCGGTGCTTTTTTAGCACTGGTTTTCTTTATTATTCTATAAAGTAAATATAAAATATATATGTTAAGAAAAAATTTACTAAACAGAAACTAAAATAAAGTAAAATAATCCTCATAAAAGCTGACTTTGTTGAATATTACCCACAAATAGATGGGAATTATTTACAAGTTAAAATTCTAGTGATGAAAGTGATACTTTGTTATATTGCAAAAATATATATGAATTATGTTTATAATAATATATTTTAATATAAATTTTGCAATACAAACAACAATCACTTGCAAAAACACAAAATGTACTAATGTTTATTGAATTTTTTGTAGTTTTTTACAAAATGTCTGTTAAAATATTGACATTTTAAATCAAAAGTCGGATAATATGGGTGTTATAAGATTATTGGCACACTATATTTTGTAGTGAACCGTAACCAAACAATTTTATATGGAAGAGGAGGCGACATTATGGGCAATATTGCAGAATCAATCCAACAGGAAATGACCTGTGAACCTGTGTTTACAATCCCAATCTTTGGTGGTATCAAAGTTTACGAGTCGGTTGTTGTCACTTGGATTATAATGGCAGTATTCCTTGCATTATGTCTTATTCTTGTAAGAAATCTGAGGGTGAAAAATCCTAGCAGAAAACAAGTTTTCTTAGAGTTTTGTGTAAACTGGCTCTATAAATTTGTTGGTGGAATGGTTGGAGAGGAAGGTTCAAAATATGTACCTTACTTAATATCTGTTCTTATTTATATAGGGTTTAGTAACATTATAGGTATTTTTGGCTTTAAGTCACCGACAAAGGACTTGGCAGTTACCATTGCCTTGGCTCTCATGAGTATAATCCTAATTGAAGGTGCAGCTTTGATTAAGAAGCGTCCGAAAAAGTTTCTTAAGAGTTTTATTGAGCCAACGCCGATTATGTTGCCCTTTAACATTCTTGAAATTGGAATAAGACCACTTTCACTTTGTATGCGACTATTTGGTAATGTTCTGGGTGCTTTTGTTGTTATGACACTTATCGAATGTGTTGTTCCAGTTGTTGTGCCGGTAGCATTTAGTCTATACTTTGACTTTTTTGATGGCTTGATTCAAGCCTATGTATTTGTATTCTTGACATCTTTGTTTATCAAGGAAGGTATAGAAACAGAATAATTATTAATTAACATATTAAGGAGTGTTCACTATGTTGACATTACTTGCAATTGGTGCAGGTATAGCAGTATTTACCGGTCTTGGTGCCGGTATTGGTATCGGCTATGCTACATCCAAGGCTACTGAAGCAGTTGCTCGTCAGCCTGAGGCAGACGGTAACGTTAGCAAACTTCTACTTCTAGGTTCAGCTCTTGCAGAAGCAACAGCTATCTACGGTTTTGTTGTTGGTTTGCTTATTATTCTATTATTAAAAGATTCAAGTGCAACCCCTGGTATCGCAGTTGGTGCAGGTGTTGCAGTTCTAACAGGTGTGGGTGCCGGTGTTGGTATCGGTATTGCTACTGCAAAGGCTTGTGAGTCTGTTGCCAGAGCACCTGAAGAAGACGGTAAAATTTCTAAGCTATTGCTTCTAGGTTCAGCCCTTGCTGAAGCAACAGCTATTTATGGTTTCGTTGTAGGTCTACTGATTATCCTACTTCTACCTGATAACTCAAGTCAGTATGTTTCTCAACTTGCAATTGGTGCAGGTCTTGCAGTTCTAACAGGTGCAGGTGCCGGTGTTGGTATCGGTCTTGCAACATCAAAGGCTTGTGAATCAGTTGGTCGTATGCCTGAAGCTGACGGTAAGATTTCAAAGCTATTACTTCTAGGTTCAGCCCTAGCTGAAGCAACTGCTATTTACGGTTTCGTTGTAGGTCTACTAATTATCCTACTACTTCCTGATAATGCAGAACTAGGTAAAGGTCTTGTATCTTATACAGGTATCGGTGCCGGTCTTGCAGTTCTTGGTGGTCTTGGTGCCGGTGTTGGTATCGGTATTGCAACATCAAAGGCTTGTGAAGCAGTTTCTCATCAGCCTGAAGCTGACGGTAAGATTTCAAAGCTATTACTTCTTGGTTCTGCACTTGCAGAAGCAACTGCTATTTACGGTTTCGTTGTAGGTCTACTAATTATCCTACTTCTACCTGGTAACAGTGACCCAACTATTGCAATGGGTGCAGGTATTGCCGTACTTACAGGTCTTGGTGCCGGTGCCGGTATCGGTGTTGCAACATCAAAGGCTTCTCAATCAGTTGCTCGTCAACCTGAAGCAGATGGCAAAATCTCAAAGCTATTACTTCTTGGTTCAGCACTTGCAGAAGCAACAGCTATCTACGGATTTGTTGTTGGTCTTCTTGTTATTCTACTATTCTAAGGTAGGTGGGATAAATAATGCTAAATTTAGATCCATGGAATATTTTATTCACAGTTATTAACCTATTAGTGTTCTTCTGTATTATTAAGTTCTTCCTTCTAAAACCTATCAAAAAGGTTATGGACCAGAGAGAAAAGATGATTCAGGATGACCTAAACAATGCAGCCGACACAAAGAAAGCTGCTAATAAACTAAAGGCTGAGTACGAAGGTAATGTACAGGCTGCTCAGGATAAAGCAGCTGAAATTACTAAGGAAGCTAAAAAGACAGCCGAACTTCAGAAAAACAATATTATTGCTTCTGCCAATGATCAGGCAAAAGAAATTGTTGATAAAGCACAAAAGAATGCTCAGCTTGAATATGACAAGACAATGAGCAAACTTGAAAGTGAAATTGCAGGTCTTGCTCTTGTAGCAGCAACAAAGGTTGTTAAAGAACAGTCAAGCAATTCAGATACTTCTTCCTACGATGAGTTTTTAGGTGAGGAGGACAAGTAATGACTACAACAGTTAGTAACTATGCTAAGGTGTTGTACCAGTTAAATGTTAGTGCTGACTCTATTAGTATTGCTGAAGATACTTTTGCCGAAAGCAAGGAACTTATGAAAGTTCTTTGCTCTCCGGTAATTATGCCAACGAAAAAGTATGAAATTATTGATAAGATTTTCCCAAAAGATATTTGTAATTTTATCAAGGTAGTTTCAAAAAATGGCAGAATGACATCTATTAATGATATTTTCAAAGAGTATCATAATTGGTACAATAAAGAGAACAAGATTGTTGTTGCTCATCTTTATTATGTTGTGAAACCAACTGAGGAACAACAAGAAAAGTTAAAAGTATTCGTTAAGAAAAAGCTAAATGCCAGTACGGTTGAACTTGAACTTATTGAAAAACCTGACCTTATTGGTGGATTTGTAATTGAAGCTAACGGCCATGAATTTGACAGAAGTTTCAAGAATAAACTTAACGCATTAAATCGTAAATTAGTCTGGAGGTAAACTCGAATGAGCGCAATCAGATCAGATGAAATTATTTCAATACTAAAAAGTGAAATTGAAAATTTTGATTTTGATAATGGAGAGAAAGAAACCGGTACAGTTATCTCTCTAGGTGACGGTATTGCTCGTGTATACGGCATTGACGCTGCTATGTACGGCGAAATCGTTGTATTTGAAAATGGTGCAAAAGGTATGGTACAGGATATTCGTGCTAACGAAATCGGTGTTATTCTTTTTGACAAAGACCGTGGTATCCACGAAGGTACTAAGGTTTCAAGAACTCACAAAAAGGCCGGTATCCCTGTTGGTGATAACTTCCTTGGCAGAGTTGTAAACGCCCTAGGTGCTCCTATTGACGGTAAAGGTGAAATTAAAGAATCCGATTACCGTCCAATCGAATGTGCAGCACCTTCAATTGTACAGAGAAAATCAGTTGACACACCTATGGCAACAGGTATTCTATCAATCGACTCAATGTTCCCAATCGGTAGAGGTCAGCGTGAACTTATTATCGGTGATAGACAGACAGGTAAAACTTCTATTGCTACTGATGCTATCCTAAACCAAAAAGGTAACGATGTAATTTGTATTTATGTTGCAATCGGTCAAAAGGCATCAACAGTTGCAAGAATTGTTAACACACTTGAAAAGAATGGAGCAATGGATTATTCAATAGTTCTTTCAGCTACTGCATCAGACCCTGCTCCTGTTCAGTATATTGCTCCATATTCAGGTACTTCACTTGCTGAATACTTTATGTATCAGGGTAAGGATGTACTTATTGTATATGATGACTTAAGTAAACATGCTGTTGCTTACAGAGCAATGTCACTTCTACTGGAAAGATCTCCGGGTCGTGAAGCTTATCCAGGTGATGTTTTCTATCTACATTCAAGACTGCTTGAAAGATCAGCCAGACTTTCTGATGAACTCGGTGGTGGTTCAATTACTGCTCTACCAATTATCGAAACTCAAGCAGGTGATGTTTCAGCTTATATTCCTACAAATGTTATTTCTATTACTGACGGTCAGATTTTCCTAGAAAGTGACCTATTTAACTCAGGTATGCGTCCTGCTGTTAATGTTGGTTTGTCAGTTTCCCGTGTTGGTGGTGCTGCTCAGACAAAGGCTATGAAGAAGGCTGCCGGTTCTATCCGTATTGACCTTGCTCAGTACAGAGAAATGGAAGTATTTACACAGTTCTCATCAGACCTAGACCCTGAAACTAAGGAACAACTTCAGTTTGGTAAAGGCCTAATGGAAATGCTAAAGCAACCTTTATGTCATCCGCTTTCACTGGCACAACAGGTTATTTCACTTGTTGTTGCCGAAAACAAGCTAATGCTTGATGTTGATGTTAAGGATATTAAGCCATTCCAGATGAATATGCTAGATTACTTTGCTACTAAGCATCCTGAAATCGGTAAAGAAATCGAAGAAAAGAAAGTTCTTTCCGATGAACTTAAGGATAAAATCCTTGAAGTAGCAAAAGAATATAAGTCTATAAGTTAAAGGAAGTCTTGATATGGCAAATACAAGAGAAATCCAAAGCAGAATTAAAAGTATCAACGATACCCTTAAGATTACAAATGCTATGTATATGATTTCTTCAAGTAAGCTAAAAAAGGCTAAGAGAAATTATGAAAATACTCATCCATACTTTATCAGCCTACAGGATTCAATCAGAAAAACATTGAAACTTGTTCCTGATGTTGAAAACAGATTTTTCTGTGACCAAAAGTATGTTGCAGGTGACGCTGATAAGCGTAAGGGTATTATTGTTGTTACTGCCGATAAAGGTCTTGCCGGTGCTTATAACCAAAATGTTATTAAGTTAGCCCAAGAGATTATTGATACAGAAAAAACAAGTAACGATAAACTTTTTGTTATCGGTCAAGTTGGTCGTCATTATTTCAAGAAGAAAGATATTTTTGTTGACGAACATTTCCAGTTTACTGCTCAAGACCCTAGCTTAAACAGAGCCAGAAAAATTGCAGAAACTGTTATGGATTTATATGAATCTAAAGAACTTGATGAAGTTTATATCGTTTATACAAATATGAAGTCAGCTATTGCCACTGAACCAAAGGTTAAGCGTCTATTACCACTTCGTAAACACGCATTTACAGATACATCAGACCATATTGATATGGGTACTCATATTGAGAATATTACTCTTTTACCATCTGCTGATGCTGTTTTCGATAATGTTGTACCTGACTTTATTGCCGGTTACATTTACGGTGCCTTAGTTGAATCTTACTGTAGTGAACAGAATGCCAGAATGATGGCTATGCAGTCTGCTACTGATAGTGCGAAGGAAATGTTAAAGGACCTTTCAGTCCTTTATAACAGAGCTCGTCAAGCAGCTATTACACAAGAAATTACAGAAGTTATTTCCGGTGCAAAAGCTCAGAAAAATAAAGGTTAATTTTCATAATATACTTATGAAAGGATGAATATAATGAATAAAGGTAAAATCATTCAGGTAATGGGTCCTGTTGTTGATGTACAGTTTACTGAAGACACAATCCCTGAAATCAAGGATGCCCTTACTGTTGAAAATGATGGCAAAACTCTTGTTATGGAAGTAGCACAACACCTTGGTAATGACCAAGTAAGATGTATTATGCTTGCTTCTTCTGATGGTTTATATAGAGATATGGAAGTTACTGCTACCGGTTCAGGTATCAAAGTTCCGGTTGGTGAAAAAACACTAGGCAGACTTTTCAACCCACTAGGTGAAACTATTGACGGTGGCGAAAACCTAGATAATGAACAACATTGGGAAATTCACAGAGACCCACCTTCATTTGAAGACCAAAGTCCTGTTGTTGAAATTCTAGAAACAGGTATCAAGGCTATTGACCTTCTTGCTCCTTATGCTAAAGGTGGTAAGATTGGTTTGTTCGGTGGTGCCGGTGTTGGTAAGACAGTTCTTATTCAGGAACTTATCCGTAACATTGCTACTGAACATGGTGGTTATTCAATCTTTACCGGTGTTGGTGAACGTTCAAGAGAAGGTAATGACCTTTGGACAGAAATGACAGAGTCCGGTGTTATTGAAAAGACTGCACTAGTCTTTGGTCAGATGAACGAACCACCTGGAGCTCGTATGAGAGTTGCTGAAACAGGTCTAACAATGGCTGAATATTTTAGAGATGAAATGAACCAGAACGTTCTTCTATTTATTGATAACATTTTCCGTTTCACACAGGCCGGTTCAGAAGTTTCTGCTCTACTAGGTCGTATGCCATCAGCCGTTGGTTATCAGCCAACACTAGCTACTGAAATGGGTGAATTACAGGAAAGAATCGCATCAACAAAGAATGGTTCTGTTACATCAGTTCAGGCTGTTTATGTTCCTGCCGATGACCTTACTGACCCTGCTCCTGCAACAACATTCGCTCACCTTGATGCTACAACTGTTCTATCAAGAAAGATTGTTGAACAAGGTATTTACCCAGCTATTGACCCACTGGAAAGTACATCAAGAATTCTTGAACCTGATGTAGTTGGTGAAGAACATTATGAAACTGCTCGTAAAGTTCAGGAAATTCTACAGAAATATAAGGAACTTCAGGATATTATCGGTATCCTAGGTATGGAAGAACTTTCTGACGAAGATAAAGTTACAGTTTATAGAGCAAGAAAGATTCAGAGATTCCTTTCACAACCATTCCATGTTGCTGAAACATTTACAGGTGTTCCTGGTAAGTATGTTCCACTAAAGGATACTATCCGTTCATTTAAAGCTATTATTGATGGTGAAATGGATGAATATCCTGAAGCAGCTTTCTTCAATGTTGGTAATCTTGAAGATGTTATTGCTAAAGCAAAGGCAATGAAAGAATAAAAGGTGATTCATAATGAATACTTTTAAATTGAAAATCTTGGCAGCCGATAAGGTTGTTTTTGATGGTGAATGTGAGAAAATGACTATTCCTTGCTTTGATGGTGAAAAGGGTATTTTGGCTCATCATGAAAACATTTTGATGGCTACTGATATTGGTATTACTAAGTTCAAGCCTGTTGATGAAGATGAGAGAGTAGTATTCACCGGTTTAGGCTTTATTGAAGTTATCGATAATGATGTTACTTTCCTTGTTCAAACAAGTGAAAGACCGGACGAAATTGATGCTAACAGAGCCAGAGAAGCTAAGGAGAGAGCTGAAGAAGCATTGCGTCAAAAGCGTAGTCAGATTGAGTATCATCACTCAAAGGCATCTCTATCAAGAGCTATGGCTCGACTAAAAGCCACAAGCAAATATATGTAAAAGTCAAAGGTTGTCCTTTATGGGCAACCTTTTTTATGTTATAAAAAAGAAAAATCCCATCTTCAATGAAGATAGGATTATACATTACGTATCTAATTGTAAAAATTATTTTCTTACTAAAAGAATTTTACCGGACTTTTTGTTTACAGTATATTTTCTTAATTTTATTGCAAGACCAATGTTTAATTTTTGCATAAATTTAAGTGTTAGAAGAATTGTAATTGCAAAAAGAATAACACATAAAGAGATAATAGCAACTGCCATAGTCCAGTAAATATCTGAGATTAAGTATGTAATACCGAAAACTATTGTGCCGATTATCCCCACAATAAGTGTTACCACACCTACAAAAACAATGTTACTTATAAGTCCACTTCTGAGAACCTTGTCACTAATATTACCGTGAATTTCAATTTCCTTCTGCTTTTCATCTAAAGCAGTATTTAGGTTTTTCATATTACTAATTTTCATAAAATCACCATGATTATTATATCATATGATTTTAAATTTGTCATTATTTTATGTTAATTAAATAGTTTACTTTGTTAAAAAATTGCAAAATAATTAGCAAATTCAACAAATTTCAAGTGGTTATTTACAAATAGTTCATTGCTTTATTTAGGTAATGGGTTTATAATAAAGATGAAATATATTAGGAGGGATAATAATGATTAAAAAACCTGTTGCAATCATTTTATCTGTAATGATGATTGTTACTTCAATGTTTACAGCTTCCTCTGCTGTATTTGCAGAAACAACATCAGCTGATGGTTTTAAATTAGGCGATACAGTATATTTTGATTGTTCATCCTGTGGTGATAATTGGACTAGTGCCTATGCTACAGAGTATATTAACTTTACAGAATATTCAAAGGCAGATAATGACGGTGAGAACATTTCCATCACTAATGCTGACAAAACAAAATATAATCCGGTAAAGGTAACTAATGACTTAGGTAACTATAAGTTTAGTTATACATTTACTAATGAAACTGCCGGTGCAAAGGCAATAAGATTTTGGAGAGGCAGTTCTGATACACTATGGAACAATTCTCCTGTTCTTACATATGAAGATTTTGCAAAAGGCAACAACTGTGTATTTGCAACAGACTTAGAGGGTAATGGTTCTGTTGGTAAATATGGTGAAAAGCCTGCAGAAACTAAACCTACTGAGCCATCACAACCTTCAACCGATGAATATAAGTTTAGTTATGCAAAGGCTAATAACCTTTATGTTCACGGTGTATCTGCTAATGAAAACGAAACAGAAGCTTGGCAGATATGGCAACATAAGTATGATGAAAAAGGTAAATTAACAGATAGTGGTGACTACTATTTCTTCCTACCTTCATCAACTGATAAATCTAAGATTGATGTTTATAACACATTCTCTTCAACAGTAAAGATTGGTAATGTTGAAATTCCATCAAAGTCAACAGTTACTATGAATTACACACCAAACAGTAAATATACTGTTACTGTGAATTCAACCAGCTACACTTTAAATATTATGAGAAGTGGTGCTGAATGTGCAGTTTATGTAAATAATGCAGCAAGTTTCAACGGCCAAGATTTGTTATCTTATCTAAGTGCTAATAAGTCAAATAATGCTAAGGCTACTGCAGCAGTTACAGAAAGTAACGGTAAAATTACAGATACTTCTATTAAGAAAGTAAAGGGTAGAGGTAACACTTCTTGGGCAAAGTCAAAGAAGTCATTTAACCTTAACTTTGATTCAGCACTTTCTGTTGCAGGTATGGAAAAGACTAAGAAGTATAGTATTGTTGCTAACTATCAAGATGACTCTTTGTCCAGAAACAGATTCCTATATGATTTAGGTGATCAAGTTGGTATTCCATATAACTCAGACAGTAGATATGCTGATTTCTATATTAATGGTGTATATCTTGGTTCATATCAGCTATGTCAGAAGATTGAAGTTGGTTCAAATAACTTGATTTCTGATATGACCGGTGAAGAATATATTAACGAAGATGGTACAACACCAACTGATTTCCCATTTGTTATTAAGATTGACGGTGCAGCAGAAGGTTTCTGTTTTAACACTTGTGATCAAAATATCGAAGTAGTTTCACCTGATATTACTTCATCAGATAAGGGCTATAGCAATGCTTATAACTACATTAAGGCAAAATTTGAAAAAATGTATAATGCAGTTAAGAACAATCAAAAAGATTTAGCTGATGTTATTGATGTTGATTCATTTGCCAGAATGTACCTACTAAATGAATATTGCAAAAACTGGGATGCCGGTATAAGTTCATTCTATTTTGTAAATAAAAAAGATGCTAATGGTAAGTACAAAATCTATGCAGCTCCAACATGGGATTACGATAACTCCCTAGGTAATGCAGTAGGTTCTGATGGTGGTACATATACAAAGCCTGAAGGTTCATATATTTCAACTAAAGGCGATAGAAATATGTGTACTCTAATGTACAAAAACCCTGTTATTTATAAGAGAAGTGGCGAACTATGGTATAAAGATTTTGTACCTGCTATTGAATATCTATTTAAGGGACAAAATATTTCTTCCGGAGAATTATATTCATCAGATGCTTACTACAATATAGTTAAAGATTCAGCAGAAATGAACTATACTTCCGGTAGATTGTTAAACCCAGAACCACAGTGGTTAGCAGACCATAGCACACTTTATAAACTAAGTTTTGATTACAAGACAAAGACATATACAAAGAGCACAACTGCTACTAAGTATGATACAAATACATTTAAGGGTGTATATGATTATATGGTAGATTGGGCAATTAGCCGTGCTGCATATATGTCAAATATGTTTATTGATTATTATGTAGAGCCTGTAAAACCAACTGAACCAACTGAACCAACTGAACCTACAAAGCCAACAAAACCGGAACATCAGCTTGGTGCAAACACTATTTCAGAATTCTATTTTGACAGTACAGGCAAGAATTCCGGTGATAAGCTTGAAGAATATGGTGATAAGTCCGGTTATAAAGCAACATTCGGTCAAGCTGATTTGTTCCTATCTATGAATGGTAAAAACGGCAGAGCACTTGAATGGTCAGACGCTGAGTATGGTAAAGACGGTGATGAAATTGTCCCACTAATGTCAGCCGGTAAGAAAAACCCTTGGGGAGATACTCCATATATTCAAACTATTTTTGATGGAACTGATTGTAAGGATTTATCATTCTCAATTAGTATGGGTGGTAGTAGTAAAGCTCCTGCAAATTGGAAAATGCAGTATAGCATTGACGGTACAAACTTTACTGATATTTCAAACTCTAATTTCACAATTACTTCTAACAACAGAAAGGTTTTAACTAACTATATTAACAAGGTTAAACTTCCGGAAGAATGTAACGGTGCAAAGAGTGTTACAGTTAGAATTATTGCAACATCAACAACAACTATTGCAGGTGGTAATACATCAGATGAACCAACAGGTGGCGAAATTGCAGTAAATAATATTGTAATTGAAGGAAAGTCAACTCGCCAAGGTTTAATTGGTGACTTGAACCTTGATGGCAAAATTACTGTACAAGATGCTGCAATTTTACAGAAACATACTGTTAAGAGATTAACTTTAATAGATGCTCAAAAAGCAGTTGCAGATGTAAACAATGATGGCAAGATTAACGTCAAGGATTGTACTGCAATTCAAAGAATGCTAGTAAGAATTTCATAATATATTTCTCTTTTAAGCCCCATGCTATAATAGTGTGGGGTTTATCCTTTTGTTTATTGACTATGTGTTACTTTTGAAGTATAATATATTTGGGTGTGTAATGTTTTGCACAAAACCTATGTGATTTATAAGAAAGAGACTTTAGAACAGAGGAAAAAATGATGATTGAAGACAATTTTAGAAAAGTTGTTCCTTATGTTCCCGGTGAACAGCCTAAGGACAATGATGTTATTAAACTAAACACTAACGAAAATCCATATCCACCATCACCATCTGTACTGGATGCACTTGCTAAAGTGGATAACAATTCCTTTAGAAAGTATCCTGATCCGGATGTTACTGATTTGGTACAAGCTATTGCCGACTATCATCATTTTAAGAAAGAAAATGTTTTTGTAGGTGTAGGCTCTGACGATGTACTTGCAATGTGTTTCTTATCATTCTTTAATAGTGGTAAGGAAATTTTATTTCCGGATGTAAGCTATGCTTTCTACAAAGTTTGGGCAGACCTTTTCCAAATTAAATATAGGGAAGTACCTTTGGATGAAAACTTTAACATTGTACCTAAGGACTATATGGTAGATAACGGTGGTATTGTTTTTCCTAATCCAAATGCTCCAACTGGACTAACACTTTCTTTATCTGATATTGAAGATATTATTATTGAGAATAAGCACAAGGTTGTTATTGTTGATGAAGCTTATATTGATTTTGGCGGAGAGTCTGCACTTTCTCTAATCAATAAGTACGACAACCTTATTGTTACAAGAACATTCTCAAAGTCACGCTCAATGGCCGGTATGCGTATTGGTTATTGTATTGGTAATGAACAGTTAATTTCTGTTCTAAATTCAGTGAAATTCAGCTTTAATTCATACACAATGTCCGATGTTGCAATTAAGTGTGGTGTTGCTTCTATTGATGACGATACATACTTTAAGAATATAGTAGCTAAGATTATTGATACAAGAGAAAAGACTAAAGAAAGTCTTACAAAATTAGGCTTTTCATTCCTAGATAGTTCATCTAACTTTATTTTTGCTAAGCATAATGAAATTAGTGGTGAAGAATTATTTAATGCATTAAAGGAAAATAAAATCTTTGTTAGACATTTTAATGCACCAAGAATTAATGAATATCTAAGAATTACAATCGGTACAGAAAGAGAAATGAAAGAATTAATTTCATTCCTAGACTCATATATTAGTGGTAAGAGAGGATAAGAAAATGAGAATTGTCAAATTAACTAAAGAATCAAAGAACAATATCCTTGAGGGTATGCTAAAGAGAAGTCCTAATAACTACGGTAGTTATGAAAGTGTTGTAGCTGATATTTTAGCTAATATTAAGGAAAATGGCGACAAGGCACTTTTTGAATATACTAAGAAGTTTGATAAGTTTGACCTTAATAAAGACAACATCCGCGTAACAGAAGAAGAAATTAAGGATGCTTATTCTAAGGTTTCAGAAGACCTATTAACAGTTATCAAGAAGTCACTTGTAAATGTTAAGTCTTATCACGAAAAACAAAGACAGAACAGTTGGTTTAACTCAACAGAAGATGGCACAATCCTAGGTCAGAAGGTTACACCACTTGAAAGAGTCGGTGTTTATGTACCGGGTGGTAAGGCAGTTTATCCATCATCTGTACTTATGAACATTGTTCCTGCAAAGGTTGCCGGTGTTAAGGAAATTATTATGACAACACCTTGTAACAGTGAAGGTGAAGTTAACCCTGCAGTTTTAGTTGCTGCTAATGAAGCCGGTGTTGATGAAGTTTACAAGGTAGGTGGAGCACAGGCAATCGGTGCTTTAGCTTACGGTACAGATAGCATCAAAAAGGTAGATAAGATTGTAGGTCCGGGTAATATTTATGTTGCTTTAGCTAAGAAAGCAGTTTATGGATTTGTTAATATTGATAGTATTGCAGGTCCTTCAGAAATCCTTGTTATTGCCGATGAAACTGCAAACCCAAGATTTGTTGCAGCTGATTTACTTAGTCAGGCTGAACATGATGAACTTGCATCAGCAATTCTTATTACAACCAGTGAGGAATTTGCAAAGAAAGTTTCTGCTGAAGTTGATAAGTTTGTTGCAGTTCTTTCAAGAAAAGAAATTATCTCAAAGTCACTTGATAACTTTGGTTATATCCTAGTTGCAGAGAATATGGATGAAGCTATTGATGCAGCAAATGAAATCGCATCAGAACACCTTGAAATTCAGACTGCCGATCCATTCCTAGTAATGACAAAGATAAAGAATGCCGGTGCTATCTTCCTAGGTAGTTATAGTTGTGAAACACTTGGTGACTATTTTGCAGGTCCTAACCATGTTCTTCCAACTAACGGTACTGCAAAGTTCTTCTCACCACTTTCAGTTGATGACTTTGTAAAGAAATCAAGCATTATCTATTATTCACAGGATGCCCTTAAGGGTGTTTATAAAGATGTTGCTAAGTTTGCTCGTTGTGAAAGTTTAACTGCTCATGAAAATGCAGCACTTGTTAGATTTGAAGAAGAATAATTCTTTAATGAATGAAGGAGAATTATAGTGGATAGAATCGCAGAAGTAACAAGAGTTACTAAGGAAACTGACATTTATATTAAAATTAACCTAGATGGTAGTGGCAAAAGCAAAGTCAAAACCGGCATAGGTTTCTTTGACCATATGCTAGAAGGATTTGCTAAGCATGGACTGTTTGATCTTGAAGTAAAGGTTAAAGGTGACCTTAATGTTGATTGTCACCACACCATTGAAGATACCGGTATTGTTCTGGGTGAAGTTATCAGAAGAGCATTAGGGGATAAGTCAGGCATTAAGAGATATGGCAATTTTCTATTGCCAATGGATGAAACACTAGTAATGTGTGGTGTTGATTTATCAGGCAGACCTTACTATGTATCTGATTTAAAGTTCACAAATGACAGAACAGGTGAAATGGATAATTGTATGGTTGATGAATTTTTCTATGCAATTTCATATAGTGCAATGATGAATCTTCATTTTGTACAAATGCGTGGTGTTAACGACCATCATATTATTGAAGCAACATTTAAAGCCTTTGCAAAGGCTCTTGATATGGCAACAACTGTTGACCAAAGGATTAATGGAGTGCTTTCTACAAAAGGTACTATTTAATTCAATAAATTTTACTAATTTTCTCAATAATTTTGTATAACATTTTTAGAAAAAAACTTTATTTTTATTTATTATTGTGATATAATGAATTATGAATAATATGAACTGTTATCCTTAAATATAGGAGGAAATTATTATGAAAAAAATATTTGCAATTTTAGCAATTACTGTTGTAGCAATGACAGTTTGTTTCTCATCAATTAGCTTTAGTGCTGCTAGTAGAAAAAGTCCTGTAGCTACAACAACTCGTCCAAGAAATACTAATAATAACCCATCAAACCCTACCGGTAATCCCGGTGGTGGTGACGACCATAGCAATGGTAATGCCTCTACTGTAAACCCAGAGGATGATAGTAGTGAATGGTTCAGAACTTCAACTACTAACCCTAATAATGGTGGAGATAATGGTAATCCCGGTGGTGGCAACGGCACAGATGGAACAAATGGTACAGGTGATTCAACTACATCTCCTGTAACCGGTGACTATGTTGCATATTCAGTTCTTATTGCTGTCGGTTTAGGTCTATCTTCTTTGTTTGCATATAAGAAATATACTTCAAAGAAAAAGTAATCACAAAGATTATACCCCTACTTTTTAAGTAGGGGATTTTTTGTTTGACCCAAATTCCTTACTATGGTATAATTTTTCTAAAGGAGTTTTATTATGAAAGAAGATAAAAATCTAGTAGAAAATAAATCTATTGAAGATATAATCAAAGAAAATGAACCTGAAAAAAAGCCTAAAAGAAAGATTGTATGGCTAATTGTTTTTATAGTTTCACTTGTTTTATGCATATGTTGTGTTGTATTTTTGGTATTGAATACCTCTTCTTGTACTAATGGAGAGAGTCAGTATAAAAAGTTATCCAGTCAAGTTGTTTCTCCAACATTAACAGATGACAATAAGCCTAATGTTAAGAAAACTAAAGAAAAAAATCCTATTGACTTTAAGGCGTTAAATAAAATTAATAAGGATATTGTTGGATGGATAAAAATTTCCGACACCAACATTGATTATCCAATCTTGAGAGCACCTGAAAGTGACCAAAGCTTTTATCTCCATAGAGATTATTACAAGAACTATCTTTATGCCGGTTCTATCTATATGGAAAGTTATAATCAACCTGATTTTTCAGACAGAAATACTATTCTTTATGGTCATAATATGGCAAATGGCACTATGTTTGCTGATTTGCATAAATTTGAAGATTCCGACTTTTTCTCAAAGCACAAAACTTTTAAGGTATATACTCCTAAGAGTATCAAGACATATAAAGTGTATTCAGCTTATGAATATGATGATAGACATATAAATAATTCTTTTGACCATTTTAGAGATGATAAGGTCTTTAAAGAATATATTGACTATAGTTTAAATCCTACTAACGCAATAGTCAGTAATGTAAGAAAAGGCACTAAAGTAACAATTAACGATAAGCTAATTACACTTAGTACCTGTACAAACAACTGTCCTGAAAATCGATTTTTAGTTCAAGGTGTATTGATAAAAAATGAAAGAACAGAATGACGATAAATTAATTAAAATTGAGGATAGCCCTCTAATTGAAGAAAGTAAAGATTTTAACAAGAATGCTCCAATAAAAAATATTGCAAATGATACTGCAATTGATGTTGATGGTGTTTCAGGTTATGTACTTTCTTCTGTTAAGAGAAAGAGAATTAGCCCTACTAAAAATCATAAGAAAAGTCAACACAATAAGCACAAAATGAAGAAAAGTAAGAAAGTTCTTATTACAATTCTTTCTTGTATTTTAGGTTTGTGCTTACTTGTAGTGGGTACTTTCGGTTTCTTGTATTATAGGGGCAAGAATAGACTTCTTGATAAAAGTGGTATGTCGCTAAATCCACCATCAGATACAAAGGTTATTGATAACGGTAACTATATTTTCTACAACGGTCATAATTATAGATACAAGGACAGTATGACTTCAATATTGTTTATGGGTGTTGATAAGGATGAACTTGGTACTGTTAAAAATGTAGTTGGTACAGGTGGTCAAGCTGATGCACTTTACCTAATTGCTATAGACACAGACAACGGTGTTACAACAACTTTCCAAATTAGCCGTAATACAATGGTAGATATTGATTTGTACAATACTGCCGGTGACTTTATCCGTACAGAAAATAACCAGATTTGTCTTTCTTATGCTTATGGTGATGGCAAAGAAACATCAGCTGAGAATACAGTAAGGTCAGTAAGAAGATTGTTTTATGGACTTCCTGTAGCTCAGTCTTATACTGCACTTGATATTAGTGGTATATCAGCATTAAACGATTCTATCGGTGGTGTTACTGTTACTTCACCTGTTACATATAAGGATGATAATAATAAGGTTGTGTACAATGAAGGTCAAACATATGAACTTCACGGTAAAGATGCCGAGAGCTTTGTTCGTTCAAGAAACCACGAAACTGCTAACTATAATGACAACCGTATGGCTAGACAAAAGGCATATTTAAACGCATTTATAGACAAAACAGTTTCTATGACAAAAAGTGATGTTACTACACCGGTTACTATTTATAATTCAGCAAAACCTTATATGACAACTAATTTGTCAGCCGCAAAGGTTAGCTACCTTGCTACCGATTTACTCCGTAAAGGTATCACAAGTGCTGATATTCAGAAAGTACCCGGTAAAGATAAAGATGGTAAAAATTATGTTGAATATAAAGTGGATAACAAGAAGTTCTTTAAAATGATTGTTGATACTTTTTATGTTCAAGCTGATTAATGGAGGCATTATGTACAATTTACTTGCTAATTCTGAATCAATGAATTCAGTAGAAGAATTTACTTCAACCGTACCTATTGTACAAAAAGGTACTAATCATGCAGAAAACCCACTGGAAACCAATATGACTTTACAGTATGGTATTCTAATTGGTGTGTTGGTGGTTTTAGTATCTATATTAGTTTATAGAAAAGTTAAGAACAAAAAGAAAAAGTAAGGAGTATTTATTATGAAAAAGTTTTCAAAAATTATTTCCTTATTCTTAGTTTTGGTACTTTGCCTTTCAACTTTTATTGTTTCAGTAAGTGCAGTAGCAAAACCTAAGAATTACACATTAAACCTAAATGCTAATAAGTCAAAGGGCTATAGCTGGACTTGTACAGTAAACAATAAAAAGGCAGTTAACTTTACTGTTAAGAAAAAGAATGTATCAAAGACAACTTGTAAGTATACATTTACCTTTACCGGTAAGCAAAAGGGAAGTGCTATTGCAACACTAAAGTATGGCACAAAGAAAAAGAGAATTAGTCAGAAAACTATTAACCTAACTGTTGATGAAAACAAAAATGTTACTAAGACAATTCCACCAAAGAATTATGTTCTAAAGCTAAATACAACATCAACAACTAATTACAATTATTCTTATCATAGTTCAAATAAGTCAGTTGCTAATATTAGTTCTGATTTAAAGTTCAATAATAAAGGTGCAACATACATCTTTACTTTTAAAGGACTTAAGAAAGGCAAAGTTACTTATACAATAAAGTATCAAAGTAGCAACAAAAAATTATCTACAAAAGTAGTTAAACTAAATGTGGATAACAAACTTAATGTAGTACTTGCAAAATAAAAAAATAAACCTCATCTAAGAAGATGAGGTTTTACTTTTGTCAATTTCTATATAAACAAGAAAGAGCAACCACAATTGTGATTGCTCTTTTGTAGCTTTTATATGTAGAACAAATTACTTATTCTTAATAGCTTCGTCAATAGCAGCAGCAGCCTTTTTACCTGCACCCATAGCTAGGATAACTGTAGCAGCACCTGTTACTGCGTCACCACCTGCATATACGAATGGACGACTTGTTAGACCATCTTCATCAGCAATAATGCCACCCCACTTCTGAGTATCAAGACCTTCTGTAGTTGACTTGATTAGTGGGTTAGGAGATGTACCGATAGACATAATTACACAATCCATAGGAATAGTAAATTCAGAACCTTCCTTAACGATAGGTCTTCTTCTACCACTTGCGTCAGGTTCGCCAAGTTCCATTTCAACACACTTAATGCCTGTTACTGCGTCATCATCATCACCAAGGATTTCAACAGGGTTTGTAAGTGTACGGAAGATAATACCTTCTTCTTTAGCGTGATGTACTTCTTCTGCTCTGGCAGGAAGTTCAGCGTCAGATCTTCTATAGATAATGTTAACTTCTTCTGCACCTAGTCTTAGTGCTGAACGGGCAGCATCCATAGCAACATTACCACCACCAACAACTGCAACTCTCTTAGCGTGCATAATTGGTGTTGTGCTACCTTCTTTATAAGCCTTCATTAGGTTAACTCTTGTTAAGAATTCGTTAGCTGAGTAAACACCCTTTAGGTTTTCACCAGGAATGTTCATAAATCTTGGAAGACCGGCACCACTACCGATAAATACTGCTTCATAACCATCTTCCATTAGTTCATCAATAGAAAGAACTCTACCGATAACCATATTTGTTTCAACATCAACACCTAAATCTCTTAGGTTGTCAACTTCCTTATTAACAATAGCCTTTGGTAGTCTGAATTCAGGGATACCATACTGTAGAACACCACCAGCTGTGTGTAGTGCTTCAAAGATAGTAACTTCATAGCCAAGCTTAGCTAGGTCACCGGCACAAGTTAGACCACTAGGACCACTACCGATAACTGCAACCTTATGACCGTTTGATTCAGGCTTCTGGATTTTTTCTGTTGAGTGTTCATTGTGATAGTCAGCAACAAATCTTTCTAGTCTGCCGATAGCAACAGGTTCTGTCTTGATACCACGAACACACTTTGATTCACATTGAGATTCCTGAGGACAAACTCTACCACAAACTGCAGGTAGGGAAGAGCTTTCGGAAATTACCTGATAAGCACCTTCAAAGTTTTCTTCAGTAATCATCTTAATGAAATCAGGAATATTAATATTAACAGGACAACCGTTTACGCAAGGCTTGTGCTTACAGTGTAGGCATCTGCTTGCTTCATCAAGAGCCATCTGCATTGTGTAGCCTGTAGCAACTTCTAGGAAGTTCTTAGCTCTTACTGCAGGTTCTTGCTGTGGCATATCTGTTCTTGGAATTTTCATATTTGGCATCTTATTTTACCTCCTTATTTAGAAGGTTACAACTTTCTTCGTAAGCGTGTCTTTCAAATTCTTTGTACATTTGACCTCTCTTCATAGCCTCGTCAAAATCAACAAGGTGACCGTCAAAGTCCGGGCCATCAACACAAGCAAACTTTGTTTCACCGCCAACTGTAAGTCTGCAACCACCACACATACCTGTGCCATCAATCATAATTGGGTTCATTGATACAATGGTTTTTACATCATACTTTTTAGTTAGCTGACATACGAATTTCATCATAATAAGTGGACCAATTGTGATAACTTCATCATACTGGTTGCCTTCTTTGATTAGTTCTTCAAGAGCATTAGTTACAAGACCCTTTTCACCATAAGAACCGTCATCCGTCATTAGCTTAAATACATCAGAATTGTTCTTAAAGTCATCTTCTAGGATAACTAGGTCTTTGTTTCTGAAACCAACTACTGAGTGAACTTCAACACCCATTTTATGAAGTTTCTTAGCAATAGGGAATGCAATAGCACATCCTACGCCACCACCAACAACAGCAACTTTCTTTAAGCCTTCTGTTTCTGTTGGTTTGCCTAGAGGACCAACAAAGTCATGAATATAGTCCCCTTCGTTAAATGAGTTTAGCTGATTAGTTGTAGCACCAACAATCTGGAAAATAATTGTTACAGTACCTTTTTCTCTGTCATAATCAGCAACAGTTAGAGGGATTCTCTCACCGTTTTCGTCAGTTCTTAAAATGATGAACTGACCTGGTTGTGCTTTTTTAGCAATTAGTGGTGCTTCAATTTCCATCTTAGTTACGGTAGGATTAAGCACCTGTTTACTTACAATTTTGTACATGTGTATACTTCCTAACATAATTTTATACCGTACTTTCATTTTACACTAATTCAGTAGTCTTTGTCAATGTAATATTCACATTTTCTATTGAATATAGCCTAAAAATGTGGTTTTTCAACATTAAAATTCGTTAAAAAATTAACGGAGCATATTTTCATATGCTCCATAGATAGTTTTACTATTAATATTACTTTGCAACAGATGTTAAGTACTCAACAACTTCACTTTCTGTTTTCAGTGTAAGTGCTTTTTCTGCTACTTCCTTAGCTTCATCAATAGTCCACTGAGAAATTATCTTTCTTGTCTTTAGTACAGATGTTGCACTAACTGAAAATTCATCAAGACCAAAAGCAAGTAGTAGAGGAATTAGCAATGGGTCAGCAGCAGCTTCACCACACATACCAACCATAATATCCTTGCCGTCTTCAATAATCTTCTTGATACTTCTTAGTACTGCAGGTTGGAAAGCTGAATATAAGTAAGCTACATCAGCATTGCCTCTGTCAACTGCCATTGTGTAACCTGTAAGGTCATTAGTACCGATAGAGAAGAAGTCTGCTTCTTCTGCTAATAGGTCAGCAATAAGAGATGCAGCAGGTGTTTCAACCATTACACCAACTTGAATATCCTTGTTGTATGCAATATTTTCAGAGTCAAGCTCAGCCTTAATATTTTCAATCATAGCCTTAACTTCTCTAACTTCATCAATACAAGTTACAAGTGGAATCATAATCTTAATATTACCAAAAGCACTTGCTCTCAGTAATGCTCTAAGCTGAGGCCTGTAAACATCTTCTCTGTGTAGACAATATCTAACTGCTCTAAATCCCATAAACGGATTGTCTTCTTTTGATAAACCAAGATAAGGAATATCCTTGTCACCACCAACATCAAGTGTACGAATGATAAGTGGCTTGTCACCAAGTTTTAGAACAGTTTTCTTATATGCCTCAAATTGTTCTTCTTCTGTTGGAATAGATGAACTGTCCATATATAGGAATTCTGTTCTAAATAGACCAACACCTTCACCGTCTTTAGATAGAACTGCGTCAGCATCATCAGGTTTACCAATGTTGCAACATAGCTCAACTTTTACACCGTCAGCAGTTACTGTTTCTTTACCGATAAACTTCTTAAGTTCTTTTTTTTCTTTTTTGTATTCAATAGTCTTTTCTCTATAGATAGCAATTTCACCGTCACTAGGATTTTCAATTACTTCACCATGACTACCGTCTACAATAATTTCTTGACCATTCTCAAATGTTTCCATAACATTATGAACAGAAAGTACAGCCGGAATTTCCATTGCTCTTGCTAGAATTGCAGAGTGACTTGTTTTGCCACCAACTTCTGTTACAATACCAACAATGTTTTCTTTTACAATACAAGATGTCATTGATGGAGTTAAGTCTTTAGCAACAAGAACTGTACCTGATGGGGCAGAGGCAATGTCAACTTCTTCCTTACCAAGTAACATTGTAATAAGACCGTTCTTAATATCTTCAACATCAGATGCTCTCTGTTTAGTTAGTTCATCATCAGCCATTGAAAATACACCGATGAACATATCACATACCTGAGCAACTGCATCTTCAGCACAACAACCACTTGAAATATTACCTTCAATTGAACTGCTCATTGCAGGGTCTTTTAGCATAAGTAGGTGACCAAGAATAATGTCAGCTTCTTTTTCACCAATAGTGTTTTTAATGTTTTCAGCTTGTTTTTCTGTTTTTTCACAATATGCGTCAAAAACTTTTCTATATCTGTCAATTTCAGCTTGAGTATCTGTAATCTGTTTCTTCTCATAATCAAGAGAAACTTCTTCAATAAGCATTACTTTACCAATACCGATACCTTCTGATGCGTTTACACCTTTTAACATAATTTCACCTCTTAAAAGAAAAAGCAGGAGAATTATAATAAATAACTCTCCTGCTAATGTACTTAACTAACGATTAATTATTCACCAAAGCCTGTTGAAATCATTTCAGCAGCTTCTTTCATTGCAGCTTCTTCGTCCGGACCTTCAATCTCAACTGTGATTTCTGTGCCACACTTGATACAAGCAGCAATTAGGTTCATAATGCTTTTACCATCAATTTTGTTGCCATCTTTAACGATAGTAACTGTGCTTTGGTACTTACCCATTGCAGATGTAAAAGTTCCTGCAGGTCTCATATGGAAACCCTGACTATTAGTTATAGTAAATGTTTGTGATACCATTTTAATTTCTCCTCTTTGATTAAAAAAGTTTTCTCATCACAAATATTATACAATATAAGTCAATTATTATCAATATTTAATTGTGTCAAAATTGAGTTTTATATTATTAAATTGTGATTATATTTTAATTACTTAGATTTCTTCTTCATAAATAGAGCAAGTAGAATCATTGAAACAAATGAACCAACTGCTAGGGCAAGAATGTACCAGTACCATGTACCTGACATTGTAGCAAATACGAAAATACCACCGTGAGGAGCCATTAACTTACATCCGAATAGAGCAGATAATGCACCGGCACTAGCTGAACCTACGATACTAGCTGGGATAACCTGTAGTGGATGACCGGCAGCATAAGGGATAGCACCTTCTGTAATGAATGATAGACCCATAATATAGTTTACAGTACCGTTCTTTCTTTCTTCAGCTGTCCATCTGTTTTTGTTAAATGTTGTTGATAGAGCAATAGCAATAGGAGGTACCATACCACCAATCATTACAGCAGCCATAATCATATAAGAAGCATCTGTACCTGTTGAAAGTAATCCTGTTGCGAATACATAAGCAGCCTTGTTGAAAGGACCACCCATATCAATAGCCATCATACCTGCAAGTAATGCACATAGAGGAACCATTAAGCCTTCTGTTTTGCTCATTGCTGTTAGAGCATTTGTCATACTTGTGTTAATCCAGCCCATGATTGGGTTAACTGCACACATAATAACTGCAATACCACCTAAACCAAGTAGTGGATAAATAAGAACAGGTTTAATACCTTCCAGTGAATGAGGTAGTTTGTCACATGCCTTTTCAATCATTAGCATAATCCAACCACCTACAAAACCGGCAAGTAGACCACCTAAGAAACCTGATGGAACAGCAGCAGAAACACCTGCTTCAACAGCTGCATCACCGGTTAAAGCACCAGGGTTAGCAAAAGTTGCACCACTAGTTGCTAGGAAACCACCTACTAAACCAACTAACAAACCCGGTCTGTCAGCAATACTCATTGCAATGAAACCGGCTAGGATTGGAACCATTAGGTTAAATGCAACACCACCGATTGTCTTTAAGAAAGAAGATACCGGAGTCATTGTACCAAAGTTACCACTACCGGAACCACCATAACCACAGATTGTATCAATTAAGAATGCAACTGCAATAAATAGACCACCGGCTACAACGAATGGTAGCATATGTGAAACACCGTTCATTAGGTGCTTGTAAAGCTTTCTACCAAAGCTTTCACCTTCAATTTCATCACTTGAAGCAGCAGCTCCACCATGATGATGGTAAATAGGAACTTGACCACTTTCGATTTTTTTAATAAGTTCCTTTGGCTTGTGAATACCGTCAGCAACCTTAGTTGAAATAACAGGCTTACCGTCAAAACGAGCCATTTCAACATTCTTATCGGCAGCAACAATGATACCGTCACATTCTTCAATTTCTTTCTTTGTAAGAATGTTCTTAGCACCACCTGAGCCGTTAGTTTCTGCCTTTAGAGGAATACCCATTTCTTTACCGGCTTTTTCAAGAGCTTCAGCAGCCATATAAGTGTGGGCGATACCTGTAGGACAAGCAGTTACTGCAAGAATTCTGTAACCGTCTTTCTGTTCCTTTTTAGCAGGTTCGTCAGGGTATTTTACTTTTTCAAATTCATCAATTGCTTTTAGAAAAGCGTCCTTATTTGGAGCGTTGAGTAACTTGTTCTTAAAGTCAGCGTCCATTAGCATTGTCATTAGTCTAGCTAAAACTTCAAGATGTACATCACCGTCATTTGGTGCTGCAATCATAAAGATTAGATTAGAAGGCTTACCGTCCATAGCCTCATAATCAACACCATCAGGTACAGTTACTACTGCAAGAGCAGGTTTTTTTACAGCTTCACTCTTTGCGTGTGGAATTGCAATTCCGTCACCAATAGCTGTAGTTCCTCCGGCTTCTCTTGCCAAAATTCCTTCTTTGTAGACCTTTGCATCAACAAGATTACCGGCTTTGTTGTGCAAATCTACTAGTTTGTCAATTGCTTCAGATTTTGAATTTAGCTTAACGCCAAGTTCAATACAATCCTTTTTGAGTAAATCAACGATCCTCATAATTTTACCTCCTGTTTATAAATTTAGATTTTATTGAGTAAATCTATTACTTCCTGTTTTGTAGCCAGACTTTCTGAAAAGGCTGAAGCACTACCGGCAGCAGTACCCATTCTTAAAGCATATTTGTAGTCACCTTTTTCTAGGTATCCGGCACAGAATCCGGCAACCATTGAGTCACCTGCACCAACAGAGTTCTTGACCTTACCTTTTGGTGTACCAATCTTGTGTGCCACATCATTTTCATCAACAAGAATTGCACCGTCACCTGCCATAGAGATAAGTACATTCTTTGCACCTTGTTTCTTTAACTCTCTGGCATAGTAGATAATTTCATTGTCTGTTGTAAGTTCAAGTCCAAAGATTTCACCAAGTTCGTGATTGTTTGGCTTGATTAGAAATGGTTCATACTTTAGTGACTTAACTAGTAAATCACGAGTAGCATCAACAACAAATCTTATGCCCTTGCCATATAATCTCTCCATAATCCTCTCATACATATCATTTGGGAGAGAGGTTGGGATTGAACCGGCAAGTACAAGTGTGTCGCCTGACTGGAGATTATCAAGCTTTTTAAATAGTTCATCAATTGCAGAGTTTGGAATTTCCGGTCCTCTGGCATTAATATCGGTTTCTTCAACACCTTTAATGTTTACATTGATTCTTGTGTTACCCTCTTCAAGGCTGATGAAGTCGGTTTTAACACCCATTCTTTCAAGTCCTGTTCTTAGTGCATCACCGGTAAAACCGGCAACAAAACCAAGAGCAACATTTGGAACTTCTAGGTTTGTTAGAACTCTGGAAACATTAACACCCTTACCACCAAGGTTCATATATTCTCTAGTAGTACGGTTAATTTCTCCAATGTTAAAACTAACTAACTCAACAACATAGTCGATTGCAGGGTTAAAGGTAACTGTGTAAATCATCCATCTACCTCCTTAATTACAGCTAAGTCTTTGTAGCTATTATCTGTAAGTTTGTCTGTAATGATGCAAGAATTTGACATCTCTCCAAAAGAAACAGAAAACACTCTGTTAAATTTACTGTGGTCTGCAAGAATATAAGTAACATAGCTTTTTTCGTGAGCTTTGTTTTTTATCATTGCTTCATCAATGTCAGGTGTAGTAAAACCGTTTGCCTTAGAGATACCGTTAGTACCAAGGAAACATTTTGAGAAGTTATATCGGTTAAGTTCTTCAATAGCAGTAACGCCAATGATAGCTTCTGTAATCAGTTTTAATTCTCCACCAATAACAAATGCTCTAAGTCCTTTTCTAACTAAGCTTTTTGCATGAACAATACCGTTAGTAACAAATGTTGCTTTGATATTTTCAGGCAAATACTTAATTAGTTTTTCTGTTGTAGTACCGGCATCAAGGTAAACAAAATCATCATCTTTTATAAGGGATGCTGCGTACTTAGCTATGTTCTCTTTTTCTTGAGAATGAAGATGTGACTTTGTAACAAAGTCATCCTCGGTGTTTACAAATCCATCGTCAGATTTCTTTAATGTGGCACCACCATGAACCTTTTCAAGTTTTCCTTGTTCATTAAGTGTGTTTAAATCTCGTCTGACTGTTGATTCAGAAGTACCTAAAACTTCTGATAATTCTTGAACTGTAACAGCTCCTTTTTCTTCTAGTAAATTTAGAATTGTGTTAAATCTTTCTTGTGTCAACATTCAATCACCTTCTATGGTTTAAATTATACATAAAAATATTAGCTTGTCAATAGAAATTATGCATTTTCTTGATATTTTTTTCATTTTCTTTCAAATTACTTCAAATATACGCATTATTTCAATCAAAAAGCGTCATATTTTTGATTTTTTATAGAATTTTTTAGTCTTGTTTATGTAAATTTGCACAAAAGTATTATGCACAATTTACATTTAATAATAAAGAAAGGCGATGAAAAATTCATCGCCCTTAGTTTAATTTTTCTAATTTCATAAATCAGAATATAAAGAAAAACAATATTCCGATAACAGAACTAATCAATATACCTGCAACAACATCACTAATGTAATGTACACCACAAAGTGGTCTTAATGATGCCATTACTAAAGATATACTCAGTGAGATAATTCCAAGTACCGGATTAATGTACAGAAAAGCATATGAAAGTATAAAAGCACTTGCTGCATGACGAGAAGGAAAACTTTTTCCTTTGGTGTCTTTTGGAAACACAGGTGTGTAGTTATATTTTTCATATGGTCTTGTTCTGTTAATTAATAATCTCATTATAGTTACACCAATAAATGTAACCAGAGGAATTACAATAACCTTGATAATCCTTATATCTTTAGTAAATAAAAGGTAGCATAATAGAATAGGGTAGCCTAGAAAAATTGAAAACGGTACAAACTTGTAAATGAATTTTACTACTTTGTACAGAGCATTATTGTTTTTTATTGTGTTAATACATTTTAAAAATTGTTCTCTTTTGATTTTAATCACCCTTTATTTGGTCGTAAAAATTCAATGGCTCTTTCATGATTATGAATTTCCACATTATCGGTTTTGCCACCAAATTCACCGTCAAGTGTCCAGTTAAGTGGTTCTTCACTAATAATTTTAAAGTTGCTACTTCTAAAATATTCAAAGTGTTTACTGTTTAGCTTACCACTTAATGTGTCGTTAAGTGTTTCTTGAAGTTCAATAGGGTTCTTAGGTTTCTTTACAAAGATAGCTTCAAATTTACCGTCATCAAGAGAAACATCATCTCTGTCGATTTTAAGTAATCCACCTACAGAAAAAGTATTGCAAATCATACCGAAAATATAATTACCTTCAACAGTTTTATTTTCTGTAATAATTTTTACATTAGCACTTTTAATTTTTGTAAGACTTTTAATACCCTCAAGAATATAAGCAGTTTTGCCTAGCATATTTTTAACACTTTGTGATGTTGAGTAAGCAACCTCAGTAAATGCACCAAAACCTGCAATATAGTTAAAGTATCTGTCACCGAATTCTCCAATATCATAAGGGAAAATACTACTATCCAAAATTTGGTCAACACATTTGTTAATATTTTTAGAAATGCCAAGTGAAGTTGCAAAGTCGTTTACTGTACCAGCAGGAATATAACCACAAGGTTTTCTTCTTTCCTTTTCTACTTTCATATATCCTGTAGTAATTTCATTAAGTGTACCGTCACCACCGGAACAAATGATAGTATCGAAATTATCCATATTTTCAACTACAAATATAGTAGCATCGCCTTTTGCTTTAGTAGGCATAACTGTTACTACACCCATAGTTGATAGATTTTCTACAATATAAGAAAGCTTTGACCTTATTGCACCTTTACCTGATACAGGGTTATAAATGAATAATATCTTTTTCATGATTACTATTATCTCCTTACCGTACATGATATTATAACATATCAAAGTTGATATTTCAACGAATAGTGATTAATTGTGATTGATTTGTAACCAATATGAAAATCAAAAGTGCAAAATAAATCATAAAAAAGCAGAGTTACAAAAACTCTGCTTTCATCTCTATATGTCTATTTCAACATTGTATGTTTTAAACCATTCATCAAGTTCAATAATATAAGCCATAATCTGTGGTGCTCTCATTAATTGACCGTACCATGGTGTTTCTATCTTATCAGGATTATCCATAATATCCTTGATGCCATCTCTGTTAAGTAAAGTGGATAATGCACTTGTTTTGTTTTGTAAAATTTCTTGAACCTTTTTACTGACAATTTCCATATAAACAGGATTGTGAGTTTTAGGATAAGGACTTTTCTTTCTCCAACATATTTCATTAGGTAATATATCCTCAAATGCTTTTCTTACAATACCTTTTTCTCTGCCATCGTAGGCTTTCATTTCCCAAGGCATATTGTAAGCATATTCAACAATTCTATAATCACAGAATGGAACTCTAACTTCAAGACCTGAGTACATACTCATTCTGTCTTTTCTGTCAAGTAGGCATTGCATAAAGAAGTAAAAGTTCAACATAAACATTTCTCTCATTCTTGCAGATACCTTTGTGTCACTTCTTAGCTTTTCGGTTCTTCTACAGGTTTGATAGTATCTTTCGTGCACATATTCTTCACCATCTTTTAATAAGCCGGACTTTAGAATTTTTCTTCTTATAGTTTGGTCTTTTGACCAAGGGAAACATTGTTCAAATAAAATATTTTTGTTGTGATACCATGGGTATCCACCAAAAAGTTCATCGGCACATTCACCTGAAAGTGCAACTGTATATTCTTGTTTTATCTTTTTACAGAACAGCAGTAGGGAAGAATCAATATCAGCCATACCCGGTAAATCTCTTGCAACAGTAGCATCATAAAGTGCATCAGCAAGTTGAGGATGATTTAGGATAACTTCATTATGAACACTATGAGTATCCTTAACCATCATTTTAATATAGTCAGCATCTCTGTTAGGTTGAAATAAACTTTTCTTAAAGTACTTATCATTTTCTTCATACTCAACAGAGAAGGTGTGTATTCTGCCTCTGTTCTTTTCTCTGTAGTACATTGATGCAACTTTTGAAATTATTGAACTGTCAAGTCCACCTGATAAGAAGAAACATACCGGCATATCGGAAATTAACTGTCTTTTAATTGAGTCTGTTAGTAAGTATCTTGTTTTCTCAATAGTAGTTTGTAAATCATCTGTATGTTCTTTTGCTTTTAGCTTAAAGTAAAATTCTTTGTGTAGCTTTCCGTTTTTGTATAGAGCCATTTCACCGGGACACAGTTCATTAATATCCTTAAATATACCAACTCCGGGTGTTCTTGCAGGTCCCATAAAGAAAATTTCCATTAAACCTTGTTCATCAACAGTAGGTTTTACCATACCGGTAGCAAGAATAGCTTTTATTTCCGAAGCAAAAATTAAGCCACCTTTGTATTGATGATAGAACAAAGGTTTTACACCGATTCTGTCTCTACAAATGAAAAGTTCCTTGCTTTTCATTTCATAAATACCAAAGGCAAAAATACCATTTAACTTTTCAACACATTTCTTTCCCCATTGAATGTAGGATTTTAGTACAACCTCTGTATCACTTCTTCCTCTAAACTTAAAACCTTTTTCAATAAGTTTAGTTCTGACTTCTTCAGTATTATATAACTCACCATTATATACAATAGTATATTTTCTGTCTTTGTGTTGTACAGTCATAGGTTGAGTTCCGTTTTCTCTGTCAATAACTACAAGTCGCCTATGTATAAGGGCAATGTCATTTGTAATGTAAGCACCATTCTCATCAGGTCCTCTAGGTATTAATGATTGTGATACTTTGCCGATAACCTCCTTCTTTTCACTAAAGTCAATGTTTTTGTCAAACCATCCTGCTATTCCGCACATAAATTAACCTCCTGATTGTTTTTATGATTTATTGACACTAAGAATATTAATGAAAGAAATATAAGGGCAAAACTTCCCCATATAGTAGAAGAAACCGTTACAGTAGTTTCTTTGTTTATACTTTCAAAGGTTTCTGCCGATATAGGAAAAACTTTTAAGAGAATAAACATTACTACATAAGAAATTAAACCTTGTAAAACTCTCATTAAAAAGAAAAACACTTTGTTAATATGAATATCTTTTATAATTCCAAAAATCTGAAAGTGAACACATATTCCACCAAATCCAATGAAAAATGCAACACCTTCTATTGGTAAAATATGATTGCAATTAATAACACCACTTGTTATTTCTAAAGTAATAGAAATCAGTTCGGTATGTATAGGCAAAAGTTTAAGTAAATTGTTTGAAACAATAAAAATTATCACGAAACCACACATTGAAAGTGATGACTTAATACTGCTTTCTGTAGCATTTACAATGCTTTCTCCAAGGCTATAATCACTGCTTTTCTCTATACTATTATATATATAGGGCTTTTTAGACCGTTTATTCAGTATTTTGCAGTTTAAAAATGTAATTAAAAGAACACTAAGATAATTTGCAAATAACAGATAAATACCAAGTGTTTTGTTGCAAAACAAATTTTCTCCAACAAATGTAACTAAAAAACCGGGACCTGCACCTACTAAGCAATAGCTTAAAATTTTAGCCTCACTTTCAGTAATTTTGTTTTCAGAGTATAAAGTAGCAATAGCTTTTCCACCAACAGGAAAACCACCTACTAAACATAAAAGAATAGCTATAAGTCCATTTTTAGATACACCGAAAATTTTACTGACAAAACCTAAATGCTTTGCAATAGGCTGAAAACAATTTGTGTATATAACAAATGAACTAAGAAAGAAAAACGGAAATAAAGAAGGCAAAAGTACATTACAACATACATCAATACCTTCAATAACACTTTCTTTATATGTACTAGTAAATGCTAGGAGAATGATTATTGTACCTAAAGAAAACAGAAATATTAAGTTTTTCTTAAAATTAATAAAAGTCTTCACTTTTAATATATATGCAATTAGTCATAAATATAACTTTACTTTCGTAAAAATAAGTGAAAGAGGTGACTTGATGAAGAAAGATTTTGAAAGATTTTTCCCAACAGATTTAACTTCAAACATACCGTTAATAGAAATGACTGGTAATAGAGAAATCACAATTGAGGGTTGTACAGGTGTTTTAAAATATGAAAGTGAAAATATTAAGGTAAATACAAAGTCAATGGTTATATCGGTTACCGGTAGAGGTCTGAAACTAAAATATCTTTCTTCTTCAGCTTTAGTAATAGAGGGTACTGTGCTAAAAATAGAATTTATATTGTAGGTGAGTAAATGCTGGTAAAGTTAATTCGTTATGTTCGTGGCTATGTTACTTGTATTGCCAGAGGAAAATTTACAGAAAGATTAATTAACATTCTTAACCGTCAAGGTTATACATATTGGAATATTGTTCCTTGCAAAGACGGTATTTCTTTTTCTGTTAATGTCAGAGAGTATAAAAGACTAAGAAAATCTTTATATAAAACAGGCATAAAAACAAGGATAAAGAAGAAAGTAGGTTTACCATTTATAATTAAGAAGTATAAAGCAAGGAAAGGTATTTTCATTGGTGCAATAATATTTCTTTTAATAACCTTTACTTTAAGTAAATTTATTTGGGTAACAACTGTAAACGGTAACAACAATGTACCAACTACTAAAATCTTAAATGTTCTAAATGATGTTGGAATTCGTAACGGTGTGTATAAAGAAAATTTGAATTTAAAGGATATTGAAAGAAAAGTGGTAAAGCAACTGCCTGAATTAAGATGGATTTCAATTAACCTAACGGGCTGTAAAGCTGAAGTAGAAGTGAAAGAAAAATATAAAGTACCAAATAAAGTTTTAAAAAATAATCAGCCATCAAACTTAAAATGCAGGAGAGATGCAGTAGTAGTAAAGTCAAGTGTTCTAAAAGGTACACCAATGGTTAAAGTAGGTTCAGCAGTAGTAAAGGGACAAATGCTGGTTAGTGGTGTAGTTGTAAATGGTGAAAGTGAAGAAAATACAGAAACCACAACTACACTTGTACATTCAGTAGGTGAAATTATTGGTAGAACTCATTATGAAAGAACATATAAGATAAAAAAGAAAAGTGAATTTCTCTGTGAAACTGATGAAATGATGAAGAGAAAAAGATGTAATTTACTATGGTTTTCATTTCCTATAGACTTTAATCATATAAAGTACCATACCTATAAATCTACTAAAAAAACTTATTACGGTTATACAAATGATATTGTTTTGCCTTTTTCATTAACAGAAGAATATATTTATAAGTTAGAAAAGAAGAATATTTCTGTAAAAAAATATAAAAAGCAACTGAATAAACTTGCAAAGTTAGAAGAAAAATTTTATTTCCACAGCAAAAATATTGAAAAATGTAAATACACCTACCGTCAAGATAAAGATTATTACTATATAGATTGTGATTATCAAGTTACAGAGAATTTATGTGTACAGTCACCAATAATTGTGGGAAATTAAAATACTACTTTTTTATGCAAATGAAGTGTGTTATAATATCTTTATAAATTTAAGGTTGAAAATAATTCACCTATATAAATATAGAAAGTGTGTATATATGAGAATTTTATGTATTGGCGATGTTGTTGGAAAAAACGGTTGTGAGTTTCTAAGGAAGAAACTTCCTTCTTTAAAGAAAATTAAGTCAATAGATTTAACTATATGTAATGGTGAAAATGCAAGTGACGGTAATGGTATTACACCTACTTCTGCTGACCATATTTTTACAAGTGGTGTAGATATTATTACACTTGGTAACCATACATTTAGAAGAAAAGAATTTTATTCTTATCTTGATGAAAAGCCATATATCATCAGACCTGCAAATTTTCCAAACAGTACAACTCCGGGAGTAGGTTACTGTAAATATGATATGGGTAGATTTACTGTTGGTGTAGCTAATGTTATGGGCAATTCATTTATGGATAATATTCTTGATTGTCCATTTAGAACAATGGATAAAGTTTTGGAAGAATTAGATGATTGCAAAATCAAGATTGTTGATTTTCATGCTGAAGCAACAGGTGAAAAGAGAGCAATGGGCTATTACCTAGACGGTAAGGTTACAGCAGTATTTGGCACACATACTCATGTACAAACTGCTGATGAAGAAATTTTACCAAATGGCACAGGTTATATAACTGATGTAGGTATGACAGGTCCTATTAATTCTGTACTTGGTGTTAAACCGGAAATTATTATCAGTAAACTGAGAAATAAACTACCGGAAAGATTTGATTATGCAGATGGTGACTGTAAAATGGATTGTGTTATCTTTGATATTGATGACAAAACAGCAGTAACAAAAGATATCGAGAGAATTGAAATAAGATAATTAATACCAAAATATGTAATAAAGCTCTTGAAATTGCCACGCTAATAAGTTATAATATAACTAAACATTTTTTTGTTGGAGGAAAAAGAATTATGGAAACACTAAAAGTATCTTCAAAATCAGTAACAAATTCTGTTGCAGGTGCAATAGCCGGAGTTATTCGTGAAGAGGGACAGGTAGAAATTCAGGCAGTAGGTGCCGGTGCTACTAACCAAGCAGTAAAGTCAATTGCAGTTGCAAGGTCATATCTAAATGAAGAATGTGACATTGTATGCGTACCATCATTTACAAATGTAGAAATCAATGGTGAAGAACGCACAGCAATGAGTTTTTTAGTAGAAAAAGCGATAAAATAACAACAAAGTGTTGAATAACTATGAAATAACAAAACAACTGGAAACATTTTCTATTTAAAAAGCTGAAATTTTATACAATTATTTTAAGGGCTTGTCTTGTACAAGTCCTTTTTTTGTGTTATAATGGTTAAGAATTTAATTATCGTTAAGGATAGGATGTGATGAGATGATAACAGGTAACGTATTTAGAGATGCCATCATTTCAGGTGCAAATAATATATGTGCTCAAAAACAAGCACTAAATGACTTAAATATTTTCCCTGTACCGGACGGTGATACAGGTACAAATATGTCAATGACAATTTCTGCAGCAGCTAAGGAACTTAAGAAGATAGAAGATGCTCCTATTTCAGAAGTAGCATCCAAGACTGCTTCCTTTATGCTTCGTAACGCCAGAGGTAACTCAGGTGTTATCCTTTCAATTATCTTTAGAGGTTTTGCAAAAGGTCTTAAGGATAAGGAAAAGGCTAATGGTGAGGATTTAGTTGATGCTTTAGGTATTGGTGTTGATGAGGCTTATAAGGCTGTTACTAAACCGGCAGAAGGTACAATCCTTACTGTTGCAAGAATGGCTTATGAAGCAGGTATGAACATTATTACAGAAACAGGCAATGCTACAATCGTTTGGACAGAAGTAGTCAGAGCAGCAGAAGAAGCTCTTGAACTTACACCAAAGTTTTTACCTGTACTTAAAAAAGCAGGTGTTGTTGATGCCGGTGGTAAAGGTTTGTTAGTTATCTTCCAGGGTATGCTTTCTGTAATTGCTGATGATGAGATTATCCCATTTGAAGAAGAAACAGAAGCTAAAACAGATAACTTTGAAAGTGCAGCAGCTCAGTTTGATGAAGTAATTAACTTTACTTATTGTACAGAGTTTATTGTTGGCAGAGATGCTGAGTGTTTAGCAGACCCACAAGACCTAAAGGAATATTTAATGTCAATCGGTGACTGTGTTGTAGTTGTTGATGATGAAGAAATCATTAAGGTTCATGTTCATACTGATAACCCTGGTATGGCACTACAAAAAGGTCTAAAATACGGTCAGCTACTAACTGTTAAAGTTGAAAATATGAAAGAACAGCACAAGAATGCCGGTGCTACAGAAGAAAAAGCACCTAAGCTACAAAAGGCTGAACCAACAGAAGAAATCGGTTTTGTTTCCGTTGCAGCCGGTGAAGGCCTTTCTGAACTATTTACAGATATGGGTTGTAACCACATTGTTTCAGGTGGTCAGAGTATGAACCCATCAACTGATGATATTTATGATGCAATTATGGCAACACCTGCAAAGGTAGTTGTTGTACTTCCAAATAACAAGAATATCATTATGGCTGCAGAGCAAGCTGTTGATATGGTAGACGACAGAGAAGTTTATGTAATTCAGTCAAAGACAATTTCTCAAGGTTTAACTGCTCTTATCAACTATGATGAAGATTCTACAGTTGAAGAAAACCTAGAAGTTATGTCTGAGTCAGTTAAGAATGTTGTAACCGGACAGATTACATTTGCTGCCAGAGATAGCGAATTTGGTGGTAAGAAGATTAAAGAAGGAGAGATTATCGGTCTTAAGGACGGCAAACTTTGTGTTTGTGAAAAGTCTTCTCAGAAAGCTCTTCTAAAACTAGCAAAAGAAGTTATCAAAAAGGGTGCATCATTTGTTACTTTGATTTACGGTGAAGATATTACAGAGGAAGAAGCTAACGAGGCTTATGAAGCGTTGCTTGAAAAGTACGGTAGCAACATTGATATTTCACTAATCAAGGGTGACCAGCCGGTATATTACTACATTATGGGTGTAGAATATTAATTTAGAAGTTTTAAAAGGGCAGGATTTTTCCTGCCTTTTTTGTTTATAAGATTTTATGAGGTATAATATGGCAAGTCTATTTAAAAAGAAAATTGAATGCCTTAAGGGAATAGGAGAGAAGAGAGCAGAACTTTTTCACAACCTTTCTGTATATTCTGTTGGTGATTTAATTAGATATTATCCTCGTAACTATGAGGATTGGAGCAGTCCTACTCCTATCAAAGAGGCTGAAATCGGTATTAATGTGTGTATTAGGGCAACTGTAGGAACTGCTTTCAAAGTTGATTTTGCTCGTGGTAGTGGCAAAATGATTTGTAAGGCAATGGCTTATGATGATAGTGGTGCAGTAACTTTGCTTTACTTTAATAATAAATACATTAGCCAAATGATAAAGCAAAATGAAGAATATTTCTTTTTTGGAAAAATAACTCAATCAAAATCAGGTTTGCAAATGATAGCTCCAACTTTTGCAAAGGTTAGTGATGGCACTTCAATACACCCAATTTATCCTTTAACTGCCGGTCTTAATAACCGAATTGTCACCGATGCAGTGAAGAATGCCTTAGACCTTCTACCTGAAAAGGTAAACGACCCATTACCTCAGTGGATAAGGGATAAATACAACTTGCAAAGCCTTGACTATGCAATTAGGAAAATTCATTTTCCTCTTGATAGTGACGAACTTTATACTTCAAGAAGAAGACTTGTTTTTGAGGAACTTTTAGTTTTGATATTAGGCCTAAAATTCCTAAAAAGTAATACTAAAGAGGAAAATGGTATTGTTCTTCAGAAGAATTATACAGATGAATTTTTAAGTATGTTGCCGTTTAAACTAACAAATGCACAGAAAAGAACTATTGATGATTGTTTAAATGATATGATGAACAAACGCTCACCAATGAATAGACTTGTTCAAGGTGATGTTGGTTCAGGTAAAACTGCAGTTGCCTCAGCAGTAGCATATAGTGTTATCAAGAATGGCTACCAAGTAGCCTTTATGGTACCAACAGAAATTCTAGCTCAACAGCATTTCGAAAGTATTTCAAAATTACTGGAAAATACCGACATTAATGTAGATTTACTAACAGGTTCATTAACTCCTAAAAATAAAAAAATAGCAAGGGAAAAACTTGCTTCGGGAGAAACTAACCTTATTATAGGTACTCATGCATTGTTAACAAAAGATACTGAGTTTAAGTCTTTAGCACTTGCAATAACTGATGAACAACATAGATTCGGTGTAGGACAAAGGTCAACTTTGCTTTCAAAGGGAAATCACCCACACTTAATGGTAATGAGTGCAACACCTATTCCAAGAACTTTAGGACTTATTATCTACGGTGACCTTGATATTTCTATAATTGATGAATTACCACCCGGAAGACAAGTGATTGATACCTTACTGATTGACGGTAAAAAGAGGGCAAGAGCCTTGGGCTTTATTAAGAAAAATGTTGAAGAAGGTCATCAATGCTATATTGTCTGTCCTTTGGTAGATGAAAGTGAAAACCAAATGCTTAACCTACATTCAGCAGAAATGTATGCAGAAACTTTGAGAAATCATACTGACTTTCAAAATATAAATGTAGGTCTTATTCATGGTAAAATGAAACCTGCCTATAAAGAAAAGGTTATGAATGACTTTAAGGATAACAAAATTCAAGTCCTAGTTTCCACAACAGTAATTGAAGTTGGTGTTGATGTGCCAAATGCAAATATTATTATGATAGAAAATGCTGAGAGGTTTGGTCTTTCTCAACTTCATCAGTTAAGAGGCAGAGTAGGTAGAGGCAGTGAAAAAAGCTATTGTATCTTAGTTTCCGACAATACAACTCACGATACTATCAAAAGACTTGAAACTATGAAACGCACTTCAAACGGTTTTGAAATTGCTGATGAGGACTTGAAACTTAGAGGACCCGGGGACTTTTTTGGTGAGAAACAACATGGTTTACCTGAAATGAAAATTGCCGATTTAGGCAATATGGAAGATTTAAATGAGGCACAAATGTGTGCTGAAGAAATTCTTAAAAAATCAAGTGACCTAAGTGAAGATGAATATAAAGGCATCAAGGCCGAAATTAACCAACTCTTTGGCAGAGTAGGTGGAGAAAGTTTAAATTAATATATTTCCATGAAAGAAAAAACTGCTTGATTTGTTCAAGCAGTTTTATTTATACATAATGTTTTTAGTTAAAAAACTCTGGGTTTTTCTTTTTTATTAACCGGTAGAAGTTCATTAAACACACCAAAATAATTTGGTCTGACTTCTTCGTCAATATGTGCATATCCAAAGAACCATTTGTCAAAGGTAACTTGTTCTGCAATTTGTTCAAGGTAAATATTAACTGCATTAGGTTTCAAGTCCGGATTAATAATACCTTTAATTTGAGTAGGTGGTTCGTGAGTAATAATGTAATCCAACTTACCACCAAATTTATTAAGTTGTTTTGCACCTTCAATAAATTCTTCCTTGCTAGGCATTTCCCTTTCGAACCACATATTAATGTCAAGCATTTTTTGCAAATCTCTGCTAACTCCACCACCAAAGGTGAAGATGCCTTTCTTTTCTATAATATATACTTGACCTCTCAATAAATGATAAATGTTGTGTGCAATTTTTCTAGCTTTGGCACCACCAAATTTTACGATAGGGTACTTTTCTATCATATTAAAATTTTCGTGAGTACCGTCAACAAAAAGTATTTTATATGGTTGTCTCATTAAAAATTTCAGATTTTCAATTTCTTGCCTACTGTTGTTCCAGAAGAAACCAAAGTCACCTGTAATTATTAAGTAATCATTCTTTTTTAGCTTTTTTATTTCTTTTCTTTTAAAGAAAGAAATATCTCCATGCTTATCTCCGGTTATGTAAATCAAAAAGTATCACCTAAAATTTAAAATTTTGATTGAAAGTAAATCAGTTTTGTAGTATAGTATATATGATATATTAACATATAAGAGGTATTTTTTCTATGAAAAAAAGAATTTTTTCAATAATTTCAGTAATTTTAGTTACATTCGTTTTGTGTTCATCACTTGCTTTACCGGTAAGTGCAACAACTTCTTCTAATATTAATAAGGACTCGGCAACTATTTCTAACTTTGATTTTGGTTGTAATGTAAAGACAAAGTCAGAAACAGTTTTGCTTGTAAACCTAGATACAGGTGTTACAGTATATAGTAAGAATGCTGATGTAAAGAGATACCCTGCGTCTCTAACAAAGATTATGACTTATGTAGTAGTTGCCGAAAATGTAAGTGACTTTACTCAGAAGGTTAAGATTAAGGAAAGTGTCCTAAAGCCACTGGAAGGTACAGGTAGTTCACAGTCTGCCGTTTCCGATAATATAGGTAAGTCCTTTACTATTGAACAGTTACTAAAGTGTCTGATGATTTCTTCCGGTAATGATGCAGCCCTTGTACTTGCTGACTATGTTGGTGGTGAAGGTGGTGTTACTCACTTTGTTCAGATGATGAATGATAAGGCTAAGGAACTTAAGTGTAAGAACACTCATTTTGTAAACCCTCATGGTCTACATGACCCTAACCACTATACAACTGCCGAAGATATATATAAGATTGCAAGTTATGCACTTATGCTACCTGAATTCTCAGATATTACAAATACAATTTCCTATACAATCGGTGATACATATTATTCATCAACTAACCACCTAATTGACTCAACTACTGAGTATTATTATCAGTATGCCAAGGGTATCAAGACAGGTACAACCGATCAGGCAGGTCGTTGCTTAGTTACTCAGGCAGTAGCTGATGGTTATAGTTATATGGCAGTTCTTATGAAAGCACCATATAACGAAGAACAAGGTATTGATGAATATTATAATATGGAAGATGCAGCAGCTTTGTTCCGTTGGGCATTCCAAAATATTGAACTTAAAGAAATTGTTTCAAGAGAAACTCCTGTATGTGAAGAAAAGGTAGATTTGTCTTGGGATAAAAATTCTATTCAGTTAAGTGCAGAAGATGACTTCAATATTCTTCTACCAAGCAGTGTTAAGGATAAAGAAATTACTATCAAAACAGATGTTCCTGACTCAATAGATGCACCTATTAAAGAAGGTGACTATGTAGGTAAAGCATCAGTTTATTATAAAGGTGAAAAGGTTTCTACCTTTAACCTTGTAGCTGATGAAACAGTAGAGAGAAGTACCCTTCTTTATGTGCTTGATATTTTGAAAAATGTATTTACTTCAATCTACTTTATTATTGCAGCAATTATTGTTGTAATCCTATTTGCAATTTATCTATTTGTTGTTGTTAAACATAACAGACAGAAAAAGTCAAAGAAGAGAAGAGTAAAGCATTATCGTGATATGTAATAACTTATAAAGGATATTTTTATGAAGTATAAGAAGATGTGGTTTACACTAATACCTACAATTTTGTTAATGTTAATAACTAAAGTGTATCAAATTTATACAGAACAAACCGGTAACAGTATTTTTGGCAATGACAATATAATTGCATCATATGTTACAATAGGACTTGTTTTTGTTCAGTTTATTATTTTGTTTATTATGTCTGTTACTGATAAAAAGACTGCTTCTGTATATAATTATAAGAAGAATACATTTGCAGGTTCAATGTGTTTATTTTCAGCAGTAGCACTTATAGTTGATGTTTGTTGTTACTTGCCGTCAATCTTAATTTACAAGAATTATACTTCAACTACACTTTTAAATATTATCCTTTCTTGTGTTGCAGCTTTTGGCTTATTCTTACTTAGCTGGACTCATATTAGTGGCAAAAAACCACCATCAACTGTTTCACTGTTAATGTTAACAGTACCTTTATGGTGCGTTGTAAAATTGTTTACTGCTTTAACAGAGAACAGTGCAAGCTCAGTTGTAATGACAGATGTACTTGATTTGTTTATCTATCTTTTCTTGTCATTGTATTTACTTTCAGCTACTTCAATAATTTCAATGTTAAACCAAAAAAATTATGTGAAAGAGATTGTTCTTTTTGGTATTCCTTTAGTTTCAGTACTTGTAACATATGATGTTCAAATTGTAACAAAACTGATTCTTAACGGTTATACAAGTGGTTATTATATGGAAATCATCAAAGCTTGTGAGTTAACTTTATTTGCTTTGTATGCAGTAGCTTTTATGTTAGAAATTTCAAAGTATAGTAAAAATAAAGATGAAGTTAGAATTATTGAGTCACAGGAAGAAATCCTTGAACTTAATGAAGAAATCCGTAATCAAAAGCTAAAGAACTTTGAGAAACTCCAAGCTAAAGAGCGTAAGAACGGTAATCTATACATCACTCACGACAGTAGTTTTCAGTCTATTGATACTAGAGATAGTGGGTATTTCCCAACAGGTGCAACCTATGGTAAGTATGTTGAGGACTATCCTGTAGTATCAGGTAGTGATGAAAACGACAAGGAATTTACAACAGAAGAAAAAATTTCTAATGTTGATAGACTTATTCTGGAAATCACTTCCGGTAAAAATGATAAAGATTTATCTCCGAAAGATGAAGAAAATTAAAAATAGTAATTGACAATAGAAAATTAAAGTGATAATATAAATTTAAAGCGTTGAGAAGGACACAATTATCAGCCACCGAATCAAGAGAGTTTTGCTTATTAGCTGTAAGGCAAAATATTTAGGAGCTTTTAGTTACTACCTTTGAGTGTATGTAGGAAATGACATACCGGTTAACTCCGTTAAAGGTAAATGAGGGTTTTTATACCGAACTTGGGTGGAACCACGATTTAGTTTATATCGTCCCAATATTCTTTTATAGAATATTGGGACTTTTATTTTTATACAAAGGAGAAATCAATATGGTTAGTGTAAAACTAAGAAATGACGTTAAGGAATTTGAAAATGGCACAACACCATACGAAATTGTAAAAGGTTTCGGAGGAGGCTTTTTTAAGCAAGTTTGTGCTTGTAAGATAGATGGTGAGGTTTATGACCTTCGTACCCCAATTAATAATGATTGTACTTTAGACTTTTTAACTTTTGATGATCCGGATGGTAAGAAAGCATTTTGGCATACTGCCTCTCATGTACTTGCTCAAGCAGTTAAAAGACTTTTTCCAAACGCAAAGTGTGCAATCGGTCCTGCAATTGATACAGGTTTCTACTATGACTTTGATGTAGAAAAGCCATTCTCACAGGAAGACCTAGACAAGATTACTGCAGAAATGAAGAAGATTGTTAAGAGTAAAATCAAACTTGAAAAGTTTGAACTTTCTCCACAAGATGCAATCAAAAAGTTAGAAGAAATGAATGAACCTTATAAGGTAGAACTTTGTAAGGAACATGCCGATAAGAACGAACCTATTTCTTTCTATCAGCAGGATGAATTTGTTGACCTATGTGCAGGTCCTCACCTAATGGATGTATCAGTTCTAAAGGCTGTTGCTTTAACAAACTGTACTGGTGCTTATTGGAGAGGTGACTCCAACAACCATCAGCTATGCAGAGTTTATGGTATTGCTTTCCCTAAGGCATCAATGCTTGACGAATACCTAGAAATGATGGAAGAAGCAAAGTCAAGGGACCACAATAAGCTAGGTCGTGAACTTGAACTATTTACAACAGTTGATTGTATCGGTCAGGGTTTACCTGTACTTCTACCTAAGGGTGCAAAGATTATTCAGATTTTACAGAGATGGATTGAAGACGAAGAAGCAAAGCGTGGTTGGCAGTTAACAAAGACACCTTTAATGGCTAAGTCAGACCTATACAAAATCTCAGGTCACTGGGATCATTACAAAGACGGTATGTTTGTACTTGGTGATGAAGAAAAAGATGATGAAGTATTTGCACTTCGACCAATGACTTGTCCTTTCCAGTATCAAGTTTTCCTAAACAGACAGCGTTCATATCGTGACCTACCTATGAGATTGTCAGAAACTTCAACTCTATTTAGAAATGAAGCATCAGGCGAAATGCATGGCCTTATTCGTGTAAGACAGTTTACAATTTCAGAAGGTCACTTAATGTGTACACCTGACCAGCTTGAAGATGAATTTGCTCAGTGCCTGGATTTAGTTAAATATACACTGAAGACACTAGGTCTATATGAAGATGTTTCTTATCGTTTCTCACAGTGGGATCCTGAAAATACAGAAAAGTATATTGGTACTGCTGAAGATTGGGATGAAGCACAGGGCGTTATGAAGAAGATTCTTGATGACCTGGAAATTCCTTATTCAGTAGGTAAGGGCGAAGCTGCTTTCTATGGTCCAAAGCTAGATGTACAGATTAAGAATGTATTTGGTAAGGAAGATACTCTAATCACAATCCAGATTGACCAGTTCCTAGCTGAAAAGTTTGGTATGGAATATGTTGATAAGGATGGTCAGAAGAAGAACCCTTATATCATTCACCGTACATCAGTAGGTTGCTACGAAAGAACATTAGCACTATTAATCGAAAAATATGCCGGTGCATTCCCACTATGGTTAGCACCTGTTCAGGTAAAACTTTTACCAATTGCCGACAGACATCTTGACTACATTTATGAAGTTAAGAAACAGCTAGAAGCTAAGGGTATCAGATGCGAAGTTGATGACCGTTCAGAAAAGATTGGTTACAAGATTCGTTCAGCACAGTTAGAGAAGATTCCTTATATGATTCTTGTTGGTGACAAGGATATTGAAAATAACTGTATTTCTGTTCGTCATCGTAAACAAGGTGACCTTGGTTCAATGAGTGTTGAAAAGTTCTTAACAGATGCACTTGAAGAAATCAATTCTAAAGAAATTAAGTAATAATTTTACGAGGTGAAAATCTTGCAAGATAAATCCAAAGGAAGACATGGTGGCAGTACAAAGCCGGAAGGCTTTTATACCGGAAAAGATAAACACTATGTTTATGGAGATAATACCCCTAGGAAAAAGGGAAATGCAATTAATATTTTGTTCTATGTTTTACCTATCGTTATGGTTGTGATTTTAGCCTTAGGTTCATTCCTAAGTTACTATGCCTATGTTTCCTCATCAAAAGGTGAGGAAACTGTGGTAAAGTCCAACGATGACTATATCTCAAAGGAACAACAAAAGACTTTATACAAAATTGTTAGTGTTGCTGACCCATTGGAAAGAAACTATGTACCAACAACAAAAGATTTTGGTGGTGTAAAGGTTAGCACAATGATTTACGATTCACTAAACAAAATGGTAAATGCCGCTAAAAAAGATGGTATTGACCTGAAGATTAGAAGAGGTTATGTTTCATATGATGACCAACATACTCTCTATAGTGGATATGTAAACACTTTGCTTAACACAGGTAAATATACCCAAACAAAAGCCGAGTCAATTGCCAATAGAAGAATTGCTGATAGTGGCAACAGCGAAAGACAACTTGGTCTTTCTGTTGAGTTTGATAGCGAAAAGAGAAGTACTTTCAACAAAACTAAGGCTTATCAATGGTTAATTAAGTACGGTGCAGAGTATGGCTTTATCCAAAGATATACTAAAGAAAATGAGCAGGTAACTGCAATGGACTCTGACTATACTTTGTGGAGATATGTTGGCAAAAACAATTCTCTTTTAGCCAGAAAACTTGGTCTAAATTTCAATACTTTAATTGATTATTTAGAAAGTTAAAAATTTTTTTGAAAAAACACTTGCATTTTCAGGATTTATGTTGTATAATCTAAACTGTTATTTACGGTTTCAGCGAAAGAGGTGAAATGAAATGAAGGAAAGTATCCATCCAGATTATAAGCAGACAACAATTACTTGTGCTTGTGGTAATGTAATCGAAACAGGTTCAACAAAGGAAAATATCAGAGTTGAAATTTGTTCAAAGTGCCATCCTTTCTTTACAGGTAAGCAGAAGCTCGTTGATACCGGCGGACGTGTTGATAGATTTAAGAAGCGTTTTGGTATGAAATAATTTTGTAATTGTTGAGGCGGTACATTTAGTGTACCGCCTGTTTTTTTAATTGTTATGGAAGATTTTTATTATACTACAAAAGAAGAAAATCAAGCTGAGTTTGTTGAGAAGCACAGCCGTTTTATAGGCTATTGTAAACCGATTTCAACAGAACAGGAAGCTATTGATTTTATTAACGAAAAGCGTAAGAAACATTATGATGCTACTCATAATGTTTATGCATATAGCTTAAAGAATGATTTTATTAAGCGTTATTCTGATGACGGAGAACCTCAGGGTACTGCCGGTGTACCTGTTCTTGATGTGCTAAACAAAAATAATGTGGTAAATACCGTAATAGTTGTTACCCGTTATTTTGGTGGTATTATGCTTGGTGCAGGTGGACTTGTCAGAGCATATAGCCATGGTGCAAAGATTGCCCTTGATGCCTCCAAGATTCTTCGTATGGAAAAATGCTATAATTGTTCTGTTACTTTGAGTTACGATTTTTACGGAAAACTTTCCGGACTTATTCCGGAGTGTGGTGGTATTATTGATGACTCAAATTTTCTGGAAAATGTTATTATCAGTTTTCATATTCCAATAAATGAACTTGGATTTTTTAACAAAAAACTTGCTGATGCAACAAATGGAAAGATAGAAGTAGAAGTTGTTAATGAAGATTATTTTCCTATGTAACAACATATTTTTCTAATAAAATCTGTTTTTTCAAAAATATTTTTAAAAATTTTGAAAAAATAAAGGAATAATATAAATTTTGTTGTATATAATAGTGTAGGTTTTACAACTATTGAAAGGAGTGTTATTTTGCCATTACCGGAAAGCTTTTTGCAAGAACTAAAAATGCGTAGCGACCTTACGGAACTTGCATCAAATTATATTTCTCTAAAGCGTAAGGGTAGGAATATGGTAGGGCTTTGTCCTTTTCATGGCGAAAAAACACCATCTTTTAATATTTATACCGAAAATAATTCTTTTTATTGCTTTGGTTGTGGTGCCGGTGGTGATGTAATTACCTTTATAATGAAGATTGAAAATCTTGATTATATTGAGGCAGTTAAATTTTTAGCCGAAAGAGCTGGACTTAATATGCCCGAAGAAAGTAATTATGATGATTCTATGGCAAACCTTAAGAAAAGAATTTATGAGGCTAATAGAGAAACTGCAAGATTTTTCCATAGATGTCTGTACAGTCCTTTAGGTAAGGAAGGCTTAGATTACCTTCATAGCAGAGGACTAACTGACAAAACTATCAGACATTTTGGTTTAGGCTTTGCTCCTAATGACCACTTTGCACTTTCAAATTATCTAAGGAAAAAAGGTTTTAAGGATAACGAACTTATAAGTGCTAACCTTGTTTACAAGAACAAAAGTGGTAACGGTACAAACGATAGATTTTATAACCGAGTTATGTTTCCTATTATAGATGTAAGGGGAAATGTAATTGCCTTTGGTGGTAGAATTATGACTGACCAAAAGCCTAAGTACCTTAACACAAGCGATACACCTGTATTTAGTAAAAGTAATAATTTATTTTCACTTAATAATGCTAAGAAAAATCAGGACAGAACCCTTATTTTGTGTGAGGGTTATATGGATGTTATTGCAGTAAATCAAGCCGGTTTTCAGAATGCAGTTGCTACCTTAGGTACTGCATTAACCAGTCAACAAGCATCTGTTATGAAGCGTTATGCCGATGATGTTATCATTTGTTATGATGCCGATGAAGCAGGTCAAAAAGCAACCCAAAGAGCCATTGGAATTCTCAGAAGAACAGGACTTAACATAAGAGTCCTTACAGTTCCTGATGGTAAAGACCCTGATGAATTTATCAGAAAACATGGTGATAATGGTGGTGCTGCTTTCTATAATCTGGTGAATGGTAGCTTTAATGATGTTGATTATCAGCTATCAAAAGTAAGAAAAAAATATGACCTAAAACTGGCAGACCAAAGAGTTAAATATGTCAATGAAGCAATTAATATAATTGCTAAAATAGATGATGATGTAGAACGAGATGTTTACAGCTCTAAGTTAGCTGATGAAACAGGTGTTCATACAGAGTCAATTTCTAGTTCTCTAAAGAGAGTTAGAAGTAAAATTAAATATAGCAATAGAAAAGAAGAATTTAGAAAAATCAGAACTAATCTTTCAGGCAGAGAAGACAAAATAAACTTGCAACATAAGGATAAGCCAAGGGCAACTATTGCCGAAGAAATGTTATTATCATATATGGTTAATCATCCTGAGGTTGAACAGTATATTTATTCAAGAGTGCCTAATGATTCATTTGTCACAGATTTTAACAAAAAACTATATGGTTATTTTGTTAACAGAATTGAGGGTGGTTATGAGCCATTAACTTCTCTAAACGAGGATTTTACTTCTGATGAAGTGAACAAAGTCTATTCTATTGTCAATAAAACAATAGACAAAAATCCTACTCAACAAGCTCTGGATGAGTACATAAGTGTTATCTTTGAGGAAAAGGGTAAGTTGTCTAAGGAACAAATCGCAAACACATCACTTGATGAGTTTAGTCAGCAGATTAATAATCTGAAGAAGAAACGAGAATAAGGAGAGATATATATGAGTGGACAGGTTGATAAGAAAACAGTAATCAAAGATTTACTTGAACAAGGTAAACAAAAGGGAAGCCTTTCAAACCAAGAAATCCTTGATGCTATCGGTGAAATTGAATTTTCACCTGAACAACTGGAAAAGCTATATGATGGTTTAGAAGCACAGGGTATCGAAATCATTGAAGACAACAGTGTTGATTTATCAGATATTGAAATCGTAGCATCAAAATCATCCAGCAAGGGTGACGAAATTGCAGCAGAAAGAGTTGCAATTGATGATCCGGTAAAGGTATATCTAAAGGAAATCGGTAGAGTTCCACTGCTTTCTCCTGAAGAAGAAATTGACCTTGCTATTAAAATTGCTGATGGCAACACAGAAGCTAAGAAAAGACTATGTCAAGCAAACCTCAGACTTGTTGTTTCTATTGCAAAGCGTTACCTAGGCAGAGGTATGCTATTCCTAGATCTTATTCAGGAAGGTAACTTAGGCTTGCTAAAGGCTGTTGATAAGTTTGACTATACAAAGGGCTTTAAGTTCTCAACATATGCTACATGGTGGATTAGACAGGCTATCACAAGAGCTATTGCCGATCAGGGCAGAACAATTCGTATTCCTGTTCATATGGTTGAAACTATTAACAAGGTAAAGAAAGTTTCTTCTCAGTTACTTCACCAGAATGGTCACGAACCAACTGCTGATGAAATCGCATCAGAAATTGATATGCCTGTAGATAAGGTTAGAGATATTATGCGTGTTGCTCAAGAACCTGTATCTTTGGAAACACCAATCGGTGAAGAAGAGGATTCTCACCTAGGTGACTTTATTCCTGATGATGATGCACCGGCACCTGCAGATGCTGCATCTCATACATTACTTCGTGAACAACTAAACGAAGTTCTTGATACTTTGACTCCAAGAGAAGAAAAGGTTCTAAGACTTCGTTTTGGTCTTGAAGACGGCAGAAGTCGTACACTTGAAGAAGTAGGTAAGGAATTCAATGTTACTCGTGAGAGAATTCGTCAGATTGAAGCAAAGGCTCTTAGAAAGCTAAGACACCCTTCAAGAAGTAAAATTCTAAAAGATTACCTAGACTAATCAGTATAATTTAACCTCCTTTGTCAATAATGATAAAGGAGGTTTTTTTATATGTGTATGTTAATTGAAGAAATAAAGGGAAGACAAGTCCTAGACTCTAGAGGTAATCCAACAGTTGAAGCAACAGTAACATTATCTGATGGTACAGTACAGTCTGCAATTGTTCCGAGTGGTGCGTCAACCGGTGCATTTGAGGCAGTAGAACTTCGAGATAATGATGATGTGTATTTTGGTAAGTCAGTATACAAAGCAGTAAAAAATATTAACGAAACTTTGGCTCATCATTTAGTAGGTACAAGTCCATATCAGCAACGATTAATTGATAGAATGATGTGTGACCTTGATGGTACAGAGAATAAGAAAAACTTAGGTGCAAATGCTATTTTGGCAGTTTCAATTGCAGTAGCAAAAGCCTCAGCATCATCACTTAATTTACCATTATATAGGTATTTAGGTGGCTTTAATGCTCATAGATTACCTTGTCCTATGATGAATATTCTCAATGGTGGTGCTCATTCAGATAACAATGTGGATATTCAGGAATTTATGATTATGCCGGTAGGTGCTGACAGTTTCCGTGACGGATTAAGACAATGTACGGAAATTTACCACACACTAAAAACATTGTTGAAGAAGGATAAACTTTCTACTGCAGTAGGTGATGAAGGTGGTTTTGCACCAAACCTTTCAGGTGATGAAGAAGCACTTGAATATATTTTGAAAGCAATTGAAGAAGCAGGATATAACACGGAAAATACAAAATTAGCTTTAGATATTGCCTCATCAGAATGGTATGCTGAGGGTATGTACAACTTGCCTAAGAGAAAAATATCTATGACTACAGAAAATATGATTGAATACCTTGATAATCTTACAGAGAAATATCCTATTATCTCAATAGAAGATGGACTTTCAGAATTTGATTGGTCAGGGTGGGAAGAGCTTACCGGAAAGTTATCCCACATACAATTAGTAGGTGACGATTTATTCGTAACAAATGTAAATAAACTTTATAATGGTATCAAGGTTGGAGCAGGCAATTCAATCTTAGTGAAAATGAACCAAATCGGTACTTTAACAGAAACATTTGATGCAATCGAACTTGCCCATAAAGCCGGTTATACAACTGTAATTTCCCACAGAAGTGGTGAAAGTGAAGACACAACAATAGCAGATATTGCAGTTGCTTGTAACTCAGGACAGATAAAAACAGGTGCGCCATGCAGAAGTGAAAGAACTGCAAAGTATAATAGATTGTCTAGAATAGAAGAAGAATTAACAGGTGTGTCAACGTACGGCATAGAGTAATGACTTTATTAATAAATCTTTCGTAAGTTAAATGAAAATATAGTCAAAGTGTCTATAATTTGACCTATTTTTTCTACACATAAACCGTCTATAAAGACGGTTTAATTCTTTTGTAGAAAATTATTTACAATAATATTTGTTAGAATGAGTGTATATGAATACAGAACTAAGGGGGATTTTATGCCTATAAAAAAAATTCTTTCTATGGTTTTGATACTAGTTATGATGGTGGGATTAAATATAGTGAATTTTAATGCTGAAACAACCAAAGATTATGCTGTTTATGCAGCAAAACTAGACGAAACATCTTATAACGGAAATGACCTAGGTGCTACTTATTCTAAGAAAGCTACTACTTTCAAGGTTTGGTCACCAACTGCTTCCGAAGTTAAGGTTAGACTTTATAAGTATGGCTCAGAGAAAGAAAACAAGGATGGCTTCTTTAAGGAACAAGATATGACTTTTGATAAATCAAATGGTGTATGGTCTTGTACCTTAACAGGTGACCTAAAGAACATATACTATACATATGTTGTTACTAATGATGGCAAAGCTGAAGAAGTAGTAGATATTTATGCTAAAGCTGTTGGTGCTAACGGTAAGCGTGGTATGATTGTTGATTTATCTTCAACTAATCCAACAGATTGGAATAAAGATACTCACAAAACTGTTAAGAATCAGACAGATGCTGTTATTTGGGAAGTACAGGTTAAGGACTTTTCTTATGCTGAAAATTCCGGTGTAAGTAAAGAAAATAGAGGTAAATTCTTAGCTTTTACAGAAGATGGTACAGTTGTCGATGGTGTAAGTGGCAACAATGCTACTTGTATTTCTTATCTAAAGAAACTTGGTGTTAACTATGTACAGATTAACCCTATGTATGACTTTGGTTCAGTGGATGAAACCGGTAAGGATGACCAGTTTAACTGGGGTTATGACCCTGTAAACTACAATGTTCCGGAAGGTTCATTTTCTTCTAACCCTTATGACGGCAATGTTAGAATCAATGAATGTAAACAGATGATTAAAGCTCTTCATGATGCCGGTATCGGTGTTATTATGGATGTGGTTTATAACCATACTTATAGAGGTGAAGATAGCTATTTTAACAGAACAGTTCCAAATTATTATTATAGAATGAATAGTGACGGTACATTTTCTGATGGTTCAGCTTGTGGTAATGATACTGCTTCCGAACATAAAATGTTCAGAAAGTTTATGATTGATTCTATTACTTATTGGGCTAGTGAATACCACATTGATGGCTTTAGATTTGATTTAATGGGACTTCATGATTGTGATACAATGAATCAAATTCGTTATGCTCTTGATGAAATCAATCCACAAATTCTAATGTATGGTGAAGCATGGGATTTAAAGACTGCTTGTGATGATGGTACAGCCTTAGCAACTCAAGCTAATATGGATAAGTTGGACAGTAGAATCGGTGCTTTTGATGATACAGTTCGTGATGCTATTAAGGGCAATACTTTTGATGCAACAGATAAAGGTTTCTTAGCAAGTGGTAAGAAAACCGGTAATATCAAAATCGGTCTTTCCGGTGAATGTGTCAACGGTTGGGCTTCAGCACCAACACAGTCTGTTGTTTATTCAAGTTGTCACGATAACTATACTTTATATGATAAGTTAGTTAGCTCTCTATATCCTGATGAAAAGGACTTTAGAAAGCGTCATGCGAATCTAGTTGAAATGACTAAGTTAAACGCTGCAACAATTTTTTCTGCTCAAGGTATGACATTCTTCCTAGCAGGTGAAGAGTTCTGCCGTAGTAAAGATGGTGATGAAAACAGCTTTAAGTCGTCAGCAACTCTAAATATGATTGATTGGGAAAGTGTTAATAACTACAGTGATGTTGTAGAGTACTATAAAGGTATGATACAGATTCACAAGAAGTTTAATGCATTTAGAGACCCAACAACTACTACTGCAAAGAACCTGGATTTTTTTGAAAATGATACAAAGGGTTTAGTTGCTTTTGCAGTTGATGGATTAGAAAATGACAACTTTAAGAAAGTTGCAGTACTTCTAAACGGTAACCCTGATAAATCTGTTAAAGTTGATTTAAGCAAGATTAAGAATTATTCAGATGATTTTGTAATTATTGCAAATGATGAAACTGCCGGTTTAAGAAACCTAGGTACAGTTTCAGGTACTGTAGAAGTTCCACAAAGTTCAGCAATGATTCTTGTTGATAAAGACAGCTTTGATAAAAATTGTCACTCAACAGAGGGTGCAGTTGTTGTTGATTATATTGACAACAAAACAGGTGAAAAAGTTTCTACAGAAATTGTTAAAGGTCAAGTAGGTGATAGCTATAGTGTTACACCTAGTGACTCAGTAAGAAGAAAATACAAAATCATTGACAAAGAAAGCACAACAGGTAAATTTACTTCTGAAAACAAACATTGTAAATTTACTGTTGAAGCTTATACAGGTGAATATAGCACAGTAACAATTAAGTTTATTGACTCATCAACCGATAAAGCTATTGCTCCAAGTAAAGTACTAAAGAACCAGGTCGGTCAGCAGTACTTTACTGATGAAATTCCTTCAATTAAGGGCTATGTACTTGATACAGATGCATTACCTGAAAACGGTGCAGGTCTTTTTGCAGTAGGTGATAAGGTAGTCACTTATAAGTTTACTAAAGAAAAGACAAAGAAATGTCAAGTTAATGTTATCTATATGGATTCTGATGGTAATATTATGGACATCAAGAAGCTGGAAGGTAAACAAGATAAGAAGTATAAAACAAAGGCTAAAGAGTATGAGAATCTTACTTTAACATCAACTCCAAAGAATGCCTCAGGTGTTTATACAAAAGCAGAACAAACTGTTATTTACAATTATCAATTAAATGACAATAGAAAAAAAGCTCTTGTTACAACTATTGCACTGGTAGGACTTGGTCTATTAGCCGGTGCCGGTATTACCCTAAAAGTTCGTTCTTCAAGAAAGAAGAAGAGAATTAGGGGTATTGAAATTCAGAAATAATATTCTTTGAAGAATTATTTTTTTAATAAAAAAGGGAGGAATAAATAAAATGAAAAGAATTATTTCCGTAGTTCTTTCTATCATGATGTTAGCAACTGTTATTCCATTTGCAACAGTTTCTTCATCAGCAGCTACTGCTTCTACACCAACAAAGTATGAAACAGCAGCTCACAAAATTGATAGTATGTATCGCTACAACGGAACAGACCTTGGTGCTACTTATACTAAAGAAGCAACAACATTCAAGGTTTGGGCACCTACAGCTAAATCAGTAAAGGTTAATTTTTATGCAACCGGTTCTGATAAAGAAGAAGGTGCTAAGGACTTAGGTTCAAAAGAGTTAACATTAGATGAAAAGACAGGTGTTTACTCAGTAAAGGCTGATGGTGATCTAGCAAACACATACTACACTTACACAGTAACAGCTGCAAGTATTGCTGATAGTACAAAGGTTACTACAAAGGAAATTCCTGATGTATATTCAGTAGCTACAGGTGTTAACGGTAAGCGTTCAATGGTTTGTGACCTTTCCAGTACAAACCCGGAAGGTTGGGATCAGGATAAGCATGTTTTAACAGATGACATTGCTGATGCTTCAATTTGGGAAATTCATGTAAAGGACTTCTCATATTCTAAAAGCTCAGGTGTTTCTGCTAAGAACCGTGGTAAGTATCTTGCATTTACAGAACTAGGTACAACTCTAAACAACCTAGGTTCAATTCCAACTTGTGTTGATTACCTAAAAGAACTAGGTATCTCATATGTTCAGATTAACCCAATGTATGACTTTGGTTCAGTTGATGAAGCAGGTTCTGATGCCCAGTTTAACTGGGGTTATGACCCAGTGAACTACAATGTTCCTGAAGGCTCATATTCATCAAACCCATATGATGGTAATGTTAGAATTAATGAAATGAAGCAGATGATTCAGGCTCTACATAAGGCTGGTATCGGTGTTATTATGGATGTAGTATACAACCATATGTACAACACAAATACATCTTTCCAGGGTACAGTTCCTGATTATTACTACAGAATGAACGCTAATGGTACATGGTCAAATGCATCAGGTTGTGGTAATGATACAGCTTCTGAAAGAGCTATGTATCATAACTTTATGGTACAGTCAGTTAACTATTGGGCAACTGAATATCACATTGATGGCTTCCGTTTTGACTTAATGGGTCTACATGATGTTAAGACAATGAATGATATTCGTTCTACACTAGACAAGATTAGCCCTAAGATGCCTGTATATGGCGAGGGTTGGTCAATGAATACTAAGAATGACCTTACAGACTATGATGGTGATACAGTACGGATGGCTTCACAGGGTTCTACAAAGGCTCTGGATAGCAGGGTTGGTATGTTCAACGACCAGTATCGTGATGCTGTTAAGGGTAGTTACTCATCAATCGATGCTAAGGGTTATATCCAAGGTAACCTAGTTGGTACATCTAAGGGTGTTAGATATGGTGTAAGAGCTAACACAGCCGGTTCTTCTAACTGGAAGGCTTATTCTCCTGCACAGTGTGTTAACTATGTATCTTGCCACGATAACAACACTCTATACGATAAACTATGGGGTTCTGTATATGGCAAAACAGCCAATTACAGAGAAAGAAATAATAATCTAATCCATATCAATAAGTTTGCTGAAACAATTGGTGCAACATCTCAGGGTCTTCACTTCTTCCTAGCAGGTGAAGAAATGGGTAGATCTAAAGATGGTGACGAAAACTCATATAATTCTGCTGCTACAGAAAATATGATTGATTGGAATGATGTTTCCAAGAATGCAGACCTAGTTTCTTACTACAAGGGTATGCTTGATATTCGTAAGTCATTCTCACCATTTACAACAGATAACATTAACCTAAGGGATAACTACAGATTCGGTCAAACATTAATGAATTCATCTAATATTGTTTCTTACACAGTTTCTAATGCTACTGAAGGCGAATGGAACAAACTTGCTGTTGTTATGAATAATGATGTTGAGAAGAGTGCAACAGTTTCTCTGGCATTTGATAAAACTCTTGCTAATGATACAGAATGGGTTGTTATTGCCGACAGTGATGAAGCAGGTCTAACTCCAATTAAGTACATTAAGGGTAATGAAATTGAAGTTCCTTCACAGACTGCTATGGTTCTTGTTGAAAAGTCAACATATGAAAAGGCTAACATCAAGACTAATAGATCAAAGGTTACAGTTGTTAACAAAGATGTTGATACAGGTAAGATTCTTTCAAAGCAGGTTCTATACGGTACAGTCGGTACAAAGTATGAAGCTAAGACAGATGAAAATCTAAAGTTACAGTATGATCTTCTTAGTATTGATGGTGATCAGTATGGTACATTCGGTACTACTGATAAGACAGTTACATTTCTCTATGGTGAATATGTACCTGAAAATCTAAAAAAGACCCTAACAGGTAAGTCAAAGTTAACTGTTAAGGACGCTACTCTAATTCAGAAGTATCTAAGCAAAACTGCAACTTTAACAGAAGAACAGATTAAAACAGCTGACTACAACCAAGATGGTGTTGTTAATGTTGCTGATGCAACTTTAGTTCAGAAGAAGATTACTCACAAAGATTATGGTCTAGTAAATACAATCCGTATTAGATATATTAGTAAGTCAACTAATAAGCCAATCGCTCCTGATAAGGTAATGGATATAGTTGCCGGTAAGAGCGATACTTATACACCTGATAAACTAATTGCCTATAAGTATGCTAATGAATATACACTAGATGGTAATAAGGTAGAAAGTGAAGTTTCTTCAGTAGATGTTCAGCACAAGTTTGCAGGTCAGCTACTACTATTCTATTATGATGATGACAGCTATGATGTAACACTTCATGTTAAGCACAGTGGTTCTGCTACATGGACACCAAAACTGTGGGCTTGGTATGATACAGAACTAGGTTCTGTTAACATTTATGATAAATGGCCAGGTCAGTCATTAACAAAGGGTGATGATGGTTGGTTTACAACAACATTTAAGGTAGCTAATGGTGTTGATGATTATAGCGTAATCATCAACAATGGTACAGTTCAGACTCAGGACTACAACGGTGTTTCCGGTACAGAAAAATGGATTGTTATTAATGATAATAAGATTGTTGATAAGGGTAACTTCCTAACATTCTATGATACAAAACCTGGCTTAATCGGTTAATAAAATAATAGTCAAACATTTAGCCCCACTTTACGTGGGGCTATTTTTATAGGTTTCATAATAAATGTTGGGGTAAGAAAAGTAGAGTATAAATTTAAAAATCCGTTAGAATGAAATTATTTAATTAAACAAAACAATGTCAAAAAATTAATCGACATATAATTACTAAATAATACCAAATTGTAATATATAAAACAAAAATATTTCAATTTCATAACAATATTGTACCAAATAGTGACAAATAATACTATATAGTGCTATAATCTACTTGTAAGGAAAAAGATATTCTAAATATATTTCTAGTCTTTAATTTATCCTATGATAAATGTATATATGCAGAATTGCTTTGTTCCACTTGTTAATTTGTTAGAAAATACGGGTGCCAATGCACCTGTTTTTTCTTTTGTGTAAAAGTAGTTCTATTGTTGACAATTAGAATTCAAAGTGTTATCATAATTATCGGAAAGAAGGAGAGGTAATGAGCTATCATAAGTTGATGATGGAGAATAACACAATGTACACAAAAAAGGTATTTGACAATGTAGCAGATAGAAAGTTGTCTAAAGGACAACCAAAAATCTTAGAATACCTTTACGAAAATGATGGTGCAGTACAGAAAGATATTGCAAAGTCTTGTTTTATTGAACAAGCAACTGTCACAAGCATTTTAGCGAGAATGGAAAAGAATGAACTTATCATTCGTAAGGTTGATCCTGATAATCGCAGATTTCAGTTTGTGTATTTAACTGAAAAGGGAAAAGTAGAGGCAAAGTTTGTTATAGAGTCTTTTGCCAAGCTAGAGAATAATGCTCTGAAAGATTTTACTGATGAAGAGAAAATGCAATTTGTAAATTTTCTAAATAGAGTCAATAAAAACTTGAAGGAGTGTTAATATGAAGAAGAAAAATTTAGTTAGACGATATATTGTATTTTTGTTTGGACTTTTTATAAGTTCTTTAGGCGTTGCACTTGTAACAAAAGCAAGTTTGGGTACTTCACCGATTTCAAGTATCCCATATGTACTTAGCCTAAAATTTACACCAACTTTAGGTGTATTCACAATTTATTTCAGTCTATTTTTAATTCTTTTACAGATTATTATTCTAGGAAAGAAATTTAACAAAATAGATTTATTGCAAATTCCTGTATCAATTTTGTTTGGTTATTTTATAGATATTTCTATGTTTCTTTTAACTTGGGTTAATAGCGATATTTATGTAGTAAAAGTTCTTTACCTGTTAACCGGTTGTGTAATCCTTGGTTTTGGTGTTTATTTAGAAGTAATTGCTGATGTTCTTATGCTTCCAGGTGAGTCATTTGTTCGTTCACTAACAATTCGTTTTGGTGTTGACTTTGGTATTACAAAGGTTTGTTTTGATGCTTCTATGACAGTAACAGCCGGTATAATTTCATTTATGTTGTTTAACACAATCAATGGTGTAAGAGAAGGTACAATTGTAGCTGCTTTAATAGTAGGATTAATTGCAAAGTTTTTTGGTAAGCACCTTGCTTTTTTAACAATGCTACTTATTTCACAATCTGCAACATCTGAAACAACTGAACATAAAGAAAGCACTAACAACCTTATTATCACAATTGCTAGGGGTTACGGTAGTGGTGGCCGAGAAATCGGCAAATTGGTGGCTGATAAGCTTGGTATTAAATATTATGACAAGGATATTATTACATTAACAACTGAGCAAAGTGGAAACACAGAACATTATGTAGAGAATAATGAGCAAAAAATTGCTAACAGTGCTTTTTATAATTTCTATTCACAGTTTTATTATGAGGGTGCCGAAAGTACAAAGTGCGATAAACTGTTTAATGTGGAAAAAAATGTTATGATAGACCTTGCATCCAAGGGCGATTGTGTTATCTTAGGCAGATTAGGTAACTTTATTTTTAAAGACTATGAAAATACTTTACATATCTTTATTGACAGTAACCTCGAAAATAAAATTGCAAGAGTTATGAAAAGGGATAATTTGTCAGAAAATGATGCTAAAGCAAAAATTAAAAGAGTAGAAACGGAAAGAAAAAATCATTGCAAACATTTCTCTAATAAGGAATGGGGAGCAACTTCTACTTATGATTTAACACTTAATAGTAGTAAATATTCTGTTGATAAAATCGCAGATATTATTGTTTCCTTAGTGAAAAACAAAGTTAATAAATAATTGCAAAAAAACTCCTCACAATTGTGAGGAGTTTCGTTATGTAATATAAACTTAATTAGTTCTTAAGTGCCTGTAGTGGAGCAGGAATCTGACCACCTCTGTTAATAAACTTAGCAGGTGAACCTTTTCTAAGTTCCATAACAGGACCATAACCAAGTAGACCACCAAAGTTAAGAGTGTCACCGGCTTTTTTACCAATAGCAGGGATAAGTCTTACTGCAGTTGTCTTAGTATTAACCATACCGATAGCTGCTTCATCAGCAATAACTGCACTGATAACATCAGCAGATGTGTCACCCGGAACAACAATCATATCAAGACCAACAGAACAAACAGCTGTCATACTTTCTAGTTTAGTAATGTCAAGGTAACCGTTTTCAGCAGCAGCAATCATACCGGCATCTTCAGAAACAGGAATAAATGCACCTGACAGACCACCAACTCTTGAAGAAGCCATAACGCCACCTTTTTTAACTGCATCATTTAGCATAGCAAGAGCAGCAGTAGTACCGTGAGCACCACAACCTTCAAGACCCATTTCTTCTAGAATATAAGCAACTGAGTCACCAACTGCCGGAGTAGGTGCAAGAGAAAGGTCAACAATACCGAATGGTACATCAAGTCTTTTACTAGCCTGTTGAGCAACTAGCTGACCCATTCTTGTAATCTTAAATGCAGTCTTTTTGATAACATCGGCAATTTGAGCAATGTTGTGATTTTCACATTTTGTAAGAGCAGCTCTTACAACACCGGGACCTGATACACCAACATTAATAACCTTGTCAGCTTCACCAACACCATGGAAAGCACCTGCCATAAATGGGTTATCTTCCGGAGCATTACAAAATACAACTAACTTTGCAGCACCAATACAATCTTTATCCTTAGTAAGTTCAGCTGAGTCTTTAACAATCTGACCCATAATTTTAACAGCATCCATATTGATACCGGCCTTAGTTGAGCCAATGTTTACAGATGAACATACTTTTTCAGTAGTAGCAAGTGCTTCAGGAATAGACTTAATCAGTTCCATATCACCAGATGCAAACCCTTTTTGTACAAGTGCTGAGTAACCACCGATAAAGTTAATACCAAGTGTATCAGCAGCCTTATCAAGTGTTTTAGCAAACTTAGTAATATCCTGGTTCTTACATGGAGCAGCAACCATACCGATAGGAGTTACAGAAACTCTCTTGTTAATGATAGGAATACCATATTCGCTTTCAATATCCATACCTGTTTTTACTAAGTCTTTTGCACTGTAACAAACCTTGTCATAAACCTTCTGACAAGCCTTGTCTATATCATTATCCATACAATCAAGTAGAGAAATACCCATTGTTATAGTTCTAACATCAAGGTCCTCATTGTCAATCATATTTATTGTTTCAAGAATATCTTTTGTTTCTAGCATTACTTATACCCCTTAAATTTTGTGCATTGAATTGAAAATATCTTCATGCATTGAGTGAATCTTAAGGTTGTTTTCATCACCAAGTTTTTCAAGAGTAGATGAAAGTTCACCAAAATTCTTCTTTCCTAGTTCTACAAGCATAATCATAGCAAACATATCCTGAAGAACGCTCTGTGATACTTCAACGATATTTGCGTCATATTCAGAACATACTGTAGATACTTTAGCAAGAATTCCTACAGTGTCTTTACCTACAACAGTGATAACAGCTTTCATAATGTACCTCCAAAAATTAATTTCTTTAATTATACTACTTAATCGTATAATTGTAAAGTCACTTTATTGCATTAAAGTGCAAAATGTGATAAACTTCTTATAGGTGATATTTATGATTATATGTGATAGCCACACTCATTCATCATTTTCTTTTGATGCAGAAGTACCAATGGAGGATATGGTGAAAGGTGCAGTTAAGAAAAATATTAATGTAATTACTTTTACTGACCATTGTGATGTAATAGGTATTTATGATGAAAAGAAATTTGAGTCAGTTCTTGAAGAAGAAATCCCAAAGTCAGTAGCTGAGTCAAAGAGATTAAAAGAAGTTTATAGTGACAAAATCAAAGTTCTTACAGGTGTTGAACTAGGTGAACCTACTCATTCACCGGAAAAGACCAAGGTTGCTTTAGGTTTAGGTGACTATGATTTTATCTTAGCATCAACTCACGAAGTAAGGGACAGAGAGGACTTTTATTTTCTAGAATATAACGAGAATAATATTGACACTTTACTTACAGAATACTTTAATGAACAACTTGAAGTAGTAAAGTGGAATGGCTTTGATAGTTTAGCACATTTTGATTATCCGGCAAGATATATTGCAGAAAGAACTGATATTAAGCTAGATTATTCAAAGTATAATGATGTAATTGATGAAATTCTCTCAACCTTAATCAAGAACAATAAAGCACTTGAAATTAATACTTCTACTATCACTAAACCACTTTCAAGACCAATGCCTGACAAAAATATCCTTAAAAGATATAAAGAATTAGGTGGCTATTTAATTACTTTAGGTAGTGATGCCCATACAGTAGAGGCACTTTCTCAAGATTTTGATAAAGCCTTTAAAATCTTAAAAGAACTTGGTTTTACTTCATATTATTATTATGAAAAGCATAATCCGATAAAGGTGGATTTGCTATGACACATTATATGAATTTATGTAGTGAACCATTTAATTCTATCAAAGATAAAGAGAAAATTTATGAACTTAGACTTCTTGACCCTAAAAGACAAAAGGTAAAAGTAGGGGATATTATAATTTTTACTAATCTCGATAATAAGGAAACTTTATCAGTTAAAGTAGTTGGATTACATAAGTTTAGTTCTTTTGAAGAATTATATAATAACCTACCACTTGATAAATGTGGCTATAATGAAAGTAATATTAATAAGGCTACTCCTAAGGATATGGAAAAATATTATCCTACAGAAAAGCAAAGTCAGTACGGTGTTGTAGGTATTGAAATTTCTTTAATAGAAAATTAATGTTCTGTTTAAATAAAGTTAGGTAACAAAAAAGTGTGCAGAATTTTCTGCACACTAATTTTTTATCTAATATGTAATCTTAAAGAGTTTTCGCAAATTCCTTAAGATATTTCTTAAAGTCCTCACCAACTTCAGGGTGATTAATACCAACTTCAATTGATGCTTGAAGAATACCTAGCTTGTTACCCATATCGTATCTTGTGCCTGTATATTCAACAGCAGTCATACCAACAGTAGTAGCAATTTCTTTCATTGCATCAGTTAGCTGAATTTCGCCACCCTTACCAGGCTTAGTGTTTTCAAGAATTTCAAAAATTTCAGGTGGAAGAACACATCTACCAAGAATAGAGTAGCAAGAAAGCACTTCTTCAGGAGTTTGTGGTTTTTCAACCATATCAGTACACTTATAAATATTGTCGTGAATGTTTTCAACTGCAAGTGAACCGTATTTGTGAATTTCTGTTTCAGGTACTAGCTTAACACCAACAACACCCTTACCATATTCACCGTAAGACTCAATTAGTTCACCGATTGCAGGATTTTCACCAATGATAACATCATCACCATACATAACGGCAAATGGTTCATTGCCAACAAAGTTCTTAGCTCTTAGAATAGCATGACCAAGACCCTTAGTTTCAACCTGTCTGATAAATGTAATGTTAGCAAGTTTAGAAATATTCTTTACTGTTTCAAGAATTTCTTGCTTTTCAGGTTTGTCAAGGGCAGCTTCTAGTTCAGGTGCACGGTCAAAATGATCTTCAATAACACCTTTACCTCTGTTAGTGATAATCAAAATATCAGTAATACCTGCCTTAACAGCTTCTTCAACAATGTACTGAATAGCAGGTTTGTCAACGATAGGAAACATTTCTTTTGGCATAGCCTTTGTTGCAGGTAGTACTCTTGTACCTAAACCGGCAGCAGGAATAACAGCCTTTGTAATTTTCATATTTACCTCAATCCTTAATTTTACTTATTTTTATTTTAATAAAAAGACCGGAGCATAGTTAAGTATTAGCATTACAACAATTAAGCTAAATGCTAGAGCAGTATTAACTCCACCCTTTGTTTGCAATTCATTTTCAGCAGCAGTTTCTGAAGAACTCTGTGACTTAATCTTCTTTACTTGTTCGCAACAATGTTTGTAGTAACATCTGTTTGCTATAAATCCACACACCAAATGCAATGCATAATATATAAGCAGACATATAAACGAGAAGATTACTATTAAGTAATCACCGGTATCCAGCTTTTCAACTGCACTCATAAACATTGGATATATGTCAGATGGATTCATATTTGTATGTGTGTTTACAATATCATTTAATACTTGACTGATAACTGTGTAATTACCGTAAGTGAAAAATGTATAACAAGCAATCATTATTGCTGTAATAAATCCACCTAGTTTGTATTGCTTTCTATATAGTAGATAACCACCACCAAAAAGCAAACCGGCAAAATTAAACTTAGACTTGTTGAAAGTCTTAATTTTGTTAAATACTTGCATATAGTATGGTGTGTTTTGCTTAACTAGCTTAGCAACTTCACCGGCTTTTGCACCATCTTCAAATTCAGTTTCAGGAGCAACACCACCCATAGGGTCAAACTGTACTGCATTAAAACCACCAAAAGGCATACCGTTAGGGTTATTACCAAAAGGATTACCATTTTGATTATTACCGTAAGGATTACCTTGGTTGTTAAAAGGACTTCCTTGATTAGTATTTTGGTTTTGATTTTGACCAAAATTATTGTTTGGAATGTCAATCAAAGGTGTGCCACATTTTGAACAGTAAAAAGTACCCTCAGAATTAATTTCACCACAATTCTTGCACTTTACAGATCCTTCTGGAACATCACTTTCATTTTCTTCTTTCTCAAAGTCATAGCCCTCACTATGCTTATCTTCATTGTAACAATGACCAAGTTCTTCGTAACATTTTCTGTGATGGGGAGTACCACACACAGGACAAACAACTACATCATCATCAGCATGAAAGTTTTTGTCACAAACAGGACATCTAAAACCTATATAGTCCATTTTTACTTCCTTTATTCTCTTTTATTAGTGTATAGTTAGCACATGATACACTTATTATGCTACTAATTTTAATATATTATATCAAATATATTATCATATATCAATACATTTTTTCTAATATTTGTATTATGTTTAATATGATTATTTACATTTTTGAAATTATGGGATATAATGAATTGTGATAATGTAAATGAGGTATGTATTATGGTACAGTTTGAAGAATTAAAATTAAAACTAGAGGGTTTAAAGCCTGAGATTGATGACTTGTCGGATGCACTTGGTCTTTCGGCTATTAAAAGTGAAATTCAACAGTTAGAGAATCGTGCTGCTGAACCTGGTTTTTATGATGATATTGAAAAGAGCCAGAAGATTCTTAAGAGAACTTCTGACCTTAACGCAAAGGTGGATAACTTTAATTCACTTGTAGATAAGTATGAAGACACCTTAACTCTAATTGAACTTGGAGATGAGGAAGAGGACTTGTCATTACTTGAAGAAGCAGAAAGTGAAGTTGCTAAGGTAGAAGAAATTCTGGAAAAGCAAAGACTACAAACTTTGCTAACAGGTGAATATGACAAGAACAATGCTATCCTTACTTTCCATGCAGGTAGTGGTGGTACAGAAGCTCAGGATTGGGCTGAAATGCTTTACAGAATGTACACTCGTTGGGCAGCTGACCATGGCTTTAATGTTAAGGAAGTTGACTACCTAGAAGGTGATGAAGCAGGACTAAAGTCTGCTGTACTTTTAGTTGAAGGTGAAAATGCTTACGGCTACCTGAAGAGTGAAGCCGGTGTTCATAGATTAGTTAGAGTATCACCATTTGACTCAGCAGGTAGAAGACATACAAGTTTCAGTTCACTTGAAGTTATGCCTGAAATTAATGATGATATTAAAATCGACATTCGTGACGAAGATATTAAAATGGATGTTTACCGTGCATCAGGTGCAGGTGGACAGAAAGTTAACAAAACTTCATCAGCAGTTAGACTAACACATATTCCAACAGGTATTGTTGTTGCATCTCAGGTTGAGCGTAGCCAATATCAGAACAGAGATGTGGCTATGAAAATGCTTATGTCTAAGTTGATGGAAATTAAAGAAAGAGAACATTTAGATAAAATCGAAGATATTAAGGGCGTTCAAAAGGAAATTACTTGGGGTAGCCAGATTCGTTCATATGTATTTATGCCATATACACTTGTTAAAGACCATAGAACAAATTATGAAACAGGCAATGTAAATGCAGTTATGGACGGCGACCTTGACGGTTTCATTAACGCTTATTTAAAGATGATTGGACACAAGGAGAACCAATAATGAAATATTTAGTAATGTTATGTGACGGTATGGCTGATGAGCCATTTGAAAAGTTAGGCAACAAAACTCCTATGGAAGTTGCCAATAAACCTATGATGGATTTTCTTGCATCAAAGGGCGAAGTAGGTATGGTTAAGACAGTAGCAGAGGGATTAAAACCCGGTTCTGATGTTGCTAACCTTTCTGTACTTGGTTATGAACCGGCAGTTTATTATACAGGCAGAAGTCCTCTGGAAGCTGCTTCAATCGGTATTGATTTAAAGGAAACTGATGTTACACTAAGATGTAACCTTGTAACTTTGTCTGATGAAGAAAATTATGAAGACAAAACAATGGTTGACTATTGTGGTGGCGATATTAGTACAGAAGAAGCAAAGGTTCTTATTGATTATATTGATGAAAAGTTAGGCAATGACATTTTTAAGTTCTATGCCGGCGTTCAGTATAGACATTGCTTAGTATGGGCTAACGGTGACAAAGACAATGTTTCTTTCACACCACCTCATGATATTTCTGAAAGAGTTATCAAGGATTATATTCCAACAGGTAGCAAGGTAGAACCACTATATGATTTAATGAAAAAGTCATATGACCTACTAAAAGACCACCCACTAAATCAAAAGAGAGTTGCTGAGGGTAAGCGTCCTGCTAACTCAATTTGGCTATGGGGTGAAGGCACAAAACCTGTTCTTGACAGTTTCTATAATAAGTTCAAGAAGAAAGGTTCAATGATTTCAGCAGTTGACCTACTAAAGGGTATTGCTATTTGTGCCGATATGGATAGTATTGATGTTGATGGTACAACAGGCTACATTGATACTAACTTTGAAGGTAAAGCAAAGGCTGCTATTGAAGAATTTAAGAAAGGTCAGGACTTTGTTTATATTCATGTTGAAGCACCTGATGAATGTGGTCATAGAGGTGAATACAACAACAAGGTAAAGGCCATTGAACTAATTGATGAAAAGATTTTAACACCTGTAGTTGAATTTTTAAAGGGTTATGATGATTTTGCAGTTTTGGTATGCCCTGACCATCCAACTCCACTTAACATTAAAACTCATTCATCAAATCCTGTTCCATTCCTAATCTATAATAGCAAGGATGAAAAGAACAGTGGTGTAGATGTATTTACAGAAGCTAATGCTAAGAAAACCGGTGAATACATTGAAAAAGGTTTCACAATGATGAATTACTTCCTAAGTAAGTAATTTTCAATAAAAATCTAAAGAAATAGCGTGTAGATTTTTCTACACGCTATTGTTGATTTATATTATCTTTTATGATAAAATAACCAAGGCAAATTAAATATAGGGTATAAATTGGAAACGCACATTACTTTTCTAAGTGATGATAACGAACAACACAAAATTTTTAATGTGTTGTTTTTTTATTATTATTTTTTAGAAAAGTGAGGAAAATTTATGCCAAAAACAAAATTTCAAGATGTTATTTTTACCATTATGATGGTTATTCTAATGGTGTATGCAATGATTTGTTATAACATTGCAATCAGTATGGGTGGACTAAGCAACAAAGTATTCTTAATGGCTTTTTCGGAAATGCCAATTATGTGTGCCGTAGCTTTTGTACTGGAATTTTTAGTAGTAGGCAGAGTTGTAAAGCATTTAACATTTAAAACTATTGACCCTGCAAAGACTCAACCAATCTTTATTACTCTAATGATTTCAGCACTTACAGTTTGCTTTATGTGTCCTGTAATGAGTTTTGTTGCATCAGTTCTGTTTAATTACAGTGGTGCAGAAAATATAGTTTCAACTTGGTTACAGATTACAGTTATGAATTTCCCTATGGCTATGTTCTGGCAGTTATGTTATGCCGGTCCAATAGTAAGAAAGATTTTCAGAACAATTTTCAAGAAACAACTTGCTGAAGATAAATAAAATTTAATGTAAATATAAAAATGCCGACTAATTACTAGTCGGCATAATTTTTTGTTTTTTTAATTATTGAACTCTATTTTGTAAAAGTTATATTGAAAAATTAAAATTCTTCAACTGCTTCTTCAATAGCAGTGGCAAGCTGATCAGGACAACTTGTGCCTCTGCCTCTACAGTCAATACCCTTTAGTCTTTTGATAGCTTCTTCAGCATCCATACCTTCAATCAAAGCTGCCACACCCTGAGTATTACCGGCACAACCACCAACAAACTTTACATTTCTTACCTTACAATCATCATCAAGTTCAAAGTTAATTTGTCTTGAACAAACGCCATGTGGTGTATATGTATATGTCATAACCATTTCCTCCTAAATTGTGTAAATAAAAAAATAGTGGTCAAAAACCACTATTTACTGGAGCGGATGACGGGGCTCGAACCCGCTACCTCCACCTTGGCAAGGTGGCGCTCTACCAGATGAGCTACATCCGCATATCTTAACAACAATTGTATTATATCATAAAATTTCAAATAGTCAAGATAAAACTTTGAAAAAAACTTTATTTTTCGTCAAAATTATGGTACAATCTGTGTTACAATATAAAGAGAATTAGAAGAAAGGGTGTTTTGCATTGTTAATTGAACTTAATCTAGGCAAGTGGGGTTCTATTTTCCCAGTACCTAATAGTGTAGTTGATGAAGATATAAAACTAGCAACAGAAAATCAACTAAAGGTACTTCTATATGTTTTGCGACATAATGGAGATACACTTACAGAAGAAATTTTAAGTGACAAGCTAGGTATAAATAGTGATGATGTTACAGATGCCCTAAACTTTTGGGTTAGTAGGGAAGTACTTTCAAATACTTACGATTTACCACTTAGAGATAATGCATCGGTTCAAAAGCCTAAAGTACAACCTGCTAGGGAAACTGTTTCAAGAAACGCAACACCTAGAACAAATGTACCTAACCCTACTGTAAATCAAGTACAACAAAATCCTATTCCAATAAATCAAGGTTCTGTAAATCAAATGCCGGTTAATAGCACTGTGCAAAACGTAGAACCTGTAAAAGAAGTTAAAAAACCAAGACCACTTTCTCGTCAACAAAAGCCTGATTCAGTTTTTGTTGCCCAAAGATTAAAGGAAGACAAGCAACTTGCAGAACTTCTTGAAGAAGTACAAAATGTTTTTGGTAAGCCAATTTCAAGTGGTGACATTGCAACACTTGTTATGTTGCATGAAACAGATGGTTTGCCTTGTGAAGTACTTATGATGCTTGTTTACTATTGCCATTCTATCGGTAAAGACAATATGAGATATATTGAGAAAATGGGTGTTGAATGGGCAGCAAATGACATTACTACTCTTGAGAGAGCAGATGAAAGAATTGCCAATATGCAAACTTATGGGGAAAGCTGGAAACGAGTTTCTCAAATTATCGGTATGTATAATTCCGGTTATCCAACAAAAGCACAACAGGAAAATTCCAACCGTTGGGTGAATGAATGGAAGTTCTCTGATGAAATGATTAAGGAAGCATATGAAAGATGTGTTAATCATAAGAATAAGTTTAATATTTCATATACAAATGGTATCCTTAAAAATTGGCACAAAAATGGTATTACAACATTACAAGAATTAAGAGATTTTGAAGAAAAGGAATCTGTTTCAAATTCAACTAACAAAAATCAAGAAAAACAAGCTGTATCATACGATATAGACAGTTATGAAGATTTCAGTATGTTTGACTAAGAGGTTACTATGGGGTTCAACAGTAAAATTAATCAAAAAGCTGACGAAATATTAAATAATAAAAGGCTAGAGGCTCTACATAATCAGGATAGAATGAGGAGCATAGTTTATAGCCAATTTCCTAGATTACAAGAAATTGAACAACAATTGATTATCATAGGTTCAGAAACTGCAAAGGCAGTTTTAAATGGTGGTTCAGCAGTAGAAATGACAAAGAAATTAGCTAAAGAAAGTTTAGCACTTCAAAGTGAAGCAAGAGATATTCTTGTTTCTCATGGTTACAAAGAAGATGCTTTAGAACCACATTTTTCTTGTACTAAATGTAATGATACAGGAAGATATGATGATGAAAAAGGAAGAACAGTTCTTTGTGATTGTTTAAAGAAAATCAGAATTGATGTTGCTTGTGATGAACTTAACAAGTCCTCACCACTGGAATTATCATCATTTGATAATTTTAGTCTTGATTATTATGATATGGATATCCAGGAGGATAAGCAAGTTTCACCATATGAAAGAATGAGCAAAGTCCTTGCTTATTGCAAAAAGTATGCAAGAACTTTTTCTTTGGACTCACCAAGTATTATGATGAGAGGTGCAACAGGACTAGGCAAAACTCATTTAAGTTTAGCAATTGCAAACGAAGTTATCCAAAATGGTTTTGGTGTAATTTATGTTTCAGCACCAATGTTGCTTTCAACTTTGGAGAAAAGTCACTTTAAGTATGATTACGATACAGAGGAAGAAACAATCAATTCTCTTGTAACTTGTGATTTACTTATTATTGATGACTTAGGAACAGAATTTCAGTCCAGCTATTCCACATCAACAATCTACAATATCTTTAATTCACGATTGCTAAACAGAAAACCTACAATAATGAATACTAACCTAACTCTAAAAGATTTAGAGAAAAGCTATTCGCCAAGGTTTGTATCTCGTGTAATGGGTAATTGTGCTAAGATTGATTTCTTAGGCAGAGATATTAGAAGACCAAGACCAAGAAGACAGTAAATATTTTTACATAAGAAAAGACTCAAACTTTTTAGGTTTGAGTCTTTTTCTATATCCGATTATTTAAAACTAACCGTAATAGGACAAATCTCAGCATGAGTACCAACTCTAATGTATGGACCGTAAATACCAACACCGGAAGTAACAATGTTGTGCATATAACCTTTCTTTAAGTAACCACAAGCATTTTCCCAAAATAGCTTAATAAAAATATTACCGGGGAAAATTTGTCCATCATGAGTGTGACCACATAATAATACATCAGTACCGGCTTTGCTTAATTCATCCAGTTCATTAGGTTCGTGATAAATAGTGAAGATAGGCTTTGATTTATCAAGACCTTTTAATAGTTCATCAGCACTTTTCTTAACTTCACCGGTAGCAGGTTTTTCATCATCTAATCTACCGGCTATATAAAATTTGTTGTCAATCAATTTAACTTCATCAGTTAGTAGGTTGATTTTAGCTTTTTTAAAGAATGAGTCCATTCTCTTATCATGTTCAAGTGTTTTACCTGTGCTAAATGTAAAACCGGCAAGTATCTTTTGGTTTACATCGTGATTACCCCAACAAGCATATGTACCATATGTACTTTTCATCTGAGAAAGTAAATTTGCTAACTTGTCCGGATCTTCAAGTGAATTATAGTCATTGTCGTAAATATCACCGGCAATACATACCATATCAGGTTTTTGTTCATTTACCAGCTTAACCATCTTTTCAATTTGGTCAACACCAATACTGTAACCCATATGTAAGTCGGCAAGTAACACAACTTTCATACTATTGACATTTTGAACCTGTTTATGAACTGTTATGTTGTAGTTGGTAACTTTAATATCTCTGGCATTATAAAGACCATAAGCAGAAACACCACCAATAATAGCAAGTGTAAGAATACCACTTATAACACTGTTTTTCCTTATTTGAAAGAAGTTGTGTGGTGTAACCTTGAAAACTCTTCTTAACAGAATAGAAAGTAAGTGACCGATAGCAACAATAATAATTGTGTATATCAGTAATGCAAACCAGTAGTTACCAACTCTTGTTGCCATTCGTTTAGTTTCTGTACCATAAGGCATCAGGAAACCCACTATAGGTGACACAGCAAATATACCGTAAATAGTGTATATTATAACTTGTAGCCATTTTCTGCTGAATGTTTCTTTACACTTAATTAAAAAGTTTTTCAGTCTATGTAGTATATAAATGTTTATAACGATATATACAGGAATTAAAAATAAAGCAATCATATCATATCTCCTCAACAAGGAAAATTATAGCACACATAATGAGCATTTACAATTAATTGTTGATACAAAATAGATTTATTACTATTTTGTTATTTAGTTGAATTAAATTATTTATTATGATACAATTAATTGAATATTGAGCTGTTGGAGGTGGTATAATGGATAGAAAAGGGCTGAAAAAAACCGGAAAAAAGAATTTGAATACACATTATTGGATATGTGTTGTTGCCTGTTTACTTGCTTCGTTATTTGGTATTGAGTTTGTTGGTTCAACAGATATTGTAAAGGCTTTTACAAGTGATAGTAGCCAAACAGACATTACAAGTGTTTCACCATTTGTTGCCAATACATATAGCTTAATTGATAACTTTATGGGTGAAGATAAAGAGAAGATAAAAGAATCTGCTACCAAACTTATGGATGATGAGAAGAATAAAGATGTTACTTACGGTGGACTTGAACTTGGTCGAAAAGACGGTGTCCTTGCTCATGTTGTAAATATGGTTTCATCAGGTTCAATGATTTTAACCGTCCTTGTTGCCATTAAGAATGTAGCAGAATCAAGTTACCTTTTAGCTGCAATTCTTGTTGTACTTTCTTTGCTATTAATAATATTAATTTGGTCAATTATTTTCAATACATTTTCTGTTGCATATAGAAGAATTTTTATGGAAAGCAGAGTATATGAGAAGATGCCTTTCCATAGATTTTTGTTTATTTATAAGGATAGAAAGTTGTTTAAAGTTGCACTTACTGTTGGTTTGAAAGAAGTATTTCAGTTTTTATGGAATTTAACAATTGTAGGTGGTATTATAAAAAGATATTCCTACGCATTAGTACCTTATATAGTAGCTGAGAATAAGGATATTTTACCTTTAAAGGCTATTACTTTATCTAGAAAAATGATGAAAGGTCATAAGTGGGAATTATTTGTTCTGGATATTTCTTTCATAGGTTGGTATCTATTAGACTTCTTTACACTGGGACTTCTAGGCATTTTCTTCTTAAACCCATATAAAGAATCTGTTGTTTGTGAATATTATGTAAATCGTAGAGAAAAGTGTAAATCAGAAAATCTAGAGAATGTTGATTTATTAAATGATACATATCTATATGAAAAAGCTTCTAATGAAACAATTAGAAATTCATATAAGGACATTATTGAACTTATGGATACACCGGAACCTGTAATTCATAAGAGAAACAAATTTCTTACTTTTATTGCCAATGTATTTGGTGTAATTCCTACTTACAATCAGACAGAAAAGGAATACACAGAATATACTGAAAGAAAAATCAAAATTGTTAACTTTAAGGATGTTATTAACGGATATACATACCCAACAAGACTTTATCCTTTAGGTGAAAAGGTAAGAAAACCAAAATTTGAACATCTACACTATATGAGAAGATACTCAGTAACTTCATTAATAATGATGTTCTTTATCTTCTGTTTTATGGGATGGTTCTGGGAAGTAATTTTCCACTTTATCGAAAAAGGTGAATTTGTAAACCGTGGTGTAATGCATGGTCCTTGGTTGCCTATTTACGGTAGTGGATGTGTAATGATTCTTGTTTTACTTAATAAACTTAGGAAGAACCCTATTATTGAGTTTATCTCAGCAGTTGTACTTTGTGGTATAGTAGAATATTTTACATCTGTATTCTTAGAATATCAGTACGGCAAACTATGGTGGGATTATAGTGGATATTTCCTAAATATCAACGGTAGAGTTTGTGCTGAAGGTCTGCTTGTGTTTGGTATTGGTGGTATTATTGTTGTTTATATAGTTGCACCATTACTTGATAATCTACTTCGCAAAATTCCACTAAAAATATCAATTACAATTTGTGTGGTGCTAGTTCTAGCCTTTACAGCAGACAGAATTTATTCTTCAAAAGTACCTAACTCAGGTAAAGGTGTTACCGATTATAGTAGGGAAATAAAGCTGAAACCTAAGTCAACAAAAACTTCCTATAACCCTACTTGTACTGTAACAGATTTAGATAGTTATATTATGGGTAAATCAGCAAAATTGTAATTTGTAAATTTAATAGTGTTAACTAAACTAATGGTCATACAGAAATGTATGACCATTTTTATGCCTATAAATAATTAATCCAAAATAAAAAAATCAAAATTAGGTCTTGACAACGGGATAATAACAATGTATATTATAAACATACTAAACAGATAGGTTATATATGAAAGGAAGATAATTATGAGTAAAGACATTAATAATAACTTAGGTTTTCAGACAAGAGCAGTACATAAAGGCAACGGTATTGACAAAGAAACCGGTGCTATCAAAAGACCAATTACAATGGCAAATAGTTATGAATTACCTTATGACCCTAGTGATTTAAACTGGAGTAGTGCAGGTAAAAATCTTTATACAAGAAACGGTGGCTCTAACCAACAGTATTTACAAGAAAAACTTGCATCCCTTGAAGGTGGAGAAGAGGCAGTTGTACTTGCCAGTGGTGTAGCTGCTTTATCAGGTTTATTCTTTGCATTGCTAAAAAGTGGTGACCATGTGATTTTCTCAAGTGTTACCTATATTGCAGTTTATAGATTACTAAATGAACTTTTAAATAATAAATTTGGTGTAGAAACAACTATTGTTGATACTTCAAATGTAGAAAATGTTAAGAAAGCTATTAAACCTAATACAAAGCTAATTCATATTGAAACACCCGGTAACCCAACACTTACAATTTCAGATATTAAGGCTATTGCTAAGGTAGCACATGACAACGGTGCATTGCTTTCTGTTGACAATACTTTTGCCTCACCATACAATCAGCGACCTGTTGAACTGGGTGCTGACTTTACAGTAGAAAGTTTAACAAAGTATATTAACGGTCATGGTGATGCAATGGGTGGTGCTATTATCGGTAAGAAGAAGTATCTTGATGTTATCAGAGCACAGTCACAGATTAACCTAGGTGCAACAATCAGTCCATTTAACGCATGGCTAATTATGAGAGGCTCTGTAACATTACCACTTAGAATGAAACAGCATAACGACAATGCACTAAAGGTAGCTAAGTACCTACAAACAGTTAAAGGTGTTAGCTTTGTTGCTTATCCTGGACTTGAAAATCACCCTAACCATCAAATAGCTAAAGAACAAATGACTAACGGTTATGGTGGTGTATTGTCCTTTGGTCTAAAAGCAGACCATGATACATATAATAGAGTTGTAAGCCATTTAAATGTTATTACATCAGCAGTTTCTTTAGGTCACGATGAAAGCCTAATAGTATTCCTAGGTGAAAATGATGAAAGACAGTATCTATATCCGGAAGAATTCCACAACGGTTTCTTTAGATTTAGTGTAGGCATTGAAGATGCAGACGATATTATTGCAGACTTGCAACAAGCATTTGAAAAAGAAAATCTAGTATAAATTAAAATTTCTCATCATAAAATTGAATTTCCTGTAAAAGAAAAGTAGATGCTTATTAAGAATAAACATCTACTTTTTCTATATATAATAATGTATAGGCAGAAAAAGCCTTTCCGTAGAGGAAAGGCTATATTAAAAGGCTAAATTAAGAATTAAATCATATAATTGTCGGATGCCCTGTTTTTTTGCATATCAAGAATATCTTGCAAAGTAATGTTGTCAAGATAATTAGTGATAACTTCATAAAGTCCTTGCCATACAGGTAAAGTCATACATTCACCGGCTCTTTCACATTCGTTAGGGTCTTGATCAAGACAAGCAACCGGTGCAATACTGCCCTCAGTAATTCTAAGAATTTCACCAACAGTGTATTTGTCAGCAGGTTTGGATAACTTGTAACCACCCTGATAGCCTCTGTTAGTTCTTAATGTATCGGCTTTGTTAAGAATAGGAACAATCTGTTCTAAGTATTTTTTAGAAATATTTTGTCTTTCAGCAATATCTTTAAGTGCTACAAACCCATCATTGCCATTTTCAGCAAGGTCAAGCATCATTCTTAGTGCGTATCTACCTTTTGTTGATATTTTCATTTTATTACCTCTTTATTTTGTACATAATAACACAATATAATAATACCATATGTTTAATAGGTTTTCAAGAGTAAATTTTCCCAAAAAGAAAAAAGACACCGAATTATTAATTCAGTGTCTGTCCTGTCACTTTTGAATACAGCGTCGTGACCTCAGTTGTCCCGAACCAAAAGGGTCTCGCACATAAACTTCAATTATGACAGAACCAATATTAGGTACGGCGCCGTGTTCTCAATGGTTTTTCGGGAACCAAAGGAACTCGCACATAAACCCTAATATCGTTTTCTTAAATTTAACACACATAAATAAAAATATCAATATTTAATGTAAAATTAATTTGTATAGTAAAGGATAAGTCCCATAAATGGTACATTTAATAGATGAAATAAAGAAAATAAAAAAATATTAAAAAATTTTATAAAAAAGGGTTGACTTTTCTTGAAAATAGTATATAATAAATATCGTTGTTGAGAGACACAACAACGCAAATCGAATATAGAGGTATAGTGTAACGGTAACACTCCGGACTCTGACTCCGTCATTTAAGGTTCGAATCCTTATACCTCTGCCACAGAGCACTGATTTTCATCAGTGCTCATTTTTTGTTTTAATTTTAATAATAATTTTGTGATAATTGTGATATAATATAATTAAAAATCCTAAAATTTGTTATTTATTTTAATTGACCTTTTTCGTCAATAATAGTATAATTTGATACAGTAAAATATGAATATATGGAGGCAAACATAATGAAAAAAGTTTTAGCTATTACTTTATCACTTGTATTTGTATTATTTGCATTTGCAGGTTGTGGTTCAAGTAGCAGTAATAAGGATGTTGAACTTGCTAAGGTTCTTTCTGATGTAAATGATAATGGTAATCTTTCTTCAATGAAGACTATTTCAAATACAAAAGATTTACAGAAGCAGTTTGATATTGACCCTAACACTGTTGCAGATTTTATTGCAGAAGTTTCAGAAGACGGTGACTTTCCAACAACAGTTATTGTAACTAAGGCTAATGACGAAGAAGGTAAGGATAAGATTAATGAAAAGCTTAATTCTTACCTAAATGAAAAGCTAAGCAATGCTCAGTCTTACAACACTGATCAGGTTTCTACTATTGAGGCTTGTAAAGTACAGGATAACGGTCTATATTCAATGTTAGTTATTGCTAAGAATCACGAAGATATTGAAAAGATTATCAATGGTTATTTTAGCTAATTAAATAAAGATTTCCGGCCACAACTTTTTGTTGTGGCTTTTCTTTTTTTATGATATAATGTATATGTTTGTATGATAATTCTAATAAAGAAATATAAGGAAAGTTTGAGATAGATTATGAGTTTAACTGAATTACAAAAAGAGTATTCTTTTATGAATGATATGCAGCAGAAAGCTGTCTTTCAAACAGAAGGTCCTGTTCTTATTCTTGCAGGTGCCGGTAGTGGTAAAACAACAGTTCTTGTAAACAGAATCAGCTATATTCTTCGTATGGGACTTTGCAGACCTTGGCAGATACTTGCTATTACTTTTACCAATAAAGCAGCTACAGAGCTAAAGGAAAGAATCTGTAAGGCAGTACCGGAACAAGGTGACGACATCTGGGCAGCAACATTCCATAGCACTTGTTCAAGAATTTTGCGTAGATATGGTGACAGAATCGGTTACTCAAACCATTTTACTGTTTATGATTCTGATGACCAAAAAAGACTTATCAAAGAAATTTTAAAGCAACTTAATATAGATGAAAAGTTTTTACCTGTAAAAACTGTATTAAATGAAATTTCTCACGCTAAGGATAAAATGGAAACACCTGAAATGATGGAAGAAAAAGCCGGTTATGATAACCGTCTTGTTTCTATTGCTAAGGTGTATAAGCAGTATACAGGCAGACTTAAGTCCTCAGATGCAATGGATTTTGACGATATGCTACTGAATACTGTTCATCTACTAAAGACTTGTCCTGATGTACTGGAGTATTATCAAAACCTATTTAAATATATAATGGTTGACGAATATCAAGATACCAACAAAGTACAGTATGAATTTGTACGACTACTTGCTGAAAAGTCAGGCAACATTTGTGTTGTTGGTGATGATGACCAGAGTATTTACAAATTCCGTGGTGCTACTATTGAAAATATTTTGTCATTTGAAAATAACTTTCCGGGAGCAGAAGTAATTAGACTTGAACAGAACTATAGAAGTACACAGACAATTCTTGATGCAGCCAATGAGGTTATTAAGCATAACTCAGCCCGTAAAGGTAAAACACTATGGACAGAAAATAAAAAGGGTGACAAGGTTACTTTCTATACTGCTTTTTCCGAAAGAGATGAAGCAATGTTTATTGCAGATAAAATCCTTGATGGTGTAAAAGAGGGAAGAAAGTTCTCTGACTTTGCAGTTCTATACAGAATGAATGCACAGTCAAATGCAGTGGAACATTCACTTTCAAGAGCAGGTATTCCACATAGAATTATCGGTGGTCACCGATTCTATGATAGAGAAGAAGTTCGTGATATGGTAGCATATCTTCATGTTATCAATAACCCTCATGATGATATTAGACTTAGAAGAATTATCAATAAGCCTAAGAGAGCAATAGGTGCAACAACAGTTGAAAAAGCTGCTAATATTGCCACAAACCTAGGTGACAGTATTTATAATGTTATCAAAGAGGCAGATGCTTATCCTGACCTTTCAAGAGCAGCTAAAAAGTTAAAAGAGTTTGTTGCATTGATTGATGGTTTCATTGATGCAGTAAATAGCAATATGTATAGCCTGGCTGAAATCTATAACCTTATCCTTGAGCATACTGATTATGAAAGATATATCAGAACAGAAAAGGATAAGCCTGATGAAAGAATTGAAAATATAGAGGAACTTCGTTCTAATATTGTTAATTTTGAAAAGGAATATGAGGACAATGCTGACCTTACAACATTCCTAGAAGAAATTTCTCTACAAACAGATATTGATAACTATGATGCTGACTCTGACACAGTAGTAATGATGACACTTCATAGTGCAAAGGGTCTTGAATTCCCTGTAGTATTTATTCCGGGTATGGAAGAGGGCATTTTCCCATCAAATATGACAATTATGAATCCTGAAGAAATGGATGAAGAACGCAGACTTGCATATGTAGGTATCACAAGAGCAAAAGAAAAACTGTACCTACTGAGAGCACAGGACAGAATGTTATTCGGTTCAACTCAGCATAACCGACCATCCAGATTTACTAAGGAAATTCCTGAAGAATTAGTTGATTTACAGGGTAAGGAAAGAAAAGAAAAAGTCAGCGAAGACTTCTTAAAATACGGTAAACCTAAAAAGAACTTCTCAGGCTTCAAGAAAACACCTACAACCACTCCTAAGTCAACTACATATGCAGTAGGGGATGCAGTAATGCATAAAGTTTTTGGCAAGGGTACAATCGTTAGAGCAGACAAAATGGGTAATGACCAAATGTTGCAAATTGCCTTTGATACTGCCGGTACAAAAACCCTAATGGCAAACTTCTGTAAAATGGAAAAACTTTAATTTTTATTTTATTTTAATTCTTATTGTTTAGATTATTATAAGTAAGACAAATTTGGGTTTTTCAATTTTGTCTGTGGGTAAAGATAAATTTGATAAATTTGGGTTTGTAGTGCTATTTGATAGTTTCAGCAAATATGGAATTGTAAATGAATTTACAATTCCAATCACTCCTTCCGTCTTTGCATACGCAAAGCCACCTCCCTCAGCGAGGGAGGCAACAAGGTCTGTACAATTTTTTAATTATGTACAAACTTGTAAATTTGTACATATTACGCTTGGCTCCCTCAGACGAGGGAGCTGTCATTCGTGAATTGCAGAGCAATTCACCTTTTAAAGAATGACTGAAGGAGGGAAAAACTATAAATTAGATGAATTAATCGGTTATTATCTAATTTATCTACATTACATAATCATCCCCACAAACCCTAATTTATCTAACAAAACAAACTAGGTATAAGAAAAGGCACTTCAAGTGAAGTGCCTTTAGAATTAAAAACTTTAGACTTAAAATTCTTTTAACTTAGATAGAATTATTTTACATTAATCTGGATAAAACCGATTTCTTCATTCATACCTAACATAGAAACCTGAGCCTTAGCCTTAACCTGACCTGCTGAAACACCTGTTACAACATAATCATCAGAAACAGTAGCAATACTTTCATCTAATGAAGTAATCTTTAGCACTGACTTTAATTGGTCAAATGTAACCATTCCACCTGTTTGTTTGATAGCTTGTTCAAAGCTTTTCTTGATAGAATCATCAGTTGCACCGGCATTAACATTAACAGTCATAACACCTTTGTACTGAGCCTTTGTTAACATAGCTACAGAGTTTGCTGAGCCTTTATAGGTAACAATCTTATAGTAGTATGTTTTATTCATTTCTACCTTAGTGTCTGTATAAGAAGACTTATTCTTTGCCAGTTTGCTTATTAATGTATAATTGCCATACTTACCGTTAGTTGAACGATATAGCTTGTAACCATCACAACCGTCATTTTTACTCCAACCAATGTACATACCTTTTGTTAAAGCCATAGCAGAAATATCTGTTGGTTCAACATAAGTAATTTTTCTTGTTACACTTACGGCACTTGTTGAATTATTCCTTCTTGCAACAACTCTATAGTAGCAAGTTTTTACATCATAAAGATTTTCGTCAATAAAGTATGAAACGTTACCTGTTGTCTTGATTTTGCTTAGCTTACCGTTACCTACTTTTCTGTAAATATCGTACTTATTAGCACCCTTTGACTTTGTCCATGTAATTTTTACACCATAGATATTATCATCAAAATCGTCAAGAGAACCACTACTTAAGACGTCATCAACATCTATTGTACAATCAGGATTCTTAACATAAGACTGAACCTTAACATTCTTTGGTGCAAGTAGTCTTGTGATAGACTTTGTCTTTGACTTTGAAGTTTCTTTGCCTTTAACTGCAACAACCTGATAAGAATAAGTCTTACCGGCTGAAACCTTTTTATCAAGGTACTTTACAGTTTTGCTGTTAGTCTTTTTAACAACTGAATACTTCTTTGCACCGGATGCTTTTCTATACACTTTATAGCTTTTTGCACCGGAAACCTTTTTCCAACTTACATTAACACCACTTGAAATGTTGCTAACGGATACTGTTGTTTTCTTCATTGTTGTCTTTGCAGATGCAGTAATGTCAAATGAAACAAATACAGACACCATAATGCATAGTGAAAGACAAATACTTAATAATCTTTTCATAATTAACCTCCTGAAATTTATAATAAAAAATTATTAGTTTACATTAATTAGGATGAAACCGGCTTCATAACTCTTATCATCTAACAATAAATCAAACTTAGCTTTAACTTGACCCTTTGAAACACCGGTTACAACAAAATCTCGTGAAATAGTTGCAATTTTTTTGTTTAATGAAGTAAACCTTAAATATGGTTTTAAATCATCTACTGTAATATCACCTAAATCAGAACGCTTAATTGCTTTCTCAAAGCTCTTCTTAACTGAATCATCAGTTGCTCCAACAGAAACATTAACTGTTTTCATTGGTTTATACTGAGTTTTTGTTATTATTGCAATAGAATTTAATGAACCTTTATATGCAACCATTTTGTAATAATAGGTTTTATTAAATTCTACATTTTTATCAGTAAATTCTAATGTGTTTTTTGAAAGTTTAGTTATTAAAGAGTACTTACCGTTTTTACCATTGGTTGAACGATATATTTTGTAACCGTCGATACATTCATTAACACTATAACCCCAACCTAAGAACATACCACTTGCATAAGACTCCGTAGAAACTTTTCTTGGGTCAATATAAGTAATTTTTCTTACAGTACTTGATGAACTGGTTGATTTACTTCTTCTTGCTACAACTTTATAGTAACACTTTTTTACTTTGCAACTATCATCATCTATATAATAAATATCCTCATCAACATATGCTGATGTATTACCTGTTGTTTTGATTTTTTCAAACTTGCCACCAACAATTTTCCTATAAATATCGTACTTATTAGCACCCTTAGACTTTGTCCATGTAATTTTTACACCCATTACATTGTTGTCAGGTTCACCCGGATCATCAACAAATAGCTTTGCACTATCTATATCAATATAACTCTTATCTACATAATAGTTATTCTTTACATATGACTGAACTTTTACATTCTTTGGTGCTAGTAATCTTGTGATAGACTTTGTCTTTGACTTTGAAGTTTCTTTGCCTTTAACTGCAACAACCTGATAAGAATAAGTCTTACCGGCTGAAACCTTTTTATCAAGGTACTTTACAGTTTTGCTGTTAGTCTTTTTAACAACTGAATACTTCTTTGCACCGGATGCTTTTCTATATACTTTATAGCTTTTTGCACCGGAAACCTTTTTCCAGCTAACATTAATACCGTTTGAAATGTTACTAGCTGAAACTGTAGTTTTCTTCAAATTTGTCTTTGCTGATGCAGTAATGTCAAATGAAACAAATACAGACACCATAATGCATAAAGAAAGACAAACGCTTAGTAATCTTTTCATAAGTACCTCCTGAAAATTTATAATAAAAATTATTAGTTTACATTAATTAGGATGAAACCTTTTTCAAGCTCAAAATTTCCTAGTTTCTGAATAATAGGGGCTTTTATTGTACCTTGTGATACTGCTGTAATAATATAGTCCTTAGAAACGGTTGCTACCTTTTCATCTTTTGATTCAATTCTAATTGATTCCATAATTTTATCAAAAGTTACCTCTTGATACAAGTCCGACATATTTCTCTTTAGGTCTTTATTTATTTTTGCTAAGGTCTTTTTGAACTGCTTTTGAACAGAATCGCTAGTATCACCAACATTTAAATTCACTGTAGTTACAGGTTCATACTTTTCTTTAATTGTTAAGCCAACAGAATTATTTGAACCTTTATAAGCCACAAGTTTGTAGTAATAAGTTTTTCCTAATTCAGCATTCTTTTCTTCATACTTATATTCTTTTGTTGTGTATTTACCGATATAAGAATATGAACCGGCTTTTCCTGTTAATGAACGATACAACTTATAACCGTCACAACCTGCCACTTGAGTCCATGATACCAATAATTCATCTGATAAAGAATATGTAAATATATATGAAGGTTCAACATAACAGATTTTTCTTGTAGTACTATAATCACTTGCTGAAGTATTTTTTCTTGCTACAACTTTATAACTAAGATTTACTACACTAAAAAAAGATTCACGATCCACATATGTTGAAATATTACCTACAGTTTTAATTTTTCTGTACTTTTTACTGTTATCAACTTTTCGGTAAATATCATATTTATTTGCACCTTTAGACTTATTCCAAGTTATCTTTACCCCTAATTTTGAGTCAAAAGTGAAAACATTATCAAAAACATAATCAGCTTTGCTACCCTTTAAGGTACAATCGGTTTTACTGGCATATGACTGAACCTTTACATTCTTTGGTGCTAGTAATCTTGTGATAGACTTTGTCTTTGACTTTGAAGTTTCTTTGCCTTTAACTGCAACAACCTGATAAGAATAAGTCTTACCGGCTGAAACCTTTTTATCAAGGTACTTTACAGTTTTGCTGTTAGTCTTTTTAACAACTGAATACTTCTTTGCACCGGATGCTTTTCTATATACTTTATAGCTTTTTGCACCGGAAACCTTTTTCCAGCTAACATTAATACCGTTTGAAATGTTACTAGCTGAAACTGTAGTTTTCTTCAAATTTGTCTTTGCCGATGCAGTAATGTCAAATGAAACAAATACAGACATCATAATGCATAAAGAAAGACAAACGCTTAGTAATCTTTTCATAAGTACCTCCTTTTACAAGTAAAAATTGTATCTCTGTAAGCACATTATACTATATTATGGTACAAAATGGAAGTATTTTAAATAAAAATAAATTACTAAGCGTAGAATATTTCAATTAAATTTTATAAAAGTTGTACAAACAATGTAATATTATTTTACATTATTTAACTGAGAAGTTGTCAATCAATCTTGTTTTGCCGATATAAACTGCCATAGCAACAAGTGTGTTTTCTTTGATTTCCTTAACAGGGTTCATTGTAACACCGTCAACTGCCTCAACATAGTCAATTTTTGCAAGTGGTTCAGCATTAATAAGTTCTTTCATTTTTGAAAGTACAGTTTCAGCATTCTTTTCACCATTAGCAATAATTTCTTTACCTAGGTTTACTGCTTTTGATAGACACAAAGCTGCCTTTCTTTCTTCATCACTTAGGTATGTATTTCTGCTTGACTTTGCAAGTCCGTCACTTTCTCTAACAATAGGGCAACCGATAATTTCAATACCGTAGGACATATCCTTAACCATTTTACGGATAATTGCAAGTTGCTGAGCATCTTTTTCACCAAAGAATGCTTTGTCAGGAGTTACAATGTTAAATAACTTTGAAACAACAGTACAAACACCTCTAAAGTGAATTGGTCTTGTTTTGCCACAAAGTTGCTTTGGCATATCTGATAGAATTTCTACAAATGTACTGCTGTCTTCATCATACATTTCAGAAACTTCAGGATGGAAAACCAGGTCAGCACCCATTTCTTCACATAATTTTTTATCATTGTCAAAATCTCTAGGATAAGACTCTAAGTCTTCATTAGGTGCAAACTGTGTTGGGTTTAGGAAAACACTGACAACTGTTTTGTCACAATGTTCAACAGATGTTTTAATAAGACTTGCATGACCTTCATGTAAGTAACCCATTGTTGGTACAAGACCAACTGTTAGTCCATTTCTCTTCCAATCCTTAACTTGCTGACGAACTTCACCGATTTTTGTTGCTACTGTCATTTTACTTCTCTTCTTTCCTTAATTCATCAATAATTTCTTTATCTATTGCAAAGCTATGGTCTTTATCAGGGAAAGAACCATTCTTTACTTCTTTATCATACTGCTTAAAAGCATCTACCATCTTGTCACCAAGAAGTTCATATCTCTTTACAAACTTAGGTACATAGTCACTAAACAAACCCAACATATCTTGATATACAAGAATCTGACCATCTGTACCATCACCTGCACCGATACCGATTGTAGGGATAGTTAGCTTCTCAGTAATATATTCACAAAGTTCAGTTGGTGCACATTCAATAACTACTGCAAAAGCACCGGCTTTCTCTACTGCTAAGGCATCCTCTACCATTTTTCTTGCACCGTCAATACTTTTACCCTGAACCTTAAAGCCACCAAAAGCATTTACACTTTGAGGTGTCATACCGATATGAGCCATTACAGGAATACCTGCATTAGTAATAGCCTTGATACGGTCACACATTTCTACGCCACCCTCAAGTTTAACTGCATTTGCTCTAGCCTCTTTCATTAGTCTACCGGCATTCATTACTGCTTGTTCAACAGAAACTTCATAAGACATAAAAGGCATATCAACAACAACCATTGCATTTTTACATGCTCTTGATACTGCACTGCCAAAGGTAATCATATCTTCCATCGTAACTGAAAGTGTATCTTCATAACCTAGCATAACATTGCCTAGGCTATCACCAACCAAAATACCGTTTACACAATTATCCATAATTTTTGCAGTTGAATAATCGTAAGCAGTCAGCATTGAGATTTTCTCTCCCTTTGCCTTCATCTTTGCAAAAGTTGAAACATTATTTTTCATTTTCTGCTCCTTTCAAAAGTACCTGTAATTCACTATAATCTCGGTTTTCATTTTTTACTTTACTAATATTTAAAATTCTTTTTGACAGCAAAGTATAAATTTCTTTTTCTTCACCACTTAAACAGTTTAAGTGCTTAGTTACTGTATTAGTGTCACATCTTTCTACCGGTCCTGTTAAGCTGCTTACTACATCATTTTCCATAACACTCTTAACATTGTTAGTTACAATTGGAGTTAGTGCTTTCAGAGCGTTTTCCCTTGTAAATCCACAATCTACTAAAGTAGAAATACAAAAATCAAGTAGTCCTACCACAAGATTACTACCAATAGTAGCTGACAAATGATACTTATGTTTCATAGATTTATCAATAACTTGAAAATCATTACCACACTTTTTAAGAATATCTGTAACTAACTTAACACCAAGGGCTGAGCCTTCCACAGAAAAAAAGCCATCAGCTATTTCACAATATGACTTATACTTGTCACTAATTGCAAATAACGGATGGACTGAACATATCATTGCACCAAAATCTTCTGCATCATCAAAAGCCTCTTTAGCAGACATAACACCACTACAATGGCAAATTAATTTTCCCTTGATTGCTTGTTTTGAAAGAGAAGAATATACATCTCTTATATTATTATCCGGAACTGTAAGAAAAAGAGCGTCACAACTTCTAACCAAATCGTTTATACTTTCAAAACAACTTGTGTTTGTAAAACTTGATGCTTCCTTTGCACTAGTGATATTTTTGCTAAAATATCCAACAACAGATATACCCTTACTCTGAAAATATTTTCCCAAAGTAAATCCAACTTTACCTGCTCCTACAAATCCAATTTTCATAAAATCACCTACTTTCAAGGTGACACCCAAAGTCCCATTCCTTACGGATATAAGCTATAAAAGGATATTAAAAAACATTGTATGTGGTACTATTTCATAAGAATACAGTCCACAAAATATAATATAACATTCTAAAGAAAAAAAGTAAAGAAAAATATACCTTTACACTAAATAATTTTACAGAAAAAGGCAAAATAAAACTCCCCACAATGTGAGGAGTTTAAGTTTAAAATTAATTACTTATTAAAGATTGACATAATGTCATAGAAAGTATCGTCATCATCATCTTCAACCTTTGGAGCCGGAGTAGATGCAGGTGTGCTACTTACAGGAGCAGTAGCAGTAACCGGCTTTGCAGGAATCTTATCTTCATCCTTATCGCCGTTGAAACCTGTAGCAATAACTGTAACGCTGATTTCGTCTTCCATATTTTCATTGATAACAGCACCCCAGATGATGTTTGCATCTTCAGAAGCCTTGTTAGAAATCATTGTAGAAGCAATATCAATATCTTCAAGTGAAATATCAGCAGAAGCAGTAACATTAATAATAACGCCCTTAGCACCGTCAATAGCTGTTTCTAGTAATGGTGAAGAAATAGCCTGTTCAGCAGCAAGTGTAGCCTTATCCTTACCGGAAGCCTTACCGATGCCCATATGAGCATAACCTGCATTCTTCATAATAGCAGTCACATCGGCAAAGTCAAGGTTAACAAGACCCGGAACAAGGATTAGGTCAGAGATACTCTGAACACCCTGACGAAGAACATCATCAGCAATGCTAAATGCATTCTTAAGAGTGATTGACTGGTCACTAAAGTACTTTAGTCTTTCATTAGGTACGATAATCAGTGAGTCAACAGATGTTGCAAGTTCCTGAATACCCTGTTCAGCCTGAGCCATTCTCTTCTTACCTTCAAAAGCAAAAGGCTTAGTAACAACTGCAACAGTTAGGATGCCCATTTCTTTAGCAATCTGAGCAACTACAGGAGCAGCACCTGTACCTGTGCCACCACCCATACCGGCAGTAACAAATACCATATCTGTATCTTTAAGTAGAGCTGCAATTTCTTCCTTTGATTCTTCAGCTGACTGCTGACCGATACTTGGAAGAGAACCTGCACCCTTACCTCTTGTAATCTTTTCACCAATCTGAACTTTCTTGTCAGCCTTAGAGAACTGAAGAACATGTTCATCTGTATTTATAGCAATAAATTCAACATTTTGAACTTCACTAGAAACCATTCTGTTGATAGCGTTACCGCCGCCGCCACCGACACCGATAACTTTAATAACTGGTAAATAATTCATTGGTTCATTTTCTAACTCAAAAGCCATTTAAACTTCCTCCTTGTTTCCTATATATCTAATACATAATGCTTTAAATAGACACAATTACTATTATATAAGGTATCATAAAATACGGAAAAAATCAAGTAATTTTGTGCTTTATCTTAAATTTCAAAAAGTATAACTACATATGGTGTATATAGTAATTTTTTCGTCAATATATTACTTATTATTTTAGTAAATATTTAACTTAGTTGTATAGTGTACCGTCACCATAACCTGTATCGTAACCTGTACCATAGTCTGTACCGTAGTCAGTACCATAATCAGTACCATAGTTTGTGCCGTAGCCAGTGCCATAGTTTGTGCCGTAATCTGTTCCATAATCGGTACTGTTACCTGTACCATAGTCAGTTACACCACCACTTGTATCAGTACTATAACCATTTGGATCAACATAAGAATTTGCATCTGTAGTTGGTTCTGTAGTAGTTGTGGTTGTATCGTCTGATTTATCAGCCTTATCTACAATAGAGTCTTCGTTAAAGTAACTTCTCTTTGTATCATAACAAGAACTTACATCCAAAGTACCCTCAATAACACCTTGATTATTTGGGTCTAGCTTTTCTGTAATAATAACCTTTGCTGTTTTGATTTTATAATTAATATTTTCCGGTAAACCAAGTTTTACAAGAATTCTATTATCATAAGTAAAGGTTAAGTTTGCACTTTTTGATACATTGATTTCTGTTATATCTTCAAGTTTATTGTTGTTAAGTGAAGTGACAATTTCTGTAAGTGACTGTCCTACTGCCTTGTTGCTATATTCAACATAGTCACCGGGAGTATTGGACTTAAGTTTTGCACCTTTTAGGATTGGCAGTCCCTTTACCTTTTTGTTGGAATTATCAAGAATCCTGCCTTCCTTAGAAACTGTACAATACTCTTTGTCGTGTTTAACCATATAACTTGCTTCGCCCTCAGTAACATCAATTACGATTCTGTCAGGCAAACCAAAAGAAACATCAACCTTTTGTACATATGGGAAAGTATTTTTAATATTTTCTTCAGCCCACTTCTTGTTGGCTAAGAAAATATTTTCACCTTCCTTTATACCACAAGCAGAAACAAGTTGTTCCTTAGAATACCTTGTTTCTCCTTCAATTTCAAAATTAGCTGTCTTAAAAAATACTGTTAAAGAAAGTGTAATACCGGCTACAACTACAACAGCCACCAAGGCTGAATATGTAATTATCATTCTCCATCTACGACTTTTCTTAGTATTTATACTTTTTGCCGGATTTTTCTTTCTTCTCATTCTGCGTAAATCATTTTTGTCAAGATATTTGTTGTCATCATAAGCTGACTGGTCAACAATATTCTCACCTAAAAAGTCATTACTTCCGGAATATCTGTCTTTTCTGGTATTTCTCTTTGTTGTATCAATTTTTCTTACATCTTTACGAGGTGTAATTACATCTTCTTTTAACTTTTTCTTTCTCTTTTTATTGGCTCTTTTAATTGCTTGATCTCTTCGCTTTTGCTCAGCTTTTCTTTCTTTTTCTCTTCTTTTCTTTTCTTCTTTTATTTTTTTCTTTCTGCTCTTTTCAATTTTCTTTTTTGCATCAGCCAATTTTCACACCTCTTTCCTCTATACTTTCCTTATATTTGCTCCTAAACTTGACAGTACAACCTCTAGGTCTTCATATCCTCTTTCAAGGTACTTAATTCCTTCAATTTCGGTTCTACCCTCTGCTTTTAAAGAAGCAACAACCAAAGCAGCAGCACCCCTTAGTTCTTTTGCTACTACCTTAGCACCAAATAATCTATCTACACCTTCAACAACTGCAACCTTGTTGGCTACCTTTATATTAGCACCCAATCGTGTTAAGTCCTCAACATGACGGTATCTGCTTTCAAAAATATTTTCAACAAATACAGTTGTACCCTTAGCAACTGTTGCAACAGACATCATAACTGCTTGTGCATCAGTCGGAAAACCGGGATAAGGCATTGTCCTTACAGATTTAAAGGGCTTTAGTCTGTTTGGACTATCTATCTTAAGTTTACTGTTTCTCACCTTTATATTGCAACCGGCCTCCTCAAACAGAGGAATAACTCCGTCAAGGTGGCTACTGATAATACCGTTAAGTATTAACTCACCACCGGTAACTGCCGAAGCAGCCATCAAGGTTGAAGCAACAATTCTGTCCGGAATAATAGTATGGACTGTTGGAGTTAAATTATCAACACCATAAATATAAATTGTGCTTTCGCCTGCACCATATATTTCAGCACCACACTTAACAAGATAATCACACAAATCAACAATCTCCGGTTCTCTGGCAGCGTTACTGATTATTGTAGTACCTTTTGCCAAAACGGCAGAAAGGATAATATTTTCAGTAGCACCTACACTAGGGAACGGCAAAGCAATTTTTGCTCCATGTAATTTATCTTTTACTCTACAAGTGATAAGTCCATATCTTTCATCAATAATAACACCCATTTTTCTAAGTGCAGAAAGGTGCAAGTCAATTGGTCTTGGACCTAATTCACATCCACCGGGGAAGTACAACTTTGCCTTTCCTTTTCTTGCGATTATTGCACCTAAAAATACAATAGATGAACGCATTTCATTCATCAAATTCTCCGGTATATCACACCTATTCATATCTTTGCTATCAACAATAAGTGTGTGGTCGCTGAGTTTTGCACTACAACCAAGATACCGTAAAATCTGTATTGATGCATTAATATCACTGATAATAGGACAACAATGAATTACACTTTCACCACTGCACAAGAGAGTTGCCGAGATAATAGGCAATGCACTGTTCTTAGCACCTTGCAAATCAACTTCACCTTGCAACCGTCTGTTACCATCAACTATAAACTTAGCCAATTACAACACCCTTTATAAAATACTGAAACTATTTCTACATATTTTATGTTGGTGTTTCAAAAATGTGTTAGCCTAGAATACCTTTAATAACACTAAAGATTCTTTCATTAGCATCAACAATAGCCATCTTTCTGGCATTTTTGCTATATTCTTCAAGAGTAGCACTACTCTCAAGTAGCTTATCAACTTTTTCAATTAGAAGTTCAGGAGTTAAATCCTTTTCTTCAATAATTTCAGCAGCCTTTTTGTTTACCATAGCCATTGCGTTGTGATACTGATGATTTTCAGCAACATTTGGAGATGGAATCAGTACTGCCGGTTTGCCCTGTGCTTGGATTTCTGAAAGTGTAATTGCACCTGCTCTTGATACAACCACATCACAAGCGGCAAGACAAGTTGCCATATTGTTAATATATTCTCTAATATCAAGGTTAGGACACTTTGAAATGTCTGTACCTTTCTCTTTAACTAAATCAGGGAACCACTTACCGTATTGACCATAAGCATGGATATGCTGATACTTACCGTCTTTACCACTTCTTGCGATTAGGTCAGCTAGGTTTTCGTTAATCTTTCTTGCACCTAAAGAACCACCAAAAGATAGAACAACAGGTCTTTCATCAAGGCCAAGTTCTGCTCTGGCACTTTCTCTGTTAGCAGAAAGGATTTCCTGTCTTACAGGGTTACCTGTAATAACATAATCTAGGTTAGGATCAAGGTGTTTCTTAGCATCAGGAATAGCTAACATAACTTTCTTAGCTAACTTAGAAAGCATCTTTGTAGTAACACCCGGATAAGCGTTTTGTTCGTGTATAATAATCGGAACACCCATCTTTGCTGCAGTACGAAGTACAGGACCACTTACATAGCCACCTGTACCAACTGCAAGGTCAGGTTTAAATTCCTTAATAATTTTCTTTGACTCAGCAGAGGCTGTAAACATTCTCTTTACTGTTTTAACATTGTGACCAATAGCCTTAATATTAAAACTTCTCTTAAAGCCACTAATAACAATTTGCTTAAAGTCAAAGCCTGCCTGTGGAACAAGTCTTTCTTCCATACCACCCTTGTTACCCACAAAAAGGATTTCTGCTTCCGGCATTTGTTTTTTTACATATCCGGCAATTGCAAGTGCCGGATTAATGTGACCGGCTGTACCCCCACCGGCAAATAAAATTCTCATATTTTACACCTCATTATGCTTTTTCAATATTAGAGTGTCTTGAAATCGAAAGTATTACACCCATCTGTGCCATCAATACAACCAGGGAACTACCACCATAAGAGAAGAATGGTAAGCTGATACCTGTATTAGGCAACCAGTCTGTAATAACAAAAATATTTAGAATAACTTGAATACCAATCTGTGAAATCAAACCAATACCAAGTAGTTTACCGAATCTGTCCGGTGCTTTCAGTGCAATCTTTACACCTCTATATACAAGTGCTGCAAAGATAATTAAGATTACTATTGCACCTACTAAACCAAGTTCTTCACATACAACTGCAAAGATAAAGTCATTTTGTGGTTCAGGCAGATAACCATACTTTTGTCTTGAGTTACCAAGACCTAAACCGAAGAGACCACCTGAGCCTATTGCATAAAGACTGTTTCTGGTCTGCCAAGTTGTTTGCCACATATCTTCTGTTGTATATTCAAGAGCCTGACCCCAACCTTCCATTCTTGTCATAGCATAAGAAAGAAGACCGGTTACCCAAGCAATCAAGAAAGCAATTACAACTGCCACACCGGCAACAGCAAGCCATTTTGTGTTAATACCGGCTAGGTAAAGCATTACAACTGTAAGTAATAGAATAATTACAATACCTGAATAGTGAGGTTCAAGCACCAGTAAAACTGCTGTACTGACAAATACTGCAAGTGCAGGAACAACACCATACTTAATGGTACTCATCTTATCATAGTAAAGGCTTCCCCAATGTGCCAAGAAAAGCACAATTGCAAATTTTGAAAATTCCGAAGCCTGAATACCATAACCACCGACACCAATCCATCTATGAACATTGTTTACCGGTGGCAACAATAATACAAGAAATAGTGCCAAATAGGAAAGTCCTAAGAATACATAACATAAATGATGTAAGCTATGGTAGTCAATATAGGAAATACCCATCATAAGCACAAAACCAATAACTGCAAATATTAACTGCCTTTTCAAGAAGAAGAAACTGTCTCCCTGATTATAATATGCAACTGCATAAGATGCTGAAAACATCATTATAAGGCCTGTTACAAGAAGAACTAATAGAATAATTAGGAAAGGCAAGTCAATACCCATACCAATCGAGAAAGAAATTCTCTTTCTCTTTTTTGGAGGAGCATTTTTTCTTCTTGTCCTGCCACGGCTATCATATCTTTGTCTTTCGTTTGACATTCTTTTTAAAGTTTCTGATGACATTAAGTTCTCCTCCTCCCTATATTATATGAAGTATCAAAGTCCTAAAATTACTAATGCAGTAACAATACCACAAATAACAATTGTAAATGCACTGAATACTACAACAATCTTTGTTTCACTCCAACCACACTTTTCAAAGTGATGGTGGATAGGACTCATCTTAAATAATCTTTTACCATGTGTAATTTTGAAGTATGTTACCTGAAGGATAACAGATAGCATTTCAAGTAGATAAGTTAGTGCCATTGGAATTAGGATAACCGGCATATTCATTGAATAAGCCAATGCACAAACAATGCCACCTAAGAACAGTGAACCTGTATCACCCATAAATACCTTAGCAGGGTTAAAGTTCCATAGTAAGAAACCTAGACAACCACCGGCTACTGCTGCTGATAAAACACCTGTTGCAGGAGAAGTCATAATGCTTGAAATAATCATATAGAAAATAGCAACAAAGAATGTTTCTGAACCAACAAGACCATCAATACCGTCAGCTAGGTTAACTGCATTAACAACACCGACAATAACAATTACACTGATAATGTGGTAGATAATTGCAAAATTGCCCATATGAACAGTACCTGCAAAAGGAATATATGTTGTATCGCCATAACCAAAGAAAGCGTTGATTACAACGAATGCAATAGCAATTGCAAATTGGAACACCAGTTTCTGCTTAGCAGTTAGACCAAGGTTTCTCTTCTTAACAACCTTAATATAGTCATCAAGGAAACCCACTGCACCGTAAAGTACAGCCATACCTAGGCTAACAAATACCATTAGAACCTCTTTGTTATATGAATAACCTGTTGGTTCATAAATATCACCGAAAATTGATAAACAAGGAATTGCAATTACTGTTGCAACAACAATACCGATGATAAACATAATACCACCCATTGTTGGAGTACCTTGCTTTTTCTTATGCCAAGATGGTCCAATATCAAGAATGGTCTGACCATACTTTAATTTGTGTAAAATTGGAATCAAAAATCTTCCTATTACTGCTGAAAGAACGAATGCAACAACTGCACCCACAAGTTCCCATAATCCTGTTGTCATTCTAACACCTCATTTTAACATCTTTTATATAAAAAATTTATTATTCTGCAATACCACTTTGTGGCGAGAAGGTAACTGTAATAACTGTACCTTCGCTAACCTTAGTACCCTCAGCTATACTTTGCTTTGTAGAGATACCGTCACCACTTGTACTTGAAGTACCCTTAACAGAGACATTCAGTCCATACTGAGAAGCAACACTGTTTACATCACTTAAGCTCATATCAAGTAAGTTAGGTACTTCTACCGTTTCTTTTGCTGAAGATTTGTCAGTATAAAGAACAACTGTTCCACCCTTTGGTACAGTAGAATTTGATTCCGGCATTTGAGCAATAACCTTGTTACCTGAACCCTTAACTACCGGTGTAAGTCCTTCATCGGAAATCTGTTGTTGTGCATCTTCTGTTGATAGACCAACATACTGACCGGCAATAGCATCTAGATTTTTTCTTTCACTATCTGTATATTCTGTTTCAACCTCTAAGTAAGGTAAAACTTCTTCCATAATCTGTGAGAATACAGGTGCTGCTACAACAGAACCATAGTAGTTATCACCTGTAGGAGTATCAAAGAACATTAGCATTGCATATTTTGGGTTATCTGCAGGAGCATAACCTAGGAAAGACGCAATGTAGTCTTCTACACCATCACCATTACTATCTACCAATTTTTCTGATGTACCTGTCTTACCGGCTACTCTGTAACCTGCAACATAACCACATTTTACACCACCCTGTTCTGAGTTGTGTTGTAAAATTGTGTTTAATGTTTTAGATACGCTACTTGATACAACTTTTCTCTTAATCTTTGTATCATAGTTTTGTACAACATTACCGTTGCTGTCCTGAATCTGCTTTACAACATGTGGCTGAACTAAGTTACCACCGTTTGCAACTGCTGATACAGCAGTAATCATCTGAATTGGAGTAATTGAGAAGCCTTGACCGAAAGAAGCAACTGCAAGGTCAACAACACCCATTGAACCGTCCGGTGTAAAGAACTGGTCGTCACTTTCACCCGGTAGGTCAATACCTGTTAATTCTGAATAACCAAATGCTTGATAATATTCCCAGAACTTTGCTGCTCCTACTTTTGCACCAATCTGCATAAATGCAGGGTTACAAGAATTGATAATTGCTTGTTCAAAAGTCTGTGTACCATGACCGTTCCAGTCATGACAGTGGATAAGTCTATCACCTACTTGCATAGAACCGGTACAGTTGAAAGTGCTTGTATCTGCATTTACAACACCTTCTTCAAGCGCCATAGCAGAAGTAATAATCTTAAATACAGAACCGGGATAATATGTGTCGGAAATAGCTTTGTTACGCCATTGTTCAGCTAAAGCCTCGTTATAGGCTTTATTCTTTTTCTTTCCATCTGTAATAGCTTTGATTTCTTTTTGCTTTGTTTCATCAGCTATAGTATAAGGTTCATTAAGGTCATAGCCACCAACTGTAGCCATAGCAATAATTTCACCATTTGTAACATCCATCATAATAGCACAACCACGGTTATAAACCTTATTGGTTATGATGTTCTGTTGCATATACTTTTCAACAACAGCTTGAACTGTTTCATCAATAGTAAGAACTAGGTTGTTACCGTCTTTAGCATCAACACTTTGTTCATATGCAAACGGCATATCAACACCTTGTGAATTTCGTGCTGAAATAAGTCTGCCACTTGTACCGGACAAATACTTATTGTACTGATACTCAAGACCTTCAAGACCTTGGTCATCTTCACCGGTAAAACCGATTACTGAAGAAGCTAATTCGTTATAAGGATAATATCTTTTGTAGTCATCAAGTAGCTGAATAACATTTTCCAGCTTATATTTTTTGCTTAAAGTATCTTGTAACTTTAAAATTTTATTTCTTTCTTTTGTTTCTATCTTTCGCTTAATGCTAACATAATATGAATTTTCTTTAGTTTCCTTTAGAACTTCATCATAATCCAAATCAAGAATTTTTGAAAGATTTTTAGCTACATACTCTCTCTGTTCATCAGTTTTGAAGTTAGCAGGAGCCATAACAACTCGCCATACCGAAGCACTCTGGGCTAATACTTTACCGGTTCTATCATAGATAGTCCCTCGTTTTGCTGAAATCTCAGTATCATGTAACTGTTGTTCAACAGCCTTTTGGCTTAAACTTTCTCCCCTAACCACTTGCAAAAATGCAAGTCTACAAGTAGCAGCACCAAAACCAATAACCAAAATAATAACCAAAAGAATCATTGTTCTATGTCTTAACTTTTGATTTACGCCTTTTACATTCTTAGCCAACTGGTCTTGCTCCTTTCTTATCTCTTTCATATCAATAAATACGGAAAAAGAGTTAAGATAATTAAAATCTCAACTCTTGTACCCTCTATAATCTTATTACACAAACCTAAGGGTTATGACCAAATTGAGGATATCCAATCTACTATAGTATCAAAAATACTTTTATCCTCTTTTTCAACAACCTTAGCTTTATCCCCACTAGATAAATCCACAAATTCCTTTTGGCTACTGTTCGCTTTAGTCATACCTAGTTTATCCTGTGCATATTCCTCAATAATAGAAGTTGTGTATTTAGCATCAACATTCATTTGCATTTGAGTATATTCACTCTGGCTATTTTCTAATGTTTCCTGTGCTTCTGAAATTTTCTGATTTAATTCTGTTAGCTGAACTTGACTATAAATAATCATACCAACTACTGCCACAACAACTGCAGAAAACAAAAAGCCAACAGTTAACTTCAAAGGATTGCGTTTGCGTCTTTTTGCTTGTTCAAATTTTTTCTTAGGTATTTTTACTACCTTATTTTTCTTATGTAAGTCCTGATTTTCAAGATTTTCATCTTCAAAAACAGAAATGTCATAAGCATTATTACTGCTCAAAAATGCCATTTATTCACCTATATAACCAATTCTTCATTTTTTTAAAATACTATATATAGTACCTTAAAATTTCTTTCTTCTCATAATCTTTACTTATTCGTAGTAATTAAAATCTCAATATATATTTATTGTAATTGTTTTGTTACACTATCTATAGATATTTGTAACTATAATTACACCACTGATATATTTTACTACATATACGGTGCTTTGTCTAGGGAAATACTACAAAACTGTCACTTTACCTAAATTTTTTCGCAAATTCTTAGCTTTGCACTTCTACTTCTAGGGTTTTTGTCCAGTTCTTTCTGTGTAGCCTCTATAGGCTTACGGTTTACCAGCTTTGCCTTTGGTACATTTCCACAAACACATACCGGAAAGTCCTTTGGGCAAGTACAACCCTTGCACCAAGATGCCATCTTTTGCTTTACTATTCTATCCTCTAGTGAGTGGAAAGAAATAACTGCAAGTCTGCCCTTTGGACTTAGCATTTCAAATGCTTCATCAAGACCGTTTTCAAGCTGAGTAAGTTCTCCATTTACTTCAATTCTAAGTGCTTGGAAAGTCTTTCTTGCAGGATGACCTTCTCTTCTAACCTTTTGAGGTACAGAATTCTTAATAATCTCAGCAAGTTGAAGAGTAGTAGTAATTCTTTCTTCTTCTCTTGCTTTAACTATACCCTTTGCGATAGATGGTGCAAATTTATCTTCACCATAGCGATATATAATATCTCTAAGTTCTTCATAACTTAAGTCATTTACTAAATCTTCGGCAGAAGTACCACTTTGGCTCATTCTCATATCCAAAGGTGCATCCTTATGAAAGCTAAAACCTCTTTCGTCAGTATCTAACTGATGAGAACTAACACCAATATCAAGAAGAACACCATCTACTTGATAAATACCTCTGTCATTTAATAGCTTTTTCATATCACCAAAACAACCATTTATAATAATTGAATTTGGCTCATTTTTAAATCTTTCGGAAATTGTTGTAATAGCATCCGGATCTCTGTCAATAGAAATCAATTTGCCACAATCAAGTTTCTTTAGAATTTCTGCTGAGTGACCGCCACCACCTGCTGTACCGTCAACATAAATTCCGTTGGGGTTAATGTTCAGTCCCTCAATACACTCATTGAGAAGAACTGAAATGTGATTAAATTCCATAATTAAAACTTAATAAGCTGAAGAGCATCTTCAAGTTCTTGGCGTTGTTTAGCCATAAATGCATCGAACTTATCTTTGTTCCATACTTCAATACGACTATCCATACCAACAACTACAGCCTCACCTTGGATGGCGCTGTCCTCACGCAATTTTTGGGGAATTTGAATTCTACCCTGGCCGTTTGGACTAACTAGTGTTGCTGCAGATAAAAGCAAATATTGAAGTGCCATAGCTTTGTTAGCAGGTAGCTCCCTTATCTGCTCTCTTAGACGATTAAACTCATCAACAGACATAATCTGTATATTTTCAGAAAAGCCATTGGTTACATAAAATTCTTCACCAAGTTCTTCTCTGAATTTCTGTGGCAGTACAATTCTGCCTTTTGCATCAACTGAATGAACTGTTGTACCGGAAAACATATTAAACTGCCACCTCCATTATTAATTAAATATGACACACAGAAATCACTTATCGACACCAAGTGTCCTATTGTGACACCAAATGCCACTTCTATATGAACCATTATATACTACTTGTAATGATATTGCAAGGAATTTGTAACAATTTCTTTATATTTTCAAACTGTTCACATAATGAGTTTTGGCATTAAAATATTGTTTTAGGCAAAAAAATAACCACTACTTTCGTAGTGGTTAAAAATCTCAATTATTTTCTAAATCAGTCTTTCTTCTGAGCCTGAATGTCCTGACGAGTCTTACGGATTTCGTTTGTTAAATCTGTTAGAGTTTCATCAGCTCTCTTCATTAGGTCAGTAACATAACCGTTAGCTGCTTTCTTCATTTCAGAAGACTTCTTCTTCGCATCACTTAGGATGTCTGCTGCCTGAGCCTGTGCCTGTTTTGTGATTTCATCTTCAGCAACTAACTGCTTCTTCTTTTCTTCACCGGCACGGATAATTTCTTCTGCTTCCTTCTTAGCTTCAGCAAGAATCTGGCTTCTATCGGCAACAATGCTCTTAGCCTGTCTAACTTCACCCGGTAGTGCATCCTGAATGTCGTCAAGAATATCAAGAACTGCTTCTGTATCTACAACAGCCTTACCACCTGTTAAAGGTAGAACCTTTGCATCGTTCATCATATCTTCTAACTCATTGATTAGGTCTTCCACTCTCATCTTAATTAACTCCTTTTAATCTACTGTATATTTTGTCATACAAACAAGCCGGAACAAAATCACTAATGTCCCCACCGAAGGATGCTACCTGCTTAACCATACTAGAGCTTAAATACATATACTTTGCACTGGTAGTTAGGAAGATAGTTTCCAAATCGGGATTGAGTTTTTTGTTTGTTAAAGCCATTTGAAATTCATATTCAAAGTCAGATACAGCTCTTAACCCCTTAACAACTGTAACTGCTGATCTTTCCTTTGCATAACTTGCCAAAAGACCATCAAAAGATACAATCTCCAAATTGCTGATATGTGTTGTCGCTTCCTTTAACAAATCAATTCGTTCGTTAATAGAAAAACTTGGTTGTTTATTTGGATTAACCATAACGGCAACAATAACTTTGTTGAACATCTTAGATGCTCTTTCTATAATATCAATATGTCCAAGGGTTACCGGATCGAAACTACCCGGACAAATTGCTATTTTATCCATTCTTTTTCCTCTTTCCAAGTTTAGTACGAACTACTCAATATTTTCTTTGTAACAAAAACTGCTTACCTTTATTTTACCATAGCGATATTCTCTGTCAAGGCTAAAATTAGAATATTTTTCAATTATTTTTTCATCAACAGGATGTTCACATAGTACAACACCGGTTTCTTTCATATTTTCAAATACCAAAGGCAGTACTTCTTCAAGCAATCCTTGTCTATATGGTGGGTCAAGAAAAGCAATATCAAACTTCTCTTTATTCATCTTTAAGAAACTTACTGCTGAGCCGTTAACAACCTTTGATTTATCTTGAAATTTACATTTTTCAATATTTTCATTTACTACTTGCAAAGACTTTTTGCTACTGTCAACAAATACAGCTTTCTTTGCACCTCTTGAGATAGCTTCAATTCCCATTTGTCCACTACCGGCAAACAAATCAAGAAAAGTTCTACCTTCTATTCCAAATTGTAAAGCAGAAAAGATACCTTCCTTTACTCTGTCTGTGGTAGGTCTTACATCATTACCCTCCAGAGTTCTCAGTCTTGTACCTTTTGCTATTCCTGTAATAACTCTCATAATATCACCACCGTAATTCTAACATATATAAAAGAAAAACTCAATTACTATTATTTTCATTGTGAAAATAATTATAAACGCTATCGGCAGAAACCTTATTCATTTTAGGTGCATTAAGTAATTCTTCATAATCAGCTTCGCTGATATTTTTAATAGTTCTAAAGTGTTTTAAAAGTGCTTTTGCCCTTTCAGTACCTACTCCCGGAATATCGGTTAATGAACTTTTAAAGGTATTCATACTTCTTCTTTGACGCTGATAACCAATAGCAAATCTATGGACTTCATCCTGCATTTTGCTGATAAAGGTAAACAGTTTTCTCTTTCTGCTAATTGCAATTTCGCCCTTATCTGAAACAATTGCCCTTGTTCGGTGACTGTCATCCTTAACCATACCAAAAGTAGGTATGTCAATGTTATGTTTTTTCAGTATAGGCAATACTGCATTTACCTGACCTTTACCACCATCAAGCAAGATTAAATCAGGCTTTCTTCCAAATCCAACAGGCTCTTCTGCTTTTTCATATTCATCAAGTCTTCTGTCAATAACTTCTGCCATACTTGCATAGTCATCCTGACCTTCAAAGCCTTTTATCTTGAACTTTTTATATGCCTTTTTATTTTTCTTGCCATTTTCATAAACTACCATACCACAAACATTTTCACTACCACTAAGGTTACTGTTGTCGTATGATTCAATATATTCAGGAATTTTATCAAGTCCTAAAACTTCTTTAAGTTCTTCCAGCACACCATATTCACCGGTAGTACTGCCTTTAGTTTGGGCAAGTCTTTCAATTGCATTTTTCTTGCACATATCTACAAGGTGCTTTTGGTCACCGATTTTAGGTACAACAATATGAACTGCTGAACCTTTCTTTTCACTAAGCCACTTAGTAAGAAGTTTACTGTCCTCAATCTCTCTGTCCAGTGTTAACTGTTTTGGAACATCATCTCGGATTGTATAGTAACGGGTGATAAACTCAGCCATTAATTCTTCTTCATTCTCACCGTTATCAACCATAAAATGTTCTCTATCAAAAAGTCTACCGTCTTTAAATCTAAAAACTTCAAATGTACCTTTGTCACCATCGGTAATATAAGCAATTACATCTTGTTCATCAACCTTAATGTCAACTACCTTTTGCTTATCATTCATTTTCTTAACTGAGGCTATTCTGTCACGAATTTTTGCAGCTAATTCAAAGTCGAGATTTTCTGAGGCTTTGTTCATTTCTTCAGTCATTTTTGCAATAGACTCTGTTGTACCACCTTTTAAAAATTCTAACGCAGAGTCAATATGCTCGTTGTATTCTGCCAATGACATTTTCCCTCTACATGGTGCACAACATTGCTTTATGTGATAATTTAAACAAGGTCTTGTTTTCCTAAAATCTTCAGGAAATTTCTTGTTGCAAGTAGGAAGCTGAAAAATCTTTATTGCCTCATCAATGGCATTCTTAACATAATAGGAACTTTTATAAGGTCCGATATATGTTGCCTTTGGGTCATCCTGTTGTAAAGCATAGGAGATTCTTCTCCACTTATCACTACTGACTTTAATATAGCTATAGCCCTTGTCATCCTTTAAAAGAATATTATACTTAGGTGTATTTTGCTTAATCAATGAACATTCAAGGATAAGAGCCTCAAACTCACTGTCGGTAATAATATAGTCAAAGTCATAAACATTACTGACCATTCTACGGACTTTTTCTTGATGGTTATTTTGGCTACCAAAATACTGACTGACTCTGTTCTTTAAAGCCTTTGCTTTACCGATATAAATGATATTGTGACTGCTGTCTCTCATTATATATACTCCGGGAAGCAGTGGTAAAGCCATTGCCTTTTTTCTTAATTCTTTAATATTCACAATATCACCTCACAATAAAAAAATAAGGGTGGTTAAAAACTAACCACCCATAATGAAAGTCAAAAATTACATACCGGTAAAACCTGATTCTACAAGAGCAACAATACCTTCTGTTGCATCCTTTTCGTCAGGACCATCTGCAATAATCTTAATTGTTGTACCACCAACAACACCTAGGGATAAAACACCAAGAAGACTCTTACCACTTACTCTTCTTTCATCCTTTTCTACCCATACAGTTGACTTATATTCGTTAGCCTTCTGAATAAAAAATGTTGCAGGTCTACCTCTTAGTCCTGCTTTGTTCTGAACTAAAACTTCCTTTACATACATGCCTAAATCCCTCTCTTGTCAGTGAATAAAAACCTAAAATTTATCAAATCTTGCTTATAAAATCGAAACATCATAAGCAACTTTTCACATTCAATAAGTGTATTATAACCCTAGAAAACAACTAAATCAACCTTATTTTTTAAATTTGTTTCACTACACATTTGAAAAGAAAATAAAAATCTGTTTCTTGTGCAATCCGACGAAAACAACAACACATTTTTGTTATTACATCACAAGAATTTAATTTGTTATAACCAATATTACAAAACTACTTTAGTGAGTTTATATAATTTTCCAAAAATTCCTTATCTTCTTTTGATAACTCTTTCTTTTCTAACAAGTCAGGTCGCTTATTATATGTGTTGATTAAGGAATGTTCCTTCTGCCATTTATCCACATTAGCATGATGACCACTGTATAGTACAGGTGGAACTTCTCTATCTCTCCACACCTGTGGCTTTGTATATTGTGGACATTCAAGAAGTCCATTATAGTGGCTTTCATCAGTAAAGCAAACTGTATCGGAAAGTACACCCTCTGTCATTCTGGAAAGTGCATCAATAAATACAAGTGCAGGTAATTCACCACCGGTTAATACATAGTCACCGATAGAAATTTCTTCATCTACATATTCATCAAGGACTCTTTGGTCAACACCTTCATAGTGACCACACAATACACAAACATTCTTATGACTTGAAATATCAATTAGCTTTTGCTGATTTAGAGTTTTGCCTTGTGGTGACATATACACAAAGTAAGGCTTTTCACCAACTTGTTCACAAATGTTCTCAAAGCATAGTGCAATAGGTTCTGCTTTCATCAGCATACCTTTACCACCACCATAAGGTGTATCATCAACTCTCTTGTGTTTATCAAAAGCAAAGTCCCTAAGCTGATGAGTGTTGATTTCAAGTACACCTTTCTTTTGAGCTCTACCTAAAATACTTTCGTTTAAAACTGTTTCACACATTTCCGGAAACAATGTTATCAAATCAATCCTCATCAAATAGTCCTTTCATAGGCTCAATGAGAATATACTCCTCATAAACATTAATTTCCTTAACAATTTCATCAATCTTAGGCATTAAGTAAGTTTTGCCGTCACTTGCTTTAATTTCATAAACGTCATTTGCACCGGTATAGAGTACATCTGTAACTTTACCATATACAGTACCGTCATTTATATCTCTAACTTCACAACCGATAATATCTTGTACAAAATACACATCTTCAGGAAGTGGGCAATCATCTCTGTTAATATATAGAACTTTACCGACAAGAGGAATTGCATCGTCAATATTATCAATACCTTTAATTTTCATTAGTGCAATATTTTTATGAGGTCTGCTTTTTACAGAAATACTTTTCTTACCGTCTTTATCAAGATAAAGTGTTGTAAAGCAACTAAAAAAGTCACCACCATCACACCACAATTCTACTCTACACTCACCCTTAATACCATGAGTGCCTACAATTTTACCTACTTCAAGATATTCCTTAATCATAGTATCTCTCCTATTATTTTAAGTATTCTTATTATCTTTTTTTCAATTAACTTTATATCATATATAATAAATAATACCCATACTTTTAGGATATTTTAACACAAATCACAACTACATTCAATATTCACTTGAATTTATGTTATATTTTAGATATAATTTATAAGTAGAAAAAAGAAAAGGATTTTTTATTATGGACAATTCAAAAAAACTTCCTTCTAATAAAAGGGAAAAGGTAGTTGCCCCTAACCTAAAAAAGCAAAATCTTTTTGAAACTATATGCTCATATGGTATCACAATTCTTTGCTTTATTTTCTTTGGTTATGTGGCAATAATGTCGGTATTACAAACCAGTGAATTTGACAGTGCTAACTTTGGTGGAGAAGTTATACAGTTCAACTATGATGACCTGGTAATGAACTTCTTTTTACTTGGTGGATTCTTCTTGTTAGTCTTTGCACTAAGCAGATACGCCAATGTTTTCAAGAAAGTTTCAGATTTAGCATTAGTAGTTGGACTTTCGGTTTACACCATAACACTTGGATTTATATGGATATTTATGGCACAGAGTGTTCCTGCTGCTGACTCAGGCACAGTTACTCAAACTGCTATGGAAGCAGCAAAAGGTAACTACCAATCATTCCAGGCAAGTAATGATACCTTCTATAACAATGTTAGTTACTACAAGATTTATCCATTCCAACTTGGTTTTGTGTTTATCAGTGAAATTGTTTACAGAATTTTCGGTACAACAACTTCAATGCCAATGCAGGTATTTAATGTACTGACTTTAACTGCTCTTTACATTGCTATTGTAGCAATCAGTAAAAAATTATTTAAGAGTAAGTCAGTTACATTTATTACAGTATTTATGTTAGCCGGTTGTATTCAGGGTATTTTATTCACAACATTTGTTTACGGTAATATTATCGGTATTGCATCAGCAATGTGGGCTTGTTACTTTGTAATCAGATTTATGCAAAGTGAAGAAAAACGCAACTACTTAAATCTACTACCTGCGTCATTACTAATGGCACTTTCAGTTGTAGCAAAGTACAACAATATGATTTGGCTGGCTGCTATTTGTATTGCACTTCTAATTTATATTATTAAGAACAAAAAGTGGTTACACTTTGTTTCTATTGCATTTGTAGTTTTGATTTCTGTTGGTTCATTTAACCTAGTTATTATGAGTTACGAAAAGAGAAGTGGTGTTGACCTTGGTAAAGGTGTTGACCAAATTCTTTACTTAGATGCCGGTTTAAATGAATCTGCTATGGCTCCCGGTTGGTACAACGATATGGCTAAGTCACAGTTCTTAAATGCTAACTTAGATAATAAACAAGCTGACACATGGGCTAAGACAGATATTAAAGAAAGACTTAATAAATTTAAGCAAGACTCTCACTACAGAAACAATTTCTTTAGCAAGAAAATTCTTTCACAATGGAATGAACCATCATACGAAAGTTTATGGGTAAGCCAAGTTAAGGGTCATTACTTTGGTGAAGTTAAGGAAAATACAACACTATACAGTATTTACAGTGGCAAGATAAATAAGTTCCTATATGACTACTTTGATTTCTTCCAGATGATTACATTTATCCTATTCGCAATTGGTGTTGCAGGATTAATCAAAAAGAGATGTTCAGCTGAAACAATTATGATTTTAACAGGTCTTGCCGGTGGTTTTATTTACCACACATTATTTGAAGGTAAAAGCCAATATGTACTTACATACTTTATTGTAATGATTATGTTCTCATCATACGGTCTATATCTACTTGTTAAGCCAAAGAATTTTAACAATAACAGTGACAGTGAAAAAGAAACTCTCGGTGACAAATTCAAGAAAGTTATCTTTAAGATTGACAGCAAAACAAGACAATCTTAATAAACCAAATTAACAAAAGCAAAAACTGACTCAAGTAAAACTACTTGGGTCAGTTCTTTTTCTGCATAAAAATATCCCCCATATTGGGGGTTATTTTTGGAATATCAGTCGATTTCAACTGATATTCTTTCGTTATTACGGATAGCTGCAGAACGAGCTACTGTACGGATAGCCTTAGCAATTCTGCCTTGCTTACCGATAATTCTACCCATATCACTTTCAGCAGCATGAATATGATATACAGTAACGCCTTCAGCATCCTTTTCGTCCTGAGTTACAAAAACCTTGTCAGGTTCTTCAACAAGACCTTTGGCAATGATTGTGAGTAATTCTGTCATTATAGAATACCCTCCTTCTTTAACAATGCCTTAACTGTATCTGTAGGCTGTGCACCCTTAGCAATCCAAGTCTTAACTGCATCAGCATCAACATTAACTGTTGAAGGATTTGTTAGAGGATTGTATGTGCCGATTTCTTCGATGAAACGACCATCTCTAGGATATCTTGAGTCAGCAACTACGATTCTGTAGAAAGGAGACTTCTTAGCACCCATTCTTCTTAGTCTAATCTTTACCATTATATTTTCACCTCCATAATTAAGTATCTATATCACCAAAATTAATTGGATAATAACTATTTGTTAGAACGGAAAACCTCCACCCATTGGTGGCATTCCGTTTCCACCCATATTGCCTAGGTCACCAAGTTCATTTAAGTTTGGCATACCTTTCATCATGGCTCTGCGTTTGCCCTTCTTGCCTTTGCCGGTAAACTGTTTCATCATTTTCTGCATTTGTTCAAGTTGCTTTAGAAGTCTGTTAACTTCTTCAACCTTTCTACCTGAACCGGCAGCAATTCTTTTCTTTCTACTGGCATTAATAAGGCTTGGCTTTTCTCTTTCGGCCGGTGTCATTGAGTAAATAATAGCCTCACACCAGTCAATCTGTCTATCGTCAATATCAGCATTTTCAAGTTGTTTTCCAAGTCCCGGAATCTTACCTAAAATGCCCTTAATAGGACCCATCTTCTTAATCTGCTCAAACTGTTGTAGCAAATCGTTAAAGTCCATCTTGTTTTCCATCATTTTCTTGGCAACTGCTTCAGCTTTCTTTTCATCAAGCTTTGCCTCTACATCTTCAATAAGAGTAAGCACATCGCCCATACCAAGGATACGGCTTGCCATTCTGTCAGGATGGAAAACTTCTAAATCCTCAAGTTTTTCACCTGTACCACAGAACTTAATTGGCTTACCTGTAACTTCCTTAACAGAAAGTGCAGCACCACCACGAGTATCACCGTCTAACTTAGTTAGGATAACACCTGTGATTTCAAGCAAGTCGTTAAATGACTTTGCAACATTAACTGCATCTTGACCTGTCATTGAGTCGATAACCAAAAGAATTTCATCAGGATTAACTTCCTTCTTAATATTCTTTAGTTCTTCCATAAGTTCTTCATCAATGTGAAGACGACCGGCAGTATCAAGGATAACTACATCATTACCGTAGTCTTTAGCGTGTTTAATAGCCTCTTTTGCAATTTTTACAGGGTTCTTCTTGCCCATTTCAAATACAGGAGCTCCTGCCTTTGCACCAACAACCTTTAACTGGTCAATAGCAGCAGGTCTGTAAATATCACAAGCCACAAGTAAAGGTCTTCTACCCTGTGACTTTAGCATTTTTGCAAGTTTAGCAGTATGAGTAGTTTTACCACTACCCTGAAGACCACACATCATAATTACTGTAGGTGGCTTAGATGCGAATTTAATCTTTTCTTCTTCTCCACCCATCAGTGCAGTTAGTTCTTCATTAACTATTTTAACAACCATCTGTGCAGGAGTTAGGCTTTCCATAACATCCTGACCGATAGCTCTCTCGGTAACTTTGTTAGTAAAGTTCTTAGCAACTTTAAAGTTTACATCAGCCTCTAGAAGTGCCAATCGCACTTCACGCATAGCTTCTTTAACATCACTTTCAGTAAGTTTACCTTTATTTTTTAACTTTTTAAAAGCATTACTTAGCTTATCAGAAAGACCTTCAAATGCCACAGGACTTACCTCCTATTCCTGATTTAGCAGTTCATTTACAACCAAGGTCATTTCATCAACCTTAGCAATAAGTGAACTTTTATCTTCTTTATCTAAAACACATTTTGTTTCTTCAAGGGACTTTTTCAGTTTAGAAAGTCCTTCTTGAGTTTCAACAAAACGCTTGTATAATCCTAATTTTTCTTCAAAAGTTTGGAGGTTACCTTCGGCTCTCTTAATTAAGTCTCTTACTCCTTGACGAGTAATTCCCATATCATCAGCAATCTCCGAAAGTGAGAGGTCATCATTATAGTACATCTCAGTTGCATATCTAACTTTATCGGTCAAAAGTTCACCGTAAAAGTCAAGCAAAAGAGAATTCTCTATGTTCTTTTCCATTTGACTCACCTTTCAACTGTAAAGTTTTTTTCTTTACAGCATAGTTATTATATAATAAAGCCATACTAAAGTCAATAGTTTTCTTACTTTAATTAAATTTTATTAAAATTGCCTTTGTTATATTATTTATATAAAGTTTACATCTTGTTTATATTCACTTAATTTTCGCCTATATATAAATAAGTAAACATATTATATAGCAAAATAAAACAACAGAAAAACTACAAAATATATTTTTGTTAGTGAAAATCACAAAATTAAAATTTCTGAAAAATTTTTGGTGATATGTACTAAAAAATGTGTTATAATTTATTAGTATCAAACAAATGGGGGATTATTTTGGAACAAATAATCAGCATCGACAGAATGGAACACGCAGTTGCTCTTTTCGGTAGCTTTGATGAGAACATCAAAATGATTGAAAATGAGTACAATGTTCATGTAATTGGTCGAGACAGTGAATTAAAAATTTCAGGTGAAGCAGAAAGTGTAAGCAAAGCAGTAAAAGTTATTGATAGCTTACTTTCCTTTATCAACAAGGGTGAAGCCCTTAGTGAACAAAACATTAGATACTGTATGAGCCTTGTAAACGAAGGCAGTGAGGAAAAGATACAAGAACTTTCCACTGACTGTGTATGTATTACAAGCAAAGGTAAGCCTGTTAAGCCTAAGACCTTAGGACAGAAAAGATACTGTCAAAGTATCGCAAAGAACACTATTACAATCGGTGTTGGTCCTGCCGGTACAGGTAAAACTTATCTTGCAGTTGCAATGGCAGTTACTGCCTTTAGAGCAAAGCAAGTTAACAGAATTATCCTAACAAGACCTGCTGTAGAAGCCGGTGAAAAGTTGGGATTCTTACCCGGTGACTTACAGAGTAAGGTTGACCCATATTTAAGGCCACTATACGATGCACTATTTGATATGTTGGGTGCAGAAACCTACAACAAATATGTTGAAAGAGGTAACATTGAAGTTGCACCTTTAGCTTATATGAGAGGTAGAACTCTTGACGATAGCTTTATTATCCTTGATGAAGCGCAGAATACTTCTAGGGAACAGATGAAAATGTTCCTTACTCGACTTGGTTTTAACTCAAAAATGGTTATTACCGGTGACATAACACAGATTGACCTACCGGGTGGAGTAAAGAGTGGTTTAAAAGATTGTATTCGTGTACTAAAGGATATTAAGGATATACAACATATTTCATTTAGCGAGAAGGATGTTGTAAGACATCACCTTGTACAAGATATTATTAAAGCATATGCTAAGACTGAGGAGAGAAGGAAAAATGACAGAAAATAAAATCAGAGTAATCATCACCAACAAGCAGAAGACTGTAAAAATTCCTACTGGCCTAAGAATGTTAGTAAGAAGAACTTGTAACGCAGTTTTGAGAATGGAAAACTTCCAAGGTCCTGCTGAAGTTAGTGTAACTTTCGTTGACAATGCAGGTATCAAGGAACTTAATGCACAGTACAGAAACAAAGATATTGAAACAGATGTACTATCTTTCCCTATGGGTGAAAACGGTGTATGGGACAAGAACCCTGAAACCGGTGCATATATCTTAGGTGATGTTGTAATTTCTATGGAAAAGGCTCTTAGCCAAGCTGAAACATACGGTCACTCACTTCAGAGAGAGGTTGGTTACTTAACTGCTCACAGTGTACTTCATCTTCTCGGTTATGACCATATGGAACCACTTGAAAGAGTACATATGAGAGAAAAAGAAGAATTAGTTATGGAACAGCTTGGTCTTCCTGCAAGTATCAGCTACATTCCTGATAACGAATAATTTTATCCATCATAGAATATTTCACGCCACACAGATAAGACTACTGTCAATCTTGTGGCGTGTTTTTGTGTAAGGATTATTATTGCATAAAACCTCTGTTTCAATTATAATAGATACAGAAAATTAAGGAGTACAAATATGAACTTTAACGATAAATCAGCCTTTATTGCAATTATTGGCAGACCTAATGTAGGCAAAAGCTCAATTCTAAATAAATTACTTGGTCAGAAAGTGGCTATTGTTTCTTCAAAGCCACAAACCACAAGAACAAGAATTATGGGTGTATTAACAGAAGGAAAGGACCAATTAGTTTTCCTAGATACACCGGGTATGCACAAACCTAAAAATTCTCTTGGTGACTATATGGTTCGTTCAATTAACGAGTCGGTTGCAGGTGTAGATGCTTGCTTACTTGTAACAGAAGCCGGTCAGGAAATAAGAGAAAATGAAAGAATGTTAATTGAAAAGGTTAAGAAACTTGATTTACCTTGTGTATTGGCAATTAATAAAACCGACACTATAAACGACAAGGAAGTTATCCTTGAACAAATCATTAAGTATTCAAAGGAAATGGACTTTGATGCTATTGTTCCTGTATCAGCAGAAACAGGTTCAAAACTTGATGAACTAAAGGAAGAATTAAAGAAATTCACTTCAGAAGGTGGTCATTTCTTCCCTGATGACACACTAACAGACCAACCTGAAAAGGTACTTGCTGCTGAAATGATTAGAGAAAAAATTCTAAGATTAACAGAAAAAGAAATTCCTCATGGCACAGCAGTAGTTATCGAAAGAATGAAAATGCGTGACGACAAAAATCTTATGGATATTGACGCAACAATTTATTGCGAAAGAGATACTCACAAAGGTATCTTAATCGGCAAAAAGGGTGCAATGCTTAAAAAGATTTCCACATATGCAAGACAAGATATGGAAAACTTCTTTGGTTGCAAGGTTAACCTAAAAACATGGATTAAGGTAAAAGAGGACTGGAGAAATAAAGAAAATCTAATGCGTAGCTTTGGATTTGATAGTAATGATTTTCAGTAATCCCATAATTTTCTGACAATATATTTATCCCTAGGTAAAATACTAATAGGGGTGATAAAAATGAATGAAACAGATGCTTGGAATTACTTTTTACAAAGTGGTGCAGTAAACGATTACCTAACCTACCTATCTATACAACAAGCTAAAAATGCAGGTAAGGAGCTAGAAAACAACAATGAAAACTCTGACAGAAGGGCTAATACTGAGAGAACAGAATATCGGTGAAAGAGATAAGCTAGTAACTGCCCTTACTGTAGATAAAGGCATAATCAAAGGCTTTGCTAAGGGTGCAAAAAATATAAAAAGTCAAAATTGTGCCGGTACTCAGCTATTTACCTATTCTCGACTTTGCTTAATAGAAAGTAAAGGTCGAGATACATATGTTATCAGCGAAGCAAAGTCAAAGGAGCAATTCTTTGGTCTTAGGAAAGATATAGCAAATATGTGCTTAGCACAATACTTTTCTGAGTTACTGACGAATATACTTGTTGACGGTGAGAAAAACAAGGAAGTTCTATCCTTAACACTAAATTCCCTATATTTATTGTCAGAAAACAAAAAACCCCCTACCCTAATCAAAAGTTGTTTTGAGATGAGGTTACTTTCTATTTGTGGATATATGCCTGACCTTACTATGTGCAGTATTTGTGGTGAATATGACAGAGAAACTTTTTTCTTTTTACCTCAAACAGGTTCGCTGATTTGTTCCCACTGTGCAAGCAGCGACAGTTTGCCTTTTTCCATTACAATGGACAGAGGTATTACTAAGGCACTTAGACACACTATTTATGCTGATGACAAAAAGCTATTTTCCTTTTCACTTAACGAAAACGGACTTGACACCTTAAACAGAGCAACAGAAGAATATGTAATCCGTCAAACGGAACGACATTACAAAACACTAGATTTTTATAAGGCAATGAGATAATATGAATAAACATTTTAAAGCACTTGAATTTGATAAAATATTAGAAATGCTTGGCAAAGAATGTTCATTTGCCGATGCAAGAGAACAGGCACTTACACTAAAGCCTGTTTTCACAAAAGAAGAAACAGAAAAATTACTAAAAGAAACTGATGATGCCTATGTGCTTATCGGTAAATTTGGTACACCTAGCTTTGGTTCACCTACTAACTGTGCAAATCAGTTAAGAAGAGCACAAGCCGGTTCAGGACTAACTACCCTTGAGTTACTTCGTATTGGGGAAAATTTACGAGTAATTCGTTCACTAAGACAATGGCGTAACGCAAGTGATGACAGAGCAAGTTCACTTGATAAATACTTTAACAACCTAATGCCAAACAAGTTTCTTGAAGAAAAAATCAATGATGCAATTATTGCAGAGGATGAAATATCCGACAAGGCATCCCCTACTCTATCTGATATTCGTAGAAAAATCCGTACTGCATCATCAAAGGCAAGAGAAGTTCTTGACAAAATAGTTAGAAGTTCTAACTACTCAAAATTTCTACAAGACAAGGTTATCACTCAGCGTGACGGTAGATTTGTTGTACCGGTAAGAGCAGAATGTAGAGGTAGTATTCCCGGACTTGTACATGATACATCAGGCAGTGGTCAAACAGTATTTATTGAACCTATGGGTGTTGTTCAGGCTAACAACGATATTCGTATGTTACGAAACAAAGAAAAAGAAGAAATTGACAGAATTCTCCTTGAACTTTCATCAATGGCAGGTAACTGTGCAGACAGTATTATTGGTAGTTATCAAAACCTAATTGACCTAAATGTTATCTTTGCAAAAGGTAACTTAGCCTACACTATGAAAGCAGTTACCCCTATTGTAAATGACAAGGGTTACATCAACCTAAAGAAAGCTAGACACCCACTAATCGACAAAGAAAAGGTTGTACCGGTCGATATTACTTTAGGCAAAGACTACACACTATTAGTTATTACAGGTCCTAATACAGGTGGTAAAACTGTATCACTAAAGACTACCGGACTACTAACCCTAATGGCAATGTCAGGTCTTATGATTCCTTGTGGTGATGAAAGTGAAATCTCTGTATTCAAAAAAATTCTTGTTGATATTGGTGATGAACAAAGCATTGAACAGAACCTTTCAACATTCTCTGCTCATATGACAAACACCATTGATATTCTAAAACAAGCATCAAGATTTTCACTTGTACTGATTGACGAACTTGGTGCAGGTACTGACCCGGTTGAAGGTGCAGCACTTGCAGTTGCAATTTTACAGAAATTAAAAGAAAAAGGTGCAAAAATTCAATGCACAACTCACTATGCAGAGTTAAAGGAATTTGCTATTACTACCGAAGGTGTAGAAAACGGTTGTTGTGAGTTTGATGTACAAACATTAAGACCTACATACAAACTTTTAATCGGTATTCCCGGTAAAAGTAATGCCTTTGCAATTAGCAAAAGGCTAGGTCTTTCCGATGATATTATTGAAAATGCACAACACCTTGTAAGTAGCGAAAGCAGAAGATTTGAAGATACTATTGAACAGCTTGAAAAACGCAGACAAACACTTGAAAAGCGACTAAAAGAAGCTAACGACACAAAGGCACTTGCAGGTCGTCAAAGAGAAAAAGCAAACAGTATTATTGAAAAAGCTAAACGAGAAGCCGAAAGAGAAATTGAAAAGGCTCATCAAGAGGCTGAAAGAATCAGCAGTCGTACAAAGGCACAAGCACAAAGTATTCTTGACAGACTGGAAAACCTTGAGAAAAAGCAAAAAATGTCTGCCGAAGAAAAGGCAAAACTTCGTAAAAGCATTGACAAAATGGAGAATACTGCTGACCCAATCAAGGAAAAGAAAAATGAAAAATACACACCACCAAGACCATTTAAGGTTGGTGACTCTGTGCTTATCTTTGATATTGACAAAGATGCAGAAATTCTAAGTATTAATGAAAAAGATGGTACTGCTTATGTTCAGGCCGGTATTATCAAAACCAAGGTTAAATTATCTAACCTACGACTAAACAAAGAAAAGCCAAAGGTGACTGTACAGACTTCCAGAAAGAGAAATATGCCTAGCAAAATGGATATGAACCCAACAACTGAGGTTGATGTTCGTGGTGAAACTGCTATGGAAGCAATTATGGATGTTGATGCTGCTATTGATAATGCAGTGCTGATGAACATTAATCAACTGACAATTATCCATGGCAAAGGCACAGGTGTACTTCGTTCAGAAATTCAGAAATACTTGCGTACCCATAAAAATATCAAGTCCTTTAGACTTGGTAACTTTGGTGAGGGTGATGCCGGTGTTACAATCTGTGAAATTAAGTAATCCATAAATTTAATACTACAAAAGCAAAAAGGCAGTTAGTTCAAAACTAACTGCCTAAATTTTTGCCTTATTTTTTTAGTAGTATATCTAAGTCATTTTTATCTTGTTCATAATAATCAAAATCATCTTTTGTACAATCAACAACCTTGCGAATATTATAGCTTTGTAACACTTCATCTAGCTTTACCAGTTCACCATAGCTATCGTTATCATACTTTTCATTAGCCGTAGTTTGGGTGTTACCACCTATCTTATATTCTTCACCGTTTTTCATTTCAATAGTAATCATAGCATTTCCATGGTCATCATCACTAACATAATACTTCTCAGCATCACTATAATTTACAGTATTACCTTTCCAATCAGTTATGCTATATTCAATGATTTTGTCATTTCTATAAACCACTTCACCTCTAAACATAAAAAGACTCAAAGCACAGTTTGCAACTAGGAATATAGCTATTGCAACAATAACAAAAGCAATAGCTTGTTTATCTGTCCAACCTGACTCATCATCATCTAATTCTTTAAGAATTTTTTCTGTTTCTAACTGTTCTTGTGCAGTATTAATATCCTTTTTCTCTGTATATGCCTCTATAACCCACTTAATTAAATATAGCAACACAAAAATAATCAGTGCTATCTCAACAAAAAATATAACAAAACCTATATCCAATATTTTGCCTAAAGTAACACATATTACACCATTTTCATCACTATCAACTGGCATTATATTTTCCAGTAATTTAATAATCCTACTTGCCAGAAAAAATCCACCTACTGCTGATATTGTGGCAAAAATAATTTTTATAGGGCTTGAATTTTTGATAGCTCTTATCTGTCTAAATAACATAACTCACCTTTACTAAAATGCACCCTAAAAATAGGGTGCATTGATTAAATTAATTCTGTTTTCTAACGATTTTGTATTCATCATATGGGTCATAGAATGAGCAATCATCAAAGCTACCTTGCATAAACTTAACTGCTTCATCTTCATCTAAGTTTACATCACAAGTGTAGTAGTCAAACTCATCATCATACACATAATGACTACAGTAATCACAATTTGAACTTGCCATAACGGCCTCCTGATATTTTATATCATCTAAGTTTGTTAATTAATCTTTTTACTTTTAGTGGTGTATAACCCCATAAAAGTCTAGCATAATATTTCTTTCCGAGAGATTTTTTATATGCTTTTTCAAGGTTATCATAACCACCATCTTCAAAAGCTTTCAAAAGCATTTCTCTGTTACCACTTCTATGACTAGGCTGATTAAGTTGAGCATTACCTTTTTTCACTTTTTCAAATGTTGAATCCATTAAGTCCATTTTACTGCTTAGTTCTTTAACAAGTTTTTCACCTTTATCTGTATTTACAATTAGACAAGATACACCTTGTTTTGAATTAATATTACCACCATTGCCGGTTAAATAGTTTGGATGTTCCTTCTCAATTCCCCAATAATCACCAATTGTAAAATCAGCAGGTCTGTTTTCACTTGCATAAGGGCAAGTATAACAATTTTCTCTATAAATCTTGGATTCCAAAAACATTTTGTAATATGATGACAACCCAGACTGAATAAGTTTTACTTTTTCTACACCATCTTTTTGGTAAACAATCTTGGCATTCAAACCCCAACCGTTCGCCTTATCTCTAAAATAGAAATTAGTAACCTTTCCACCAAGTTTATTTTCTAAAGACTGTATATAGCCTTGAAAAACTTTTTCGTTTGGAACACCGTGACAAATAATATCAACAGTAATAAGGTTCGAATAGTCCTTACCTAAGTATCCTTTTAAGCCATCAACTTGACAAGGAGTACCTGAAAACAAAACTTCCTTACCATCCACTAAATCTTTTTTTACATTTTTTAATGTTTCTTCACCTACAAAGCTCTGTACATACTTTGAACCTTGTATTTTATATATGTCACTCTTATCTGTAATACGAATATGTCTTGGTAATAATTTACCATCTTTAGTTATAAAAGCACAACCGTATACTGATCCATTTTTTTTAATAACATTTTCAGCAAAAGAAGCAAACACGCCACCTGAGGCAGATTTACCAAGTAAAATTTTGTCCTTTGCTACAGCTACTTTAGTTATTCTATCCTTTTTCTTTTCAGCTGCAGGATCTTTATATGCACATACTTTCTCACACATTCTACAACTGACACATTTGTCATAATCAATCTGTGGATATATAAAGCCCTGACTATCCTCTACCATTGAAATCGCTTTCTTAGGACAAACATTTGCACAAGCACAACATCCACAACATTGACTTTTATCTTGAAACAAAACTACCTTATTCATAATTATTTCCTTTTCTCTTAAGCTTTGCTGTAACTTTACCCAACATTTTTTTACACATATTAAATATATTAATAATGAAATCTCTAAATATAAATGAAATTACTAGGAACTCTACAACTAGCAAAATTTGACCTACAATATTATCAATAAACATTGTAGTACCCATTACCACTAAAAGAATATAACATATAATATGTTTTTTCTTTAAAACATAAATCTTTAAATATTTTCTGGTATGTACTGCTCTAAACGCATATACGGAAAAATACCCACAAAATGTTGCAAATGCAGCACCTGATACCCCGAAAATTGGAATAAAAGCAAAGTTCAAAATGATATTAACTACTGCACCCATCATACCGGAAAGCAAAAATCCCATACTATCTTTATTCACAGTATATGATGTTGACAAAAATGTACCCAGTGTCATAAACAAGTAACCAATCATCAAATATGGAGTGTACTTCCAAGCTTCATAATAATCATTAGAAACATACAGTTTCATAAATATTTTCATAATCATCAAAAGTCCTGCCGTAATAATAACAACAGTCTTTACCATTTGGTCATACATTTTGTTGCTAAACTCTTCTCTATCGTCACTTTTATCTTCCTTAATAGCAGAATAAGACCATGCTTGATTAAAGATAACTGAAAGAGTAGAAAGAAGTGTTGGCAACTTATAAGCAACTGCATATAAACCGTTAGCATGTGTACCGATCATAGAAGAAACCATAATTCTATCAGATGAATTCATAATCCACCACATAAAAGAGGTTGGAATTAAAACAACTGAATAGGAAATCATTCTCTTTAATAACTTAAAATCTATTGAAAAATGACGTATTGAACTTGGAACACCACCAACAAAGAATGCATAACCGGTAGTAATAATGTTAGCTAAAATATAAGAAGTAAAGTAACCCGCAACACCTTGCTTTAACACAACTAAGAAAAGAATATTAAGTAGTGCTATACTTAAGGAATGCAAAATACTACTTACTGCATATTCCGTCAACTTTTCTCTACCACGCAGGTTACAGTTACACATTTGGCAAATACCTAAAGTAATACTGTAAAAATATATGTAATAACTATAATCTTGGGTTGATTTAAATAAAGTTGAAATAGGAACTATCAATCCACCAACAACCATTGAGATAATCATAAACAGATTACCTATGTTCATAATCTTATCGTAATCAGCATCTTCATCAAGTGCAAATCTCATTACAGATTCACCGATATTACAAGTCAAAATAGGTACTAAAACTGTGCAAATAGAGGCTATCAAGTCTGTTACACCATATTCACTTGTAGAAAGAGCATTTGTGTAAATTGGTACAAGGAAAAAGCTAATCATCTTTGTACCTATGTTACCTAATGCAAATAACGCTGTATTTTTGGCTAAATATTTTCCTCTTTCATTTTTCTTCATTTCTTATAAACCCAATCCATCCAAATATTCTTGTGTTTTCTGTCTGTTCTCTTTAATAATAGAATCGAAACTACTGTAATCACCAACAAAATCTAACTTTTCAACAATTTCCTTATTACTATAAATTAAATGATCTGATATACCTACACGGTTAACTAGGTCAAGCAATTTATTCTTGTTACTTTCTCTAACAACAACACCAACTCTTTTATGAAATTTTGATGAGAAAATTGTACCATGAAAAGTATCAGTAAGAACACACTCTGCATTTTTAAAATATGCTAATAATTCAAATGGTGTAAGAACCTTAAAATCATCTGCCCAATACTGGGAATCACCTAAACTAATAATTTTCATTTTATTTTTCTTTGCATATTTCTTAACAGTATCAATTAATTCTGAGTCTTTGAATCTGTTTTTGTAGGCATACACAACCATATACTTCTTAGGAAAGTTAATTTCCTTTTCAGCCTTAGCAACTTCCTCAGAAAAATTATACATTAATACCGGATCAAGATTGATTACCGGCTTAATACCACATAATTTTTCTACAAAATCAGCAGTATTAGCATCTCTAACAGAAATATTCTCCATACCGGATAGAGAATCTGCAATTGGCTTTATGTACTCTTTTGGAACATCACCATAATCTGTGTAACCACAAGAAGCTGCATAACTGGCAACTTTCTTTGCACAATCAATTTTACCAAATAACTGTAAACTGATACCGTATGGATTAGCCTTGTTACAGTTAAAAACTTCATCACTACCGATAATAGCCATATCGCAAGGAATTGATGTGCATATTTCATCAGTTAGCTTCAAAATACTTTTTCTTTTTTCTTCAAACATTTGATTTCTTTTATCAGCTCTTAATTTATAAATTAATCTTCTAAAAGAATATTTATCAAATGTTCTCTTATGATCTGCAAGGGTAGTACCCTTCTCTACTCTTACGCCTTCATGGTCACCTTGCTCAATATCAATAAAAGAAACTGTATGATTACCTTTGTTTTCTATCAGTTTCTTTAGACCATAAGCCTGTAAGAACGAACCATAGTTATAAACTCTCTGCATAGATAAAATATCAATTTTCATTTAACAATCTATTTGTATTTCTTAAATACAAATCCTTTCTATTTAAATCACTATTATTATAACTTTTTAAAGAATTAACAAATGCTAATCCTAAGAAAAACATACCTGAAAGATTTATTTCTACTGTACAACAAACTGCCATTCCATACAAGAATGCAACCATCGGAAATACCCTTTTAATCGGTACAATAGATACTTTTTTGTGGGAAAATACATTCCAGCAAACAATACCAAAGACTATAAGACCTATAGTACCAAAGTCTAGCATTATCTTTAAAATACCATTTTGAGCATTTCCCCAACCTAATATATCGGAAATATATGTACTATTCATACCAAAACCGTAAATTGGACTTTTCGCAAATGCAACTAATGCTAATGCAAACATTTCAACTCTACCTGTCCAAGTAACATCTCTTTTAAACACATTAGTAATTAAATCTTGGAATGCACTGCTTTGTAAGAGAGCATTTGTACCTATAAGTAGAAATGTAAGTCCGAATATTACCAAACAATAAAATAATGGTTTTGTAAGCACCTTGCTTAATTTACCCTTTTTATCACTGACAAATAGTAATATACCCATTAAAATCAAACCAACTAAACCTGTATTACATCCGGCTATTAGAGAAATCAAAGCAAAAACTACAGTCAAAGTTAATGTACCTATCTTTCTATGCTTAGGCTTCTTAAATATACAATCTTGCATATGACATAGTGCTAAAAAAGCCATATTAGTGTAACTAACAAAAAATTTATTACCGGTAAGATAATAAGATAAAACCTCATTACCACCAATACCATTACCCATAGTCACAAGTACACACAAACTTGATACTACAACAAACGGTAAAAAGGTTTTCCATACTGTATTAGCTACATTTACAAAACCTATTTTACCCACCAAAGTTCTAACAACACAAAACAGTAAAACATATTTATAATTTGTAACAAATGCTGTCATGGTAACTGAATCAAATCCATGATTAAGTATTGTACACAATACAGATACAACCAAAAACAAGCCTATTGCCCAGCAAAGTTTTATATTCTTAAAAGTTTCCTTGAACTTAAAAGACATTGCAGTAACCACAAATTCTAAAGCAAGTGTTATTATGTTGTTTATTGTTTGGCTTAAATACGGAATATTAAAAACTGTTAAAGAAAGTAGTATCAATAAAACAGTAGTATATTTGATTTTTAAATTAACTTTCATTATAAAAATACATCCCTACATTAAATATTAAATTTATTTTTTAATGCCATAAAATCATATAATAATTTTGTATTTTTATGTATTATCAAATTGTTAATAAATCTTGATTTTATAGGTACTAAATTGTTTTCATATTCAGAAAAAGCTTTCTGCAACACTTCATCATTACAAATAGCTTTTATATTTTCTTTTGCTTTTTTCTTGCCATTTTCATTAGCAAATTTCTGTTCCAACTTCACACAATATCTTGTTACGGAAATAAATGTTGTCATTAATCTTTGTTTACTTTCGTTGTAAAGATTAAGTTCTTTCATTCTTCTAACCATTTCAAGATAAAGAGTTTTCTGAAGTTCAAATCTATTTGATCTATATTTAGTTGTTAACGAACCCTCGTTATCACAATAGCAGTAACCTGTATCACCACTCATTACAACTCTTTTTGCATATCTGTAGTATTCCGTATCAAAAATTATATCTTCGCTAATAAATACTCGTTCTGATGGAAACTTTAGATTGTACTTACTGATAATATCCATAGAAAACAGAACCTTCCATACAGACATTTCAATATAGTCTGTAAGGTTATGTTTTTTACCAACCATTCTAACTAATACTTCTTTAGGTACGTCATCACCTTCATAAACATTGCCAACAAATTTATTAGCAACAACAACTTCCCTATCACTATATACTCTGCGAAAACCTCCGATGGCAGTATCGGCATTTGCTTTTTTCAAGTCATTATATAGGTTTTCAACCATATCTTTTTGTATATAGTCATCACCGTCTACAAAAATAACATACTTACCGGTAACATATTCCAGACCGGTATTTCTAGCAAAACCAAGACCTGCATTCTCTTTATGTACTACCTTTATATTAGAATATTCTTCCTGATATTTATCGCACATTTCTCCGGAATTATCCTTTGAACCATCATCAACAAGTATAATTTCTATATTCTTATATGTTTGATTTACAACACTGTCAACACAACGATTTAGATATTTACTAACATTGTAAATAGGTATAATAATTGATATTAGTTCCATAAAAAACCCCTAAATATTTTCTATAATATCTTTAAACTGCTTACATGAATTTTTCCAGCTTAGAGTTTTTAAGTAATTATGAGAATTTTCCATCATCTCAGCAATATGATTAGGATTCTCAACACTTTTTATGACTTCTTCAACAAGACTGTTATAATTATAATCCACAAGCATTGCTGTATTCTCCGGAAAGAAGAAAGGAAAAGAACCATCTTTAAATTCTACAATAGGAAGACCCATAGCCAACATTTCATATGGTACAAGTGAAATATTTGTCATTGATGCCACAATACCAAAATCGGATTTCTCATAAAGACTCTTCATCTCTTCCTTATTTAGCTTTCCAAGGTTGTTACCAAAAGATAGCTTTGTACTTTTGTTAAATCCAAAGAAATTAACTTCTATTTCATAGCCTTTTTCGTTAAATACTTTACTAGCTTTTTCAAGCATTACTTGTAGCAAATTAGGAATTCTCTTTCCATCTTCTTTAGAATAAACAGCAAATGAAATTTTTTTCTTACCACTATATGAAGAGTAATCTCTTTCACCGGCACTATATTCTTTTGGCTCATACGGAAAATCTATATAATCCAATTTCTCATTTTCAGGCACATTGCAATTTCTCTTAATTTGTTCTAAATTCCATTTTCCTAAACTAATAATATGTAAACCAAGTTCATAGGTTTTCTTTGCAAGTAAATATCTTTCATTTAATTTAAAGAAATAAGGTTCAAAATCTTGTACGAAATAAGCCTTGTAGCCGGAAAAATTTCTTACATAATAAACACTTTGCCATGATGTTGCAATAATAATATCATAGCCTGATTTATCAGCATTTTCATACTTAAGAAATTTACCCTTAACACCTGCCAAATTTGCCTTTGCTATTTCTTGCATATTAGCTTCGTCTTGATTGTTAAAACTAATATATGTTATATCTTTTCCAAGTTCACATAAACCAGTACCTAATCTTAACATTGAAGTATGTCCACCGGAAAACTGCATTATACTACCTACTACAATGGCAATTTTCTCGGTTTTCTTTGGCTTAGGATTTTTTTCTATCGAAAAATCCTCATCAGCCAAAGCTTTTCTTACTATGTTAGATTCATGTGCATCCAACTGTCGATTATAATACCCTATAATCTTATTTTTTACATCACTTTTGAAACTCATATTTTAAATCCTCATAATCTATTACAAATTGTATGGTTCAGATTTTTTAGATAACTTTATTCCGTCTTTTGTACCTTTTACAACAGCTTTCAGAATTTCCATCTTATGGTCGCTACGCATTACACTGGACAAGTTAAACTTAGTATAATAACCGGCAAAAGACTTACAATAGTAGCTTTCGTAACCTATACCACCATATTTCTTGTGTTTCTTATTTAAGTAAATAACATTACGGTTTGTATAATAAATTCTCAAAGGACTAACTTTCTTTTTGTAAGATAACTTAGCAATATTTTTGCTATGTGTTTTCTCCCCTAGCCAAACAAAGAAATGTCCCATTTTAGTATCTTTATATTCTATAACGCCTAATTCTTGGTCAAGAATAACATTGTTCACTCTATAAATATCATAACCAACTATCTTGACTCTTTTACTAAAATCATTGTCAACCAAATCAATAAATAAAGAAGAATCATACTTTCCGGCTTTTTTCCAAGCATCTACTCTGGTACAACTGGCTGATGTTATACACTTTCCAACACTTTCAAATGCTTTGTCATTATCAGCTAATTTCATATATTTTCTTCTTTTATCAATTACTTGTGAACACAAAATACCAACATTTTCACAATCAAAATATTTCTCATATTCTGTCATCATATTTTCCGGTATTTTAGAATCCTGATCAAGAGTTACAACCCATTCATAGCCTAACTCATCTGCTTTTTCCATTATTTGATTTAAAGCATAAGCTATTCCGGCATTCTTGCACTCTGACATATATATAACATTGTCATTGTTTTCAAACAATTTACTGTTATCGTCATCAGTATTATCAAACAATATAATATTATCAAACTGTTTTTTCAAAAGTTCTATATTTTTATTAATAGTTTCAACTTCCGGATTAAAAAGAACTATTCCTACTGTTGCTTTTTTCATTATGAACCTCTACATTCCCAATTTATTTGCACAATTCCAACTGCTTTTTTAGGTAATTATATGAATTTTCTCTCTCCATACTAATTACTTTATCCACAGATGGATAATCAATATCATCATTCATAATACCGGATGTTCCTCTAACATTTTTAACAATTCTATTATCAAGATGCAATCTGCCAAGTAAGTCTGTCAACTTTTCTGCATTACCATAACCACTGTTACGAACAAGAGTAACAAACTTTCTATGTGTAATTATTGACATAATTGAACCATGGAATGTATCAGTAATAACTTCTTCTGCATTCTTAAAATATGCCAATACTTCATATGGTGAACAATCAACAAATTCATCACAACAGTTTTGTACACCACCGATACAAATAATCTTAAGTCTTTTTTCTTTGGCATATCTTTTAATGAACTCACATTCATCAACTGTAAATCTACCGGAATAACCATAAAGGATCATATACTTTTCTTTTTCCGGAACTGTTTTCGGAATTTCATTACACTTATTCATAAAGTCATATGCCAAAACCGGATCAATGTGATAATAAGGATCTTTGCCTGTTAAAGTTTTGATAATTTTCACGCTATTTTTATCTCTTACAGAAATAGAGTCAAAATCATCAAACCATTCTTTTAATTTTTCAGAAATATTGTATTGTTTAATCTTATCAAGTGTTGTATTGCCGAAAGAACCGGCATAACTCACTAATCTGTCGGCATTATTATCTGCACCAAATAGTTCAGGGGTGAAACCCACATTTGTATTATTTTGAACACAATTAAATACTTCATCGCTACCAATTACCAACAAATCAACCTTTGGTGAATAATTCATTTCACCTGTAATACCCAAATATGGATAGTAGTTTGAAGCGTAATTTTTCTTATACTTAATGAACTTTAATTTAGAGGAAAGTGGTGCTTTGTACTTAAATGTTTCAACTACTTTTTCAACCTTTCTCTTTAAGCCCCCACTACTCTTTGATGGTATTAAACATTCACCGGGATGATAGTCAACAAACTGAACTTCTCCACCTAATTCTTCAATGATAGATTTTAAGCCCATAGCCTGTAAAAATGAACCATAATTAAATATGCGTTGCATAGATAATATTCCAACTTTATACATTATATTTCCTCTCACTTAAACAAATCATCAACAATCTTCTCAAAATTCTCGTTAAAAATTTTGTTGTTGCTATTAACAGAATTATTCTTGGAAGATACTTTTTCGTCATAATTCAAAATTGCATCTTCTAAATCCTCAATATTGTAAATTGGAATTATATTTCCAAATCTCTGATAAACGGCTTTTGAAAAATCGACCTGATGGTCATTGATATGTTCATCAAACTTAAACTGTCTTGGTACGACAATAGGTACTTTTCCCATTTGCAGTGGCATCATAAAGCTTGCAGGTCCACCATGAGTAATCACTATTGAAGCATCTTCAGTATTCTTTATCATTTCATCATATGGTAAAAGCTTTGACCACTTGCAATATTTAGGTTCATATGTACTGAAACCTGTTTGCATAATGACTTCTTCCTGAATTTTTCCATCTCGTTTTAAATTATCAATAAATTCAATTAATCTGTTAAATGGCTGTTCATGAGTTCCAACTGTAACAAATATCATTTTTTCACCTAAAAAATACTTCCTAAATTAATTGCTTTCTTATATACTTCTTTCTGTTCTTCCCACTGTACAATAAATTTATCAACAATAGGATATACCATTTTTCCTGTCATAGTTGGTTTATCAATTCTATCGAAAACTTCAATATAGATAAGTTTCTTACCAAACAACTTACCAAGATAAAAGAAAGGAACTGCTACTGCTGCTCCTGAAGAAATGATAACATCCGGTTTTTCTTTTCTCAAAACCTTCCATGCTACACCTATATTTCTGATAAGGTTCTTAATATTTCTGTTTGTAGGATAATAACAAGGATACATCCTTTCATCTTTCAAAATACTCTTAGCATCTTGTTTATCAAAAGTTACCCAAAATCTGTCTTTGTTTTCCCAAAAAGGTTTTAGCATATATAAATGTGTTAAATGGCCACCGGATGAACCCACTAAACATACTTTTAAATTTTCTTTACTCATTTTTACCTCTTAAAACTTAAATGTATCTTTTAGTCCTAACCACTTTTGGTCCTTATCACTTAGGTTTAGCTTTGTACCGTCCTTTAGGTGATAATTACCTACTTCACAAGTACCGTCATAGTCACCTTCAAGTTCAGGCCATTCAATGCCGATTTCAGGGTCATTCCAAGCTAGACCACCTTCATCTCCCGGATGATAGAAATCAGTTACTTTGTAACAAAATTCTGCTTCATCACTAAGAACTAGGAAACCATGAGCAAAGCCTTCTGAAATATAGAACTGCTTTTTGTTTTCTTCAGTTAGTTCAACACCATACCATTTACCGTATGTTTCGCTACCTGAACGCAAGTCAACTGCTACATCAAAAACTCTACCCTTGATAGCTCTTACAAGTTTGCCCTGTGGGTACTGCTTTTGGAAGTGAAGTCCTCTTAGTACACCCTTTGTACTCATACTTTGGTTATCCTGTACAAATACCATATCAAGACCTGCTTCGTGCATATCGTTCTGATTATATGTTTCCATAAAATAACCACGATTGTCACCATGTACTGCCGGTTCAATAATATATAGTCCTTCGATTGGACACTTTGTTACTTTAATCTGTCCCATTTCTCTTACCTCTTATAAATTAATAATCAATTTCTTTTAAATATCTGTTTAAAGCATCTTTCCAGTCAGGTAGTGGAGTAAATCCATTATCAACTAATTTAGTTTTGTTAAGTCTTGAGTTAAATGGTCGTCTAGCCTTAGACACACCGTATTCCTCAGTAGTAACCGGATTTACTTTAGTCTTATAACCCGCCTGTTTAAAGATTTCACAAGCAAAATCATACCAGCTAATATATCCGCCTTCATTAGTTGCGTGGTAGTAACCATATTTATCGGTTTCTATCATATCAACTAAAAGTCTTGATAAATCGTAAGTATATGTTGGTGTACCGATTTGGTCATTAACAACCTTTAGAGTATCAAATTTTTTGCCAACTTTAAGCATAGTTTTGATAAAGTTGTTGCCGTTTACACCAAACACCCATGCAATTCTTACAATAAAGTATTTCTCTAGATTTAGGCTAACAACCTTTTCACCCATAAGTTTTGATTCACCATATACATTAAGTGGTGCATAGTCCTTGCAATCTTCTTCCCAAGGTCTTGTACCATAGCCGTCAAATACATAGTCAGTACTGATATAAACCATTTTGCAATCAAGTTCTTTACAAACCCTTGCAATGTTCTCTGTACCACCAACATTGATAGACATTACTTTTTCTTTATTTTCACTTTCTTCTGCCAAGTCAACTGCTGTCCAAGCAGCACAATGAACAACTACATCGGGATTTACCTTTTTAATAGTTTCAGTAACTTCTTCACTATTAGTAATATCCATTTGTACATAGTCCATCTTTGTTACTGCAGTACCGTCATCAGCACCACTATACTTTGGTGCAATATCCGAACCTACACCTTCATAACCTCTTTTATGAAGTTCGTTCATTACATCATGACCAAGTTGACCTGCAACACCTGTTACTAAAACCTTCATTATCTGTCACCATACATTTTTTCGTAATAGTTTTGATATTCACCACTAATGATAGTTTCCCACCATTCACGATTATCAAGGTACCACTGAATTGTCTTTTTGATACCGTCTTCAAACTTAGTTTCAGGTAGCCAACCTAGTTCGTTATGAATCTTTGTAGGGTCAATAGCATAACGCATATCATGACCTTTTCTGTCTGTTACATATGTAATTAAACTTTCAGGCTTATTAAGTTCTTTACAAATAATCTTAACAATGTCAATGTTTCTCTTTTCGTTATGACCACCAACATTATAAACTTCACCAACTCTACCGTTGTGAATGATTAAGTCAATAGCCTTACAATGGTCTTCAACATATAACCAGTCACGAACATTTAGGCCTTCACCATAAACAGGAAGTGGCTTATCAGCTAAAGCATTAGCAATCATAAGTGGGATTAGCTTTTCAGGGAAGTGATATGGACCATAGTTATTTGAACAACGGCTAATTGTTACAGGTAGGTCATATGTTCTGTGATAAGCAAGAACTAATAAATCAGCACCTGCCTTTGATGAACTGTATGGACTACTTGTGTGAATTGGTGTTTCTTCTGTAAAGAATAAATCAGGTCTGTCAAGTGGTAAGTCACCATAAACTTCATCTGTAGAAACCTGATGATAACGCTTGATACCATACTTTCTACAAGCATCCATAAGAACGGCAGTACCCTTAATGTTAGTATCCAAGAAAACTTCAGGGTTTTCAATAGAACGGTCAACATGGCTTTCTGCTGCAAAGTTTACAACCATATCAGGATGTTCTTCTTCAAACAGTTTATAAACTGCTTCTCTGTCACAAATATCTTCCTTTACAAAACGGAAGTTAGGGTTATCCATAACCGGTGCAAGTGTTGATAAGTTACCGGCATAAGTTAGCTTATCAAGACATACAATTCTGTAGTCCGGATATTTCTTTAGCATATGAAATACGAAATTTGAGCCGATAAAACCGGCACCACCTGTAACAATAATAGTCATTATATTTTCCTCTTTCTTATAATCAATGTAGTGTATCAATATATTTTCCGTCAATAACATCCTTTAGATACTGACCGTACTGATTTTTCTTTAGAACCTCATAAGCAGCCATTATTTCATCTTTAGAAATCCAACCGTTTAGATAAGCGATTTCTTCAAGACAAGCAATCTTTCTATGCTGATGATTTTCAATAGTCATAACAAAGTTAGTTGCTTCAACTAAACTTTCGTGAGTACCTGTATCAAGCCAAGTAAAGCCTTGACCCAGTAGCTCAACATTAAGGGCATTATTCTCTAAATAAACTTTGTTAAGGTCAGTAATCTCAAGTTCACCTCGTGGAGAAGGCTTTAGACTCTTTGCGTATTCTACAACCTTGTTGTCATAGAAATAAAGACCTGTTACACAGTAATTTGACTTTGGCTTTTCAGGCTTTTCTTCAATAGAAACAGCCTTGCCGTTTTCATCAAATTCAACAATACCAAAACGCTCAGGGTCATCAACATAATAACCAAAAACTGTTGCACCGTTGCCACTTTCAGCTTTTTCAACTGCCTTCTTAAGTCTTTTGTTAAGACCGTTACCTGCAAAAATGTTGTCACCAAGTACCATAGCAACACAGTCATCACCGATAAATTCTTCACCGATAATAAATGCTTGAGCAAGTCCGTCAGGACTTTCCTGAACTGTATATGTAAGATTAACACCAAACTGATGACCGTCACCAAGTAATGATTCAAATCTTGGTGTATCAGCTGGAGTTGAAATAATCAGAATATCTCTAATTCCTGCATTCATAAGCACTGACATTGGATAATAAATCATTGGCTTGTCATAAACAGGTAACAACTGTTTTGATGTTACCTTTGTAAGTGGATATAGTCTTGTACCGGAACCACCTGCTAAAATAATACCTTTCATATTTTACTCCTTACATTGAACCTTCTCTTTTAAGGATTACTTTTATAGTTTTTAGAATAATTTTCGCATCATAACCTAATGACCAGTTTTGGATATACTGTGTATCAAGTTTTACTACTTCTTCAAAATCGGTAATATCACTTCTACCACTAACTTGCCACAAGCCTGTAATACCCGGCTTTGTAGAAAGTCTAGCTCTGTGGTGAAATTCGTACTTCTGTACTTCATTAACTGTTGGTGGTCGAGTACCGATTAAACTCATATCACCCTTTAGTACATTTAAAAATTGAGGGAATTCATCAAGGCTTGTATCTCTTAAAATATTGCCTAAACCTTTCTTGGTTGTACCATCCGGTAACTTTTCAAAACCAATGATTCTTGGGTCTTCATCCATTTTAAACATAAGACCGTCACCAACTTTATTGTGTTCTTCAAGTTCCTTTTTTCTTTCCTCAGCATCCATATACATACTACGGAATTTATACATTTTGAAGGTTTTGCCGTTTTCACCAACTCTTTCTTGAGCAAAAAATATTGGACCGGGATCTGCCTTTTTAATTAATGGACCGATTATTAGTGTTACTATACCTGTTAAAACACAACCGATAATACCAACTATAATATCAATAATTCTCTTAACCAACAGTTGGAAAGGTGAGGCATAGTTAATTGCAGTAGTTAGTACAGTATAACCTGCCATATGTTCAACAAACTGCTTTCTGCCTAATGTATTGTTTTCATTAAACAACTTAATGTGAGTGATAACACCCATTTCTTCAAACATATCAACTAGGAATGTTGGGTAAGGCTGTTCTTGTTCTAGGTTAATAAATACTTCATCAACCCAGTTTTTGCAAACGAACTCATAAACATCATCACTATTTGCAACAATCTTTACACCGTCAATGTATTCACCTTTTAAATCCTTGTCAATAACAGAAATACCAACTATGTTATATCTTTGATAATTTTTATTTCTGATATTGTCAAGTACAGTTTCCATTAAACTTTCTGTTGTAATAATAAATAGCTTTCTCTTGCCACCATTAGTAGCTCTCTTAGTTAGAAAAAGTTTCCACAAACATCTAACAGTAAAAGTAATTACAACATAGAATACAAACATCAATAACAGCAAGTATCTATTGTAATAGTTTGTTGTATCTGTAATATAGATTGAAATAATAGAAAGTAATACAACTATTATCGAGTGCTTAACCGTTATAGAAATTTCTTTAAACAAATCTCTCTGTATTACATTTCTGAAGGTCTGATAAAAAACAATAACTGCACTATCAATTAGCGTTACAACAAGCAATGCATTGTTGTAAAATTTATTATCGTAAGGGTTTTGTCCCTGAAAAATTATTAGGTAAGAAAATAAATACGCTAAATGCAAACAAAATAAATCTAATAGCAAAAAATCAAAATGCTTTCGCCAACTTTGATACCGCTTTTTATACACGATAGTCCTCCTCATAAATTATTCCACAAATCACCTTAAAAAGCTCATTGTATCTACATTTTTAGACACAAATATACATATAATATTATACAAGATAATAATTGTTCTTTCAATGTATCGAATAACCAAAATAATGTAAATTATCATAAACATTTATTGATATTTGACTATAAATAGTTATCTCGTCAAAGATATATACTAAAAAATGGCAAAAAAATAAAGGGCATCTACAACCAGATACCCTGAAAATTTTATTAAACTCCTACATAATGGACTTCATCCACTATTTCACCGTTAAAGTAATATACTCTAGGAATTCTCTTACTAACATCACAAACAAATTCATAGTTAAATGAACCGGCTGTTTCGGCTACTTCTTCACAAGATAAGAATTCACCACCATCTTTACCTACTAAAGTAACTGTATCTCCAACCTTAACATTCGGAATATCTGTAACATCTATCATAAACTGGTCCATACAAACTCTACCAATAATATTAGCTCTCTTACCGTGAATAAGAACCTGACCTTTGTTACTTAGTGAACGAGGATAACCGTCAGCATAACCAACAGGAACAGTAGCAACTACTGTGTCTTTATCAGCAACATAAGTACCACCATAACCGACTGCAACACCTTTGCCGATAGTCTTAACAAATGATACAGAAGTTTTTAGTTCCATAGCCGGAATAATCTTAAAATCTTCTTCTCTCATTTCGTGACTAGGATATAGACCATAGTTGATAATACCACTACGAACAATATTTAGGTTCATATTAGGTAGTTCCATAATAGCTGCTGAGTTGCTAACATGGCAATTCTTAAGCTCTATTCCCTCATTCTCTAGCTTTTCTTTAAAGTTCATAAATCTGTTATACTGGTCAATAGCAATACTTTTATCAACTTCATCAGCTCTGTATAAATGAGTAAACATACCGTCAATTTTAATGTTAGGCAATTTTGCAATTTCCTTAATAACTTCAACACTTTCATCAGTATCGGCAAAACCTATTCTGCTCATACCTGTATCAAGTGCCAAATGACATATTGCAAACTTATTCATCTTTACTGCTGTGTCAGAAAAGTCCTTTGCCATATCATAAGAGAAAATTGCAGGAATTAAATCATAGTTTATTACATCTTCATACTGTAACTTATCAGTATATCCCAAAAGATTAATAGGCTTTGTAAAACCTGCTACTCTAAGGTCAATACCTTCCTCTACAACTGCAACTGCATATCTATCAATTAAGTCGTCACAATACTTTGCAATTTGTTTTGCACCATGACCATAACCGTCAGCCTTGACAACTGCCATAAGCTGAGTACCTTCTTTGATACTGTCTTTAACTAACTGAAAGTTATGATGGATTGCATCTAAATTTATATTAGCTTTTGCTCTATAATATTTTTCCATTGTAAACACTTCTTTTCGTTTATTCTTTATAATTATACATTTCCAAACAAGGATAATCAAGTTTATTTAAGTTTTTTATTTAACTACTTTTATATTTCAGATTTTTGTACTATAATATTCTAAAAATATAAGGTGCATTAACCTCTATAAGCCCTCGACTTTTTCTATTAAATATGTTAAAATTTATTATATATGAAACTGAGGAAAAGATATGTTATTAGTAAATTTTTTTGATTTTATATGTAAAAAATTCGGAAGAAGTTTCTTTATAATCTTTAAGATAATTATTCCATTTCTTGCAATGCTTGTACCGATTGACCAAGTGTGCAAATGGCTGATGATTTCTTCTTCCAAAGTTACTGCGTTAATTTTATATGCTTGTTTTTTAGCAATGCTTATTTTTGTACAAAAATAGCATCGGTTGTTAAGTTTATTGTAATAGGACTTGCATTTATTCTGTGCTTTTCTTTAGGTTCAGTTACCCATTTATTTGGACGGACAGTTATGATATTTGCCGGAATATTTCTATTCTTTAAAGTTCTATTTTTCCTAGCTATGCTAATTAAACAAGCAAATTCTAATATAGAAATGGATAGTAAAGAGTGATATGCAAAATTTAAATTTTGCAAAAGGAGAAAATTATGGTTGAAACATTTATTTTAAATACCGACCCACTGGATAGCAGAGAACTATTTGAACAGTTACTGGAACAGGTTGATGACACTAGAAAAGAAAAAATATTAAAATTAAGAACCTTTACAAAGCAAAAGCAATCTTTAGGTGCAGGACTACTAATAAAAAAATATGTTGGGGATATTCATTCTCTAAACAAAAACGGCAAGCCTAAAAACAACGATACCGAATTTAACATTAGTCATAGTGGTAAGTATGTTGTACTGACAAAAGGTGGTACAGAACCTGTGGGTGTTGATATTGAACTTATGCAGAGAGGCAACAAGCATATTGCACCAAGATTCTTTACACTTGATGAATGTGTACAAATTGACCGTAGCTATGACCCTGATAAAACATTTACACAGATTTGGACTTTAAAGGAAGCATTTCTAAAATGCATCGGTTCAGGTGTTGGCAAAGATTTAAAGAGATTTACAATTCATATTGATGATGAAAATATCAGAATTGACAACAGAATCAACAGAAATTTCTACTACTTTAAGGAATATGATGTTTCCGGTTATAAACTTTCTGTTTGTAGTGAAGATAACAGATTTTCGGAAACTTTGGAAGACGTTACCGATGAAATCTTTAAATTAGAAGAAACTAAATAATCAACAACAAAAGTAATGGCACTTCATTTGAAGTGCCATTTTTGTATTTATATTGATTTTTGATTAAACTCTTCTTTTCCAAGTTGATGGAATTAATAGAATCATCATAGGAAAAATCTCAAGTCTACCGGCAAGCATATCGAAAGAAAGAACAATCTTGCTTAAAACAGATAAATGTGCAAAGTTAGAAGTTGCACCAACACCATCCATACCTGGACCAACGTTGTTAAAACAAGTAACTACTGCTGTAAAAGTAGTTACAAGGGATTCACCCTCAATGCTGACAAGCAATGTACTTGCTAAAAGAATAAACACATAAATAACAAGGTATGTGTTGATACCCTTTAGAATACTGTTATCAACACTTTTTTTGTTTATTCTAACACTCATAACCTGTCTAGGCCGTACCATTTGCTTAATATCTCTTATCATCTGCTTAAAGTAAAGTACAATTCTTGTAACCTTCATACCACCTGCAGTAGAACCTGCCATACCACCAACAAACATTAAGCTGATTAGTATTACCTTAGAAAATACAGACCATTGCTCAAAATCGGCAGTTACAAAGCCTGAGGTACTGACTATGGAAGCAACTGTAAAGTAAGAATCTCTAAATGCAGTTTCAAATGCCATTTTGCCTGTTGATAGCAAGTTAATACATATTAAAGCGACACTTGCAGTTACCATTCCTAAATAAACCTTTAGTTCAGTATCTTGGAATACAGCCTTAAACTTTCTTAGTATCATAAAGAAATATAGGTTAAAGTTTACACCGAACAATAGCATAAATGTTGCAACCACATATTCAACATACGGACTGTGATAACCGGCAATAGATGCACCCTTTACCGAGAAACCACCTGTACCGGCAGTTGCAAAAGCAGTAACAACACTGTGATAAAAGCCAATGCCGGAGAACATTAACATAATAATCTCCAGTGCAGTTAAGATAAAGTATAGAATATAAAGAATTCTGGCTGTATCAGTTAGCTTACTAACAATTTTACCGGCTTTAGGTCCCGGAACTTCGGCTCTCATTAGGTGCATTGCCTGACCGTCACCCTGAGGTACTATAGCCATTAAGAATGTAATAACACCCATACCACCTATCCAGTTAGTAAAACTTCTCCAAAATAATAATCCATAAGGATTACCCTCAACCTTAGTTAAGATTGATGAACCGGTTGTGGTAAAACCGGAAACTGTTTCAAAAAATGCGTCAAGATAGTTAGGTATCATACCTGAAATAACAAATGGTAAACAACCAAATGCTGACATAAATATCCACGCAAGACCACAAATCATAAAACCCTCTTTAGCAAGAAGCATTTTATTCTTTGGGGTTTTCACACCAAAAGCAAGTCCAATACTAACTAAAATAACTATTGGAATCAAAAATGCAATAAGTGTATCATATTCACCATAAATAATAGCAACGATAAGTGGAAGTATCATTAAAGCACCTTCCATAAACATTATCTTGCCAAGTACATTTACTACTGCTCTGTAATTCATACAAATATATCCTCGATTGAACGAATTGATTTATTCTTAGTAACAATGATAATTGAGTCACCGGCCTCAATTGTATCATCACCGTTAGGGAAAATAATCTTTTTCTTTCTGCTAATTGCTGCAACAAGAATATCTTTCTTAAACTTTAAAGTGCGAATTGGCTTTCCTAAATAATCGGCATCATTTGGAGTAATAAACTCAATAGCCTCAATTCTGCCACCCATCAGTTTATATAGGTTTCTAATCTGGTCACTATTAGCATTAAGTTTTGCTCTTAAATACTTAACAATAGTAGAAGAAGTTACCTGACTAAGTGAAATCGCACTTTCTCCCATTACCTTCTCATAAAGTTGGAAAAACTCAGGTTCATTAATTTTAGTTACTTGCTTATGAACATGTAAGTTCTGTGCATACATAGCAACAAGGAAATTAGCCTCATCGCTGTCTGTAACAGTAACAACTGCATCACATCTGTCAATGCCTTCTTCAATAAGAAGTTTATGGTCAGCAGAGTTACCAAGTACAATTCTGGCCTCAGGAAGATGACCGGCAAGGAACTTACATCTGTCACTATTCTTTTCTATGATAGTAACATCAATACTCATCTTTGCAAGAATTGCAGAAAGATAAAAGGCAATCTTAGAACCACCGATTATCATAACATTCTTAACCTTATCTTTTAAGATTCCCATACCCTTTAAGAAGTTTACAACTTGCTTATGGATACCGGTAATATAGATATTATCCTTTTCTCTGATAATAAAGTTACCGTTAGGGATAAATACCTCTTCACCACGCTTTACGGCACAAATTAGGAATTCATTACCGTAAATCTGAGAAATCTCATAAATAGGTTTATCAATAATATTGTTACCTTCCTTGATAGATATTTCAATCATATCAATTTTGCCATTAGCAAAGGTTTCATAATTAGTTGCAGTAGGGAATTTTAGAATTCTGGAAATTTCCGAAGCAACACTCATATCAGGGTTAACCATCATAGAAATGCTAAGTTCATTTCTCATAAAGTCAATCTGATTAACATACTCAGGACTTCTAACTCTTGCAATAGCATGTCTTGCACCCATTTTTCTTGCAATTAAACAAGAAAGGATATTTATTTCATCAGAATATGTTGTAGCAATTACAAGGTAAGCGTTCTCAACTCCTGCTTCTTTCAGAGTATCACACTGAGTACCGTTACCAAGTACACCGTTGACATCTTGTTCATCAACAACTCTGTCAACTCTCTGTTCATCAATATCTACCACAACAACATCATAGTTTTCTTCTCTCAGGCTGCTAATAAGGCATTTGCCTATCTTACCGGCACCGATTACAATAACATTCATTACACAATACCCCTGTAATTTGTAATTTGTAATTTATAATATACCAGTATTATTATATCACTATGAAACAAAAAATCAAACCTAAAAAGTCCCAATATAACAGAAAAGTTATTACAGTTTTGGAACATTTTCTACAATTGTCGCTTTTTTATTGACTTAATCTATTTTATTTGTTAAAGTAAAGTTAAATATGTACTATTAAGGAGGTATATTAATTTTGAAAAAGTTTTTAACTATTTTATCTATTGTGACTTTATCCTCTGCACTACTAGTATTTGCAGGTTGTAGTACAGATAATAACAGCAGTTCAAGTAGCGAACCTAAAGAACCTACTGTAACAGTTTCTCAGTCTGTATCATTCAGCTTTAAGGCAACCTCATCTACAAAGGCTACAACAAAGCCATCAACTACTAAGAAAACAACTAAACCTTATACACAGCCAACAACTAAGTATGTAACACCTACTACTCAGTATGTAGCACCTACTACACAGTATGTTGCTCCAACAACAAAGTATGTAGCACCTACTACACAGTATGTTGCTCCAACAACAAAGCATGTTGCACCAAGCAGTAACCGACTAACTGCAAGTGAAGTTAGCAAAATGTCTAAGACAGAAATTCAGAACAAAATCAACGACATTTACGCAAGTTATGGTTACATATTCAAAACAAAGAGTATTCAAGCTTATTATGAGAGTCAGTCATGGTATGTACCAAGATACACTTCAGAAACAACTGTTGAATCACTCTTTAGTGCAGATGACAACTACAACAAAAACCTACTGGCACAATACAGATAAAAAAACACTAGGGCAAGTTTTTACTTGCCCTTTTTTATTGACAACAACCTATAAAACTAATAAAATATGCTTATAATATTAGTAAAACATTACGAGGTTTATTATGAACGATTTTGTAAGAGTAGCCTCTGCCGTAATCAAAACTACTGTAGCAGATACTACAAAAAATACTGAAGAACATATTAAAATGATGAAAAAGTCAAGTAGTGAAAATGTTGACATTACTGTTTTTCCTGAATTATCTATTACAGGTTACACTTGTCAAGACCTATTCTTCCAGAAAGAACTACTTGACAAAACATATTCAAGCCTAATTGAAATTAAGAAAAAGTCTGAAAAGCTAAAGGGTATCTTTGTTGTAGGTGCTCCTATTAAGCACAAAAATCAACTTTTCAACTGTGCCGTTGTAATTTCTAATGGTACTGTTTACGGTATTGTACCTAAAACTTACTTACCTAACTACAATGAGTTTTACGAAAAAAGATGGTTCAGTACAAGTATGGACACAGAAGACAGTTTTATTAACTTTGATGGTGAAGAAGTACCATTCTCACAAAATGTATTTGATGCAAATGGTTTTACATTTGGTGTAGAAATTTGTGAAGACCTATGGACACCTATTCCACCATCAACTGTACTTTCTATGTCAGGTGCCGAAATTATCCTTAACCTATCAGCAAGTAATGCACTTATTGGCAAAAGAGATTATGTAAACTCAATGGTTAAACAAAACAGTGGTAGCAACATTGCAACATATGTATATTGTTCAGCCGGTTCAGGAGAAAGCACCCAAGACCTTATTTACAGTGGTCACTCAATTATTTGTGAAAACGGTGTTATCTTAAAGGAAAACAAAGAAATTATTGAAAACAACTACCTACTGATTACAGATACAGATTTAGGCAAAATTCGTTTTGACAGATTAAAGAACAAGTCATATAAAGACTGTATCACAAACAATATGTTTTCCACATTTGACACAGTAAATGTGGATTATTTAAGCGATAATGAGATTGTTACTAACGGTGAAATGTACTACATTGACAAAACACCATTTGTACCGTCAAACAATAGCAAGAAACTTGAAAGATGCTTAGAAATTTTCTCAATGCAAGTTGAGGGACTAAGAAAGAGAATTTCTGTTATTGGTGGCAAAATGGTTGTTGGTGTAAGTGGTGGTCTAGACTCTACCCTAGCACTACTGGTTTGTGGTGAAGTTTGTCGCAGAATGGGCAAACCAATGACTGATGTTGTTGGTGTTACAATGCCTTGTTTCGGTACAACTGACAGAACATACAACAATTCCCTTGACTTAATGAGAACACTGGGCATTACTACAATGGAAATTCCTATTGCAGACAGTTGTCGTCAGCATATGAAGGATATTGGTCACAACGAAGAAGTACACGATATTACTTACGAAAATGTACAAGCAAGAGAAAGAACTCAAGTACTGATGGATGTTGCCAACAAGGTTGGTGGTATTGTTGTAGGTACAGGTGACCTTTCTGAACTTGCACTTGGTTGGTGCACATACAATGCCGACCATATGTCGATGTACGGTGTTAATGCCTCAATTCCTAAAACACTTATTAAGTGGATGATTGACGCAGTTGCAAAGAACAATATCTTTAAAGACAGTACTGCTACTCTTGAAGATATTATTGACACACCGATTTCTCCGGAACTTTTGCCTCCTACTAAAGACGGCAAAATTGCTCAGAAAACTGAGGAAAAGGTTGGTCCATATTTACTACATGACTTTTTCTTATACTATGTTCTTCGTTTTGGCTTTAGACCAAAGAAAATTTATTCACTTGCAGTTACTGCTTTTGACGGTGAATTTGACAAGGACACAATTAAAAAATGGTTAAAAACATTCTATCATAGATTCTTCACTCAGCAATTCAAGAGAAGTTGCCTACCTGACTGTGTAAAGGTTGGTTCAGTTTGCCTTTCTCCAAGAGGTGATTGGCGTATGCCAACAGACTCAAGTGCAAAACTATGGCTTGATGAGGTTGAAAGTTTATAATTTAATAATAAGCATACTAAAAGGGTTGCACTTAAAAAGTGCAACCCTTATTTTTATATTATCTACATTATATTTTACTGTTCTTCTGTTAAGTCAGGTAACTGTAAGCAATATTCGTAAAAATCCTTTAGGCTACCTTGCTTATAACCACTAATATCAACATTATCTCTGTTAATAAGGTCATCGGTAACAAGGAATGTTTCCATACCGATTGTAGCAGATATCATATCTTCTCTAACATCATTACCAACCATCAAAGTTTCTTCCGGTTTACATTTTGCCATTTCACAAGTTTCAATAAAGTACTTTGGGTTTGGCTTACAATACTTTGAATTTTCATATGTAGTAATTACAGAAAAATCGTTTTTATCAAGACCTGCCCACTTTACTCGTCTTTCTGTTGCGATTTTTGGGAAGAATGGGTTTGTTGCCATTACTGTGTTATAACCTTTTCTTCTAACCTCATCAACAATTTTTCTTGAATATGGGTTTACTGTTGTAGCCTCTTTTGTTAGGATAAATTCGTTTTCGTAGTAACCGTTAAACATAGGAATATCGTTGATAATCTCAGGTCCAACCATTGTTGCAACCTTGTTCCAAAAGCACATTTTGTTTGACATAGCACCTTGGTTTTGATACATAGCCTCCATACCACCAAGTAATGCTTTTCGTAATGTTTCAGGACTCATTTCTATATAAGGGCATACTGCCTCTGCCATTGAAGAAAAATAAAGTTTCATAAACTTTTTCATATCCATAGGAAGCATAGTTCCATCCAAATCTAAGAATATATTTTTAATCATCTATCTCTCTCCTTCTCCATAAACTAATTTGCTTTCATATTAACATATTCTGCACGAAGCTTACTGTAAGCAAATCTCTGACTACTATAAATACTGTAATAGCCTGAAAGCATATAACTAATACAAACTGCCACAACATAAAAGGCAGTTCCTTCTCCACCAAATAGTTCTATGCTTAAAAGTATTGATGCAATAGGACAGTTTACAACACCACAAAATACTGCCACAATGCCAACTGCTGCACCGAATGTAGGGTCAAGTCCTAAATGTGCACCAATAGCACAACCAAATGTTGAACCAATAAACAAAGTAGGAACAATCTCGCCACCTTTAAAGCCGATAGCCATTGTTACTGCTGTAAAAATCATTTTCAAAATAAAGTCATAGTAATTTGCATGACCTTCATTTACTGCTGTTACAATAGTCTTTGCACCAAGGCCTGTATATTCATCACCAAAAATCATAGCCAATGCTATAAAAATAACACCACCACACAACATTCTAATGTAGGGGTTTTTAAATAATTTGGTTAATCCTTCCTTAGTATATTTCATTATTAAACAGAAAAGAATACTAATAAAGGCACATAGAATTGCAAGTCCACCTGTTTGTAACATTGAAACAAGTGAAAGGTGTGGTACTTTCGGTGGGTTGTAAGGCAAAGTAAAACCTTTGAACAAGTAGCTTATTGCATAGGCTACAAGACTTGATACAACACAAGGTACGAATGCTGAGTAGTAAAGCACACCAACGGCTATTACTTCCATAGCAAAGAAAGCAGCAGTTAATGGTGTACCGAAAAGTGCTGAGAATAAAGCACCCATACCACACATAACGGCAACATTCATATCCTTTTGACTAAGTCTGAAAATTCTACCAACCTGAGCACCGATACTACCACCTAGCTGAAGTGCAGCACCTTCTCTACCGGCTGAACCACCAACCAAGTGAGTAAGAACTGTACTAATAAAAATCATAGGTGCAATAATAATAGGCACACCTTTTAGGTGTCTGATTGAATGTAATATTAAATTAGTACCACCGTCACCTGAAAGTTTTGCTTTGTCATACATTAAAACAATCAGTAAACCAAGCACAGGCATTAAGAATAAAAGTGCCGGATACTGCTGGTGCAAATCTGTTACATAGGAAATACTTTTGTTAAAAACAACTCCTATAAATCCACCCAAAACCCCGGTGATGGAAGCAATGATAATCCACTTAACAAAAATTCCGGCGTATAAGAAAATACGCATAATCTTCATTTTTGATATCCAAAAAAACTTTTTCAAATTTTCATCTCCAATGGGACAATTATACCACTAATATTAGGTATTATCAATTATAAAAGTTAAAACCTTTAATTTTTTCAGTATTTATGCTATTATATAAAGGAAGATTAATATGAAAAAAATCGTACTTGTTGGCACAGGAATGGTAGGTATGAGCTTTGCTTATGCTTCCCTTAACCAAAATTTATGTGATGAGTTTGTGCTTATTGACATTAACAAAGAAAGAGCAATCGGTGAGGCTATGGACTTAAACCATGGTTTAGCCTTTTCAAATTCTTCAATGAAAATCTATTCAGGGGAATATACCCATTGTAGCAATGCAGACATTGTTGTAATTTGTGCCGGTGCTCCACAAAAAAGTGGAGAAAAACGACCTGAGTTACTAAAGAAAAATACAGAAGTTTTTAAGTCCATTGTTGCACCTGTATGCGAAAGTGGCTTTAAGGGAATTTTCTTAGTTGCCACAAACCCTGTTGATGTTATGACAAGGGTTACTGCAAAAATCTCAGGATTTCCAAAGTCTAGAGTTTTTGGCACAGGTACAACCCTTGACTCAGCAAGACTTAGATACCTTCTAGGTGATTATTTTGGAATTAACCCAAGGAGTGTTCACGCATATGTTATGGGTGAACATGGTGACACAGAGTTTGTACCTTGGAGTCAGGCACTGTTATCCACAAAATTAGTTGATGATGTGCTACAGGATAATCCAAACACCTTTAAGAAAAGGGATATTGAGAGAATTGAGGCTGAGGTTAGAAACTCAGCTTACAAAATCATTGATGCAAAAGGTGCAACATACTATGGAATCGGTATGGCAATTGTGCAGATTTGTAGGGCAATTTTACAAAATGAAAATTCAGTTCTCACTGTTTCTTGTTGCTTAAACGGTTGTTACAATCAAGAAAAAATTTATGCCGGTACACCGGCTATAATAAATCAAAGTGGTGTAAAGTCACTTATTGAACTTTCACTAACTGATACAGAAATGAAAAAACTTCAAGAAAGTTGTGATGCTCTTGAAGATTACTTTAAAAGTATTAAGATGTAGGTGGTATTATGGAAAATATTGAGAAATTACAAGAAATAATCGATAACAGTAATAACATTGTTTTCTTTGGTGGTGCAGGTGTTAGCACAGAAAGTGGCATCCCTGACTTTCGTTCTGTTGATGGGTTGTACAACTTAAAATACAAATACCCACCTGAACAAATTATCAGCCATACATTTTTCCAATATAAACCTGAAGAATTCTACAGATTTTACAAGGACAAAATGATGTGCCTAGATGCTAAACCTAACAAGGCACACACTTTCCTTGCTAAGTTAGAAGAAAAAGGAAAACTTTCTGCCGTTGTAACTCAGAACATTGATGGACTTCATCAAGCCGGTGGCAGTCATACTGTTTATGAGCTACACGGTAGCATACATAGAAACTACTGTACAAAGTGTCACGCATTTTATGATGCTGAATTTGTAAAGAACAGTAAAGACCTTATTCCTAAATGTACAAAGTGTGGTGGAATTATCAAACCTGATGTTGTGCTATATGAAGAAGGTCTTGATGATGAAACCGTAACAAATGCAATTAATGCTATTTCTAACTGTGACACACTTATTATTGCAGGTACTAGCCTTGTGGTATATCCGGCAGCAAGTTTTATCAGATACTTTAAAGGCAATCACCTTGTACTGATTAATCTTAGTGAAACATCAGCTGACAAAATGGCCGACCTAGTTATTCACGGCAAAGTTGGAGAAGTACTATCTCAAATTAAAATTTAATAAAACAAATGCACTTTGAAAAAAGGCAAAGTACATTTCATATATATAAACCTCACAAACTTTATTGGAAAGAGAAAAGAAAGGGAGATTTATATGACAAACAAAATTCTTAATGGAATAAGAAAGATTAAGCCACTAAATATATTGGTGCTGACATTAGCCGGTATTATAAACGCCTTTGGTGTTACATTGTTTTTAGCACCGGTTAAGCTATATGACAGTGGTATTTCCGGTACATCAATGTTGATTTCACAAGTAACACCTGAATGGTGTAGCCTTTCTCTTATTCTTATTGTGCTGAATATTCCTATATTTTTATTTGGCTTAAAAAGAGAAGGTGCAAGTTTTACTTTTTACTCAATTTACACCGTTATTATTTATTCTGTTTCAGCATACTTAATAACCGATGTGCTTCCTATTGATGTTAGCCTAGTATCACCACTAGCCGGTACAGATTTATTTTTATGTGCTATATTCGGTGGTGTAATCTCAGGTTGTGGCAGTGGTCTTGCACTTAGATTTGGTGGTGCAATGGACGGTATGGAAATTATTGCAGTTGTATTTGCAAAGAAGTTAAACCTTTCTATCGGCACATTTGTAATGATTTTCAATGTTATTCTTTACATAATATGTGGTTTGGTAATTAACTCTTGGGTACTGCCACTTTATTCAATCGTTACTTATGCAGCAGCACTAAAAACAATTGACTTTATTATTGAAGGTTTTGACCGTTCAAAGGCAGCTTTCATTATTACTACAAAACCTAGAGAAGTGTGTAAAGCACTTTCAGATACTTTTGAAAACGGTATCACTACTGTTGATGCTAAGGGTTATTATTCCGACTCAAAAAAGACAATGATTTACTATGTTGTTAATCGTTTTCAAGTTGGTAAAATGAAAACGATCGTACATAACATTGACCCTAAAGCATACATTTCACTGAATGATGTGGCAGATATTTTTCCGGCTAATAAAAATGATAACGGAAGTAATAATTCCGTTGATGAAACTCCTACCAATACAGAAACCCCAACCCTAGAGGAAGAAATCAAAACCGATTTGTCAGAAAAATTAGGCTAATTTTAGTTTTTATTTTATGGTACAAATTAGGGTTTGTAGGGCTAAATGCAAAATGTTAAATTTTAGCAAATAAGGCCCCTTGTGTAAAGGGAGCTGTCGCTTGTAAATTGGAAGAATGACAATTTACTCTTAAAGAGCGACTGAGGGATTGTTATGGTATATACTTTTTGCTATATCAATTTTATTCGATAGATATATAATAGGTTTTGTTTTCCTATCTAAATTTTATCTATCTATTACTGCCTACTAGACAATCCTTCCACCACTTCGTGGTTCCCCTCCCTTTACACAAGGGAGGCTGGTTAGTCTCTGCTAATTCTAAATATCTACCACAAAACAAGGTATGTTCTAACTCTACAAACCCAAATTTATCTAACTAATCTTTACCCACAGACAAAATTGAAAAACCCTAATTTATCAAACCTACCTATACTCACAATCAAAATAAAAAAGACAAAAGGACTTCTGAAAACAGAAGTCCTTATTTTTTATCTTGCTGAGAGGCAAGTTCAATATTCTTTTGTACAATGCCCTGACCTTGGTCAACATAGCTTGATGCAATACTATAATACTTATTATAATATTTATCATAGGTATTTACTATAGTATTTTTATATCTATCGGTAAGTGCCATACCACCGACAAAAAGCCCAACTGCCAAAGCAATGATTGATAGCATAATAACCACTTGCTTACCCGTTAGCTTATCCTTCATATTATCACAACCCTTACCTATTATATAACATAAAGTAAGAATTTTTGCAAGAAAAAAGGGAGTGTAAAATACACTCCCTAATATATAAAGTAATGAATTACTTATTTAGGCTTTCGTAAACTGCAACTGCACAAGCAACTGTAGCACCAACCATTGGGTTGTTACCCATACCGATAAGACCCATCATTTCTACATGAGCAGGAACTGATGAAGAACCGGCAAACTGAGCATCACCGTGCATTCTACCCATTGAGTCTGTTAGACCGTATGAAGCAGGACCTGCACCCATGTTATCAGGATGAAGTGTACGACCTGTACCACCACCTGAAGCAACTGAGAAGTACTTAACGCCATTTTCAATAGCCCACTTCTTGTATGTACCTGCTACTAGATGCTGGAAACGAGTTGGGTTAGTTGAGTTACCTGTAATTGAAACACCAACGTTTTCCTTCTGCATGATAGCTACGCCTTCACGAACATCGTTAGCACCGTAGCAACGAACAGCAGCTCTTTCACCATCAGAGAACTTAACTTCACGAACAACCTTTAGTTCGCTGTTGAAGAAGTCAAAGTCTGTTTCAACATATGTGAAACCGTTGATTCTTGAGATGATGTAAGCAGCATCCTTACCAAGACCGTTAAGGATAACTCTTAGTGGTTCTTTTCTAGCCTTGTTAGCGTTTCTAGCAATACCGATAGCACCTTCAGCAGCAGCGAATGATTCGTGACCTGCTAGGAATGCGAAACACTTTGTTTCGTCTCTAAGTAGCATTGCACCTAGGTTACCGTGACCTAGACCAACATTTCTCTGTTCTGCAACAGAACCAGGGATTGTAAATGCTTCAAGACCTACGCCGATAGCTTCAGCAGCTTCAGCAGCAGACTTAACGCCCTTCTTAAGACCGATAGCACAACCTAGTGTATAAGCCCAGCTAGCGTTTTCAAATGCGATTGGCTGAACACCCTTAACGATTTCGTCTGGGTCAAAGCCGTTATCTAGACATAGCTGTCTTGCCTCTTCAAGAGAACCGATACCATTTTCAGCAAGGCACTTCTCGATTTTTGGCATTCTTCTTTCCATACTTTCAAATGTAACTGCCATGTTTAAATCTCCTCCTTACTGATTATTCTTCTCTTGGGTCAATGTACTTAGCAGCGTTATCAAAACGGCCGTACTGACCAATGTTATTTTTATATGCTTCATCTGGTGTAACACCATGACGAATATCCTGCATCATCTTACCAAGATTTACAAACTGGTAACCGATAACTTCGTCATTTTCGTCAAGAGCTGTCTTAAGAACATAGCCTTCTGCCATTTCCATAAAACGAACACCCTTAGCCTTTGTTGAGAACATAGTACCAACCTGTGAACGAAGGCCCTTACCAAGGTCTTCTAGACCGGCACCGATTGGAAGACCGTCTTCTGAGAAAGCAGTCTGTGAACGACCGTATACTAGCTGTTCAAAAATGTTCTTCATAGCTGTGTTAATAGCATCACAAACAAGGTCTGTGTTTAGACATTCTAGTAGAGTCTTGCCAGGTAGAATTTCTGCAGCCATAGCAGCTGAGTGAGTCATACCTGAGCAACCAACTGTTTCTACAAGAGCTTCTTCAACAATACCGTCTTTTACGTTTAGTGATAGCTTACATGCGCCCTGCTGAGGAGCACACCAACCAATACCATGTGAAAAACCTGAAATATCTTTGATTTCATAAGATTTTACCCATTTACCTTCTTCAGGAATAGGTGCAGGACCGTGCTTTGGTCCTTTTGTTACAGTACACATATTCATTACTTCATTAGAATAATTCATTGTACTTAACTCCTTTCTTTGATTTGTTTGAGAAAGTCCTCTCATACAAGGTAATTATAATCTTTTTTCAGTATTTTATCAAGCATTTTTCTTTATTATTTGCTATTTTTTATCATATTAACTTTTGTTTAAAGATTTTTTGACATACTTTTAACTTAAAAAAGTAAAAAGTAGCTTCCAAATGAAAGCTACTTTATCTATCGTTATTTTACTGTAATCTTACATTTTGCAGACTTTTTACTGCCATCAGTTGTTGATACAGTAATTACTGCTTTACCCTTTTTCTTACCAATAACCTTACCCTTTGAATTTACAGTAGCAACAAGCTTTTTGTTTGTTTTCCAAGTAACTTTCTTGTTGCTTGTTGTGTTAGGATTTACAGTTGCTTTTAGTGTATAAGCACTACCTTTTTTCAAAGTTTTGTTATTTACATTTAGTTTAATCTTGGTTGCTTTCTGAACAACTTTTACTTTACAAATGGATTTAATTGTATTATCACTTGCCAGTTTAGCAGTAATTGTGCAAAATCCATTTGATACAGTTGTCACCTTACCGTTCTTATCTACTTTTGCAACTTTACTGTTACTTGTGGACCAAATAACTCTTTTATTTGTTAGTTCATTTGGTGTAACAGTTGCTACTAGCTTGGTAGAAATATTCTTGTTTGTTTTTGCAAGGGTAAGACTATTTTTACTTAAACTTATTTTACCTTTAACTATTGGTACAGTTGTAGGCTCTGTAGTTGTAGAGTCTGATGAAATTGGCTCTGCAACTGCATAAATAATATTTATCTCTTTATTACAACTTACATAATATGTGCCGTCACCATTATCTTTACAAATATACTGTTGATAATAATAATCGCCATCATTTTCTTTCATCAATCCATAATAGATTACAGTAGTTAGCTTATAGCCATCGTTTGGAGTAATTATCTCGCTATAATGACCACCACTTAATACAATGTTGGATTTTCCGGATGATGTACAATTTACAAGGTTACGGCTAATAGAAATATACCTGCTATTACCGATAGCTTCAGTTGTATCGGCAGTTTTTTCATAAGCCTTTGCAATAATCTTAACATCATCAGTAACTTTTGAAATAATAATCTTATATGATTCGTCTGTTATTTTTTGAGGATAAACAACCTGATCCCCCATCATCGCTCTTACATCCATACCATCAAAATTTTTGACAATATTTGATGTAATAGTCGCAACATATGAGTCACCTTTCTTTACAGTTTTATCTGTATTTGAAATAGTAACATTATTTGACGAAACATATTCTATACTACAAGTTTCAGTTGTTACTGCAAAAGCAGATACCCCTACAAATGATGATAAAATCATCATTACCGATAAAATAATTGATATTGTCCTTTTCATACATATCCTCCTTAGTTTATCTTTCTACAGGAAATTTGTCAATTATTCCCATTATATATTGTTGAATTAACTTACAATCCATCACCATTATTATAACTTATATTATAAAAAAATGTTACATTTTTACAATATTCGTATATAAAAAATATCGCACCACATTTGTATATATTGCACAACTTAATGTACATTTTACACAAACAAAAGCACTCTTGAATTAAATTCAAGAGTGCTTTGCATTTTGTTATTATATTTTGGAAGAATATACGGAATAATCTAATTAATCCTTAAATGGAACTGAGAAAGCCTCATCAAGTAGTCTTGATAGACCATATTTCTTTTCATTCTTACTCTTAACCTTTACTGTAGTTACTATAATGCTTAGTGCAATAAATACTGCTGCAAAACCGGCAAGTACAAGCATAATACCTGTAATATCCTGACCTGTAGCAATTGTCATTCTAAATCCGTCAACTGCATAAGAGAATGGGAAGAATGGTTTCATTGTTCTGTAGATACTTGGTGAAAGGTCAAGTGGATATGTACCACCGGCACAACCAAGTTGTAGAACTAGAAGAACAAGTAATACGAATGAACCAACCTTACCAAGGATAATGTTGAAGAAGTATGCAATTGCTGTAAATGCTACAGAAGTCATAATAGCTAAAGCAAATGTTCTGCCAACATAAGCAGGATCCATACCGTTAACATTAATTAGAAGTGTTACCAGAACTGCACCTGCACCAACTGCAAATAATGCAAGTTCAAATAGTTTTCTAATCCAAAGTTTCTTCTTTCTTCTGATACGCTTAGGGTCATTTTCTGCACCGGTTACAACACAGAATGAAATACCTGCTACCCAAAGACCTGCACACATCATATATGCTGCCATAGCTGAACCGTTGTTAGCTACCTTAGAAACCTGAGTTTCATTTGCATTTACAGGAGAAGCAAACATCTTCTTCTGCTTACTTGAAATTGTTGTATTCTTAGCAGTATCAGCACCCTTCTTAAGTGCTTTCTTAAGAGTTGTAACGCCCTTATCAACTGTTGTTAAGCCCTTACCTAAAGTCTTTGAACCATCATGAAGTTTATCTGCACCATCAGAAATCTTTGTTGCACCACTTGCAAGTTCTTTACTGCCGGAAACAAGCTTATCATTGTTATCCATTAACTGTTTTGTACCATTTGCAAGAGTTGTTGAACCGTTAAATAGTTGTTCAATACCACTTGAAAGTGTTGGTACACTGTCTTTTAGTTTATTAGCACCATTTGATAAATCGGTAGCACCCTTATTAAGAGTCTTGTTGTTATCAGTTAATTTCTTAGTACCATCAGCAAGTGTCTTAACACCACCTGTGTATGTTGTAACACCGGTCTTTAGTGACTTAGTACCGTCATTTAGGCTCTTAGCACCATCGTTAAGGCTCTTACTGTTGTCATTTAACTGTTTTGTACCCTTTGCAAGAGTATCAACACCACCTGTGTATGTTGATAAACCTGTTTTTAGAGTATCAATACCACCATCTAGCTGAGAAGCACCAATTTTAAGAGCAGTAGCACCCGGGATAAGCTTTGTATCAAGTGTATCCTTAACTGAACTTAAACCACTATATAGTTCAGTTAATTGCTTACTTGCAGTAGGTAGTAGTAATTCTGAGTTATCATTAATCTTCTTTACTGATTTCTTTACAGTATCAACTGACTTGCCAACTTCTTTGGCTGTTGAAGCTGCTGTCTTTAGATCAGCACCGGCAGTTGTTAAGTTAGACTGTACTCCCTGTAAACCTGCACCGATTTCTTTTGCTGAAGATTTTAAACCGTTAATTACAGATGCTTGAGTTGTTGCATCAAGGCTCTTAAACCAACTTGAAGTAGAAATTGTTGAAATTTCTTTTTGTAAAGATGCAAGACCATCTGATGCTGATTTTAGTTCAGTACCGGCAGTTGTAATATCAACACCAACAGTTGTTAGGTCGCTTTCAAGTGTTGACTCTTCTGCGTTTTGTAGGCTATCGTTTAACTGAGAAATACCAGTGTTTAGAGAAGTAAGACCACTTGAAAGTTTCTTTAGCTTTTCTGCATTTTCATCAGTTACTGACTTTGCAAGTTCACCGGACATTTTGTTAAGTCCTGACTTTAAAGTTGAAGTACCTGTTGACAATATGCTTGAACCTGTCTTTAGAGAAAAAGCACCAATGTTAAGTGTGCTTGAACTTTGTGACAATGTTTGAGCACCTGTGTTAGCAGTTGCAACACCGGCAGTATATGTCTTTAGGCCGGACTTTAAAGTTGTTGTACCGTTATGCAAAGCAGAAACACCGTTATTTAGTGTACCTGAATTTTTGTTAAGTGTTTGAGCACCTGTGTTAGCAGCTGCAACACCGTCAGTATAAGTTTTGATACCGTCTTTTAGTGATACGCCACCATTTGCTAAAGCACTAATACCACTTGAAAGAGTAGGTACATTGCTGTTTAATGTATCAAGACCTGCTTTAATTCTCCAAGCACCGGAATTTAATGATGTAACACCATTAGTATATGTTACAAGACCTGTGTTTAGAGTATTTGCACCATTAGCAAATGTTACTGAGCTATCTGCCAAAGTCTTTAGGTTAGTTGTAATAGTGTCATTACCATCTGAAAGTTTACCAACACCGTCATTTAGCTTCTGTGCACCATCAACTGCATCATAAAGGCTATCAGCTGTATCTCCAATAGTATCAAAAACTGTCTGTGTATAAGTTTCTGTTACTGTATGTTCGATTTCTGTTTTGATTTTTTCCAAAGCAGTTGAACTCATCTTAGAGGCAATGTAGTTTTTGCCCGGATTAGTTTTGTAGTCAAGCTCCATCTTCTTAGGATTTGCGTCCATCAAAGTTGTTGCATTTTTTGAAAAATCTTTCGGAATGGTAATTACCATATAATATGTACCATTCTCAATACCTTGTTCAGCTGTATCGCTATCAACAAAATTGAATTTCAAGGAATCATTATCCTTTAGTTTGTCTACAAGGTCATCCCCAATGGACAATGTTTTGTCATTGTACTCAACGGATTTGTCATAATTCACCACAGCTACCGGTAGATCACCTATGTTACCATAAGGATCCCACATTGAACCCAAGAATACACAAGCGTATATTGATGGAATCAACATTACAATACAAATCGCAATAATCGGTAAGACCTTGAGTATAAAAGTTTTTTTCTTTTTACTCATACAATCACCTCATAAAAAATTAAACATAGTGTTGATTTCTTGAACATTTTCTATTATACTAGTATTGTAAAAAAACACAATAAGCAATTTACAACCATATGCATGATAATGAACATACTTGTAAATTGTGTTGAGAAGGTGAAATTTTATGGGTACACAGGACAGAAGAATTAGGAAAACCAGGGCCGTTCTAAAAAGTTCACTACTTTCTCTAATGAAAGAGAAAAGTGTGAAACATATTACGGTAAAAGAGTTGTGTGACAAGGCAGACATTAACAGAGGGACTTTTTATCTTCATTATACAGATGTATTTGATATGTTAGAACAAATTGAGGACGATATGTTTAGAGAGCTTGATGAATTTCTTGTTCCTATTGATAAGCAAGATGATGTTCTAAACGAAGAACTTTTCAGAGAAGTTTTTATCTTTGTAAAGAACAACAATGAATTTTGTCAGGTTATGCTTTCTGATAGAGGTGAAATTGCCTTTACTAAAAAGCTGATTAAGTTCTTGCATAGTAAATTTACAAATCACTTTGGTGATACTAATGCAGCAGAGCATTACTTTTCTTTTATGGTGTTTGGTGTTTTGGGCATAATTGAAAGTTGGCTTAATAATGGTATGAAGGAAACTCCCGAAGAAATGGCAGAAATTTGTTCTAATATTATTCAAAACAAAATCAGAGAACAACTTAACTAAATTTTTCTATGAAAAAAGGTCGGTACTTATTGTACCGACCTTTCTGTTATTTATTAAGTTAAGATAACAACATTTTGTCTGACTCAGCATCTTCACCGGCAATCTCAGCAAATTTAGCCATAAGGTCAGCTTTTGTTAGTTTCTTCTTTTCTTCACCTTGAACATCATAGATAATCTGACCGTTGTTCATCATAATAAGTCTGTTACCATGAACAATAGCATCATTCATATTATGAGTAATCATCATTGCAGTCAACTTATCTCTCTCAATAATTTCTTCAGAAATCTGTAGAACCTTAGCAGCAGTTGTAGGGTCAAGTGCTGCAGTATGTTCATCAAGAAGTAGTAACTTTGGTGTTTGTAAAGATGCCATAAGAAGAGTTAAAGCCTGTCTTTGACCACCGGAAAGAAGTCCTACCTTTGATGTCATTCTGTCCTCAAGTCCTAAGCCTAAAATCTTTAACTTTTCATGGAACATTTCTTTTTCTTTCTTAGTAATTCCCCACTTTAAAGTTCTTTTCTTGCCTCGTCTATAGGCAAGAGCTAAGTTCTCAATAATCTGCATATCAGGAGCAGTACCCATCATAGGGTCTTGGAAAACTCTACCGATAAATTTCGCTCTTTTATATTCAGGTAAACCTGTAACATTTACACCGTCAAGGATAATGCTACCGTTATCAACAGGCCATACACCTGTAATAGCATTCATCAAAGTTGATTTACCTGCACCGTTACCACCGATAATAGTAACAAAGTCACCCGGATTAAGGTGGAGAGAAACTTTGTCCAGTGCTTTCTTTTCATTAATTGTACCGGGATTAAAGGTTTTTTCAATAGAATTAATCTTTAGCATCTAACTTCTCTCCTCTCTTTTTAGCTTTACTAAATGAACTTTTACTCTTTGACTTTAAGTAAGGAACTGCTAGGAATAATGCAACGATAATTGCAGTAAATAGCTTTAGGTCGTTTGAATTTAACTTTAGCCACAATACAATTGTCATAATGAAGTAATAGATAATACCACCGATTACAACAAAAACAAGTTTACCGATAAAGTTCATCTTCTTGCCTAAGATAGCCATACCGATAGCCTCACCGATAATAACTGCTGCAAGACCTGTTACGATAGCACCTCTACCTTGGTTAATATCGGCAAAGCCTTGATACTGAGTCATTAAACCACCTGAAAGTGCTACGATACCATTTGATAATGAAAGACCGATAACTTTCATTGTTGAAATATTGATACCTTGTGCGCTACTCATTGAGTGGTTACTACCTGTTGCTCTAAGTGCTGAACCTTGTTCTGTACCAAAATACCAATATAACAAAGCAATAAGTGCTACTGCAAAAATAACAGAAACAATAATTGCCTGTGGTACATTGCCAAGAGTAACATACAAATCCTTTTCACCAAAAGCAAATGATTTATTTGATGAGAAGTCCATAATTCTTAGGTTAATAGAATATAGAGCAATCTGTGTTAAGATACCTGCCAGAATAGCCGGAATGCCTAACTTAGTATGTAAAATACCTGTAACAAAACCTGCCACAAGTCCGGCAAGTACTGCAATAATTAAGCAAGACCACATAGGGAAACCTGCAAGTTTTAACATAATAGTTACTGCACCACCGGTTGTAAAAGTACCGTCAACTGAAAGGTCGGCAACATCAAGTAGCCTAAAAGTAATGTAAACTCCCAAAGCCATAATACCCCAAATAATACCTTGAGCAACTGCACCGGGTAAATTATTTAGAAGTTGTAGTGGACTAAGGGAGCTAAAGTATGACATAATAGCGTCCATTTTTATCCTCCTATAATTACGCCCAAAAGCATATAAATGTATTTTCGCATTTGAAACACATTTATATGCCTTTGAACTGACTTTATTAATTAGGGGTTGACATAAGCCAACCCCTATTTTTGTTTAGTAAATTTTAATTACTTATCTTCGCCGATTGCCTTGTAATCTGATGGAACATCAAGACCCAGAGCCTTACAAATTTCAACATTGTATTCCTTTGTAAACTTAGGAGCTGACTTAACTTCCATCTTAGAAATGTCTTTGCCATTTACAAGAATATCATAAGCCATTTCGCCTGTTGTATAACCAAGGTCATAGTAGCTGATTGAAAGTGTTGCAACACCACAACCTGAGCAAATACCTTCTTCACCGGCAATGATTGGTGTCTTTTCCTTTAGAGCAACATTGTTAACTGTCTTAGCACAGTTAGCAGCTGTGTTATCTGTTGGAACATAAAGAACATCACTTTCACCACAAGCTGTCTTTGTAACAGAAGCTACGTCATTAGAGTCAGCAAAAGTAAATTCCTTAACTGTCTTGCCAAGTTTCTTTAGGTAGTCTGTAATTGTTGTTGCCTGATACTTTGAGTTAGGTTCACCTGAACAATATAGAATACCAACCTTCTTAGAGTTTGGATATAGTTCATTAATCATATCAGCCTGTTCGTCAAGTGGAGCAAGGTCTGTTGTACCTGATACATTAGCACCTGTTGTACCTGTCCAGTTGTCAATACCAAGAGCTGAACCGTAATCTGTAATTGAAGTACCTAGGATAGGAATAGTCTTTGTTGCAGAAACAGCAGCCTGTAAAGCAGCAGTACCGTTTGATAGAATCAAATCAACATTATCAGAAGCAAACTGATTACAGATTGTAGCACAAGTAGCTGAGTCACCTGCAGCGTTCTGTTCTGTGAAAGATACCTTGTCACCAAGTTTTTCTGTTAAATAATCCTTAAAGCCCTTTGTTGCAGCATCAAGAGCAGGATGCTGAATAAGCTGACAGATACCGATTTTGTAACTTTTGTTTGCGTCACTACTTGAACTGTTTGAGCTACTGCCACAAGCAGTTGCACATAGAGCCATAGCAACAACACAAAGCATTGCTAATATTTTTTTCATTGTTTTTTCCTCCCAAATAGAGTTCCTCTCTATTTTTAATAACTCAATTTTATCACAGTAAAATTTGGTTGTCAATAGCACTTTAAAGTGTTAAAGCGTTAGCATAAAAAATTTAGTTAACTGCACAAATAAACCTACTTAAATTCGTTTAAAATGATAGTGATATTCTTTATATTTGGTTATTTTCACCATATACAATACTTCTAATTTGACATAACGGCAGTCCTAAAATTAGCTATAAATCTAATATTGAAAATTTCTATATTTATGATATAATAATTTTATCTATTATTTAAGAAAAATTTTTAAGCGAGGAACACTATGGCTGAGGAACTAAAGAACAATAATAATGAAGAAGTAATGTCAAGTAACTTCATCCATACTTTTATTGATGAAGATATTGCCGAAGGTGGTCAGTATGAAGGTAAAACAGTACACACTCGTTTTCCTCCTGAACCAAACGGCTACCTACACATTGGTCATGCAAAGGCTATTTGCATTGACTTTGGTACAGCAGAAAAGTACAACGGACTTTGTAACCTTAGAATGGACGACACCAACCCTACTAAAGAAGATGTAGAATATGTTGACGCTATTAAGGAAGATATTAAGTGGCTTGGTTTTGATTGGGGTGACAGATTCTACTTTGCATCTGAATACTTCCCACAAATGTATGACTATGCAGTTGAACTTATCAAGAAAGGTTTAGCTTATGTTTGCGAACTAAATGCAGAACAGATGAAGGAATACAGAGGCGACCTAAAAACTCCGGCAAAGAGTCCTTATAGAGACAGACCTATTGAAGAAAGCCTTGATTTATTTGAAAGAATGAAGAATGGCGAATTTGGAGACGGTAAAATGACTCTTAGAGCAAAGATTGACCTTGCTTCAGGTAACTTTAGTATGCGTGACCCTGTAATCTACCGTATCAACCATATGGCACATCATAAGACAGGTACTGATTGGTGCATTTATCCTATGTATGACTTTGCACATCCTATTGAAGATGCTATTGAAGGCATTACACATTCACTATGCACACTTGAATTTGAAAGTCACCGTCCACTATATGATTGGGTTATTGCTAATATTTCAGCACCTGCAAAGCCTAGACAGATTGAATTTGCTCGTCTTGGCATTAACAACACAGTAATGAGCAAGAGAAAGCTTCGTCAGTTGGTAGAAGAAGGCTATGTTAATGGTTGGGATGACCCAAGAATGCCTACTCTATGTGGTTTAAGAAGAAGAGGTTACACACCTGAATCTATCCGTTCATTCTGTGAACAGATTGGTGTGTCTAAGGTTAATTCAACAGTTGAATACGGTTTCCTAGAACATTGTCTAAGAAATGACCTTAACGATAGAGCAAACAGAATTATGGCTGTTATCCACCCTATTAAGCTGGTTATCACTAACTATCCTGAGGGCAAAACAGAAGAATTCACAGTAGAGAACAACCCTAACCACCCTGAAGACGGTGAAAGAACAATTACATTCTCAAGAGAATGTTACATTGAAAGTGAAGACTTTATGGAAGAACCTTTCAGAAAGTATCAGCGTCTATATCCGGGTAATGAAGTAAGACTAAAGTCAGCTTACTATGTTACTTGTACAGGTTGTGACAAGGATGAAAACGGCAATGTTACTACTGTATATGCTGAATATGACCCAGAATCTCGTGGTGGTGATACTCCAGACGGTAGAAAGGTTAGAGGTACTATCCATTGGGTAGATGCTAATAACTATGTACCTGCTGAAATTAGACTATATGACAATCTATTTACTGATCCTGAACCTGACACAGGTGACAAGAACTTCCTAGACTATATTAATCCTGAAAGTCTTGTTGTACTAAATAATTGTAAGGTTGAGGCATCTGTTAAGGATAACCCACATACTCATTATCAGTTTATGAGACTAGGTTACTTCTGTACTGACAACAAAGACAGTAGCAAAGACCACTTTGTATTTAACAGAAGTGTTAGCCTAAAAGATGGCTTTAAGAAGAAAAAATAATTTTCTTTAATATAACAACAAAAGGCATTGGTTATCCAATGCCTTTATTTTTAGATATGAGGTAAAATTTATGAATACTGTTCTTGTAACCGGTGGTTCAAAGGGTATCGGCAGTGCTATTGCCGAAGAATTTGCTTCCCTTGGTTATGCCGTTGCAATTAACTACAACAAAAGCGAAGAAAAGGCAAAAGCACTTTCCTTAGAATTAATGAAAAAATACAAAGTACCTGTGGGTGCTTACAAGGCTGATGTTAAAGACAGAAATGAAGTTGCCCATATGGTAGCTAAAATTAAGGATGAACTTGGAACAATAGTTATACTTGTAAATAATGCCGGTATCAGCACACAAAAGGAATTTTCACAAATTACAAATGATGAATGGAAAGTAATGTTAAGCACTCACCTTGACGGTGCATTTAACTGCACACAAGAAGTAATGCATGATATGATTTATCGTCAATACGGCAAGATAATCAACATCAGCTCTATGTGGGGTGTCACCGGTGGTAGCTGTGAAGTCCATTACAGTACTGCAAAGGCAGGTATTATTGGATTTACAAAAGCTTTGGCAAAGGAACTTGCACCTAGCAACATTAATGTAAATTGCGTTTGTCCCGGTGTTATCAAAACCGATATGCTGAATATTTTTAGTGAGGAAACCTTGGAAGACCTAAAAAATAACACTCCACTAAAAAGACTTGGTACTCCTACAGATATTGCAAAAGCAGTAGCCTTCTTCGGTAGTAAAGACTCCGACTACCTAACCGGCAATATTCTAAATGTTAATGGTGGGTTTGTGATTTGATAATTTTATAATGCACAAAAGGGTTTCTAAACGGAAACCCTTATTTTTATATTACTATGTAATTATATTTTACTTTTTCACTTAATAAGCTCTAAAAATTCAGGGAAAATTTCTAGGCTTCTTTCCAGTATTCCTTGCATATAAGCTATTGATGTACCGTAATTTGTGAAAGGTACATTTTGTTTAATAGCCATATTCATTCTACTTTGGACTTCTCTTTCATTGAGCATACAACCACCACAATGAATAATGAGTTTATACTTTCCTAAATCATTTGGAAATTCTGTACCACTGCAAAAATCAATTTCTATATTTTTATTTGTGAAATTATTTAACCATTTAGGCAGTTTAACTGTACCTATATCTTCACATTGTCTATGGTGGGTACAACCCTCTGCAATAAGAATTTTGTCACCGTTATTTAAACTACTAATTGCCTTAGCACCTTTTACTGCTGTAGCTAAAAATCCTTTGTACCTAGCCATTAATATTGAAAATGAAGTTAAATAAATATCCTTTGGTGTATCGGCATTTGCCTTTTTAAAAACCTGACTATCAGTAATAACCACCTTTGGTTTTTTACAAAGGTTGTTAATAGTTTCGGTTATTTTGTCCTCTTTACACACAATTGCAGTACAGTTGCTATCAAGAATATCCCTAATAGTCTGTTGCTGAGGAAGTATCAGCCTACCCTTTGGTGCTGACTTATCAATCGGCACAACCAATAAAGCAATATTGCCTTCATTTAGTTTGTCACCGATAATCTTTTTATCCTCTACTTTTACAAAATGTGCAACCTTTTCCCTTAAATCGTTAATACCAATATTTTCTGTGGCACTAACCATAATTTCATTATTAGATAGGTTATCTAATTTTTGCAAATCCATTTTGTTATATACAATAATGTACGGAATATTCTTTTCCTTAAAAAGTGAAATCAGCTTTCTGTCAAAATCATTCTTACCTTTTGTTATATCAACTACAAGAATTGCAACATCGGTTTTCCTAAGAATTTGGAGAGTTTTTTCTACTCTTAGTTTTCCTAAATCACTGTTATCATCAAACCCGGGTGTATCTATAATTTCAACAGGACCTATTGGCAACAGTTCCATTGACTTACTTACCGGGTCGGTTGTTGTGCCAAAAACATTTGAGACTACAGAAAGTTTTTGATTTGTAAAAGCATTTACAACAGAACTTTTTCCGACATTACAGTTGCCAAAAAATGCAATATGAAGTCTATTTGACTTTGGTGTAGTGTTCATAAATTCTCCTTAAAATCTAAAATCACGAATACCTTGTTCAATCTTTTCCAAATGGTCCTTACAAATTTCCTTTACCTTTTCTTTAGGAATATTATTTAATTCTGATTTAATCAGTTCTTCCCCAACTTTTCTGGTTTCTTCACTTGCATAGTCCATTAAATATTCCTTTAGGGTCATTAGTGCATTTGGGTGGCAACAGTTTTGTATTTGCTTAGATTTACAAAGTGCCATAAACCTATCACCTGTTCTGCCCTCACGATAACAAGCAGTACAGAATGATGGAATGTAACCCATTTTCATTAGCCACAATACAACTTCATCAAGTGTACGGTTATCGGAAACATCAAACTGTTCTGTATCGTGTGGTCTGATTTCTTCCGTATAGCCACCTACTGAAGTTCTTGATGCACCTGAAATTTGTGATACACCAAGTCCGATTACCTTTTCTCTAACCTTTTGACTTTCTCTTGTAGAGATAATCATACCTGTGTATGGTACTGCAATACGGATTAATGCACAAATTTTTGCAAAGGTATCATCATCAATACCATTGTCAAAAACATTAGGGTCAATGTCATCTGCTCTTTTTATTCTTGGAACAGAAATTGTATGAGGTCCAACACCATGAACTGCCTCTAAGTGTTCAGCATGCATTAACAGTCCTGCAAATTCATACTTGTACATTTCCAAACCAAAAAGCACACCAAGACCTACATCATCAATTCCACCCTCCATTGCTCTGTCCATAGCCTCTGTATGATAATCATAATTATGCTTTGGACCTGTTGGGTGCAATTGTTCATAACTTTTCTTGTGGTAAGTTTCTTGGAACAAAATATATGTACCTATACCGGCTTCTTTAAGTTTTCTATAATTTTCAACAGTAGTTGCAGCAATATTTACATTTACTCTACGGATTGCACCATTCTTGTGCTTAATAGAATAAATAGTGTTTATACACTCAAGTATATATTCAATAGGATTGTTCTTAGGGTCTTCACCGGCTTCTATCGCAAGTCTTTTATGACCCATATCTTGAAGTGCAATAACCTCTTTCTTTACTTCCTCTTGAGTTAGCTTTTTTCTGCCTATATGCTTATTTTTCATATGATAAGGACAATATACACAACCGTTTACACAATAGTTAGAAAGATACAGTGGTGCAAACATTACAATTCTATTGCCGTAAAAATCTTTCTTTATCTGCTTTGCAAGTGCATACATTTCCTTAATTTTTTCTTCATTCTCACAAGCTAAAAGTACAGATGCCTCTCTGTGGTTTAGACCTTTTCTTTCCTTAGCTTTCTCTAATATTTTATCAATTAATTCTAAGTTATCCTTATTTTTCTCAGCATAATCAAGGGTATCAAGGATTTCTCCGTCATTAATAAACTCCTCTGCTTTTAAGGATTTTACATTATATTCTGCCATATTTTCTCCTAACAAAAAGGTGCACCCATATTTGGGTACACCCATTAAGCACTACCGAACAGTGCTTTGTGAACTCAATTTATAGTATAACAATTATACCATCACTGTTCTAATAATACAAGATATTGTGTTTTAAAATACAATTAGCACTTTTCAGGTTCGCCGTATTCTTCACCAAAAGTTTCAGCAGTTACCTTCTTCATAACCTGTGGGTCTAAAGGTCTATCCTGAAAATCTGTGTCAACTTCAGCAATTTCATTTACAACATCCATACCCTCAATAACCTTACCGAAAGCAGCATACTGACCGTCTAGGTGAGGGCTTATCTTGTGCATAACAAAGAACTGGCTACCTGCTGAATTTGGCATCATTGAACGAGCCATAGAAAGAACACCTTCTGTGTGCTTTAAATCATTTTTAAAGCCATTGCCAGAGAATTCACCCTTAATGCTATATCCCGGGCCACCCATACCTGTGCCTTCAGGACAGCCACCCTGAATCATAAAACCGTAGATTACTCTGTGGAAGTTTAGACCATCATAATAGCCACTGTTTACTAGGCTTAGGAAGTTCTTTACTGTATTTGGTGCAATTTCAGGATATAGTTCAGCTTTAAAAACCTTACCGTTTTCCATTTCAAAAGTTACAATTGGATTTTTCATTTTTCATTCTCCTTATATAGAAAATTATTCTATATGTAATATTAACAATAAAGATGATTTTAGTCAAGGTTCATTTAACTTTAATCACATTTACACACTATGTTCATTGTCTTTTCACTTTCACAAAGTAATATAATGACAGTAAAGAAAACAACAACTAAATTTTTAATAGATAATTTTTTCATTTTTCCTTTCTTGTAAAGAGCACCTGAACAGGTGCTTTTTGCTTTTGTGTTTTGTAAATAATTGCTATATATTCACCTACTTATTCTACTATATGAATATTGCATTACATTTTTATTTGGTATATAATTATTAATATGAAAAATATGATATTGAAAAGTAAGAGGACTATATTATTAGTCCTTTGTTTACTTATTACAACAGTTACTTGTGGTTGTGATGTAAGCGACAATACACAAGTAAGCTATAGTGGACTGACAGTAAGTTTCATTGATATTGGTCAAGGTGACAGCATATTATTACAATGTAAAGATGAGTCTATGTTGATAGATGCCGGTGAAAATGACAAAGGTGATACAGTAGTAAATTACCTAGAAAGTCACAATGCCACCAAGCTAAAATATGCAGTTGGCACTCACCCACATTCTGACCATATTGGTGGTATGGATACTGTGCTGAAAAATATTCAGACAGATACTTTAATTTGTCCTAAGGTTACATACAACACTAAAACTTGGAAAGATGTTGAAACTGAGGCTAAAAGTCAAAACACCAAGATTGAATATGCCAATGCCGGTGAAAGCTATACTTTAGGTGATGCTACATTTACAATTATCTCACCTAAAAAGAATCACATTTATAGTGACTGCAACAACTACTCAGTAGTTATCAAAGCTGATTATGGGGAAAATTCTTTCCTATTTACAGGAGATGCTGAAAAGTTAGTTGAGGATGAGATTCTGGAAAGTAATTATAACATAAAAGCTGATGTACTAAAGGTAGGACATCATGGCAGTTCAACCAGCAGTAGTGAGAAATTCTTAAACAAGGTTTCTCCAAAATATGCAGTAATCAGTTGTGGTGTAAATAATGAATACGGTCATCCACATAAGGAAACTTTAGAAAAGCTAAAGAAAAGAAATATTAAAACTTACAGAACCGATTTAGAAGGTACTGTTGTTGCTCAAAGTGATGGTAAAGAAATCCGTTTTTCTACTGAAAAAAATAACAGTAGCAATATAAAAACCGAAACTTATGCCACTAAAGGAAATAAAGGAACTACAATATCTAAAGAAAAATTTATAGGGAATAAAAACAGCAAAAAGTTTCACAAACCTAGTTGTGACTCAGTTTATGCAATGAGTGATAAAAACAAAGTTTATTTTGATAATCGCAAGGATGCACTGTATGAGGGATACACACCTTGTAAAAGTTGCAATCCTTAAATGAGGGGTTTCTATGATAAATACATTGTTGAAAGAAAAATCTGTATGGGAAAAACTTATGGTTACCAGAAAGCCGATTATACTTTACGGTATGGGTGATGGTGCTGATAGAGTTTTACAGGAATTTGAACTGCTAAATATTCACGCAAGTGGTGTTATGGCATCTGATGACTTTGTAAGAGGTCAAAGTTTTCACAAATTTACAGTAAAAACACTTGCACAGATAAAGGAAGAATTTAAGGACTTTATTATTCTTATTACTTTTGGCACACACATTCCGGAAGTTATGGCTAACATTAAAGCACTTGAAAAGGAATATGAAGTTTTGATTCCCAGTGTACCGGTAGCCGGTGAATGTGTTTTCAACAGAAGTTATCTTGTTAGAAATGGTGAAGAAATAATGAACGCTTACAACCTTATGGCTGATGAAGAGTCAAAGGAAGTATTCAAGAATATGTGCTACTTTGAATATACAGGTGAATTAAAGTACCTTTATGCTATGGAAAGCAGCAAGGATGAAGCATTTAAAATTCTTAACCTAAATTCTGAAGAAGATTATCTTGACCTTGGTGCTTATCGTGGTGACACTATTGATGAATTTCTAAAATATACTTGCAACCACTACCACTCGATTACTGCTCTAGAACCTGAACCAAAAACTTTTAAAAAGTTAGTAGAGGCTAAAGGCGATTTAGAAAATACAACACTGCTAAATAAGGCAGTATGGAGCTTTGACACAGAGCTTGAATTTAGAGCAGATATGGGCAGAGGTTCACTTATCAAAAACAATGGTGGACTACTTGCAGAAACTGTCAGCATTGATTCTCTGGCAGAGGATACAAAATTCACTTACATAAAAATGGATGTTGAGGGTGTTGAGTTTGTAGTACTTTCAGGTGGTATGACATTAATGGCTGAACATAAGCCAAAACTGAATATAGCCTGTTATCACAGATGTTGCGATATTTACAGACTACCTGCTGTTATCCATAGAGCCAACCCTAACTACAAAATATATATGCGACACCATCCATATATCCCATGTTGGGACACAAACTTATATTGTATATAAAATAATCTCCACAAGAATTCTTGTGGAGATTTTCTTTAGCTATTTACTTTTATCATAAGTGTTGCGTATGCATATTCAGGGGTGGAGTTATAAACTAGGTTAACACCTTTTTCTTGAAGATTATTTGATGAATCATACAAGGCACTTTCTTTATTTAGACCTTGCAAGTAAAGTGGAATATTCTTCTCTTTACACTTACTCAGTAATATATCAACTGCATTTTCATCAGCAGTACCACTATGATACCCAACAAGCAGACATGCCTTTATATTATCAGTAAAATTAATCATACCAAAGTCTATAAATGGGTACATTTTTATGATAGCTACTTTATTATTAAATGTAATATTTTTACTGCACTTTGTTACAGTTAAAGGACTGTTACCGGTTCTGAATTTATCGGAAAAATAATCAGCCTCCATAACAGTATCAGCACTAAAGATACTGTCAAATACTGTCCACACCCCTACTCTGTTATCCATTATAAGTTCAACAGAGGTTGTAAAGTTACTATAGCCATTACTTGTAGGGTCACTCAGGACTTTATCTGCACCGGTAAGTACAACAGGAATTTTATAATCTTTACAAAATATAGAAACAAATGCCGAGGTATAAGAAAGTGTATCGCTACCATGAGTAATAATAATTCCCTTGTAGTCACTATAATCTTTTCTTAGTTCTGCAAAAAGCATTTCTATATTCTTAATTTTAATATTTTCAGAAAGTATGGAATAAAGATTTACAACATCAAAATCAATATTTGAATTAAACTTTTCTTTCCACATTGAGGCTATGTTAGAGTCTTTATTATTCTTTACAACACCATTAACCTTTTCACTACCAACTGTACCACCGGTAAGGATAACCTTTATCTTCATAAAATCACCTATTGTTATTATAAGTAAAAATTCTAGTATAACTAAAAAAAGCCGTCATAAAGACGGCTTTAATTTTTATCTCATTAGCTATTTACTACCTGAGTAATAACTTTCTTAATGTTTGTTTCTGTTAGACCGAAGATTTCAAGAAGTTCCCAAGCAGGACCTGAGTAACCGAATCTATCATTAACACCAATTCTTGTTACAGGAACAGGACAATACTGAGATGTAACTTCACAAACTGCATCAGCAAGACCACCCATAACATTGTGTTCTTCAACTGTAATAATCTTGCCTGTTTCCTGAGCTGCCTTAATAATAATATCCTTATCAATTGGCTTGATTGTGTGGATATTAATTAATCTTGCATTGATGCCTTCCTTTTCAAGAGCATCTACTGCTTTTCTAGCTTCGTTAACAACAAGACCTGTAGCAATAACAGTAACATCGTTACCTTCGTGTAGAGTGATACCCTTGCCAAGTTCAAATTTATAATTATCAGGATCATTAAATGAATCAATAGCAAGTCTGCCAAGTCTGATATAAACAGGACCGTTGTGTTCAAGAGCAGCCTTAGTTGCTGCCATCATTTCCCAATGGTCAGCCGGGTTAAGAATTACCATATTAGGGATAGTTCTCATAATACCAATGTCTTCTAGGCACTGGTGAGTTGCACCGTCTTCACCTGTTGAAATACCTGCATGAGAACCGGCAATCTTAACATTTAGGTTAGGATATGCAACAGAGTTTCTAATCTGTTCAAATGCTCTACCTGTTGAGAACATTGCAAAAGATGCTGCAAATGGCTTTTTACCTGCTGCTGCAAGACCTGCTGCAACACCAATCATATTGCTTTCTGCAATACCACAGTTGATAAATCTTTCAGGATACTGCTTCTGGAAAATACTTGTCTTTGTTGCTGCTGAAAGGTCAGCGTCTAGTACAACAATATCTTCATCAGTTTTTGCTAGTTCACAAAGTGCTTCGCCAAAACTTTCTCTGGTTGCCTTAGTTACTTTTTCCACGATTAACCCTCCAATGATGCAAGTGTAGCTTCTAGTTCAGCCATTGCTTGTTTATATTCTTCATCGTTAGTTGCCTTACCGTGCCAACCAACCTGATTTTCCATAAAGCTAACACCCTTACCCTTAACAGTTTTCATAAGGATAGCTGTTGGCATACCTTTAGTTTCTTTTGCTACTGCAAAAGCCTTGTCTAGTTCTTCAAATGAGTGACCGTCAACCTTTAGAGTATTAAAGCCGAATGCTTCAAACTTCTTGTCCAGTGGTTCAATGCCACCAACTTCAGCAACTGTACCGTCAATCTGAAGTCCGTTCTGGTCAACAATAACAACAAGGTTGTCTAGGTTCTTATGAGCAGCAAACATAAGTGCTTCCCAAACCTGACCTTCTTCACATTCACCGTCACCAAGAACAGTATATACTCTGTAGTCCTTGTTGTCCATCTTACCTGCAATAGCCATACCACAAGCAGTTGAGATACCCTGACCAAGAGAACCTGTGCTCATATCAATACCCGGTGTACCCTTCATATCAGGGTGACCCTGTAGCATAGCACCTACATGACGAAGTGACTTTAGTTCGTCCCAATCAAAATAGCCCTTTAGTGCAAGTACTGCATAAAGTGCAGGTGCTGAGTGACCCTTTGAAAGAACAAAACGATCTCTATCTGCCCACTTAGGGTTTGATGGGTCAACATTCATTTCCTTAAAATAAAGATAAGTTAAAACATCAGCAGCAGAAAGTGAACCACCCGGATGTCCTGACTTAGCATTATAAGTGCCGATGATAGCACCCATTCTTGCTTTAGTTGCGTTAATTTGCAACTGCTTAATTTCGCTAATCTCCATGTTTAGCCTCCAGTTATTACCTTAAAATAAATACTGTTTTCTGAATAAACCATAGTTATTCATAATATTGCTTAATAATGATAACACAATAGTTTTTTGCAAATATTCTTTAAAAGAATAATGCTCTTATTTTTCTTGTTTTTTCCACATTTTTACTGTATTTTTTCAACAATTCGGTCAAGGAGCTTTTCTGCTACTTGTTCTTTTGTCATAATAGGCAATGTTTCTTCATTATCTTTGGTAATGATTGTGACAACATTTGTATCTGTACCAAAACCTGCACCCTTTACTTTAACATTGTTTGCAACAATCATATCAAGATTCTTTCTAGTGAGTTTATCCCTAGAATTTTCCACCATATTTTCTGTTTCCATAGAGAAACCACACAAGAACTGATTTTCTTTATGTTCACCAAGATACTTAATAATATCCTTAGTTGGCTTTAACTTTATTGTGTCCATATTTCCACTGGATTTTTTAACTTTTTCATCAAATACATTTTCCGGTGTAAAGTCTGCTACTGCTGCTGACTTTATAACAATATCTGCATTATCATAATTTTCAACAACTGCATTAAACATATCTTCAGCAGACACCACATCAATAGTATTTACAAATGGTACTTTCTCAAGAGAAGTTATACCACTGATTAAGGTAACATCAGCACCACGCTCCATAGCTACCTTAGCAATAGCATATCCCATTTTGCCGGTAGAATGATTTGTAATATATCTTACAGGATCAATTTTTTCCTGAGTTGCACCGGCAGTTACAACTACTTTCTTACCTACTAAATTTTTCTCATACTTACATTCTCTTTCAATGAACTTATACAAATCCTTAGGTTCAGGCATTTTACCTTTGCCTACTGCACCACAAGCTAATCTGCCACTTGATGCCTCAATAATTTCATAATCATAGTTCTGCAACTTTTTCATATTATCCTGTACAATAGGATTTTCGTACATATTGGTATTCATTGCAGGTACAATAAACTTCTTTGCTTTTTTACAAGCCATTACTGTCGTAGTCAGCATATCATCAGCAATACCATTTGCAATTTTACCAATAACATTTGCAGTACAAGGTGCAATCATAACTACATCTGCCTTTTTAGCAAGACTGATATGTTCAATCTCAAAGCTATGAAATCTATCAAATGTGTCTGTGATACATCTGTTTTTTGTTAATGCCTCAAATGTATTTGGTGTAATAAAGTTCATTGCATTTTTTGTTAAAATAACATCAACATTATACCCTTGCTTTACCAGCATTGATACAAGGTTAGGTGTTTTATAGGCTGCAATACCACCTGCTACACCGATTAGTATATTTTTTCCATTCATAATAAACATTCCTTTAACCCTTTAGGTTTCTATATTTTGATTATATCAAATAGTCCAAAAAAATCAACAATATTACCTTTATACTTGATTTTATATGTTTTTTAAGGCATAATTAAGGTAGATATTTTTGACATTGGAGGGTAATATGTTACTTGCAATAGATATAGGCAATACAAATATTGTAATTGGCATAATAGATAATGACCAAGTTGCCTTTACCGGCAGACTTGCAACAGACAAGCTAAAAACTGCTGATGAATACGCATTACAGTTTGTTGGTATGCTTAATATGAAACACATTGATGTTGCAGATATTGAGGGTGTTATCATCAGTTCTGTTGTGCCACCACTAATCTTAACAATGAAAAGAGCTATCAAAACATTAACAGGAAAAGTTCCTGTTATCTTAGGTCCGGGTACAAAAACCGGTCTTAATATTAAGCTGGACAATCCGGCACAATTAGGTTGTGACCAAGTAGCTGATGCAGTTGCAGTAATCAACAAATATCCTACACCTGCAATGGTTCTTGATATGGGTACTGCTACTACTGTTTCTGTTATTGACAAAAACAAAAACTACCTTGGTGGACTTATTATTCCCGGTATTAGAATCAGTCAAGATGCTTTGTCATCATCAACCAGTCAGTTACCAAGAATCAGCCTTGAAAAGCCTGAAAAGGTTATTGGCAAAAACACTATTGACTGTATGAAAAGTGGTGCAGTTTACGGCTCGGCATCTATGATTGACGGTTTAGCAGATAGAATCGAAGATGAACTTGGCGAAAAGGTTACTATTATTGCAACAGGTGGCAATGCTGAAAGTATCGTTTCTGTTTGCAAGAGAGATGTAATATATGACGGAAACTTACTATTAGACGGATTGAACTTTATATATAAGAAAAACAACAAATAAGAGTGATATTATGAAAGCGAATGAAAAGAAAGACACTATCCTAAAAATGTTAAAAGAGAATAGTGACAGATATATTAGTGGTGAAGAACTTTCAGAAATGTTTAATGTTAGTCGTACTGCAATATGGAAAAACATTAACGATTTACGAAAAATGGGTTACGAGATTGACTCAGTTACAAACAGAGGCTACAAACTTATGTCATCACCGGGTATTTTAAATGCCGGTGAAACTAAGACTTATATTGATGATAATGCTCTGATTGGCAAAGAATTAATAGTGTTTGAAACTATCGACTCAACCAACACCTACCTAAAGTCTAATGCAGAAAAGTACCCTACCGGTACAGTTATTGCCTCAAGAGAACAGACCGGTGGCAAAGGCAGACTAGGCAGAGTATGGCAAAGTAAAAAAGATGACACAATCAGCTTTTCTGTACTATTAAGACCTGAAATTTCACCAATGGAAGTTTCTGCGATTACTCCACTTTGTGGACTGGCAGTTGCAAAAGCACTTAATGAATACTTTAACTTTGGTGCAGAGATTAAGTGGCCTAATGATGTTATTATCGGCAACAAAAAGCTGGTTGGTATTCTAACAGAAATGAACTGTGAATTTGACAAGGTTGATTTTATTGTTGTTGGTATCGGCATAAATATTCTTAACAAAGATTTTCCGGAAGAAATTAGTAAGAAAGCAACATCTTGTGCATTGGAAAGTGACAAAGAAATTGACAAGAACAAACTTCTTGCACTTATTCTAAAACACATTGAAAATATACTTCTAAAGGGTAACTACTCCTTTAATGAAGAAAATTTAAAGGAATACAAAGACTACTGTGCAACACTTGGCAGAGATATTATTTTCACAAGAAAAGGTGAGAAAGTATCAGGTAAAGCTACTGACATTGATAATAACGGTGAACTTGTTGTTACTCTTGAAGACGGCACTACAGAAACTGTCTTTAGTGGTGAAGTTACAGTACAAGGTATTTACTGATTTAACACAAAAATTAAGGGCTATTGCAAAAGCAATAGCCCATTTTTTTATGAATTACTCACCGTAAGCATCTTTCTCGTCTTGTGGTTCATCAATTACATTTTTATTTTTATCATAATAAGTATATGAAACAGCATTACCCTCACTATCGTAGCTAGTTTCCACATAGTAATTTACCTTACCGTTTTTGTATTCTGTACGAATATCCTTAGCCTGTATACCGTCACTACGATAAGAATAAACTGTCTTTGTTATTACAACATTATTTTCATCATAGATTATATCTTCTTTAGTATAGTAAGTATCACCATATTTTACATAAGAAGTTTTCTCGGTTGAGAAAAGTTTATTTTGGTCATCATATGTTGTACTCTTAATGTTATTACCGTTTTCATCATATTCCATAACCATAGTAGAAGTTAGGTTATTTCTATCTACTTTACCGGCATAACTAGTGATTTTTGTATTCTGATTTTTCTCATCATACTCTCTAACTTCTGTATAATCAAGTGTTTCACCCTCATAGTGAGTTTGCTTAATTATATTATGGTTACTGTCGTAAACATTTATGTCACCACTTTTTATTGTACCATCTTTATCACATTCAAAGGACTCTAATGGATATGCATGTGACACATCATCATCAGCATAAATCTCATACATATTAGATTCATTAAGTTGAGATTTATCTACTTTACCACCTACAGGATAAGTTAACTCAGCAGTTGTAGGTTGAGTTTCTGAGTTTTGGCTATCAGTATTTGTACCTTGACTGTCACTGCCACAACCAACCAAAAGCATTGAAACTGCTAATGTTAATATTACTAAAAAAGAAAGTGATTTCTTCATTTATTGCACCTCATTTCTATAACATTTTAACACGAAGAATTATCTTTTGCAATAATTTGTAAATATATAAATAATATTTACCATTTATTCATATTTGCTTTTACTATGTAAGCATAAATTGTCGGCAAAACTGCAATAGTTACAACAAAAATAACTATACCAACAACGGAAACTACTGCACTAAAGTCACCACAAAATAGAGAAACAAAACCGGTTATTAACACTAAGAAGCTACCTACCATACCTGTTTTACCGGCAAATCTATGGGTCTTTTTCCATACAGTTTCGTTATTTAAAGTTGCAGAAACTCTAATACCAAATGTACCATTAGACTTTATCTTTGGCATAAAGTTACTAAACAATATACCTATTAAACCAAGAATAACACTACAAACAAATGGAACAGCCTTTGATAAAATTTTATCGTTACCATTTGTTGATAAGATTAATAACACCCAAAACAATGCTAACATCAAAACATAAAATCCTGTAATGCAAATCGTTAAGTATTTACTGTTTTTCTGATAATTAATATTCTTTGCCATAACCTTTTCGCTTATAAGGAACACTACTGCCATTACAACTAAAATAGCAGGTAAAAGCATAAAAGACCACTTTGAGCCTTCATTATCCACATTACCGTAAAAATCATAGTGGATAGGCACAATATCTTTATCAATAAGTGCAATATAAATTGCTGTGGCTACTGCATTTAACAATGAAATTATTAAGCATAGATACTTTTTCATAACTAATCCTTTCCTCTGCTACTTAAGTCAGAAATAAGTTTCAAAACATCCTGAAGAACACTGGTCTTGAGGGAATAATTTACATTTTGACCTACCTTTTCAGCATCTACCAGGTCAGCTTGTTTAAGAATATTTAGGTGATTGCTAATTGATGGTTTTGTCATATTAAACTCATTTGCAATTTCACCGGCATTCATATCTTTATCCTTTAATAATGATAAAATTTTTCTTCTTGTAGGGTCAGCCAATGCTTTCCACACATCTCCCACACTTAACACCAGCCTTTCTAATTAATAAATAATAATCTATAGTTAGTTATTTAGACAATTATCTAATTAACTAACTACAGTATAATAAGCAAAAGTAATATTGTCAATACTTTTTATAAAATAACTTTATATTTTCAAAAAATCATGGTATAACATTATTGTAAAAGGAGTGTTTCTTATGGAAAAACTAATTAAAAATATAGCAAAATCACAGGTATTAAAACTAAAAGATCAGGTTAACTTTCAGGATGGTCAAATTGTAAGCAAGACTTTAGTGCAAAATGATGCAGTTAGTCTAACACTTTTTGCTTTTGAAAAAGATGAAGAAATCTCTACTCATCAGTCAGAGGGTGACGCAATGGTTACTGTTCTTGAGGGCAAAGGTAAATTCACTGTTGGTGGTGTAGAACACATTGTCTCCGAAGGTGAAACACTTATTATGCCGGCAAAAGTTCCTCACGCAGTTTATGGTGAAGAAAGATTTAAGTGGCTTTTAACTTGTATCTTCTAATTTAGTTTTAGGTTATTTTTCTAATTATTAAGGTCTACACTTAACGGTGCAGACCTTTTTCTTTTGCTATTATATTTGATATATAAAGTTTGATTTTTCAATTTGGGCTATGAGTAATGATAAATTAGTTCTAAAAATTGGGGTTTTTCAATTTTGTCTGTGGGTAAAGGTTAGTTTGTTTTAAATTTAATTGTCTATAAAGAAAAATTTATAGTGAGATTATGCATTTTAAATCATATATAACTATGACTCACAGGTGTAGGGGACATCATTGATGTCCCGTTACAAACTAACCTTTATATAGGTATTTTGCCCTATGTAGTTATTATAAATTTATAGCCTGTAAACAGGACAATAATCCCATAGGTATCACACTTTTTAACGGGCGAACAATTAAATGAACATCAAAGAAAACGAGCCATAGGCGAAGTTTGATTTGCTAATGTGAACTTATACAAAAGTTTGTTGTAATTTTGTCCTATGTAGTTACCCTAAATTTGTACATATTTGCCAGTCTCCCTTGTGTAAAGGGAGATGTTTTGCAAATGCAAAACAGAGGGATTGTCTAGTAGGCAGTAATAGATAGATAAAATTTAGATAGGAAAACAAAACCTATTATATATCTATCGAATAAAATTGATATAGCAAAAAGTATATACCATAACAATCCCTCAGTCGCTCTTTAAGAGTAAATTGTCATTCTTCCAATTTACAAGCGACAGCTCCCTTTACACAAGGGAGCCTTATTTGCTAAAATTTAACACTTTACATTTAGCCCCATAAGCCCTAATTTATCTAACTAACCTTAACCCACAATCAAAATTGAAAAAGTTTACTATACTAACAAAAAGGCTAGTTACTATTTAAGCAACTAGCCTTTAATTAGTTATAAAATTTAATTTCTACTATAAATCAACAGAATAAAATTCTAAAATCACTTTACTTCAAAGATAGCGAAAGAACTACCATAAGCAGTAACCTTATTATCCTTTACTTCTGTTTTGCCGATTTGGTATAGAGTTGAAGCAACATCAAAATCGAATGGTACAGTTTCGTCATTTGCAGATGGGTTTACAACAACAACAAACTTACCCCTCTTGTAGATGAAAGGATACTTTTCTTTCTCAGCATAAACAACTTCAAAGTCACCGTCATTGCCTAGGTCTTTGTTATTATGACGAAGTGCAATAACATCAGTTACAACCTTATAAATTGAGTCAGGGTCATTCTTCTGATTTTCAACAGTTGGTGCATCAGCGTTCTTATCAACCGGTAGATAACATTCATCAGCAGTTGAGAAACCTAGGTTCTTTTCACTATTCCACTGCATAGGTGTTCTTGAACCTGTACGAGAATAACCACCTTCCTTAGAAACAAGGTCACCTTGGTATCTCATACCGATTTCATCACCATAATATAGGAATGGTACACCCGGTAAAGTAAACAGAGTTGCAAAAGCAAGTCGGATTGTTTCTTTATCTGCATAGTGAGTCATTCTTGGCATATCGTGGTTATTAGTCATAAAGCTAATGTAACCGTTAGCCTTAGTTTTTTCATAGTTAGGAACATACTCATCCATAGTGGCAGTAATATCGCCCTTACCGTTCTTATGGAAAAATGCTTTGTTTTCACCATCTTTTTCATATCTAAACAGACGGCTATAACCATTGCCGTAATGGTCAAGATAAAAGTCCATATGGAAACCGGCATTGTTGATAGCTCTTTCAGGGTTACACCATTCTGAAACCATAGCAGCCTCAGGGTAATCCTTGTCTAACATTTCTCTGACACCACGCCAAATCTTAGCAGTAGCGATTTTTTCATCATCGTTCTTTACAAGAGAGTCAGCCATATCAACTCTGAAACCATCAGCACCCTTATCTAGCCAAAATCTCATAACATCCTTAATTGCTTCTGCTGTAGCTAAAGCATCAGGATGGTCATATGGTAACTGCCACTCAGGGTGAGTTACTTCGTAGAAACCATAGTTAAGAGCAGGTTGGCTGCTAAAGTAGTTAACCATATAGTTACCGTCACGCTCACATAAACCACACATCATTCTATATTCAGGTGGTGCATCCCATACTGACTTTGTAAAGATATATCTGTTTGTATATTCACTTTCCTTAGCTTTTTTACTTTCTAAGAACCAAGGATGTTGGTCACTTGTATGACCCGGAACTAGATCCAGCAAAATCTTAATGCCCTTTTTGTGAGCCTCATCAAAAAGTCTTACCAAATCTTCATTTGTACCATATCTTGGAGCAACCTTCTTGTAATCTCTTACATCATAACCGGCATCCATAAACGGTGAATCGTAAACAGGGTTTAGCCAAATTGCGTTACAACCAAGACCCTTTACATAATCAAGTTTTTCAATAATACCCTGAATATCACCGATACCATCACCGTTAGTATCGTTAAAAGACTGAGGATAAATTTCGTAAAATACTGCGTCACTTAACCACTGTGGCATATTTCATCTTCCTTTCGATAGTAAATTTTTGAAATTAATTTAGTGTTTTATTTACTGTAAACAATAATCAGTTGATAACGCCCTTAGTACCATTTATCATTTATATAAAGGAGGTAATAGTATGACTATTACAAAGATAAATAATACTTCATTTATGTTTGAATTTTTACAAGACGAACTTACCTTTAATACTGAGGACAATTTAATATATCACATTCTGAACATTGTTGCAACTGTTGAAAAGTTAAACACAAAGCACTGTGCATTTGTGTTAGAGGCTGTTAAGTCAAGGAAAGGTTCAATCTTTCTCTTGACCATTAGATATGGCAGAAAAAGATTTAAAGTAAAAAGAAACCTTGACCACACCATATATTCTTTTGAAAATTGTGATGATTACTTAAAATGTATATTTACCTTACACAAATCTTCTTATCCATTATCAAGAAACCATAGTTACATAATGAATAACAAATACTACCTATGTTTTTCCAATTCATTTATCTCTAAAAAGACAAAACTCCTTGTGTGTCAATACGGAGAAAAATGTGAAAACAATAATATTCTCTTAGCTAGGCTAAAGGAATACGGAAAATATATCGGTGAAAATTGTGTAGAAAATATTAAAAATCTTACTTACAAAGAGCCTTAAGGTTGTTAATAGCCTCAGTAGCTGAGTCAGCCTTAAATACTGCTGTACCTGCAACACAAACATCAACACCGGCATCATATGCCTGTTTAATAGTAGCCTCACCGATACCACCATCAACTTCGATAAGAAGTTCAGGATTTACCTTGTTAGCTTCTTCTCTGATTTCTTTAACCTTTGGTAGCATATCTGCCATAAATGACTGACCACCAAAACCGGGTTCAACTGTCATTACAAGAACCATAAATAAATCTTTTAGATAAGGGAAAACTTCTTCAGCCTTTGTATTAGGCTTAATTACAAGTCCGGGCTTTTTACCACAAGCCTTGATTTTATCAATAGTTTCCTGTACATCACTGTCACTTTCAATATGGAAAGTAATAATATCAGCACCGGCATTCGCAAAGTCTTCAATATACTTTAGTGGTTCAGAAATCATTAAATGTACATCAAAAGGCTTTTCGGTATATTTTCTAACCGTTTTAATTACCGGTGCACCAAATGTAATATTCGGTACAAAGTGACCGTCCATAACATCAAGGTGCATATAGTCTGCTCCTGACTTGTCCATTCTCTCTATTTCTTCACCCATAACTGAAAAGTCACATGATAGTAGTGATGGTGCGATTAACATAATATAATTCCTCCTAAGGTTTCTTAATCATAGGGACAATCATTGTTGCTATTCCCCAGAAAATTGTATAAAGTAGCATTTCTACTGTACCCAAAATTGAAGTACCTGCATAAAGTGCAATAGTTGACATAATCATAATGCCAAGTGCCACACCAATTAGCTGAATAATTACAGAAATGCTTATATTTGTTCTCATCTGTACACATCCGGAGAGTGCTCTGGCAATCTGAGTAAATTTACCTCTTGTTGCTAAGTATGCTCTGGATTTTTCTTCATGTACACCGGTTACTTCCTTACAAACATTGCCAAGTCCTGTTGGAAGTACCTTTACACTTCTATAGAACACTCCAAAGTCCTCAGAAACTTGTTCTGATGTAATATTACAATCACTTGTGCTGATTAGTAGGCTAATGCCATTGTACTCAGCTCTTTGAAGTTCTCTTGAAATTTCAATACTAGGTCTGTATGTTGTAATTAACATTGCAACAAGTACACCTGACTGAGCAATAAAAGTTGTTTGCTTATGCTGATGGTGGTATGTTTCTTCAATATTTCTTTCAGGCATATTGATACTATACTTTCTCATAAGTTCTCTATTACCTACAAGAATTCTGTCACCGTTTACCCAACCAACAAGTCCAAGACCATCTTCATACATTACAGACTCAACATCAGGAAGTACCATTCTGCTCTCTTGAAGTGCTTTATCAAACACATAAGAAAGTGGACTGTTTACTTCTTTTAGTACTGCTGCAGCACATAAACAAGATTCATCAAGTTTCACTTCATTAAATGCTTGAATGTTGTTTAGGATAATTGAGCCTTCAGGATATAGTTCACTGGCATCAACCATAATTGCCGATGTATCACAAAACTGATTTACACCTTGATAACCACAAAGCATTGCACCCTTTTTCAGTAGTGTTTTACAAAGTTTTCTCATAGGCACATTAACTGCCATTAAAGTGCAAATAGGAATACTTACTGTTGTAATAAGTGAAAGTGTACTGATTGCACCTACAAAATCTTTCTTAATTAGCCCAAATAAAATTGCAACAACTATTGCACAAATTGTGGTGTATGGTGCAATTTTACCGGATGCCTCTTCTGATGGATCAGGTGCATAGGAAAGTTGCAAGTAGTTTGTTAAAAAGTCTGTTTTGTGCTGATAAGCAACAATAGGCTTTTCTATAACAGTACCACTCATCATCTTTGAGGCAATATTTTCATCAGTATAAATTTTTGCTGAATACATTTTCTTCTTATCATCAGCAATAAACTTAAAGTTCTTGTCAACTCTGCTAACCATATAATATTTACCAACAGAGTTACACAGTAACCCTACAATAAGGATAGCTGTATAGTAACTGTACTTACCTATAAAGTAACTTTGGCTGGCAAACAGTCCCACTATACTTGAAAGCACACCACAAACATAACCTACTGCTACTGCCGTATCGGAATTACCCTTAAACTTGATAAGTGAGGATAAGCCATTCTTTAGTGCTACTCTTGAAACTGCACCTGCTACTAAAATAACAATTAAGTTTAACACACCGTAAATTACAGGTGCTACATAACCTGCACCTAAAGTTGATGGCAATGCTCTCTGTAAAAATACAAAGAACAATGTTGCCACAGCTAAAACACCTAAAGCAAAACTTTGGAACTTTAGTTTACTTAGGTTACTGTTAATTTCATCAGCAACACTTTCCTTATCATTTTCGTCATCATAGTCATCAACAGTAACAACCTTTTCTGCAGTTGTTCTGTTTTCTACAGTATCCTTACCCTTTGAAGTAAATAGGTTGATAACTGATTGTGCAAATTTATTTTTATTATTTATTGGTTCTTCTGTAACTACAGTTGAAGTTGGCCTATATGTAGCAGAAATTTCAGGATTCTTGCTTTTTAGATATTCTTCATACTCTTGTCTAACTACAACTGAAAACTTACCTACATTAACATTTAACTGTTCCAAAGGACTTTCAGGCTTATAAATCGGCACTTTAGAAACCTGAGTTGTACCTTGTGGTACAGGCTTTTGCTTTCCGAAAAGTTTTTCATAATGGAAATCATCAGGTTCTTCCTCATCCTCATGCTTAGGTAATGGAGGAAGATTTTTTTCCTTAATCAATTCATCAAGGCTGTCTTTCTTGAACTTTTCTTCGTCAAAGTCCTCATTAGCCATAGCAATAGGAAAAGTATCTTCTTCCTTTTTTTCCGGTACATCAGGAATATCAATATCAATAGTATCTATATCTTCAATTTCAATAGGCTTAATGTCAAACTGAGGAACACTCTCAATAACATCGTCAGCTACCAGTGTACCCTCCGGTACATCACTGCTAAGTTCAACATCCTCTTCAACAGGAACAGGAGCATTGAAAAAGTCACCACTATAGTCCGGTAAATCTTCTTCATCATCGGTCACTTTACCGTTTTCGTCACCTTGGCGTTCCATCATAACCTCAGCGTTCATGGTAGTGCCAATTTTCTCTCCTACAATTGTATTATTTTCTTCATCTTCATCATCCACAGGAGCCATTGAGTAAAACATAGTCTTAATATCCTCTGTTACCTCCGGTGGAGCTTGATTTTCTTTCTTAATTACCTTTTTAACTTCTTTTTTAGGTTTTTTCTTAACCTTATTCTTTAGAAAGTCAGGTTTCTTAAACTCCATTATTTCTCTCCTATTTATCTTTTGTCTGCTATTTCATACATTAAAATACCTGCTGCAACAGAAGCGTTAAGAGAATTAATTTTGCCCTTCATAGGAAGTGAAACAATAACATCACAATCCTTTGCAACAAGTGGACTGATACCCTTACCCTCATTACCGATTACTAGGGCAACTGCACCGTCAAAGTTAACTTTCTTGTAATGCTCACCGTCCATATCAGCACCATAAACCCAAATACCCTTATCCTTTAGCTTTTGGAGTACTGCTGAAATATTCTTAACTCTTACAACCGGCATATACTCTAATGCACCGGCAGAAGTTTTTTCTACTGTATAAGAAAGTCCTGCACTTCTTCTTTCAGGAATAATTACACCGTGAGCACCGGCACATTCTGCAGTACGAATAATAGCACCTAGGTTGTGTGGGTCTTCTATCTTGTCAAGAACAATAATGAAAGGACTTTCCCCTCTCTCTTCTGCTAAAGCAAAAATATCCTCAAGTGTACTGTATTCCTTTACTGCACATTGAGCAACAATACCCTGATGGTTTACACCTTTAGCTAAGAAATCCAGCTTTTTCGAGTCAACATCTTTAACAGGGATATTCTTCTGTTTTGCTTTTGCAATAATCGCAACAACCGAGCCACTTCTCTCTCCCTTTGCTACAAGGATTGACTCAATACTTCTGCCACTACGGATTGCTTCCATAACAGGGTTACGACCTGCAATTATATCATTTCTTTGATTATCTAAATTCTGTTTATTTTGTTCCATAAAAAATTCCTTTTGTTTATACCTTTTCTAGTAATTTGTACAGAATAAGTATAACACAAAAGGAAATTAAGTAAAAGCAAAAACATAAAAAAACTAAAATAATTATGGGGTTTTACAGATTATTTAAAACTGCTGCACCTTTATCTACATAATTCGGCAAAATTCCGTAAAAGCCTGTTGTTTCATCTTTGAAAAGTCCCATATGTGGTGGAAAAACCGTAAAGGAAAAATATGCAATAAGGAACAGTCCCAACAAAAATAATGACGGTACAAAGTAAGTACTGAAATTTTTATCACTTAAAGTAACCTTATAAGAAATAATCTGAGAAAAAATAACTGCAAAAATGCCTATAGCAATATCAACACCAACCATTTTATCTCCAACAAAAAGTGAAAATAAATAGTGCATAATGATTATGAAAAATCCCATAAAGTAAATGCCAAGGACTTTACCCACTACAAATGGCTTGAAATACACATTGGAAACCAAAAGCTCAACAAGGCCCCAAATGGCATAGGCAATGAGAAATATTTTTGTGTTTTCCCACACAGACTCATTAACTGCACCAAAAAGAATCGAAAAAACCGTACCGTCAGTTAGCTGATAAATATAGTGCAACAAAAACGCCAAAGAAAACACAAAGAAAGCACCTACTATTTCAAGGTTACGAAAAAATTTAACTTTCATAACAGCCTCCATATAATTTATATAAAATTATATGAATAGCTTAGGTATAAGATTACATAGAAAGTAATATTATTATAGCAGTAGCCAGTCCACCCATTAAGGCTGAAACACCCAGCCTAATTGACCAATAAATAATCTTAGATTTTATTTTTATCGCTGATGGTGGGTACATTCGCCTTAGCATCAGCTTTGCTTCTCTTTCCAAAACATTTTTCTGAGCATCTGTATATTCCGGACGAACCACAAGCAAAGCCTTTTCGTAATACATATTGTTGGTTTCTGTAATCTCCAGAACCTGTCTGTTTATGCCTCTTAACATAGCAAAACCCTCTTTCTATCTATATTTTTGACCTAGTATTTAGTATGTAATCAACAAAAATAAAACAAATTTGATAATTCTTTGTAATAATTAAAATTATAATTATACAGTTAGTAAACTATCATTTTACTAACATTTATGTGGAAAACTATGTTGGCAACTAGGAAAACCCTTGAAGTTATCCACTAATACTCTAAAAATAATGCATTTTTCTACAAGGAAAGTTTTTCACATTAACAATTTCCATATGGTTTTCAACATAAATATATTACAAATAGTAATATTGCCTCTGTCAAGGAAGTTACAAAAATAAAACAAAAAATTTAAAATTTCTTACATAAACAACAAAAGCGCCCCTATTATAGAGGCACTTTTGTTGTTACTATTTACTATTGACATTTTAAATGTATCAAATGTGCAACCCCCGGAATACTCTCTCCTTGCTGATTTGCAGTTGGACTCATCAACGCACCTGTAGCTATAAACAGTACATTTCGGTACTTTTCACTTTCCATATCCTTTAATATTTTGCCACAAAGTACCGATGCACCACATCCACAGCCTGAACCACCTGCATGAACATCTTGAGTATCTCTGTCAAAAATCATCAGTCCACAATCCCTATGAACACTATCAATGTTATACCCATCATCATTTAGCAATTGATGCAAAAGTTCTGAACCTACTTGTCCTAAGTCACCTGTAAAAATTCTGTCATAATCATTAGGTGTGGTTTTGGTATCATTAAAGTAGGTTAAAATTGTGTCATAAGCAGCCGGTGCCATTGCAGCACCCATATTATTTATGTCCTTTACCCCTTTATCCACAATTTTCCCTACTGTAGCATTTACCACTTCAACGCCTTTCCCCTCATTACTGACAATTACAGAGCCTGAACCTGTTACTGTCCATTGAGCAGTTTGAGGTCTTACACCACCATATTCAAGTGGATAACGGTACTGCCTTTCTGCTGTACAAAAATGTGATGAAGTTACAACGGCTGTTTCCCTTGCACTTCCACCACCTACTGTAAATGAAGCCATAATTATCCCCTGAGCCATTGTTGAACAAGCACCATACTGACCAAGGTAAGGGATATTAAAACTTCTCATTGAGTAACTGGAGCTTATAAGCTGATTTAATAAATCCCCTGCAAATACAAAGTCAATATCCTCCGGATGTGTTTTGCTTTTTGTCATTGCACCGATAAAAGCCTCTTGCTGAAACTTAGCTTCAGCTTTTTCCCAAGTAGGTTGACCAGCCCTTGAGTCGTAAAAAATCTTATCAAAATATTTTTCTAAAGGACCTTCAGCCTCTTTCTTGCCAACTACTGAACTATAACCTGTTATTACCGGTGGATGTAAAAATTCTACTGTATATGAGCCAACTCTTTTTATCATAAGAAAAACCCCTTTTACACTTATTATGTGCAAAAGAGGTTCTTTTATTTTATTAAATTAAAATTATTTCTTTCTGTTTACTGTAAATGTTTTTCCATAGCCGTTATAAGCCTTTTTTCTTACTGTTGCAGTACCGTAAACTCTGAACTTAGTTTTGCCCTTAGAAACAGTTAATTTGTAAGAAGTCTTTGTAAGAGTTTTTACATTTTTCCACTTGCCCTTAACATTTTTCTGAAGAACATACTTCTTAGCACCCTTTGACTTACTCCAAGATAAAGTAGCCTTGCTACCCTTTACTTTAGAAGTTGCCTTAGTAATCTTGCTAGGTACAATTTTAAATGTTTTTGCAACAGAACCGATTGTGTTGCCACTACCGTTAATATAAACTGTTGCAGTACCAACATTCTTGTTATTTCTATAGCTTAATCTATAACTTGCAGCATCATAACCTGCCTTTACAGTTAGACCACTTTGACCAACATTTCTACCGGTATAATCTTTATTCTTAACGCCAACTACTGTTGCAGTATACTTATTTAGACAAAGAGCATATGTTTCACTAACATAACCGTTTACATCTTTAACCCAAATGCTCATATGTGCATTAGGATCATAATTTTTGTAGGTATAGTTAAATTCATTCTTTGCATTTAAAGTTATCGCCTGACCACAAACAGTTATAGTAGTACCTGATGTTCTACCGTAATTACAAGTATGAACATAAACAGTTTGTGGAGCATCTACAGTGTTTAATCTATATGTAACAGTCTTGTCTCTATTAGTTCTTACATAAGAAACTGTAGCGAATTTAGTTTTTTTGCTAACTTGACCTAGTGACATAAAGAAAGTACTGTTTATTTGTTCTTTAGTTTTATTTTTATAGTACACCTTTACATAATAAGTACCTTTGCCTAAGAAACCATACATTGCTTCATTGTTGTTATCGTTTTTAATTACAGTCAAATCTTTCTTATAAAGCAAGTTAGGGTCAGTATAAACTTCAACAAGATATGATTCATTCCATTCATACTGTGTATGATTAGTAAAACCAAAGTTAAGCATAAAGTTTGCATCATTCTTTAAAGTAAAAGAATAAACCTTTTCAAAAGTATCAACAAAACTGTCTGATGCTTGAGTTGTGCCTTTTCTTACACTGTCAATATAAGCAGTTCTGCTTTTGTATGTAGGAACATTCTTAATAGCAGTTGCATTTGTTACTGCTGATGCTGAAACAGAACCTACCATTAGTACGCTAACTGCAATACTTATTGCCATTAGAATTGAAATTAATCTTTTAGTTTTATTCATAAATAACCTCCTCAATATTATACTACAATTATACTATTATATAAGAAATTTTTGCAACAGTTATAATTTACAAAAAAAAGACTAGACTGAACAAAATTTAGTGAATGTGCATAAATAACAAAAAGAAAAGAACTGCCAAACGACAGTTCTTTTCTTAAAATATTCTTTTTTCTGGAGAAAAAATTTTAATAAACAAAATCTATTAACCAAATTACACATTTAATACTGACTTTTGAATAGCTGATGAATCCTTAACATCAATTTTACCATCTTTGTTATAGTCAGCTACTGATAGGTTTTCAGGGGCAATATCTGCCATTAGAACAACATACTTCTGAATTAATGTTGCATCCTTAACGTCTACCTTACCGTCACCGTTAGCGTCCCCCAATAGCTTTTCACTACTAGCTTCACCAACATTATATAGCATTGTTTTCTCTACAGTTTTTCCGTTAGACTCTTTAGCAACAAACTTTAGTGAATAGCTACCATCCTTTGATGGTGTCCACTTAGCAGTATTTGTTGTTGTGTTAGTTAGCTTTTCGTTATTTACATAGAATTCATAAGAAACATTACCCTTATTGTTATATGCTTCTGACTGTAGAGTAATTGCAGTACCAACACCCTGACCGGAATTTTTATCTGCACCACAGTTAATTTCTAGAGGAGCTTCGTTTACAACTGTATCTGATAGTAAAGCACCCATTCTAGCTAGTGGTACTGTAATATTATCAACATCTTCCTTTTCGTGTGAAGTTGATGGGTCATAGCTATATTCAACATTTGCATTATCTAACATTGATGGGTCGTGTGGTAATGTATCCATACCGGAAGTACCGTATGTTAAAATCTGCATTGCACCAATACCCTTAGTTTCAATATAGTTTCTGTCAATGCCTAGAGTTTTTAGTGGAATAGCTACTTCATAGATGTAACCATATTCTGATTTGTAACCAAGGTCTTTAAAGTCAACCCAGCTTGAGTTAGGGTCAAGATTATCACCAAGTTTACGGTCGCCCTTTGCACCGTTTATACCAATAATTGAATCACTCTTTGTACCATTAGCATACTTAATCTTGAAACCGTTTCGGTTATCCTGAGCTTGGAACGAATTAACACCGATAGGAATTCTTGTGTCATAGTTGAACATATATGTTCCATCTGTATCCTTAGTATCTGCCTTAAAGATTGATGCACCACCGTTAGAGTTGTTTGAATCCATCGCTACAAGTGTATCAATATGTGTTGTGAAAGATACATTACCATCTTTAGCAACACCACCGTCACAACCCCAAACAAATGGATTTGTAAAAGTTGAACCGTCTTTATTTGTGCCTATCGCCTTGCCTGTTGCCTGTTTGTCAGGGTCAATAGAAAGTGCTAGGTACATTGGAATACTGTTTCTCCATGGCCTTGCTTCGTTTGATGTAGCAAAGTCATCATTTGGTGAAACGATATAAGTTGTGTTTGCCATTTCCCACATAAAGTATAGGTTATCATCATCCCATGCACCATATAGTGCGTATGCATCCCAAGGCTGTTCGTGCATTGAAGATGGCATATATACTCTTGGGTCATCGTTTGCAACACCCTGAGCAATAATCATTGAGCTATCCCAATCATCTGTCTTACCATCAACTGTGACTTTCTTATACTTACCTAATTGCTTATTAGGGTTTGTACCGTAGTAACCACCCTCTGCCTCAGTTGCGTGACCATCTGACTTAGCAGAGAAAGTTGTCTTTGTTGATGTAAATCTTTTCTTAAATGTATATTCTTGAGTTGTTTCAACAGCATCACTACCCTTAGTTGTAAGAGTTAGTTTAATTGTACTGTTACCGATTTTACCTTCACCGACTCTGATTGTATCACCGTTAGCATAAGTTTTCTTAGCTGAACCGTCAATAGAATAAAAACCTGTCTTGCTACCCTTTAGACCAAGTTTTACTTCAATGTAATCTTTGCTGAAAGCAGTACCTGATGGTGTGTAAGAAAAACCATAAGCATGGTCGTCCATCTTACCATAATTAACCCACTTAGAATCAGCAGTTAAAAGTTTACATTCCCCTGTCTTTAGGCTAAGACCTGAATTTTCAGGGAACTGTTCTTTACCTGCACCTTTTTCAAGACCATTGTTGAAAATTACATTCTCAGATTTGTATGTAGCCGGAAAATCAATAGAGTAAAGACCATCTGCACCTTTTTCCATTAACTGACCAGGCCATTTTGCATTTTGTTTTGTACCATAGGCATATACATAGACCTTTGCCCAATTGTACTTTGAATTATCAAAATATGCCCTAGAACCTTCAGCAGCTGAGACTGAACCCATTGTGATTAATGTACAACTTAGCATAATTGCAAGTGTTAGTAGTACGCTTACATACCTTTTCATATATTTCATAGTTACCCTCCAAAGACTCTTTGTGAATAATTATAGCATATTAAACACATTCGTACAATACATTTGATTTATTTTGTATCTTTGAACAAAGAAGCAAGAGAATTATGAGACAAATAACACAAACTAAATTACAAGACTATGAACAAACATAATATATTCTGTTAAGTTGTTCATAAAAATAAGAGAGTCACAAAGACTCTCTTAAAAATTCAACATATTTTATTCTACATGACCACCATGCTTATAGTCTGTACCACCACTATCAGATGTCTGAACAGAAGCACCGTTCTTTAGACTATAATATGAACTTGGCAATTCTTCTCTGCTGATTTCCTTGCCTTTCTTATCTCTATAAATTCTATACGATCTTGCCCTATAGTAAGATGATTGAATGTCATAGTTCTCACTATATGTATCAATTACATCATAAGAATCATCCTTAATACCATAGAATGCTGCGTGAAGAGTTGTACCCTCCATATAACAAGCCAGGAATACTTGATATTTAGAATCATTCTTTAGCTTTAGGTCAAGATTACCATAGTCAATAGCAGCATCAAAGCCACTCTTAGCATATACTGATGGATAAGTATGAGGTGAACGCTCAGCAATAGTTAGGTTACTTCTTACTGCTGCATTGTAAATTGTTGTACTAGACTGGCAGATACCACCACCAACACCATCAGTAAAGTCACCGTCAACAATAACACCTGCTGATGCATAACCCAGAGAAGTATCGTTACTGTTACCTGTGCAACCATTAAATGACCAAGTTTCACCAGGGTCAATAATACTACCGTTACAAGCCTTTAGAGAAACTTTCATATTCTGATTACCGTTAGCATCATTTGTTGAATAAGTTTCCCAAGCAGCAAGTAACTGCATATTTTTCTTTAGGAATGCAACATCATACTTAGGCTGAGTTGCAGTTCTTGTAACTGTAACCGTACCTGTATATGTACCGGAAGCATTGCCTTTTTCGACAATTGAATTTATCTGTGACTGTAAATCATCTTTATCTACCTCAAGACCAGACTTACCTTCTTCATAAGTAAACATAGGACTTGAATTAGGGTTAAACTTAGTTACCCTTGCATCCTTTGCTTTTACATTATATTTCTTATAAATCTTATTAATTAGCTTGTCAACTGATGACTGGTTTAGACTGGCAGAAATCTTCATTACCTGTTCTTTAGCATACTCATTGCCGTTGCTATCAGTTGTTGTTGGATAAGTTGTACCGTCAGCCATTCTCTTTGAAATAATCTTTTCATCATCAAGAACAGTAGAAGTATCATACTTAAAAGTAAAGTCATCTTCGGTATAAGTTGTTTTTTCACCGTCAACATTAACTGTAATGTTCATCTTTGGTCTAGACTTAATTTCTTCACTTTTTAGAAGAATTCTAGCCTGTACTACTGTTAAGCCACCAATATCAACACCGGAAACTTTAGTACCTTTTGCAAAAACAAATTCACCTTTGTCATTTGTAATAGCTACAGTTGGCTTTGTTTCTGAAGTAGTTGTTTCTTGCTGTGCATTATTGTTACTAGGAGAAACAACACCTTGAACAACAAATACCAATACAACACAAAGTACAACTGCTACACCAATAATAGAGCCAACAATCGCCTTTTTGTTCTTAGGCTTCTTTGTTTCTTCTTTAACATCATCAACCATTTCCGGATCTTTAGTTATATCAACTAATTCCTCGGTAGGGTTACTGTTAGAAGGCTTTGTTTCTTTCTTTTCTTCTTGTTTTTTATTTTCTTTTTTCTCTTTATGTTCTACTTTTTTCTCTTTGTATTCAGGTTTCTTTTCTTCTTTGTGTTCAGGCTTTGTTGCCTTTTTGCTAATATCTACTTGGTCAGACTCTTTCTTCTCTGACTTTTCATTTTTAGGCTGTTCTTCGTTTTTACCATAAAGAATACGATTTACTTTTTCATTTATATTACGCATATCTTGTGTATTATAGTCAGATGGCTCAAAGTTGTCATCATCTTCTAAATCAGCAAGATAATTTAGTTCATCCAAATCTCTACTCACAGAAAACTCTCCTTCTTACATATTCTCTTTCTCTTAATCATTTCTTAATAATCGTATAATGTCCTACTTATAAGAATACTACAATAAACCGAAAAATTAAAGTGACAACCTTGTAACTTTTTGTCGAATTAATGACAAAGATATTTTAGCTAAAACATTAGTTTTTAGGGAAGTTACATATAATGACAAATTATTTATATAAAAAGAAGTATCATTATTGTAGTTTTGTTGAAAAGTCCGATATTTTTTTATATAATTAGTATTAGAAATTTATATGGTGAATAAAATGAAAGTGTTAATATTACTGACCGACACCGGTGGAGGTCATCACAGAGCCAGTCTTGCTCTGAAAAAAACAATAGAAAATGTTGAGGGTAATGAGGTTGTTATTGAAGATGCCTTAATGTACAGTTCTAAATTTTTACATTGGATTGTTACCAAGGGCTACTTGTTCTTTGCAAACAAAACTCCCAGACTTTACGGTAAAATATATAACTCTGCTGACAAGGTGTCTTTCCTAGACAAGGCAGTTCACGGTATCGCTTCTTTTTACTCAAGAAAGTTAGGAAAGCTATTTGATAAATTCAAACCTGATTGTGTAATCAGCTGTCATGCCTTTTGCACAGAGATGGTATCTGCCCTTAAAAAGAAAGGTCGTACAAATGCTCTGCTATTTAGCATTGTTACAGACTATGCTGCTCATGCTGCATATATTAATGACCTTGTAGATGCTTATATTGTATCTAACAACGATATTGTTCATCAGCTTAGAGACCAATACAATGTTGACTGCTCTATTATCTATCCTTTGGGTATTCCGATTTATGAAGAGTTCTACAAGCATTGTGATAAGTATGCTATGAGGGAACAGTTGGGACTTTCCCCTCACAAGAAAACTGTACTGATGATGGCAGGTTCTTTTGGTGTTACTAACATTCTTGAAATCTACAAGAACCTAAACAAGTACCCTAGTGATTATCAACTGATTGTTGTTACCGGTAAAAATGAAAAGTTGTTTAGAACATTCCGTCATATAGTAAGAAGTGGCGTTATTAAGAACAAAAAAGAACCAACAGTTAAAATCACTATTCCTACAAAGCTATGTTACTTTGTTGACAACATTGAGGACTATATGAGTGCCAGTGATTTAATTATCACTAAACCCGGTGGACTTACTGTTTCGGAAGCTATGGCAAAGGAACTTCCTATGGCAATTTTCCGTTCTTATGACGGTCAAGAAAAAGACAATGCTGAGTTCTTAAAAAGGCATAACCTATCCTTTACCCTTAGAAAAGGCAGAGAAGGAATACATCAGCTAAATGACTTTATTGCCAATGACCAAGAACTTGAAATGATGCGTAACAACATACATATCTTCAAGAAAGAAAATAGCAGTCAAAACATTTACAGACTACTTGAAGAAAAACTTCATCAATCTAATAACCAACTGTAAAAGTCACATTTTTATGTGGCTTTTATTTTTTTAATTAATTATCCTTTAACCTTACTGCAAGTACAGTTATATCATCATCTTTTATACCTTCATTATGTCGCATAGCCTCTTCAACAACTGCCTCGGCAAGTTCCTGACAGCTACCTTTATTCCAAGACTTTATTAAACTTAGTAGCCATTTATCGTCACCCATAATAGCTCCATCACTTAACATAACAATCATATCCTCTCCGGAAAGGGTGGTTTCCTCTTTTGTAAAATACACTTCGTTTAATATACCTGCCGGAATTGATGGTATTTCTTTTCGCATCACCCTACCTTTCTTTTTCACATATGTATAAGGTGCACCGGCTTTTAGGAATTCCGTTCTGCCTGTAAATAGATTGATTGAAGAAACATCAACTGTAGCCAAGCTTTCTTCTTGACTTTTTACCATCAATGCTGAATTTGTCAACCCTAAAGCACAATTAAATGAAAGTCCTGATTTCACTAGTTTTTCCATTAGGTTTACTGTCATCATAGAGTCAACTGCTGCTCTGCCACCTGTACCCATACCATCACTTATTAGGGAAACAAAGTTACCTTTATCATCGTTAAAACATACTATACTGTCACCACACATTCTGCCATTGTTTGCAATATGCTGATATGAGCCAACTTCGGTTTCGTACAGTGGTCTTTCGTTTAGCACAACTCTTACTCTATCTTGAGCAATAGTAGTTACCGGATCAAGAAATCTTCTGCCACAACATTTTTCCACTTCTCTCCTAAGTACAGATTTTTTAATTGAACCTTTACTTCTATCGGAAAGTTCCATTTCTACTGTCATTTCACTATCCATAATCCTACAATTGCAAAGTATAGGAATAAGGTTATATTGCCTTAACATATAGGAAATTTTCTCACTACTGTCTAAATCACACACATCTGTCTTAGAAAATTCTTCTGCCATATCCTTTAGAATGTCGGAAAGTCCACCAAACTGACCTGCAAGACCACCTCTGATAGTATCAATTCTCCTCATGCTTTCCATACTCATAAGGTAGGATTGATAATACCGATTTATTGCAGTACTTAGTTCAGATTTTCTACAACATTTCTTAACAAACAAAGCATCAATATCATCAACAGTTATGTGGCAATTTTTCTTTAAATTTTCTGTTAATCGGTTAAAATCATCCTCAGAAACACCTTTCTCTCTTTCCCAACAAAATACCCTCATTCCACAACTTGAACAAACATTTGCTTTAGCATTTAAGTAAACATCAGGAAAAGAATCAACATTCATTTCTCGCATTTTGTCAGAAACTCTTGTAACACAAGAAGACACATCTTTCAAGGCTTTTGAAGAAAAGTTAAGCCTACTGATAACATTTTCTTTTAAAGCAATACCACTATTTACATCATCACAAGGAGAAAACAAAGCCGAAACAACATTGCCAACTGCATTAGGTATCATAAAGAATAACCCGGCACCAAATACAGACTCTACTGCTAATGCAAAAATCAAGTCCTTATCACCTGAAGAAAAGGACATTATTATATTTGACAATATAAATGCAACTGCAGTACCAATCTTACCTGTAGATGAAAAAAGCCCTGCCATCAGTCCACCAAAACCAAAACCACCACACAAAAAGCTAAGTGAAAGTGAACTTAAAGAAAACACAACACCGGTTGAAATGCCACCGATTGTACCACCGGCAACACCACCAAACTTAGCACAAAGAAGTACAACCACAACTGCTAATGCTCTACCAAAGGAAAATTCACCAATGCCAAGTCCACCAAGTGCAAGTAACAGAATGCAACCTGACATTACTATGCAAGAAAGTTCTTGCTGAGTAAATGAAGTTAAGTTTCTCCTAGAGGAACAAAGGCAAATTGCCCTATCTAAGAAAAATGCACCTGATGCTGAAATTAATGCTTCAACTGTACAAAGTGCAAATGAACTTAACTGAGAAGTATCGGAAAAAAGCAATGCAATGCCTGTTGCAAATACCGGTAAAAAAGCTACCATTGATGGAAAGGCAGTACTTTTGCTAATATTCTTAATATCATTTGCAACAAATCTAATAGCACCGATGGCAACCACAATTGCTATGTATCTAAAACAATTTTCCGGATCAAGCACAACATATCCGAAGATTGTACCAAGCATTGAAGTTATAAGATTTCTATAAGGAACTGAGGCAACATATGCAGCACCAAATGGAGAAAGTTGCCCAAAAACTGCACCTCTTGAAATTAACACACCACACAAAAAATATATGCTTTGCATCAAAATATTTTTTCCTGTTGAACTTTCTTTAAATTCATTCCACCTACCGGAAAGTAGCTTTTTAACTGCTGTCATTTTTACACATCCTGTCATATTAATAAGGGTAATTTCATATCCTTGATATTGTGTTTTTATTATAGTCAGTTGCCCACAACAGTTTTGTCACAATGTGAATGTACCTTTTTAGTTTGTTTTCCTTTACTTTGTAGAATAAAAAAAGAAAGCTCCCATTGTCGAGAGCTTTCCTCATTTTTACCGTTATATCGGTAGAAAAAATTATTTTGTTGAATGTAAAACGATTGTGCTATAAGCAGGTAAAGTTAGTACATTTTTCTCGATTGATACCTTACCACTCTTTGCACTAAACATACCGGCAATTTTGTAATCATCATCAATCAGTTTATCTGTGATTTCAAAATTATGCTTGTCTGTATCTAGGTTGTGAAGTACAAGATACTTTTCGTTTTTGTATGTTAGGTAGTAACCACCTACACCACTACCACCATCAAAATCATCAGGTAAAGCAGAGATTGTACCTCTTGCAATGCCTGGGTGACAGTTTCTAAGTTTAATTAACTTTTTGTAGAAGTTCAGTAGACTATCCTTGTTCTTATCCTGTTGCTTAACGCCACCACCATCAGTATTGTCTTCAACTCTGTCAATACCGTTAGCAGTAACATTTGGAAGATTGTCGCTATCCCAAATCATAGCAGTTCTCTTTGCCGGGTCATCGCCTTCGTCATATGTTTCCATACCAAGTTCTTCACCGTAATAAGTGAAAGCATTACCAGGTGTTGTCATATATAGGGCAGCAGCCATCTTTTTCTGATATAACTCAGTTAGTGAGTCACCAACACGACTCATATCATGGTTAGTTAGGAAATAAGCATTAATTGTATTTTTATTAGCTTCCTTAGTTTTCTTTTCATAACTTAAAAGTGTATCTGTGTAATCATTAATAGAACCGGAAATAACACTACCTAGGAATTTACCACTGGTATCACCAAAAGGGAAAGCAAATAAACTGTCGATACCGGACTTGTACATTGCAGTAACTTCGTTCATATCTGTTGACCAGTCTTCACCAACCATATAAATGTCGTTCTTTTCTTTCTTACATGTGTCATAGAACCACTTTAGAGTATCAGAACTCTTTTCATAGTCATTGTAATATAGGTATCTAACTGCATCAAGTCTGAAACCTGCTACACCTCTATCAATCCAGAATTTTGCAGCCTTAGCCATTTCTTTCTTTGTACCTTCATAGTCGTAGTTCCATTCAGGCATTGTGTCAGTAAAGTTGCTTTCATAGATAATACTGCTATCATCAGGGTCACAGTTATAACCTGATTCAGTTTCAGAAGATTTCTTAATGTTAAAGTACTTTGCGTAACCGTTAAAGTTGCCTTTTTCAGCTTCTTTAAGAGCTTTTTTAAACCAAGGATGTTCATTGGAACAATGGTTAGGAACAAAGTCAATAATAACATCAATACCACGCTTATCACATTCCTTGATTAACCGGTCAAAGTCATCAAGTGTACCAAACTGAGGGTCAATGTTGTAATAATCCTTAACATCATACTTGTGATATGATGGTGAAGGCATCATTGGGCTTAGCCAAATACCTGTATAACCAAGGTCAGTATCTGTACTGTCATCACCGTCATTAATGTAATCCAGCTTACTGATAATACCTTGAATATCACCGATACCATCGTTATTTGAATCGCAGAATGAGCCAATCCAAATCTGGTAATAAGTGTTGTACTTATCCTTAGGAAGATTTACCTTTGCGTTTTCCATTAAATCTTCTGTTGACTTTGTACAACCTGAAAATACTACGGCAGTTGATGCAACTACCAGCACCATAAACAGTGCAACTAATTTTTTCATAGATTTCTCCTTTAACAGAATATTTTATATTAATTTTACCATTTTGCTTAGTCTATATCAATATCACACCCACATATAAAGGGACTGTTTACAGAAAATTAACAACCAAATTTATGCAATATGTACAACTGTCATTTAACGATATTTATACATCTATGGGTATTGCTATAAACTAGAATACAAAAACAAAAAACTCCACAGAAAAATCTGTGGAGTAAATTTTTGTAAAACTAACCCTTAACGCCACCAGCTGTAACGCCTTCAACATAGTAGTTCTGCATCTTCAAGAACAACAATGTAATAGGAATTGCAACAACTGTTGAACCGGCTAAGAATCTCTGATAGTACTTAGAAATGTACTGCTGACTAGCCATCAACTGAAGACCAACAGAAACTGTATAGTTATCACGAGCATCACCCATGATAATCTTAACTAGAATAAAATCTGTCCAAGGTCCAATAAATGCTGTTAGAACTGTGTAAACAACAATTGGCTTTGACATTGGAAGAATAATCTTCCAGAAAATCTGGTTCTTAGTTGCACCATCAATAGTAGCAGCTTCGTCAAGTGCTCTTGGAATTGTATCAAAGAAACCTTTACTAATCTGGAAACCGATACCTGCACCGGCTGAGTAACAGATAACAAGTGCAGGAAGAGTCTGAGTAAGACTCATAGCCTTTAATAGGTAATAAATAGCGATCATTGTCATAAAGCCAGGGAACATACCAATAATCATACCAATGTTGATAAGTGGTTTTCTAGCCTTAAATCTTAAACGGCTGAATGTGTATGCAACCATTAGAACTGACAATGTAGAAATGATACAAGAGAAAATTGCAACTACAAGAGTGTTAAGAAACCATCTTGGGAAGTTCAAAATTGTTGTATCAGTAAATAGGTTAATGTAATGCTGGAAAGTAAATGTTTGTGGAATTAGGTAATGAACAGCTGATGTACCTTCACCTCTAAATGAATGAAGAACCATCCATACCAGTGGAGATATCCAAATAATACCCATAACTGCAAGGATTACATATACAACGGCATTTGAGATATTTCTTCTTAACTTGTAACTTTTTATCATGAGAATGCCTCCTCATCCTTAGCAGATTTTGTCATGTTAAATGTAATTAGTGACAAGGATGCACAAACAATAAATACTAGGATACCGATAGCGGCAGCATAGTTGTAGTCTTGTTCGCTCATTGTCAACTTAAATAACCATGTAACAAGCAAGTCGGTCTGTCCGGCACCACCGTACAACTCTTCAGTTGTAGGACCACCACCGGATAACAAGTAAATAACGTTAAAGTTATTGATATTGTTGATAAATGTTGTGATTAGATATGGTGTTGTAACGAATAGCATATATGGAAGAGTAATCTTCACAAAGCTCTTAACAGGACCGGCACCATCAATTGTAGCTGATTCATATAGGTCAGCAGGGATATTCATAAGAATACCGGATGTAATTAAGATAGTATATGGAATACCTACCCATAGGTTAACAACGATAACTGTAATCTTAGCAGTTAAAGCAGAATCGTCTAGGAAGTGAATTCTTGAAAAACCTAGATTCTGTAGTAGGATATTAATAGCACCATCATTAAACTGTAGCATCTGGTTCATAACTAGTAGAGTAACGAACTGAGGTACAGCAACTGTGATAACGAATAGTGTTCTCCATAGAGACTTTAGCTTAATGCCCTTCTTGTTAATCATTAGAGCAACAATCATACCAAAGATATAGTTTAGGAATGTTGCAAAAATAGCCCAAATAATTGTCCATTCAGTTAGTGTTAGGAATGTTTCACCCATGTTAGCACCGCCAACATTACTGAATACATCTCTAAATGTCTGTAAACCTACCCATGTAAACAAGTGACCGGGAACCTGATGGCTGTGGTCATAGTTTGTAAATGCGATTAGCACCATAAAGATAAGTGGTAGAACAGTAAATACACCAATTAGTAAACAAGGTAAAGAAAGAAGTGTAATATGGAACTTCTCGTCACCAAACTGTTTTAATTCTTCCTTAAATGTAGGAACGTGCTTACCTTCAGCCTTTAGTTCTTGAACTTTCATAGCTGACTTAGTATTCATAATATAGAATACTAGGAATATAACTGAAACAACAATTGTTGTAACACCATATAAAAGGATAAGCATTGAGTTATCACCTTCAACATAGCCATAAGCACCTGTTGTCGGATCTACACCAAGTCCACCTTCCTGAGTACCAAGTGTGCCAAACTGTGATAGCTGGTCGATACCAAAGAAAATTAGGAACATTGCATAAGCAGCTTCAATAACTAAAAATAGTAAACCCTTAATGTACTGTCCCTTGCTAATGTTACCCATACCCATAATAAGGTAAGATAACTTTGTTGCCCAGTCACCTTTAGCAAATCTTTTACCAAAGTTTGCAAATCCGTGACCGATACCTAAGAATACTCTCTTGAAGAAGTTACCAAGCATAATAAAGAACTTAGCAAGATTATGTGGCAAGTTCACAAAGAAATTCTTACTCTTATATCCAAACTTCTGGAAAGAATTAAGCTGGACATAATCTATGTATTTCATGACGTCACTCCTTTATACTTTATTTTCCATTCATAAATACTGGAGATAACTATCCGTTATCTCCAGTACTTAAAAATCTTAACAATTAACAGTCTAATTTAAATTAGCTGTTGACGTTTGTTAAAGTATCCTTTAGAAGTTTCTTCATTGTAGCTACATCGCTCTTTTCAGTTGGTTTGTAAATTTTGTTACCTAGGTTAGCCATTGGATCCCAGAATGCCTGAATAATGTTAGCTTGAACAACGAATGTCTTAGCTTCTTCAAGCATTGTTCTAACACCAGCATTATTTTCAACTTCAACGCCCTTGTTTGTTGGAGTCCAACCTAACTTTTCTAGTCTTGTTTTCTGGCAATCAACACCTACTAGGTAGTTAGCTAGTTCTTCAGCTGCGTTAGGGAACTTAGTAACTGACTTAACACCGATGTACTTATAACCAATCATAGCAATTGTCTGTTTGTCTTTACCGTTAACATTAATTGTAGGTAGAACTGTAACACCAAGATCCTTTCCTAGTGCATCTTCATTAACAGCTGCGTTCCATGTACCGTCAATACCGGCACCGCATGTTCTCTTAGCTGTTGAGAAACCGGCACTGATCTTATCGACTGTTGCAGATACAAATGTATTCTTATACTTGTGGAAAAGTTCTGAGAAAGCTGACATTGTCTGTGCAACTTCATTTTCGTCATATTTGTTAAACTTCTGAGTATCCTGAGCGTCACCTTCAAGACCGTCTATCTTTAGACCACCTGTGAATGGGAACATACATGCATAATAACCATCACCGGCATTCATAATAAACTGACGACCGGCTTTCTTACATGCAGCAAGAACGCCTTCCCATGACTTTGCGTCTTCATCAGAAACAACAGACTTATCATATACTAGATAGTAACCGTTATCTGTTTGTGGGAATGCATATAGAACTTCTTTACCATTTAGGTCACCCTTAACTGTATCAACAGCAGCTTCTGTATGATTCTTCTTAATATCATCAACATAGTTGTCATATACAGGTAGAAGAGCCTTAGCCTGTGTTAGCTTTGTGAGCTGGTCTGAAGGGAATGAAAATACATCGGCAGCAGCTTCAGAGTCGCTAAGTACCTGTGTACCGGCATCTCCTTCTTCCTGTGCTACAACTTCGATTTTAACATTCTTGTCAGCATACTTCTTTTCAAAAGCCTTAGCTTGTTCCTTTAGGATAGAAAGTGAAGCAGCTGAGCCCCATAGCTTTAGTTTTGCGTTCTTTTCAACATCTACTGTTTTTGCAGCGCCTGAAGTCTTAGAACTTGTGTCCTCAGATTTAGTACAGCCTACAAATACAACTGCCATCATAGCAGCTGCGAGAACTAATGATAAAATTCTCTTGATTTTCATTGTAATTTTCCTTCCTTTGTAAAGAGATAAATAATTTGTGTCGGTAACTACTTGTTCTCTCAGGATAGAACTTTCGTTAACCATATCACTTGAATAAATTGTACCACAAAATAGGGGTAAATTTCAACTCCCTTTGTACTTTTTATCTAAAGTTATAAAACCGAGGATTAAATTTATGCAAAATAACAATAAAAATATTTGCTAATGTGTATATTGCACAAATCATCCACCTTTTTATTATCTAATTTGCTCATACTTCATTTGTGCAAAGTGTCAATTCATTTTCTGCTTAATTGAAAAATATGTGAAGACAAAATGTTGTACCTATGAATTATACCTTATTTCTACCCTATTTTTCGTATCTATAGTGTAAAATGACCAAAAACAAAAATTATGGCACAATATGTTGTTTGACAAACCTTAAAAAAAGTTGTAAATTTAGCTTATACATTTTATATAGAAAATAAAGATGGAAGTTAATTCCACAGAAAGGGTATTTTATGCAACTTTCAAAAATTTTACAAAATATAGAGTACACTCTTATTAAAGGAAACACAGAAACCGAAATTTCCGATGTTATTTATGACAGTAGAAAGGTAACTGAGGGTACAGTTTTTGTAGCACTTAAAGGTTACAATGTTGATGGTCACAAGTTTGTACCACAAGCAGTTAAATCCGGTGCAAGTGCAGTTGTTATCTCTGATAATGTAGATATTTCGGAAGATATTACAGTTATCAAGGTTGATGACACAAGAAAAGCTCTTGCATATATGAGTGCAATGCTTTTTGGTGAACCTGAAAAAGAACTGACTACAATTGCTCTGACCGGTACAAAAGGTAAAACAACTACTGTTGCAATGCTAAAAAGCATTTTGGATGCTGAAGGTATCAAATCCGGTACAATCGGTACGCTTGGTATTATTATAGGAAACAAGATTTACAAAACCAACAACACAACTCCTGAATCATACGAAATTCAACATGCTATGAGAATGATGGTTGATGCAGGTTGTAAAGTTATGATTATTGAGGCATCTTCTCTTGGCTTAAAATGGCACAGAACTGATGCTATTTACTTTGACTATGGTATTTTCACAAACTTTAGCCATGACCATATTGGTGATAGCGAACACAAGGACCTTGAAGAATATCTACAATGCAAGGCTTTACTATTCAAGCAATGCAAGAAAGGTATTTTCAACATTGATGACAAAGTATTTGACAGAATCACAGAAAATGCTACTTGTGATATTACAACATATGGCTTTAGCAAAAAGGCTGACATTGTAGGTTATGACGATAATCTAATCTCAAAACCTGGATATATCGGTGTAAACTTCAAAACAAAAGGTCTTAAGACACTTGATGTTAATGTTGCCATTCCCGGTAGATTCTCAGTATATAATGCCCTAGCTGCTATGACTACTGCAATTGAAATGGGTATTTCTGATGAGGCTATCTTGAAAGGTCTTGATACTGTTAAGGTTAAAGGTAGAGTTGAAGCAGTAAAAGTTCCGGGCAACTATACACTACTTATTGACTATGCTCACAATGCATTATCAATGGAAAACATCCTTGAAACGCTTAGAGAATACAACCCACACAGACTGATTGTACTATTTGGTGCCGGTGGTAACAGACCAAAGGTTAGAAGATATGAAATGGGTGAAACTGCCGGCAGACTTGCTGACCTTTCAGTTTTAACCGAGGACAACAGTCGTGATGAAGATGTAATGGACATAATCAATGACATTATTGAAGGTGGTCTTAAAAAGACTAACGGTAAATATGTTGTTGTGCCAAAAAGACAGGATGCTATTCGTTACTGTATGGAAAATGCAGAAGACGGTGACATTATTGTTCTTGCAGGTAAAGGACATGAAGATTACCTAGAAATTAAGGGTGTTAAGTATCACCTCGATGAAAGAGAAGTTATTGCAGATATTATTGCAGATATGAACAAATAATTTTTAGGGAGCAAGAAATTGCTCCCTATTATATAAGAAAGAGGTTTTAGTTTTGGAGAAAGCAGCATTAATTCTTGAGGGTGGAGCTATTAGAGGACTATTTACTGCCGGTGCATTGGACTATTTGCTGGAACAAAATATGCAATTTGAGTATGTTGCCAGTGTATCAGCCGGTACTTGTTGCGCTTTAAGCTACATTGCAGAACAGAAAAACAGAACAAAAGATTGCCTTTTCCCTACAAACAAATCTGATGAATGGATTGGCAAAGGTTCACTAAAAAGAGGCAAGGGTCTTATTGACCTAAAGAAAGCCTTTTATGAATTTCCTTACAAACAATATCCTTTTAGATTTGACAAATATTTTGCCAGTAAAGTGACAAATGAAATTGTTGTAACAAGCCTAGAAACAGGCAAGGCTGAATTTTTAACAGAAAAATCTGATGAAAAAAGATTACTTGACATTGGTGCTGCATCAAGTTCACTACCTATCATTTCAAAAGCAGTAAAAATTGATGGTAAAAAATATTATGATGGTGGTGTTTCCGACTCTTTACCATATGAAAGAGCTATGGAACTTGGATATAAGAAAATCGTTGTAATCCAAACTAGACGACTTCATCAATACACATCATCCTCAAAAAGTATGGATTTGCTGTACAAAGCTAAGTTTGCTTTACATAAAGATTTTCTAAACACTATGCTAAGCAGACCTAAAACTTACAAAAAACAAGCTGACCAATTAGCTGAGCTTGAAAAAGAAAACAAAGTTTTTGTTATTCGTCCTACAATTCCGGAAATTTCTCGTACCGAAGATGATTATAATAAGAAAATCACTTACTACAATCACGGCTACAGTCAAATGAGAACCGGATTCAACGATTTGCAAGAATATTTGAATTCATAAAAGTATATAATATAGAAAAAGCCAACCAAATTATCGGTTGGCTTTTATCTTATCCTAGAATTTCTTTCTTTTTCTTTTCAAACTCTTCTTCAGTTAACACACCTTTATCAACTAAGTCTTTCAACTTTTTAAGACTGTCAAGTTGTTTGTTGTATTCGTTAATATTTTTCTCTGCATTCTTTTGTTGTAGTGCATCAACACCACTTTGAAGTGACTTTTTCGCAGACTCTTTTATAGTATCGGATTTACCTGATATTTTCTTAGTTCTGCTCTTTTTCTTTTCAATTCCACCAAAAATACTACCGATAACACCATTCTCAATAACACCTTTCACTGTATCTACTGTGCTAAATCCTAAAGTGTCATCCACAAGATTAATGCCATCCTTAACCTTAGCAGCACCTCTTTCTGCCATAGTGTGACCTGTGAGAAGTTCATTTGCAGTATGTACAAATTTATAGGCATCCATTCTTGAGTTGAAAGTTACTGATTTTTCCTGATGTTTAAAGTACATTTCAACTAAAGAACCTTGTTGCTTAATCTGTGGCTTTTCATTATAAAACTTCACATCTTCTTTAGGAATCACCTCAACAACTGCCTCATCACTATGCAGTAACCTTTTATTTATATTTATAAACACAAAATTCAGATTTGTTAAAATGATTTTTAATTCATCAGAACAATCACACTTAAAAAGTGGTGATTCATTTTCTCCTAATTTATAATATTCCATAAACTGCACCCCATTATTATGTTAATCAATGATATAAGTTTATCACTTATTCAGCCAAAATCATTATGCTGGTAGGTTACAAATAGAAATTTTTTGACAATTTACAAAATAGCACAATAAATATTATAAAACCACTTGACATATGGTAAATTTAATGATAAAATAACCATTGTTCGAGAATATAGGGGTATAGCTCAGTTGGTAGAGCAGCGGTCTCCAAAACCGCGTGCCGAGGGTTCGAGTCCTTCTGCCCCTGCCAAGCGTTGAAGTCTCAGAAATGGCTTAGATAAGCCGTTTTTGAGGCTTTTCTTTTTTGCAAAATTTTCTCACTTCGGTAACTTTTTTTGAAAATTCTAAAAATTTTCTAAAAAACGTGCCGGAGAAAATGATTTTAAATAGCACTAAAAGGGCTTAAGTATCAGCTTTTTTAGGGTTGTTTTTTCGGTATTATTTTTCTAAAAATTATCCGAAAAACTTTATTTTATAGAAAAATATCACCTTAAAAACCAACAACTAAAATTTAAATTTTTATTTCCAACTTTGTGTTTAGAGTGCGTGAAATATTCAACTTACTTGTTTTATCAACATGTGCATAAAAATTCAATGTTGTTGCTGCACTGCTATGACCCAGCCACTCTTGAACTTGTACCACAGTAAAACCCATATTTAGCAAATTACTTGCCACACTATGGCGAAGATCATGTAAGCGAATATTTGGTAAATCACTTTTCACTATCATATCGTGAAAGTTTCTTGTAAGGTAATTTGGTTCAATAACCCTACCATCAGGCCAAGCACAAACATAGTCACCATCTTGATAACCATTACCCATAACCTCTTTATCAACATTCTGTTGTCTTTTTATAGAAACTAAATATTGATACACTCTATCAGGTATCGGTAATGTTCTGTAACTACTTTCTGTCTTAGGTGGTGATGTATATGAGCCACCAACATGTTGTTGAAGTGTTTCGCTAATTGTGATGGTTCTGTTTACCATATCAACCTCTTTCCACTTCAAGCCAAGGACTTCACCTCTGCGTAAACCAAATACTGCACAAAGGACTACCGGTGTTTCAATGGTTGTGTCCTTAACCATTTTCAAAAGTTGATTTACTTGCTTTTCGTTTAGATATTGACTTTTAAACTTCACAGAATGAGGTTTTCTTGCCAATGATGCAACATTAACTGTAATAACACCTTTTCGAGCAGCATCATTTAATGCTTTGCTTATACAACGGTGAATATGAGTAATAGTTGTTGGAGATAGTGGTTCACTACCATCTGACTTACTTCTCTCAAAAACAAGGTATTTGTAAAATTCTTCAAGGTCATTTACAGTTAGTTCTTGAATTTTCACTCTTCTTGGACTAAAGTAAGGCACAATATGATTTTTCACATTACCTTTGTACCCTCTATATGTATTCGGTCTGATTTCTGCTTTGGTTTCTTCAAGCCACATATTCATATAATCAGCAAAATACATATCGCAGTAATCAACATTTCTACCGGAATACTCAATACATTTTTCGTGCAAAAACTGTTTTGCACGTTTTTTATTACCTTTTACTTCAAGCCCTGTTGAAATCCATTTTGTTTTGTATTTAATAGCACCCTTCTTTGTAAGTTCATTTGTTTTCAGACTAAGGACTGCATAAAACTTGCCATCCTTAACTTGAAGACTGCCTGATACTCCCATATTTTTCTCCTTCCAAAATGGGAACAGACTGCCTATGCACTATTACTTTAATTATAATCTACACAAGCAGTCTGTTCAAGGTTTTGTTATTCTTTTGTGTGGGTAATTAAAATATTTTCTTTATGATTGATTTTTCAAAATCTTCCCTATTAAAAGTTCCTAATCTGTCCGATTGAAAATCCCTAATTCTTCCTATTAAAAGCCCCTAATCTGTCCTATTGTTTTTAATAAATCTTTCCTATTTGCGTTGCAAAATTAACAATATTAGTATATAATTCAAATTAGAGGTGATAATATACTTATGATTAGAAATGAATATAAGCCAAGAATCATTGATAACACAATCAAACAGTACCTAAAAAGTTTTGGTGCTATATGTATTGAAGGTCCTAAATGGTGTGGCAAAACTTGGACATCATCATACCATAGTAAAAGTGAAATTTATATTGGGGATCCATCCGGAAATTTTCAAAATAGAAATCTTGCACAAATGTCCCCTGATTTAGTATTAGACGGAACTACTCCAAGATTAATAGATGAATGGCAAGAAGTACCTCCACTATGGGATGCAGTTAGATATAAGGTAGACCAAACAGGAAATAAAGGTCAATTTATTTTAACCGGTTCCGCAACTCCCAATCATAAAGGAATAATGCACAGTGGTGCCGGAAGAATTGCAAGAATCAAAATGCATCCTATGTCCCTTTATGAATCCGGTAATTCTAGTGGAAAAGTTTCATTAAAAGATTTATGCAATGGTAACATATGCCCTACAATGACCGGTGAAGTTAATTTAAAGGATATAATAGAATACATCATAAGAGGAGGTTGGCCCGGCAACATAAATACACCTATCGAACAAGCATCGCTTCTACCAATACAATATATTGATGCAATTATTGATGACGATGCATACAGAATTGACGGTACAAAAAGAAACAAAGATAAAATGAAACTTTTACTCCGTTCTTTAGCAAGAAATGAATCCACAACAGTGACAAATACTTCCCTTGCAAAAGATGTAAAGGAAATTGATGATACCAACATTGATAAAAATTCAGTTACAGATTATTTAGACATATTCAAAAGGCTTTTTATAATTGACAATCAACCACCGTTTTCAACTAATATAAGATCATCTGTAAGAATAAAACAAGCTGAAAAAAGACATTTTTGCGATCCATCTTTAGCCTGTGCTTTACTAAATGCAACTCCAGAAATGTTACTAAATGATTTACAAACACTTGGCTTCTTGTTTGAATCTCTTTGCGAACGAGATTTGAAAATTTATGCTGAATCATTCGGAGCCTCTTTATACCATTATCAAGATTATGATAACAAGGAAATTGATGCAGTTATTGAACTTAAAAATGGTGAATGGTGTGCATTCGAAATCAAATTAGGCGCAAACCAAATTGATGACGCGGCCAAAAGCCTATTAAATATAAACAACAGAATAAGAAAGGATCCAAAAGGCAAACCAGCAAAAATTCTATGTGTACTCTGTGGTTTATCCAATGCAGCATATAAACGTCAAGACGGTGTTTTTGTTGTGCCAATTACCGCATTAAAAAATTAATAATTATATGATAAAACAAACTGATTTCATTTTACAGAAGTCAGTTTGTTTTTTATTTGTCTTTATTAAACGCTAGTCAGTATCATAAATTTAAATCATAATTATGCTACACACAAGAATTAGTTTTATTTTATTCCATCTTTAATATCAAGAAATTCTTCAAGATATTTTTTGGGGATAAGATATCTTCTACCGGCTCTTACTGATTTTATTGAGCCTGAACGAAGCATCTTATAGGTAAGTGTTCTGCCGGTATGCAAAATACTCATTAAATCAACAGGAGTTAAAACATCACTATAATTATCAAGAATGTTTTTCTTTTCACCGTCACCCATAATTTTCATCTCCATATTACAAATTATTTTCATCAAACCAATAAGCTTGAAACAATTTTCCACTATTTGTGAGAAATCTACCTTGTGATGATTTTGCTATTTGTTCAGATGCATCTGTACTATCCAATATAATTTGTGAAAGCACATTATCTGCTCTACCGCAAATTCTTGTATCAATGTTGTTTCTTATCTGACCACTAAGAATATTAGCATCAGGTCGTTGTGTTGCAAGAATCAGGTGTATACCAAAGGCTCTACCCTGCCTTGCTATAACAGAAAGTTCAGATTCTATTTTTAGAATTTCATCTTTCTGTTGTTTAACCAAACCTGTTTTATCAAGAATTTCAGCTATTTCATCACAAGAAAATACAATTCTCTTGAGATTATCCCTTGTATTTCTGTTATACTCATCAATATTTGCAACGCCTGCATTACGCAATATTTGTTTTCTTTCCTTTAGTTCATTTGTTATACTGACAAGTACTTTTAAAAGAGTTTCCTTGTCTGTTAGCAAAGTGCATTTTTCATGCCATACAGGTGGAAAGTCTACACCACCCTTAAAATCTGCAATATACACCTCTGCTCCTTTCTTTATACATTGCATAAGAACTAATTTTAGTAATACACTTTTACCCGAACCTGTTGAACCACCAATAAGCATATGAGGAATTTTTGCAATATTTACAGTAACTTTTCCCAGATAACCTTCACCAAGAACAATCTCAAAATTTTCATTACTAATCATATCCTCAGACCATTCAATGTAACTATGTAACTGATTTTCTCCACCAACACACTTAACTATAATAATTCGGCAATTATCACCTTCACTAATTTCATCTATATGTATATTTAGTGCTGATTCTATTTTACTTTGTTTATCTTCCCAATCAGATAACGGAATACCTAAAGTTTTGAATTTGTAAATCATAACTTTTCCATTGCCTTTGTCCTTTGACAAAAGTAACGGTGCTTCACCGGCTGAATTAACCAGCCCTATTCTATGAAGATTTTTACTTATTCCAATAGCCTCAAAAGGCATTCCTATTATTAAAATTACAATCACTGTAACGAGTAAAATCGTAGTTAGCACAAAAAATGAAATAAATAGTTTATGCACATTCATAAGTGTACTGTCAGGTTTCCAAATTACATAACGAAAATGCCAAATTAGAAAACCTACCGCTAAATATATAATTGCTATTACCCTACCTAGGTTTTTACTAAAAATTCTTTTTATGCCATTAGTAAAGTAAGTTGCAATAATACGCATATTCCATTCGTTATGAAGGTTAGATTTTTTGTTATTATCAATCATCATTAATCACCTTAACCTTATTAATCTCTGTTGTGGTATAAACATTAAAATCAGTATATTCTATAAGGAAATTTATTCTTCTTAAAAAGGCTTTCCATGTTTCAGGCTTATAATGCTGAACATCTTTATATTGCTCATTTAGAGGTATATTTGAAGTAATATACACAGTATCATAACAAGCTACTTTATCATTAAATCTAGCCGGTAACATTAGTGGATATATATCTAGATAATTTAACATTTCTTCAATATGTATTTGAGATGCAAATTCTTCAAATACAAGAATCTGTTGTCCTTTATAACTATCAAAATTTATACCTTTGTTATATCTATAGGAGGTTATTCTACAAATGTTAGATGCTTTATGCTTTTTGTATATTCCACTTGTTTTACCTGTTCCTGATTTACCAAACACATAATAAACAGTAACTTGTCTTTTCTTTTCACGATAAATATTAGAAAACACTGTTTGCCTTATAGCATCAATTTCTTTTATCCTAAAACCATATTTAGGATGGGCTTTGATAATTTCATAAGTATCAAGACCTTTTTCAATTTCTTCAATTAATGCAGACATATCCGGTGAATTTTCATCAACAGTCTTTGGTATATTGCCAACTTCCTCAAATGTATCAATAAGGTTTGTACTTTCTTTATTTGTTCCTTTCCATTTACCTTCTTTGCGAAGATAATCACGATTTTCCATAGCTGAACCATTGGCTTTGTCAATGTGTGCTACAGGAAATCTATTTTTTAATGTTGAAAAACGAATTGGAGACTTTGAATAAATAAAGATATGCATATGTTTTGTGCCTGAATTACCTATTTCATCTACTAAACAAAAGTAATCAGGGTTAAACAAATGAAGAATATCTTTAACTGATTCATGATTCAGTTCATACTTTTCAGGATTATTTATAGTTAATATCCATTTTCTGGACTGAGGATTTGCACTTCCCATATAAACAACTCCTTTGCTACTGCTACATTGCTACGATAGGGGTAATACTAACCCCTATCGTAGAGGCTCCGTTTGGTGTGCTTAAGGCACACCTCCCGAAGCGATCTAGCACTTATATCAAGCCTTAGAGTTGCCGAATACCCTTTGCAGTTGCCATAACTTTATAACCTTCAGGTGTCCAATATGGACGCATTTCAAGACCATCAAAAGTTACAACAGGATAGTTTTGGTCACTAGGCTTGTCTAGCTTACAGTCATCATCAATCTTTACTGCAAGTTTTTCAAATGCTCTTTCAGGTAAAGCAATAGTGTACTTAAAGCCACTAACCTCACCTGTTCTCTTGCCATTTTCATAGACGTATGCCGGAGTAACATCTACAAGTACAGGATTTTTGCCAATAGTTTTGTTGGCATCAATCACTACCATATCAATGTTCATTTTTCCACCTTCTTTCTATATTGTTTTGCATTAATTAATGCTACTGTATCGATCGATGGCTTTAGTATATAACACAGAATTTAACAATACACTTCCTTTAAGGGAATTGACAAATAAAAAAGGCATATAAAAAGGGTATTGCATTTTCTACAATACCCTAAATTCACCTCACTTCAATGTTTTTAGTTTACATATTTGTATAAAATTTTTATCTTCAAAACTGTCAACGATTAAATCATTGATTTTTTCTGACAAGTAAATTTTCTTGTCATAATCAGTTATGAAGATTTCATTATCTGGTATATGTCCAGAAATATATGTTAATATTTCATAATATACATTAGATACTAATGTATTACACCAATGTATACCAGCTTTATTAAGTAAAACTTCACTGATTTCTATACTACAAAATAGCGAAGTTACTATTCTATAAGCTGTAACACTTTTAATTTTTAAATCATAATGATTTATTATTTTACTTATGGTTTTAGGAGAAAAGCCTCCAATTTCAGCTATCTCTCTTTGAGTGTAATGTAATTGTTTCAAAATTACATTAATAGCTGCACCAAAATCATTAGCAGCTTTTATTTCCTCCAATAAGTCTTTTTTCGCAGAATTCTGCATTTTTCATTTTAATAAAATGAAACACCCGTGTGCAAACAAACATAGTAGTAAGTTTATGTATCATATTATCACTCTCCTTTCATTATATTATATTTGATAATAATTTACCGATTTAAACTTAATGCCGGAGCCCTACCATCTGGGGCATACATTATAGGAATTCAATTCCATACTTTTATATAAAATTCAGTTAAGCATATATTGCTTATGTTTGTTTGTCTATTTAAAATATTTAAAAGATTTCCACACGGAAAAATATTATTTCATTAAAAAATTTTTGTAAAACAAAAAGAGCACAAACCAATGTTGCACTCTCAATCATTAGGTAATTAAATTTTATATCTACATTTAGGTGCAGTTCACCCAAACCCATACTAATAACAATCTTCAATAAAAGATTGAAACTAGTTTAAATTCATTCCTTCTAACTCTCTTTCATAACTCTTATAAAGAATTATGAAAATTCTAATTACATAATTATGTGTCAGCAACTCCAAAAAAGAATAGACACGATAGCAAAATACACAGAATGATTGTGTAAATGCTAAACCCGTATAAGCAACCAACAACATAATAAATTAGTTGGTGATTTCTTAATTTATCAACAATATAAATTTGAAATTTATATGCCAACAAGGGTGGTTTCCAAAAGTTTGCTAGCTAATAATAACTTGTAAAAAAACAAGTCAAATTTCTAACAATTCTATACATTAAAAATGTATTTAATAATAAATAATAACTTAATTTTATTCTATATGATGCTTTATCTTTTGTCAACACATAAAATAAAGCAAAAGCAAAACAAAAATCACCTATCTAAATACCTTTAAATAAGTGATCTTCTTCTCATAAATTTTTAGGGCATAGTTCCCCCTACCCCATTCTAATTTCAATTTCATAAAAAACAATACTGAAATTAGCTTTAGCTTCTTAATCTTAACTATCATTTATAATTCTTATAAAAAATTATATTAGTTTCAACTACATATTCTATCTTCATCTACAACAGAAGTAGACTACACAAGCAAAATACACATAATGATAGTGCAAATGCTATACCCGTATAAGCAATCAACAATTATAACTTTATAATCAGTGATTGTTTAATTCGATAACATAATACTATGTATACGCAACCAACAATTACAAATCTATAATCGATGATTGTATAATTCAATAACATACTATGCCATTTAAGGGTGGTTTCAAAAAGTTCGTTCGTTAATTGCCACCAAAAAGGTTACTACTAACGATGTTAAATACATTAAGTATTTTGATATAATAATTAATAATTAAAAATCTTCCGACATCTATAAATAGATGAAGTCACCAAGTATGATTAATCATACCATTCTTATTACTTAATTACTTCTTTAAACAGTAGTAAAAACTGTTGCAAACTTAGGGGGTTGCACCCACATTTTTTCATTCTTAAAAAATTCTTCTATCTAATATAAATATACATCTCATTTTTAGAAAAATCAAGCGTTTGTAAATAAATTTACAAAAATATGTTAAACTATCTTGGCAAGAGGAAAATAAAGGTTTATAATAACCTTGTAAGATAAAGGTTTTATAAAACCTAGACGGAGGTAACTATTTTGACTACTACTTATTTAAACAAACTAAAAACAATCGACACAGACAAACTTTCCTTTTTAATTTCCGACAAACTTAGGGACAATGCAACTACTGATAACATCAATATAAAAGGAATAAGCATTGCGTATGTATTGTATCAAGCTTCAATTGATAATAAGGTATGCATAGATAGTATGAAAGCTTTTGACGATAGTTTTCAGAAGGAACCTGAAATCAAAGAAATTGTTCTTAAACATATTAGTCAGGTTTGGGACATCGTTACAAGCTTAAGAGGCATTTGTTCCGCTGATGAGTTATTGTCATACATTCTATTTAATAATGAAGTATCTAAATATTCTTTCTTTATGCCTACTCCTTCCGGTGTATCAAAATTAGCATGTTCTATTCTCAATATTGAAAACGGAGACAATGTTGAGGAACTTTGTTCCGGCACAAGTAATTTTTACATAGAAGCACTGACTCAACACCAAAATTTCAAATATACCGGTATTGAAATTAACTATATTTGTAATGATATTGCAAAAATCCGTGCAAGTTTACTTGATGAAGATGTATCATTAATCCTATGTGATGCTTTAGAATATAAAGCCCCTGAAAAAGCCAACAAAATCTTTTCAAACTACCCTTTTATGGCCAAAAGTATTGTATTAAACGATCATAAGGAAGACCTTGTAAAATCACTAGGTATACCTAAAGATGCAATTAAGAGAGCCTCTTCCGATTGGGTATTTAATGCAACTATTGTTGAGCAATTAGCAGTTGGCGGCAAAGCTGTTGCTATTATGACCAATGCCTCTACATGGAATACTGCCGACAAACATATTCGTCAATTCTTTATCGAGAATGGCTATATTGAAACTATCATATCACTTCCATCAAGACTATTTAATGGTACTAACATTCCTTCTACTTTAATTGTTTTTAGTCATAACAACGATAAAGTAAAACTAATTAATGCTAGCAATATATGTACTAAAAAGCACATATATAATATTCTTACTGATAGTAATGTAACAGAAATAATTTCACTACTAGGGAATGACGGAGAAAAGTCTGTCACTAAAAGTGTTTCTGAGTTATCCGATAATGATTATATACTTAACCCTGAGCGTTATCTTGAAACTGTACCTGAAGTTAAAGATGGTGTTAAATTTAACTCTGTTATCAAAAGCATAACAAGAGGTCTTCAAATAAAGGCAAGTGAATTTGACAAACTAAAGTCCGAAAAGGCTAGTGAATACAAGTATCTGACACTTGCTAATATTCATGATGGCTTATTATCTTTGACTGATGATCAATACCTAACAAATATTCCGGACAAGATGGAAAAATATATTGTAAAGAACAACTCTATTATTCTATCAAAAACCGGTTCTCCGGTTAAATCGGCAGTTGTCGAAATAAATAATAACGAAAAGCTACTTGCTAGTGGAAACCTATTCATTATCGAAATTGATGAAAAAAAGGTTAACCCATATTATATTCAAGCCTTCTTTGCAAGTGATATAGGCAAAGCTACTTTTAAAAGCATTGTGTCAGGTGGTCTTCTTCCTACTTTCTCTATTGATAGTTTAAAAAATATGTTCGTTCCACTTCCTCCAATAGATGAGCAAAGCAAGATTGCAAGCAAATATGCTGCTTTAGTTGATAAATCTATTCTTTTGAAAAGGCAACTAGAAAACACAAGACTTGAAATGTGCCATGTTTTTGATGAGGAGGAATAGATAATGCCTAGGGTACTTGATCGTGATGAATTATACGAAGTGGTAAATACCATAAATAATATGGTTTTTGAAGCGAATCGAGAAGGTAAACTAGAAGAACTACTTAAAAGCTGGGGCTTAGACCACCTAATCAGTCAACGATCTCCATTTTATGATACAGAAAAAGATGGTAAAATCATAGTAATTGGGTACACCAACATAAAACCAAAGGACTTACATGGAATAGTAAAAGCACTAGGGTTAGATAAGGAAAGATTTGAATTTATTACAGAAAATGATGATATAAAAACATATAATTATAAAAAGCTTCAATACAATCCAAAATATCGTCTTGTATTAGTTGGCCCTATGCCACACAGTACCACAGGCAAAGGCAATAACAGTAGCACTATAACCAATCTTGAAAATAGTGACGGTTATCCTCGTGTAGTACGCTTAAAAAGTGGTAACGACTTAAAAATAACAAAAAGCAGTTTAAAAAAGGTTTTACAAGGACTTATCAACGAAAACTATATATAACAAATATCCTCATAAAATGTAGTTATTTTTATTTATTTTCACAACATCATGTAATATAATGTATATATAATAACTAAAACTGACTTTAAAAGAAATATTTACAGAAACTTACACACCATAAACGGAGGTTCAAATGGTAAACATTAGAAAATTAGAAAGTGAACTATGGGAATCAGCAGACTTATTGCGTTCAGGTTCAAAATTAACATCAAATCAATATTGTATGCCGGTACTTGGGCTTATTTTTCTACGATATGCTTACAGTCGTTTTAAACTTGTTGAAGCCGAAATATTAAAAACAAGACCTGTACGAAATGGCAGACAAATGCCTGTAGAAGCAAGTGACTACACTTCTAAAAGCGCATTATATCTTCCAAGAGAGGCACAGTATGATTATCTTGTAAATTTACCTGAAAACATTGCAGATTCAGGTATTAAGAATAATGCAGGAGAACCTATGAATTCACTTGGAGAAGTTGTTAATAATGCTATGGAACTTGTTGAAATGCAAAGTGAACAACTTTCCGGTGTGTTACCTAAAAGTTATACTGATTTTTCCGATGAACTTCTTTCAGAACTTATCCGTATCTTTAACAATAACGCACTTGATGAAATCGGTGGGGATGTGATTGGTAGAATATATGAGTATTTTCTAAACAAATTTGCAAAAAATGTTGCTTCTGATGATGGAGTATTCTTTACACCAAAATCATTAGTTAAAATGATTGTTAACATACTAGAGCCAAAATCAGGAACATTACTTGATCCTGCTTGTGGTTCAGGTGGTATGTTTGTACAAACCGGTGATTTTGTAAATCATAAAGGCTTAGATGCCAATAAGAAAATGACTTTTTACGGACAAGAAAAAGTTGAATATAATGCAAAACTATGTCTTATGAATATGGCTGTACATGGACTTAACGGTACAATCGCATCAGGTGATGAGGCAAATACATTTTATAAAGATGCCCACAATCTTGATGGTTGTTGTGACTATGTTATGGCAAACCCACCTTTTAATGTAGATAAGGTTAAAGAAGAATCTTGTCAGAGTGCAAAACGTTTACCTTTTGGAATGCCAAGTGTAAATAAAAGTAAAGAAGTAAGCAATGCCAATTATCTATGGATTTCATATTTTTACTCTTATCTTAATGAAAAAGGCCGTGCAGGTTTTGTTATGGCATCTTCTGCAACAGATAGCCAAGGCAAGGATAAAGATATTAGAGAAAGTCTTGTAAAAACAGGTCATGTAGATGTAATGATTAGTGTAGGTAATAACTTTTTCTACACAAAGTCTTTACCATGTTCTTTATGGTTCTTTGATAAAGGCAAATCAAACGCTATTAAAGACAAAGTACTTTTCATAGATGCAAGAAACTACTATACAGTAGTGGATCGTACTCTTAACGAATGGTCAGAATGGCAGTTAAAGAATATGAATGCTATAGTATGGCTATATCGTGGTGAAACAGATAAATACACAGAACTTCTTAATGAATATAAATCTGTACTTGGTAGTGACAAACCTTTTAAAGAACAAATAAATGAATTATCGGCGAAAGTAAAGACACTTCGTAAAGAAGCAAAGGAAGCAGTCGACTCTGCCGAAAGGCGAGAAAAGAAAAAGATTCAGTCCAAATATGATGAAAAAATTGCTGAAATCACAGAATATCTAACCATTGCTAAAGAAGCTAATTGGCTTTATGAAAAATTTGGCGAAGGCAAATATCAAGATATTTTGGGACTATGTAAAGTCGCATACACAACAAACGAAGCAAAAGGAGCTGATAAAGACGGTATCAGCATTGAAGAAAAAGGCTGGTCCCTTACTCCCGGTGCTTATGTTGGTGTAGCTCCTATTGAGGATGATGGTGTAAACTTTGAAGATCGTATGGCAGAAATACATCGTGAACTTTTAACCTTGCAAGCCGAATCAAATGACTTGATGGATACTATCTCACAAAACTTAAAGGAGCTTGGGTTATGAATTGGAAAAGTAATAAACTTTCAGAAATATCACTTATCGGTGATGGAGCTCATGCATCACTAAAAAGAACTAACTCTGGAATTCCATATTTGACTGCAAAGAATATCACAAAATCAGGTATTGACTATTCAAATATGGATTATATTTCTGAAGAAACTTACAATAAGTATTTTAAAAAGGCATCAAATGCATTAACACAACCTAAAGAGAATGATGTTTTATATAGTATTATTGGTAGTATTGGAGGAGTATATGTCGTTCGTGATGAAAAAATAGGAATATCAAGCAGTGTTGCAATTTTTAGATCCAACGACAATATAGTGCTTCCTAAATATTTAGCTTACTTTTTAAAAAGTCCATTATTTGAGTCCCAAATACAAGCAATAAAAAGTGGTGTTGCACAAAGTTTTATGTCTTTAGGTAAATTAGGTACAGTAAGTATTTCCTATCCTGATGACATATTATATCAAAAAAAGCTTGTTAAAATACTTTCAACCTACGACAACCTAATTGAAAATAACCAAAAGCAAATCAAACTTCTTGAAGAAGCCGCACAGCGACTTTATAAAGAATGGTTTGTTGATTTGCGTTTTCCGGGTCATGAAAGCACAAAAATTATTGATGGCATACCAGAAGGATGGGCAGTAAAATCTATTTTAGATAATAACATATTTATTTTTGTAAAGAGCAAAGTGGCACCTTTTGAAGGTAAGAAACAGTATTTTGCTACCGCAGATATCAATGGAACGATCCTTGATTCAAAAGGTGAAGCAATAACATATACGAACAGACCATCACGAGCAAATGTACAACCTATTATCAATTCTGTTTGGTTTGCACGAATGAGCAATACTTATAAGATTTTAAATTGTTTTGGTGAAAATTCACATCTAGCTTATGATTCTGTTATATCATCAGGCTTTGCTGGATTTACAGCTACAGAAGGATGTTATGGTTTTGTATATGAAACGATTGCATCTATAAAATTTAATGATGAGAAAAACAGGTATGCTACAGGAGCAACTCAAGTATCATTAACCAATACTGGACTAAAAAATATAAAATTATTAATGCCTACAATAGATATTGCAACACAATATTCAAAAGTAGTAGAGCCTTTTATGTTAAAAGCCGAATTATTAAAAAAGAATTGCAAATTATTGCAAGAAGCACGTGATCGTTTATTACCGAAACTTGTTAATGGTGAATTGGAGGTTTAAATATGAATGAAAAATATAATTGGAAATCTATAGTAGCAGGCTTAGTTTGCTTAATCATTGGTATAATACTTATTTTACTTGATATTTTTAGTTTTAAGACACCACAAAATCTTTGGATTAGTATAGGCTGTTCTCTTATTGCCTCTGGTGTTGTAATTTTATTGACATCATTATTTGTTGAAAGAATAAAGGTAAATTCTTTGGATGAATGGAGCATAAAAAAAATATATGCTACTAGATCCGAAAAAAATGCTGACTCTGATCCAAATTTGGATAAAGCACAGTACTGTGTTGATGGTATTGCTTTCGGTTTATCAAGTTTTCGTTCAAAATACACTAAGAAAGTAGAACAAGCATTACGTAATGGCGTTAATTTTAGACTCATCACAATGGATCCTAATGGTGATTTCATTCATTTTCGAGAAAAAGAAGAAGGCGAAGTAGAAGGAAACATTCAAAAGTCAATTAATGATCTTGTTAACTGGGCAAACAAACTTAACAATAGGAAGTATAAAGGAAAGATTGTTATTAAATCGTATAATTGTATGACTTTGGATTTCTATTGGAGAGTGGATAATACCATCTATATAGGACCATATTGGTATGGATATAAAAGTTCAGACACGATAACATATTCTTTTACAAAGGGCGGTAAGGCATTTAACTTATATTCAGAATACTTTGAATCTTTATGGGAAAACGAAGGACTTACTCAAATTATGACACGACAGAAAATTCTAAAAAGATAAAAGATTAACATAATGGAGAAAATAAAATGGTACCCAGTTTAACAGAAACACCTTTGGATTTATTAGATCGTCAAAAATTTGTTGATAAAATGATTCAAGTGACTGAAACCTTATCAGAGAAAAAGAAAAATGCAAGTTATGCTATAAATGGCAGTTGGGGTGTTGGTAAAACTTTTGTTCTTAATATGTTTGAAGAGCAAATTCTTTCAAATCAATCCGAAGTAACTGCAACAGATAAATATCTTTTATTTCACTTTAATTGTTGGAATTATGACTATTACGAAGAACCTTTAATGGCTATAGTTGCTTCAATACTTGACCAAATAGAAGAAAAAGAACATATAATACCAAAAGATATAAGAAAAAAATCAAAGGAAATATTAAAATTAATCGGAAATGGTCTATTTACAAAAGCTGTTAACCAAATTGGTAAAATGACAGGTGTACCATTAAATAATGTTATAGAAATCATAAAAAAAGGGGATGCAGCATCAAAGGAAGAACTCGATTTAGGCGAAAAGTACGATGTAAATTACACTCTTAAGAATACACTTCAAGAATTGCAAAAAGCAATTTCTTTTATTGCACAAGACAGAACTGTATTATTTGTAGTTGATGAACTTGATCGTTGCTTACCTGAATATGCAATTAAGGTACTGGAACGCCTTCATCATGTATTTGAAGATATTGACAATTTACAATTAATTATTTCTGTAGATAAAAGACAATTTGGTCATGTTATTAAAGAAATATATGGGAAAGAAACTGATGTAGATAAATATCTTGCCAAATTCATTGATTTTGAATTAAAGTTAGATGAAGGAAATATAAATGATAACTATGATACAAGGTTTAATTATTATCTTCAAAATTTTGATTATATTAACGATTATACCAAAAGATCCGATATATTAGATTTTAATAATAATATCTTTAATGGTATGGATATGAGAGCCCGTATTAAAATTATTGATAAATGTAATTTAATACATAATTTACTTAATGAACCAAATGAGAAGATGGATTTTTCATTTATGTGCATAGAAATTGCTTTTGTAGTTATGAAATATTGGGGCATTGATTTATTCGCAAATAAACCCGCATTTTATATTAATGAAGTATTTAAGACAAATGAAAAACACACAGGTCTGACCTTTTTAAATCAAATATACAAAAAAGAAACAAATAATGACATATTATATTACAAAGATATTGACTTCTATAATAGAAACGAATATGTTTATAGAGGTAATATTTGGGGAGTAATTCTTTCATGTTATCGTTATGTTATAGGTTATAAAAAGGATCTTTTTGATAGATCTGACATGTATGGTAATTGTGAACCTAGAGAATATAGTGAAAAATTTAGAGATTTACTATATATCATCAATTAACAAGAAGGTGAATTTATGAGTTATGAATATTCTGAAAACATACTTGTACAGGAAAGTGCCGGTAACTTATTACAAGATGAACTTAATTGGGAAGTTCATTACGCTTACAATACAGAAGTTTTAGGAACCAACGGCACCTTTGGTAGAACCAGCTACAAAGAAATATTACTTAGTCACTACTTTAAACAAGCTATGAAAAGGCTTAATCCATGGATAAACGAGGCGCAAATAACCGAGGCACTAAAGATATTTGAAAGCCATGTTTCTACAGCTTCACTAATGCAAATCAATGAGGAAAAATACAGATATATTCGTGACGGTATTCCTGTAACAGTAAAAAAGCCTAATGGACAAACTGATAAAAAGAATGCTATTCTTATTGATTTTCAAAACCCGGAGAATAATCATTTCTTAGCGATTAAGGAAATGAAAATACATGGGGAATTATATCGAAGAAGAACCGACATTGTTGGTTTTGTAAATGGTATTCCTTTACTGTTCATTGAACTAAAGAAAAATACTGTTGATGTTCAAGATGCTTATACAAAAAATTACACAGACTATCTTGATACAATCCCACATTTATTTTACTATAATGCTTTTCTTATGCTATCTAACGGTGAAGAAGCAAAGGTAGGTACTCTTGGAAGCAAGTATGAGTTTTTTCATGAATGGAAAAGATTAAAAGAAGACGAAGAAGGCTGTGTTGCTCTTGAAACTATGCTTCGTGGTATATGTAAAAAGGAAAATTTTCTTGACTTATTAGAAAACTTTATTTTATATGATCATTCCGATGGTCATACAGTAAAAATACTTGCAAGAAATCACCAATACCTTGGTGTTAATGAAGCTATCAAAGCATATAAAGCAAGAAAACTCAATAACGGTAAACTGGGGGTCTTTTGGCACACACAAGGTTCCGGTAAAAGTTATTCTATGGTTTTCTTATCTCAAAAAATAAGAAGAAAATTTAGTGGTTCCCCTACCATAGTTATACTTACAGATCGTGAAGAACTTAACACCCAAATTAGCGAAACTTTTGCAAATTGCGGTCTACTCGGTAAAGACACAAAAGATAAAGACTACCTTGCTAAAAGCGGCACCGACCTTGTGGGAAAACTAGAAAAAAATCCAAGTTTCATATTTACACTTATTCAGAAATTCAATCAAAAGCCTGAGAACCCTATTTATCCCGATCATGATATTATCATTATGTCAGATGAAGCACACCGTAGTCAGTATGGTATTTTTGCAGAAAATATGATGGAATTGTTACCTACTGCATCAAGAATTGGCTTTACCGGAACACCTCTATTATCTGATGACAATATAACAGAGCGTACTTTTGGTAGTTATATTTCAGTATATGACTTTAAACGGGCCGTTGATGATGGTGCAACTGTTCCTCTATATTATGAAAATAGAGGTGACAAAATCGATAATATAGAAAACCCTGATATAACTGACAAAATTCTTGATGCTATCGAAGAAGCTGATCTTGATGAGAATCAACAAGAGAAATTAGAAAAAGAATGTGCAAAAGAAATACATATTCTCACTGCCGAACCAAGACTTCGCTCAATAGCAAAAGACTTTGTTAAACATTACTCTGACCTTTGGACCAGTGGTAAAGCTATGTTCGTTTGTCTAAATAAGGTTACTTGTGTTCGTATGTACGATTATGTTCAAGAATATTGGAAAGAGGAAATTAAAAATTTGAAAGGTCAGTTAAAATCTTCTTCACAACAAGAAACTCAGGAACTTGAACGTAAAATCAAATGGATGGAAGAAACTGAAATGGCTGTTGTTATCAGCCAGGAACAAAATGAAATTCAAACCTTCCAGAAATGGGATCTTGATATTATTCCACATCGAACAAAAATGGAAAAGCGAAAGCTTGATGAAGAATTTAAAGATAAAGATAATCCATTTAGAGTTGTATTTGTATGCGCAATGTGGCTTACCGGGTTTGATGTTAAGTGTCTATCATGTTTATATCTTGACAAGCCTCTAAAATCACACACACTTATGCAAACTATTGCAAGAGCAAACCGTGTTGCTGAAGGTAAAAGTAACGGTTTGATTGTTGATTATGTAGGTATTTTAAAGAAACTTAGAGAAGCGCTTGCAAAATATACTGCCAATAAAAGCAGTAGAAGTACTGATCCTACGATTGATAAAGATGAACTTATTTCAAAAGTTTTAGAAGTTATAAAAGTTACTAATGACTTTCTAAAGGAACATGGATTTAATCTAAAAAAACTAGTTGATGCCAAAGGTTTTGAAAAAATATCATTACTACAAGAGGCCGCAAATGCAGTTTGTGATACTAGAGAATCTAGAAAACAATTTAATACGTATGCAAATGAGCTTAATAGATATATGAAGTATATTGATAGAGAAGACATTTCACAAAAGACAAAAGACTATAAAGCCGCTATCTCTGCGATTCAGAGTGAACTACAGAAGAAACGAAAACATGTTGATAATACTGATTTGATGGTTCAAATTAATAGTATTATGAATGATTATGTTTTTATAAATAATCAATCAAATGAAGAAGAAATCAAACGCTTTGATATAAGTAAAATTGATTTTGATTTACTTCAAAAAGAGTTTGCGAAGTCTACAAAGCGTAACTTAATTTTCAAAGATTTGGACGAATTAGTACAAGAAAGACTTGATTGTATGCTAAAAGAAAATCCAAAAAGAATTGATTATTATGAACGGTATTGTCAAATAATTGAAGACTATAATAGTGAAAAAGATAGAGTCAACATTGAAAAGACATTTATGGATCTTATGGATTTAGCAAATAGTATGAACACTGAAGAAAAACGTTATGTTCGCGAAGGTTTTTCTAGTGATGAAGAACTGTCCCTTTATGATATGCTTTTTAATGAAAACTTATCTACATCAGATATTAAAGCCATCAAAAAAGTGGCTGTTGACTTGCTTGAAAAAATCAAGAAAAAGATCTCAGAAATTGATCACTGGACCGATAAACAAGAAACTAAAGCCGAAGTCGATAATCTTATTAGAGATACTCTTTGGACTGAACTTCCTGAATGTTATGATGAGGTCAGTATATCTCAATATCGCCAAAAAATTTACGAATATGTTTATACAAGATATAAAAATGTCGCGTAAATTAATAATTAATTTTCCTGAATATCTCCTATCTCTTACTACAAACAAATTAGCAAATAAATTAAAATATGCTTCAAATTACGTAAAACTTCCAGAATTATTATATTTATTAAAGCCACTATACAATAGCCTTCATCTTAAAAACGACTGGAATAAGGCAAAAAACGAAGTAATAAGCTGTTCACTTAAATTATACAATAATCCAATTAAAAATTTAATCGAAATATTATTTAATTTATAAAACAAAAAACCAGAAGTTGATTTGTTTCAGCTTCTGGTTTATATATTCAATTTTCTCGATTAAGTTTTTAAGAAATCCTTTTTCACGCTACCGATTTCTTCTTTTAGTGATTTTCTCATGTTTTTAAACATTTTTTGCATATGATTATTAAGTTCATCGTTTGCAGTGCTACAATTAAATTTTGAAAATTCATATAATCTATCATATACAAATTTAGTAGACTCTCTTACTAAATTGTAACATTCTTTTTCTTCTCGCAAAGTAGGAAATTCTTCTCCTTCAACAGTTACAATGCTTTCAAATATTTTTATATATACAAATAATGTCATTATTTGAGCCGTATACATATTGTCTGCCTTATTTAATGAATAAAAACCGGGTTTATCAACATATTCACTTATAATGGAATAATTACAATGAGCGTAATCACAGAGAAAAGCATAAAAATCATAAAAATAATTTTTATCTTTTCCTAATTTCATATCAGAAGGTTGTTTTTGTAAATAATCAATTAATTCTTGAGTATCTCTATTTTTGTAAGTACCATCATCATAAATTATTTTTCTCTGTTTAAGTAATTGTGGAACAACTATTAAATCTCTTAATTTATTATCATCATCATTTTCTAGTATAAATCGACTTGCTATGTATCCTTCGAATGATGATCTAAGAATAATAAATACATCCTCAGCATGTCCCATTTTCAGCAATTCTCTTATTGATTCTAAACTTTTAATACTTTTTGCAAAAACAAAATACTGAAAATCATCAATAAAACCGGATCCGATTTCACCGCTTATTTTTGCATCATAATATCCGTACCCAAAACAAGCGTAATCAACAAATTTTCTCCCTCTAAATATATATTGATTTATAAATTTATTGCACATAATTTGATTATCCATGTATTTACCTACTTTATATACCTCTTTAAATAAATATTTTATATCTTTGATTCTTTCACAATAAAATCCCATTTATTGTGATTAATTACAATATATATTCTATCAAATATAAACTTATTTTTAAACCCTTAAATAGCATTTTCAATATATTACCAATTGCATTAATGAATATAATTACAAAGCAAATTTGTAATTATAAATTCGTTTTATGGTTGACAAAGATTGATTTGGTGGTATACCCAAAAGAAGAAAAGCTGTTTCCGAAAATAAAAACCACTATGCAACACTCAAATTTTGCTTACATAATGGTTCTAATTTTACTCTTATAAAACTTAATAGCGCATTGGCAATCGTGTTCGATTTTATATTTTACGAATGATGTTAATTTCTTCTAATAAAAATTTTTAGAAAATTGGAATTCAGTAGGTTTGATGCTTACTGTCTTTCGTGACACTATTTTCCACTCAAAACACTAAAAATCTTACCCTGAGGTCGTCGCTATAAGCTTTTGGTAATCATTAGGTAAATCATCTTTATTTTTAATCCACAAAGTGATATAATCAAAACAAATTTACATTGATATATAAATTATTTTGAAGGTGTGATTATATGGAATCCAAATATAGAAAAATTATTTTTACTGTTTACAAAGAAAGTATTTTCTCAAATACTATAGAAAAATTATATCAAAAAACAATAATATCAAATATTAGTATTAATTATATTAAAGACTATCTTAATTTTAATGATGGGTTTAGATTATCAATCGTTTTTGGAGATATTTTGTCTTTTGTAGACTTTTACTGTATAAATATTAAACCTGAACGAGTAATTGATAAAATTTCTATATTAAAATCATCAAACCAAAGTATATCCATAAATATGCCAGAAAAAGTTTTATTAAAAAGTATAATAGAACACAATACAAGAGCAAAAAATATCCCGGATGGAATCGTATTATACGGCATAAATAGAATTGAAAATGGGGCAAGTGGCTTTAGTGAAATGATCATTTATATTGCCGCAAATGATCCCATATTATTTAGTCTTATGTTAAGTATGTTGTATGACTGTGCAAAAGTTATTATCAAAAAAATTTTTAAAAATATGCATGGAGAATGTATAAAAGAAACTACTATTGGTATAATCAATATTAAAAAATTTTATATTTCTCTTGGCAATATTACTAACACCTCATGGAAAGATTGGCAGATTATCAACTATGGAAAAATCACAAAAACAAAACATATAAATATTAAGGTAAGAAATATCAATAGTGATGAATATGTCATAAAATGCAATCACAAAATGAAAATTATATCTATAAAGCAAACCAAAAAGATATAATATTAACTTTTGCGATAGCATAATTGCATAATACGGACGTTATATAATAATTAGGAATACTAAATATGATAATTATTTGGAATCACAAGAGCCTTACCTTGAATAACAGATTGTTTGAAATTGATTTTTGTCTTAACATATTAAATATTCATATAAAATAAAATTCTATCGGTTGTTATGAATATAATTACAAAGTAAATTTATAAATATACATTAATTTTAGGGTTGACAAGGATTGATTTGGTGGTATACTCAAAGGTAGAAAAGATGTTTTCAAAAATAAAAACCACTATGTAACACTCTACTTTTGGTTACATAATGGTTCTAAATTTTACTCTTATAAAACTTAATAGTGCATTGGCAGTCGTGTTCGGTTTTATATTTTGCGAATGATGTTAATTTCTTCTAAAAATTTTTCTAAAAAATTTTTAGAAAATTGGAAATATGTTGCTAGTTCGTTTAAAAGTATAAAATGTTGTAAAGTGTCAGTAGGCCCGATGTTTACTGGCTTTTTACGGCACTTTTTATCACTTTAAAACACTAAAAAATCTTACCCTGGGGCCGCTCCAAAACCGCGTGCCGAGGGTTCGAGTCCTTCTGCCCCTGCCAAAATGAAAGCACATCTTTTGATGTGCTTTTTATTTTACAAAAAGCAAAAGGAGTCGAAGGCGACCGTTAAGAAAACAGTCCGGTGGACTGTTTTTAGGGAGAGCGTAGATGCCTCTTTCCTTTCGTATTTGTGCTTTATAAGCGTGGTAGGCACTTTCGCTAAATTAATAGTATTCTGCCCCTGCCAAACAAAACACCTTAAAAACGGCTTAGGTATGCGGTTTTAAGGTGTTTTTATCTAATTCAACCAAATTTATGCAAAATCCCTCGGATTGCCGTCCGTTTGCCGTCCAACACTATAAAAAATTATAATAACGCTTGTAATTTACTAACATTAGGATTTAAACTTATCTATTATATTGTTTAGCATAACAGCTTAACATATTGACACTTGCTAATTATTATAATATAATGAAAATGAAGATAGGATTGGCCTATCAGGGGTGTTTTCCTTACCCAGCGAAGTGGGAGTGTTTAAAGATGCGAAGCCTTAGCATATAAAATAATGAGACAAAAATTGATGGAGCTTGAACCATTTTAAAAAATCAGTGAAACGGAACCCAACCGTTGCGAATTAGGACTTTTATTGAAAAGTAAGACAGGTAACATTTTGTTTATGTTACCTGTCTTTTTGTTTTTATAATATAGTTTTATTTTTCAAGCACTAACAGAAAGCCCCTTAGTCCTGAGTATAGTATGTTATAGCTTTTTTCTTTAATTGATTAAACAAGTCTATATTTTCCGACTTTATCATTAGATTATCAAAATAATAGTTACTTAAGGATTTCAGAAAAGCCAATTCATCTATATTATCATAATTTGCCAGTATATCGTCTATTGTTTGATTAAGTGTAGTACACATAACACCATCTAAAACAAAATAATCTATTCCATCAAACGAATCAACAACATTATATTCAATATTGCTAAACTGACCTTTTTCCTTTACATATACATGAATTTTTGATTCATCCATATATCCGTTCAAGGTATTCTAATGCAGAAATATGCACTTCACTAGTAGCTGACTTCATAAGCACCATCATTTAACACATAAAAATCAATCAAAAGCATTCTTTTATTTTCTCCAATATAACTACATCTGCCGGACAGAAGTTATAATTTGGAATTTCATTTTCAGTTATCCACTTTAGGTCTTTATGTTCAAGAAGAGTAGGTTTACCACTTACTATTCTAGAGTTAAAGACAGTTAGGTTTATAGTAATATCAGGATAAGTATGCTTTGTGCTGATAAATTCACTGTCAACTTCAATCTCAATATCCAATTCTTCTTTACACTCTCTTATTAAGGCTCGTTCCTTTGATTCACCTTTTTCAACCTTGCCACCAACAAATTCCCACAACAATCCTCTCTTTTTGTTAACAGGTCGCTGACATATCATAAATTTTTCACCGTTCCAAATTAGAGCTGCTACCACTTCAACTATATTCATCATATTTATACCACCAATTTATTTGTTTTCTTTAAGAATCTTGCAGGTATTGGTTTTTCTAATCTCCATGTAATATTCATAGGTTTTGAGCCGGTATGACTAACATAAGTTGCCTCACCAAGAAATGTATAAGGTGACACATTACCAAAGGAATCATTCTTAAATTCTCTCACAAATAGCAAGACCTTACTGCCCTTTTCTTTGTGATGAATATACCTTTGACCTGTTGGTGAGGTTTCTGAAGTTGTACTTTGGCTTTGCCAATGGAACAATTCCTCATTTATAGAATAATCATTATACATAGTTGTAGGGGAATAGTCCTTATCAGCCTTATTTAATGTTAATAAAAATACATCTATTCCCTTATCTTTTAGCCAAATAACACCTTGTCTCATTGCACTAAAGTTTAGATAATCAAGTCCTGCTAATAACTGTCTTTGAGAATATGTACAGTAAACATCCAAAGGACTATCAAAACCTAAATCAATAGTTTCATCAACAAAATCAATACTGTTGAATTTGTATTCCAGTAGCTCTATAAGTTCACCTTTCATTATTGGGCTGTCAGACAATGAATACAAATTACTTAATACTTCTTCATCACTAAAATCTTCAATTGCCTTGCTCCATACTGTAATATAAAACATTTGTAGCATTCGTTTATCAACTGAGGATAATTTTTCAAAATCTATATTATCTATGTTGTTTAAAAAACCAATTAAAAATTTTATCCATCTTCTAGAGTCAATAGAAGTAAACCTTACAAATGCTTTGGTCATTACTTCTTCTATTGGTTCAGAAAAATCATCTAGTTTTCCGGCTTTAACACACAATCCGGAAAATGTGGAATATTTATAAACTGCTCTAGGGTCTAATCTGTAGTGTTGCAAGAAATTTGATAAGGTTAGTGTTTTGCCGGTATCTTCTTCAAAACTTGCAATTCTTGCAACAAGTCCTGCAGTATTGCCATATGAACTGCGTATATTGTCTAGAATATACTTTTCTGCTTTTCTCTCTAGTTGAATATAGCAACCCTTAGGAACTGACACAAAACCATCCTTAATTTCTCTAGTTATTCCTCTTGTTGTATTTGATAATAAAGCAGAAAATTTATCTTCAAAATTATATTTTTTATTAGCTTGACCGATAAAATCAAGAACAGTAAGACATTCCTTATCTTCTGATAAACGAAGGCCTCTACCTAACTGTTGCAAGAAAACTGTAAGGGACTCTGTAGGACGTAAAAACAAAACTGTATTTACTTCAGGAATATCCACACCTTCATTGTAAATATCCACAACAAAAATAAACTTAACATCACCATTTACAAGTTTATCTTTTGCTGAGTTTCTCTCTTCATCTGACGATTTACCGGTTAAGAAAATTGATGGAATACCACATTTATTGAAGTAATCACTCATAAATTCTGCATGTTCAATAGAAACACAGAACCCAAGACCTTTTACATCATTAATATCTGTTACATATTTTATGAGAGAATTTACAACTAAATCTGCTCTACGGTCAGCTACTGCTCCACTAAATGTGTAAATATTAGAAAGTTCTTTCTTGTCATATCCACCTACTGACCATTTTAGGCCATCCAAATCAACATTATCAGTTACACCAAAATACTGAAAAGGACAAAGTAATTTCCTGTCAATAGACTCAGGTAATCTGATTTCTGCTGCAATTCTGTTATCAAAGTAGGATAAAATACTTTTACCGTCCATTCGTTCAGGTGTAGCGGTTAGTCCTAACAGTACAGTCGGTTTATAATAGTCAAGTAACTTCTGATATGTTTTAGCAGCTGCATGGTGGAATTCATCCACAATTATATAGTCATAAAAGTCATCTGTTGTAACTTCATTGAATTTTTGTGAATTAAAGGTTTGTATTGAAACAAATAAATTATCAATACTATCCGGTTTATTTTTGCCAACAAATAATTCACCAAAATTTGCATCTTTAAGCACTGCCCTAAAGGTATAAAGGCTCTGCTTTAGAATTTCTTCTCTATGTGCAACAAATAGCAATCTACAATGCTTTCCCTTATTATTTCTTCTAAAATTTCTATAATCAAAGGCAGAAATAACTGTCTTACCTGTACCTGTTGCAGCAACAACAAGGTTGCGATAATAGCCTCTAACTTCTCTTTCAGCTTGAAGTTTATCCAGAATTTCTTGCTGATATGAATATGGCAAAATATCAAGGGTATAACTCTGAGACTCTATATTATTATCAAAGTGCTTTTCTGCCCTTAAAGCCCTTGATAATCTTTCTTTTTGGCTTTCTGCATAATATTCAAATTCTTTAGAATTCCAATAACTTTCAAAGGTAGCTTCAATTTTTAATATAGTCTCAGGCAAGTCCTTCTTAGTAACCTTAACATTCCATTCAAGGCCACTTGAAATAGCTGCATTTGAAAGGTTTGATGAACCAACATATGCAGTAGTAAAACCTGTATCTCGATAAAAAACATATGCCTTAGCATGAAGTCTTGTTACCTTTGTGTCATAGCTAACCTTGATTTTTGTATTAGGAAGTTTCCTAAGTTCTTCAATAGCCTTAACATCAGTTGCACCCATATATGAGGTTGTTATTATGCGTAATTCCCCACCATTTTGGGTAAAGTCCTTTAGTTCGTTAATAATTAATCTTAGACCACTCCACTTAACAAATGACACTAACATATCAATTCTATTGGAAGAAACGATTTCCTTTTTCAATTCTGTGTACATTTGTGGTTCGTGAACTGCACCGGTAAAAAGTGAACTTTGTGCAATAGAAGTTTCCGGTCTTATAGTCTTAACTTTATTATTAATTGATTTTACACTATTCTTTTTATCAAAAACCGATAGAAGCTGTTCAGCCTTGCTATTAACTGCAAAACTATCAAAATCTTCATCTTCTGTTTCTTCTTTTATAACAGAAACTATCTTGTTTATTAAAGAAATTCTATCAGCTAAATTATCATCACTAATATAGTTAAGCCCTTTTTCAATAATATCAGCAACATATTGTGACAAAATATTTGATGACTCAGCCTTGTCAATTTCTTTAATTTCAGAAAATTTATCAACTGACTCATCAATATCCTTTTGTAAAGACTCATTTATAACCTGTTCATATAAACCATCTTTTAACATTTTGTCACCTACTTATTAGTTAATGATTTTAGTGTATCACTTATTGTAAAATTAATAAAGCTATTAATTAAAAGTAATACTACCTTTTTTACCATAACTTCTTGTAACCTTAAAAAGTTCATAGGAAGTTACGGCTGAGAAGTAGTCTTGATACTGTTCCTTATAATTTTCTTCAATAGTTTTCACAATATTTTTCAACTGCATAATTACTGCAACAATATGCTTGCAAGCATAGTTACAGTAGCAATCACAAATAAAGTTACTTACTTCACCGTTTTTATATGTAAATTCAATTTCGTAAATATTTGTACCATCTACAATAGCCTTACCCATATTACCGGCAACTGAAAGATAAATTACCCTACCATCAAGGTAATAATCAATGCCTTTTTCCTTAACATTATAAGGCACTTTCAGTTCTGAAATATCCTTTTCCAGCAAAAAGCCTTCTTCATCTTCACCGGAAACAACAATTTCTTCTTCATCAACAACAGGTGGCTTAAGCCAAGTTATAACCTTTTCATAAGGGATAACTGACTCATCAAAAGAAATAAAATAGTCACCTGCAAAGAAAAATTCACCTTTAACAGTAGTATCTGCTAAGGCAACAACCTTTTTATAGTCAGATAGCTTTATCTTGAAGTTATAGTTCACTTCTTCAACAAAGCCTCTTTCACCTTCTAACTTGCCATCAACAAAAACAATGTCGCCTTTATGCAAATCGAATTTATCATTGTAATAAGAAAGAACTCTGTTATTCTTCTCAAAACGAACACTAACAAGGGATTTTCTAGCTTTCATCTCAGGCTTTTCTACTGCTATAGTTTCTATATTTTCATTAACTTCATTATTATCATCACAATAAAAACCTATTTTGTTTGTCATAAAAATTCTCCTTTACAAGTTAGTTCTTTGCTCTATGTATAAAATAAACTTACATTACCTTCTATACTCTTATTTCCTCTATAGGTAGTATCTATAAATTCAATATCTTCTTTCCAGCGCTTGATTGCTAATTCGCTCTTTTTATGTAAATTCATATTTATATTTATCTGGCTGATAATTTCATAAGGAGTCATTAGTTTATATGTGATGATAGAATTGATAATTTGATGTCTTAATCTACTAGTCATATCCTTTGGACCAACCTTATATCCATACAAAAAAAGTTTTGATTGCGAAGATAATTCAGTATAATCAAAGTCATCAATATATCTAAAGCCTTTGTTAATTCTTTCTTTTTTATCTTTATAACCCCTTATTAAACAAATCAACCCTCTATTTTGTCTTAAATAATAGTCCAATAATGCCTGTTGTATATAATACTTGCTACAATCATTACAGTAAAAACATTTAATATAAACATCTTTTTCCAAAACATTCTTTACCTTTATCTCAACTAATTCAATCTTATGTCCTGCTCTTTCACAAGGGCAACGGTATTGATATACTTGAATATTCAACAATTCATTTTTGTTTTTTGTAAAATCTTCTATCTTATTTACTTTTTGTAATCTGTAATATTGTGCAATAGCACTTTCATCAAATAGATAAAATTGTATTATTTCACAATCAATACGTTTTCCGTTTCTTTTATAACTAGTTTTTCTATCTCCTGTTGTTATTGCACTTAATAAGCAATGCCATTCACTAGACCCTGATAGTAATAAGTAATGTGCTCTAAATTCTCTCCTCATATTGTAATAGCTATCATTTACTTTTATCACTCCATAGCTAAGTAAAACACCATTTTCTTTTACTCTAATTGATGCAACTGGAGTAAATTTTATATTGAAATTTCTTAAAAACACATTATTAAACAACAGTTTATCTGTTATTTCTTCAAATGTATAATTATGAGGATGAATACTTATTATATTCTTTGGCTTCATATATTTAAAATTAATCATCACAAGATTTTTATTATGTGCTTCTGTTATTTCATTATACTTCTTTTTGTATTCATCATTATTTACAAATATTTCTCCACAGCTTTTGCATACATGGCACCTAATCGCTACATTCTTATTTTCTACTATAATCAAGCCGTTAACTTTGTAATATCCTCTATTTTTACACCTACATGGTTTCTCGATATTCCCCTCATATATATACAACTTGTAATTATTAATAATTATTGTACTATTATTATAGAAAACTTTTTTAGCGAAAAGGCCGTTAGCCTTTAAACTATAAGGATATTTATAATTGTTAAAATAATATTGGTCACAGATTTTACAATGTATCAACTCTAATTTGTTATTTGGGTAAAACACATAACCCTCTTCTGTTTTTCCGTTATATGAAGATTTGATTATATTTTTATTTTTATGTATAGGACAAGTTGGCTTTGGATTAATAAAGTTTAGATTCATAATATGCCCTCCAATTAACATTTTTTCTTTTCTACAATAAGCTTAAATGACAAAGTGAAGTTAGGGTAAATATACCTTTTTCACAACAAAAAGCCAAATAAGCGGTTTTATGAGGCTTTTAAGAGGATATACACCCTCAAAAATCCGAACTTCACTTTGGCAATTTAGGTTTTCTACAATAATATAATACCACATTTACTGTCCCAAAAACGGGACTTATCTTTTAAATAAAAAAGAATATTAAAATTGCTTGGAGATTATTTCTCTTATATTGTTTTCAGCCTCTTTGACTTCTTGGTAAAATTCTTGTGATGACATTCTAAGGCAACCGTTACCCATAATAATAAGTTGCTCTAATCCATCAGAAGTAACAACCTTTACCCTATTATTCTTGGCTAATTTTTTTGTTACTTTTTCAATATATGAGTCGGCAGTTTCTGCTTCTTTTGTATAGACAATGTTGATATTATTTAGCTTATCAACTTCACCTACACCACCCTTAACTTTGTAAGCATCAAAAACTACTATTACTTCACATTTTTTATAACCTTGATAGTTGCAGAGAATATTCAGCAATTTTTCTCTTGCACCGTCAATGGTAGTTTTTGCAAGTTCCTTTAAATCTTCCCATGCAAAAATTACATTATATCCATCAACTAACAAATATTCTTTACCGTCATAGTTAGGAGCTTTTGATGGTTTATACTTAGGGTCTTTCTTTGTAAAATCAAAATGTCTTTTCTCTACATTTGTTTTCTTCTGTTTAATAGGTCCGTAAGTTTGCTCAAAGATTTGCATCAACTCATTATCAAGTGCAAACAAATCTTCTTTACCCTGATAGTTAGAAAATGACCTTTTCTTCTCTGCAATAGTTTCAGTTACTTTAGGCTGAGATAATACACTTGTTAGGTGCATTTGGGACTTAACCTTATCCCATTTAACATTATAACCTGCGCCCTTAGAACAAAATACTGAGTCACAAGTGTTATCAACATCACCGTCACAATCATAACCTATACTTTCCATAACCTCTTCACTATTATGACAAGGCTCATAGCCCTTTAGGTTACACACTAATTTACCTTTACCATGGGTATATTGGATAACATCCTTAGTATAATCGTGCATTGTAGATACAGGTGCAGTACCTGTAATTATAGAAAAGTCACCCTCAAGTTCCGGTGGGTTAAATGAACCACTCATATACTGAATATCAGCCATAGCCTTGCCTACATTTTCTGTTGGCACTTCTAATGTAAATTCATAAACCGGTTCTAGCAAAATACTTTTTGCCTCTCTCAAACCTTGCCTTACAGCTCTATAAGTGGCTTGTCTAAAGTCACCACCCTCAGTATGTTTTGGGTGGGCTTTACCGGAAACTAAAGTGATTTTCATATCTGTAATAGGTGAGCCTGTCAGCACACCTATATGAGTTTTCTCGTACAAATGAGTAAGGATAAGCCTTTGCCAGTTTTTATCAAGCAAATCTTCTTTACAATCTGTTGCAAATGTAAGACCACTGTCCCTTTTAGTTGGCTCTAAAAGTAAATGCACTTCTGCATAATGGCGTAATGGTTCAAAGTGACCTACACCCTCAACAGTATTTTCTATTGTTTCTTTATAGATAATATTTCCTTGACCAAATGTTACATCAAAGCCAAATCTCTCTGAAATAATAGACTGTAACACTTCAAGCTGAATATCACCCATTAACTTTACTTGAATTTCCCCTAGTCTACTATTCCATTCTACTTTTAGCTGAGGGTCTTCGTTTTCAAGTATTTTCATTTTTTGCAATGCAGTATGGGCATCAACTTCACTTGGCAAATTGATTTTGTATGTAAGTACCGGTTCTAATACCGGTAAACTTGAATTGTTCTCAACACCTAAACCGTCACCGGAAGAAGTAAAGGTGATACCGGTTATTGCACAAATTGTACCTGCAGTAGCATCTTGGATAGCAGTAAACTTTTCACCGGAATATATTCTAATCTGCTGTACCTTTTCTTGTTCCTTATTCTTAGGACTTTGTAAAATTTCTTTTACTTTTAATGTGCCACCTGTTACCTTTAGGTAAGTTAGCCTTTGACCTTTATCCTCAGCAATTTTATATACTTTACCGGCAAATTCATCACCATAACTATTCATCTCGGAATAATTATAAATACAATCTAAAAATTCCTCAGTACCCTTTAGCTTTAGTGCTGCACCAAACATACAAGGAAAAATCTTTCTATCTTTAATTGCTTTTACTATATGGGATTTTTGTAAGTTACCCTCTTCATATTTAACCAATAAATCTTCATCACATAGTGCAATATTTTCATAAAATTCATCAGTATCTACAGTATCAAAGTCAACACAATTATCACTTAGCTTTGACTTTAACTTAGCCATTGCTATTCCCTTATTAGCACCGGCAAGATCCATTTTGTTAACAAAAATAAAGCAAGGCACATTATATTTTGCAAGAAGTTTCCACAATGTTTTGGTATGACTTTGCACACCCTCAGTACCACTTACTACAAGAATTGCATAGTCAAGAACTTGTAAAGTTCTTTCGGTTTCAGCAGAAAAATCCACATGACCGGGAGTATCAATTAAGGTAAACTGTGTATCCTTATAATTTAGTACTGCTTGTTTAGAAAAGATTGTAATGCCTCTTGCTCTTTCAAGAGAAAATGTATCTAAAAAAGAATCTCTGTTGTCAACTCTACCGATTTTGCTTATGTTACCTGATTGATATAACAAAGCCTCAGAAAGTGTTGTTTTTCCTGAGTCAACATGAGCTAAAATTCCCACAACAATTTTCTTCATTTTCTCACTTCCTTAATCTGTCTTTTAATATTCTATCATACCCACATTTGTTATTCAATAACCTTTACAAAAGAAAGAAAACTAACCGGAGAGGGTTAGCTTTCTTCCATTTGAGTGGTCTAAAGTGATTGCACTTGCTGAGTTAGTTTTCTTACTTGTACAGTCAACATTCTTAATGTACTTATAAGTAGTTGTAGTATCAACACCGTTTACATTCTTACCGTTATACTGTAGTTCGTAATCACTGTCACCCTTAGCATATGTATTTGCAGTAGCAGTAACATTGAATATTATTCATATATGAATAATATTCAAAGCTACCGTCTGTGTTTTCAGAATAGTCATACACTTCACCGGTCTTTTCAATAGAAACTGTACCACCTGTATTGGACAATGTAACCAAAAATAAGGCAACTGCAAGTAAAAGTAAACTACTTACAGTTGCTTTTTCACAATAGAAACAGTTTTTCTTTGTTAATTATTTACAATCCCCACATAATATGAAATATTCATTGTAAAGCACTAGGAATTGTGGTATCATATAGTGGATAATTTGAAATGAGGTGCCACATTATGGACAAAAAAAGAGGAAGTTTTTCCGGTGGTCTAGGATTTGTCTTTGCGGCAGCCGGTAGTGCAGTTGGTTTAGGTAACCTATGGCGTTTTCCATACCTTGCTGCTCAATACGGTGGTGGTATCTTTCTACTGGTTTATCTAATCTTAGCAGTAACATTTGGTTTTGCCCTATTAACTGCTGAAATTGCTATTGGTAGAAAGACAAAGCTAAGTCCTGTACTTGCCTACAAAAAACTAAACAAAAAGTTTTCTTTCTTAGGGTACATTGCAACCCTTGTACCAATCATCATTATTCCTTACTATTGTGTTATTGGTGGTTGGGTTACAAAATATGTAACAGTTTATGCTCAGGGACTTGTTGCTCCGGCAGCAAAAGATGGTTACTTTAGTGACTTTATCGGTCATCCTGTATCTCCACTAGTATTCTTCTTAATCTTTATGCTACTCAGCATTGTTGTTATTATGCTTGGTGTAAAGAAAGGTATCGAAAAGTTAAGTAAATTCTTAATGCCACTACTTGTTGTACTTACTATTGGTATTGCAATTTACGCACTGACACTTCCAAATGCAATGGAGGGTGTTAAGTATTACTTAATTCCTGACTTTAGCAAATTCTCTATTTTGACAGTAGCAGGTGCTATGAGTCAGCTATTCTACTCAATGAGTATTGCAATGGGTATTATGGTTACTTACGGTTCATATACAAGAGATGATGTTAACCTTACTAAGTCAGTAAACCGTATTGAATTTTTCGATACACTTGTTGCTTTATTAGCAGGTCTAACGATTATTCCTGCAGTTTACATCTTTAGTGGTGAAGAAGGTCTTTCTTCTCAGGGTGCAGGTCTAATGTTTATGACATTACCTAAGGTATTCCAGCAAATGCCGGGTGGTAACATTATAGCTTTACTATTCTTTGTACTTGTATTCTTCGCAGCAATTACAAGTTCCATCTCTGTTATGGAAGCTATTGTTTCTTCGCTAATGGACAAGTTCCACCTAAAGAGAATTCCTAGTTGCTTAATCGTTATCGGTATTTGCCTACTACTTGGTATTCCATCATCACTTGGTAATGGTTTATGGGCTAATATTAAGATTCTTGGTATGGACTTCTTAACATTCTTCGACTATATTAGTAACAGTATTCTAATGCCTATCGTTGCATTCTGTACTTGTATTCTTGTTGGTTGGGTTGTTAAGCCAAAGGTTCTTACAGATGAAATCACTAAGAATGGCGAAAAGTTTGGCAGAAAGAAACTTTTCAATGTTATGATTAAGTACGTTGCTCCAATCTGCTTACTATTTATCTTTGTTACAGGTATTCTAAGTCAACTTGGTATTATTACAATCTAACATAAACAAATTAAGGACTCAACAAAAAGTTGAGTCCTTTCTATTTATACAACTTATATATACAAAAACTGCTATGGAGATTAAGTTCCATAGCAGTTTATTTTTTATGTAGTTTTTAGATTACTCTATGCTTTTTCCACTTACCGGACAAGTATCTTGCTAAGTAAGCAACTCCTCTTGCATACCAGTCAATGAACATTCCTAGCCATACACCTAGGACACCCCAACCAAGTACCATAACCATTACATAGCTACAAATAATTCTGAATACCCACATTGAAATCATACTAACACCAAGTGAGTAGTTAACATCACCGGCTGCTCGTAATGAGTTTGGAAGTGCAAAACTTAGTGGCCATACAGGTAATGATGCAATACTGAAACATCTCAAAACGAATACTGCAATTTCTGTTGCTGATGGTGAAAGTGAGAATAGACTTACTATATACGGAGCAGTTACAAGTAACAGTAGCTTACATACCCAGTCACTAAGGTAAGTTAGTTTCATTAGCTTTTTGGTGTAAACCTTAGCATCCTCAGCACTACCTGCACCTAAGCATTGACCAATGATAGTTACCATTGAAAGACCTATTGCAGTACCGGGAATGTTTGGGAAGTCAATAACCTGAAAAGCAATTGAGTTGGCTGCGATTGCATCTGTACCAAGAGTAGCAACCATACTTACAACAACAATTTTACCGATTTGGAACATACCGTTTTCGATACCACTAGGAATACCGATTTTAAGAATTCTAACAACAAATGCTTTCTTAGGAATATATTTCTTAAGGTTATGTACTGCCATAGGGTTTTTCTTAGATAATGCAAAAATCGTCATTACAACACCGGCAACAACTCTGCTAATCAAAGTAGCAAGTGCAACACCGGCAACACCAATCCCGGCACCAAAAACAAATACAGCATTCAGCACAATGTTAATTGCATTCATCAGTAAGCTGATGTTCATACTGATTTTACTGTTACCCACACTTCTGAAAATAGCAGCACCGGCATTATACATACCAAGGAATGGATACGAAAGAGCAGTGATGAATAGATATGTTTTAGCACAGTCCATAACATCCTTTTCAATAGAACCAAAAATCAATGACAAAATCGGACTTGTAAACACACAGAAAATAAGTGCAGCTACAACTGAGAAAATCATCATAATAGTTTCCAGCTGAGCACAGGTGTGTCTTGCTCTAACTCTATCATCACAACCAAAGTACTGACTGGCAATAACAACACCACCGGTAGCAAAAGCAGCCATTATCTGAATGATTAATCTATTTATATTATCAACCAAAGCAACGCCTGATACTGCTACCTGACCAACTATTGATACCATAAATGTATCAACCATACCAACACTAACTGCCAAAAGTTGTTCAAAAATTAGTGGGACTATTAATCTGCAAATGAACTTGTTACTAAACATTAACTACCCTTCTTCAAAATACTAATAAATACATCAACTTTTCTACATTATAAATAGAAAAGAAGAAGAAAATTTCTGCCACAAAATTCCTTTAAAATACCACCTCAAATTTATTTCGTAAATATAATATTCCTATTGAGAAAAATTGTCAATGTTTAAATCAATCAAATTTATAGTTAAATTTTTAGGATTTTTATTACATTTTCTTGCTTTTTATTTTGATTTTCCACAAAATCTCCTTTTGTATAATATATACATATAACAAGGTTAGTATTTGTGCAATATAACGAAGTGATTAAAACAAAAGAAAAACACCTACCGGTTTCCCAGTAGGTGAGTTTCCTTTCTAAAGGGGGTTATAGAAAGACTATTTTTTGTCATATACTTCTTTATTTAAGCGTTTTTCTTTAGCATTAACAATAACATTTGTAGCTGCGTCACCAACAACATTTAGTGTAATAACAGCCATACCAGGTAGGTAGTTCATTGCCAAAACCAAAGAATAACCGATTAAGCAAAGTTCTGTGTTGAAACCTAAGCCCATCATAACAACATAAACCATTGTTGTACCGGCAACAGGAACTGCAGGAGTACCGATAGCAGTACAAATTGATAGGAAAGCAGTTAGTGCTAAAGTAGCAGGAGTAACATTAATACCTGCTGCAGTACCGATAAATGTAATAGCAATCATATGCATAGCAGTTGTACCATTCATATTGATTGTCATACCTGTTGGTAGAACGAAACTACTGATTTCTTTTGAACAACCAAGTTCTTCTGTACATGTCTTTGTGTTAAGTGGAAGTGTAGCTGCTGATGAGTTTGTTGCTGCTGCGAACATACCAATCTTAGCAGTTTTCTTTAGGAATGTAATTGGATTTAAACCTGTTGTAATAAATACACCGATAGGATAAATTGTAACAACAAGTAGTAAGCTAACAATGATAGTTGTTGCAATCCAAACAAGTGTTGGTGAGATATATTCTGTACCGTAAACTGCAAATGCTCTAGCAATCATACAGAAAATAGCAATTGGAGCAACCTTGTTGATAATGAAGTTAAGTGCCATCTGTACAATGTCGTTTAGAACTTCAATAACTCTCTTAAGTGGCTGAGCCTTTTCGCCAAGTGCTGTCATACATAGACCAAGCACAATAGCAACAACAACTACTGAAAGAATTGTACTATTGCTTGAAAGTGAACTAACAATGTTAGAAGGAACTGCATTAACAACAGTAACAAGTGGATTATAACCATCCATTGTTACAAGTTCCTGAGCTTCCTTAGCCGGTAGGTTAACATCGAACCAACCCATTGACTTAACAAAGTAAGCTGCTGCACCTGCAAGAGCTGCTGCTACAACATAGAAACATATGTAGCAGATAAATGTTTTACCTGCGATTTTACCAAGTTTCTTTGGATCAGCTAAGCTACATAGTGCCAAGCTAAGTGAACATAAAACCAAAGGAACAATCATCATCTGCAAACCGTGCATAAACAACTGTCCTATAATATAGAAAACACCAATACCTTCAATACTTTTTGTTGCTGTAATATCTTGGAAGAATATTGCATCTACAACATCCCAAACATCGGAACTAATTTGTCCTTTAATAAATAGACAAAGAATACCAACTGCAAAACCGGCAACAACAGCAATCAACATCTTCTTAATGATAGACATCTTTTGCTTCTGAGCTTTCATACCCATCTCTCCTTTATCATCTTAAAATTTTTAATCCGTTATATTAATTGAAAGCACCGGTAAAACCTTTGCCCCCTTAATCGGTGCTTTTCAATAATATCCAAAAATAAAAATAGCCACCTGTAAAACAAGCGGCTTACAATATAAAGTTCTTAGTAAATCAACTTTATATCATTTTCATTACAATAATCAACCCATTTGTCATCCGGCTTTTCATCCGTAATCAGATAATCAAGCTTATCAATACTTAGAAAGTTAACAAACGCTGTTTGGTTAAATTTTGTATGATCTGCAAGTAACACCACTGTGTTAGCTCTTTTTGCCATTTTAGATTTTAGGATAGCTTCACCCTCTGTAGAGTCCATCAAACCACTCTCAAAGCTAAGTCCCTTACAACTTAGAAAGGCAACATCAACATTATATTTTGAGATACTGTCAATAGCCAAGTTACCCTGGAATGAAAGAGTATCTTCGTCATATCTACCACCGGTAGAAATAACTCTCATTTCAGCACCATCAAGTTCTTGGAATATCTGTGCTGAAAAAGTAATTGTAGTAATATTATTCTTATTCTTCAAAAGCTTCATAGCTTCCATAACTGTTGTACTGTTATCTGCCATAAGTGTACGCATTTCAGGCATAGCCTTTACAGCCATTGAAGCAATCTTCCTTTTTTCTTCTATATTAATAGATTTTCTCTTGAAAAAATGAATGTGGTCCTTGTGGTTAACTGTGTTAAGAACTGCACCGCCAAAGGTTCTTGTAACCACACCTTCATTTTTTAACTTTTCAAGATCTCGGCGAATTGTTTCTTCCGTTACATCATACAGTTCACTTAACTCTGTAACAGATACCTCGCCTTCTGTTTCAACTTTATGTCTAATTTTATCAATTCTCTTCTCCATAATTAGGTCTCCCCCTCGTTGTTATAATTATACCAAATATAAATTATAAAGTAAAGAGATTTTTGTATTTTTTATATAATAAATTGTAAGAAAATTGAGAAAATTCATAAATATTGAATATTCATAGGAAAATTATTGCCACCCACTCTGAATGGGAACTCAAAATAGGTGGCAATGTATAAAAGATGATTCGGAAAATCACAAAATGAGCAATTAATTATTTATCAATTTCTTCAACCATATCACGCATCATAGCTACATCTGCTGGATCTAGTTCTAGTTCAGTTGATTTAACATTTTCCTTAATCTGGTCAACTGTTGTTGAACCACTTAGTAGGTTAATGAATTCGCCCTGAGCAAGAATCCAAGCAAGTGCTAGGTTTGCGATTGTACAGTTGTACTTTTCGCATAGTGGCTTCCACTGATCCATAACATCCATAGCCTTCTGCATATTGTCTGGCTGGAACCACTTCTTAGGAATCTGAGCACCAACCGGCTTATAATCTCTTGGCATTGTACCTGAAAGAAGACCCATTTCTAGTGGTGAGTAAGCCTGAATTGTAACACCATTTTCACGACAGCAAGGGATGATTTCATCTTCAATGCCACGGTCTAGAATTGAATACTTAGCCTGAACAATGTCAAGTTCGCCATGCTTTAGATATTCCTGAATTTGCTTAATATCAACATTAGCAGCACCAATAGCCTTAATTTTACCCTGAGCTTTAAGGTCGTTTAGTACTTCCATTGTCTTCTGGATAGGAACATAATATTCACTACCTTCGATTGACTGCCAGTGAGTCATATATACATCAACATAATCAGTACCCATTCTCTTTAGAGATTCTTCAATTTCTCTCTTGATTGAGTCACTGTTTAGGTTTTTATATAGCTGAATGCCGTTAACCTTATTGAAAAGGTCACCCTTCATTTCTTGGTCCCAAGTAACACCACACTTAGTGATGATCTTAACGTCTTCTCTGTTCATTTTTTGAAGAGCCATACCAAGAATTTTTTCACTGTTACCAAAGTTGTAACCCGGAGCTGTATCAATTAAGTTAACACCTAGCTTTGGTGCTTCAACAATTGTATCAACAACTGTCTGTAAATCGTGGTCGCCACCCCAAGCTGAGCCACCACCGATGGACCATGTACCAAGACCCATTCTTGAAACGTCCATACCTGTTTTACCAAGTTTCATAGTCTTCATTTTAATCACCTTTTTCTAAAAACTATTTATTTTAATGTAGCCTTTAGGTGCCTAAAGGCTACGCCTATTTTAAAGAATATAATCTCTGTGGTACTTTGCTAGCATTTCTTCAACCATTTCCTTGTTCTGAACACCGGATGTTGCACCTGTGTGTTGAACTGAAATAGCAGCAGTACAGTTAGCATATACGCCACATTCACGAATATTTTTGCCCTGAAGGATTGCTGAAATAAAGCCTGATGCAAAGTTGTCACCTGCACCGATTGTATCAATAGCTGTAACACCCTTACAAGCCGGTACAATCATAGCACCGTCAGCGTTACGAATGTAACAACCTCTCTTGCCTATCTTCATAACAACATTCTTAACACCACAGTTATAAAGAACATCTGCAACCTTAGCTTCATCTGTTTCACCTGTCATCAGACAAGCTTCATCAAAGTTAGGGAAGAAATAATCTACATAACTAAGTGCTTCTTTAATATCATCAAGGGTTTCGCCCAGTCTTGGCTTAATCATATCAGCAGTGATAGTCATACCCTCTGCTTTAGCAACCTTGAAGATTTCAACAAGTGCTTTACCGTCTAGTAAAGGACAGTTAAAAATACTTGCAAGAGAAAGAATTTTAGCTTGTTTCATTTTTTCAAAATCAACATGCTCAATATTTTCTTTCCATAGACTACCGTTTCTGTTAGTAACGAAAGTTCTTTCGCCATCTTCAGTAACAAGTCCAATGTTCATTGATGTATCAATGTTAGGATCAATCTTGATACCTTCAACATCAATGTTGTCTTTTTTGCAAGAACGAAGAATGAATTGACCTGCAGCATCATCACCAATACAAGCGATGATACCTGTCTTAAAGCCAAGTCTGCTAATAATAGTAGCTTCGTTCATTGCATCCCCACCAACTGTCATTGCAATTTTGTCAACAGGGTAGGATTCAATATCAAACATATCTCTTGATACAGGTCTTAGAGGAATATCAACTACTGCTGCACCAAGACATATTACATCTAACTTCTTTTCACTCATTATTCATCAGCTCTTCCGTCGTCACCGAACAACTTAATCTTGTACATAGCTCTTTCTTTGATAGCTTTTCTTACTTCTCTCTGCATAGCTAGGAATGGTTCATCCTTGTGAGCATTAACTGCTTCCATAGCTGCCTGGCAAAGTTCTGTATGAATGTTGATCTTAGCAATGCCAAGGGAGATAGCCTTCTTAATATCTTCATCACCGATACCAGATGCACCGTGTAGAACTAGTGGAACATCAACTTCCTTAGCAACTGCTTCAAGTACATCAAAAGCTAGCTTTGGTTCTGATGAATATACACCGTGAACATTACCGATAGCAACAGCTAGTGAGTCACAACCAGTTCTTTCAACAAATTCCTTAGCCTTTGTTGGGTCTGTGTACTGGTATTCTGAAAGAGCTTCTTCATAAACTGTTTCGTTACCAACATGACCAAGTTCAGCTTCAACAGGAATGTTGTATGCGTGGAAATAATCAACACATCTCTTGATTTCTGCAACATTTTCTTCATATGGAAGAGCAGATGCGTCACGCATTACTGAATTCATACAGTGGTTAACAGCATTCTGTAGGATTGTCATATTACGACCGTGATCCCAATGTTCAATAACAGGAACAGTAGCTTTCTTAGCCATTGAATCCATCATATAACAGAAATCTTCAAATGAAGTATTACCTGTGAAACCTGTACCGAATGAAATAATGATTGGAGCTCTTAGTTCTTCTGCTGCGTCAATAACGCCCATTAGCATTTCAGCATTCCAAACATTAAAGTGAGGAATAGCGTAATGTCCTTCTGTTGCTTTTCTTTCCCAATATCTGATATCTGATAACATAATTAATTCTCCTTATTTTATTTTGTAATTTTACTCAGCTACTTTAACTACGCCCTTAACCATATCCGCTTTCTTAACAGGGTCAATAGCGTCTTCAAATGCCTGTTGTACATCTTTATAATCGTAAATATGAGTAACCATATCCTTAACGTTGAACTTACCACTTGCAATAGCTTCGATTGTCTGTGGGAAGTTGTTGCAATAACGGAAAGAAGTCTGAATTGTAACTTCTCTGTTAATCTTTAGGAAGTCAATTGGTACTGGCTTTGACTGAGTACCAACCATCATAATCTTACCACCACGAGCAACAATCTGAACTGCCTGTTGAGCTGTAAATACAGAACCGGCTGCTTCAAATACTAGGTCAACACCATGGTCACCATATAATTCTTCTGATCTTAATAGAGCAACAGTATCTTCTTCTTTACCGTTGATAACTCTTGAAGCACCTAACTTCTTAGCAAGTTCAAGACGCTTATTAAGAACATCAACAACTGTAATATCTGTTGCACCTAGACTCTTACATGCCTGTAGTACCATCAAACCGATTGTACCACCACCAAGAATAACAATACTCTTACCAAGCATTGCACCACCAAGAATTGCTGCATGCATACCAACTGCTGCAGGTTCTACTAAAGCACCTTCTAGTGTTGACATACCTTCAGGAATATGGTATGTCCATTCTTCAGGCTGAGTCATATACTGTGTTAATGCACCCTTGTAGTTAGGCTGTGTTGCCATAAAATCTACACCTGGGCAAATGTTATATCTACCTTCACGGCAGTATTCACATGTGTTGTCAGGAACACCCGGTTCAATAAGAACCTTGTCACCAACTTTAAACTTTGTAACCTTTGAGCCGATCTTTACAACTTCACCTGCAACCTCATGACCTAGACCAATCTTTGTGTTAGGATCTTTAGGTGGGATGAATGGACCAAACTCAAAACCGTGGATGTCAGAACCACACATTCCGACATATTCAACTTTCATTAATATTTCATTATCTTTTGGCTCCGGAACAGGACATTCCTGGATTTCAAACTTCTTAGGAGTTACCAAAATTGCTTCAGAATTTTTCATAATTATTACTCCTTTTCTTTACCGGAGCCTAGTTGCCTAGGCTCCGAACTCATAAAGATTTACTCAACTTGAGCTTTTGCTCAAGACCTGCTTTTTATATTTTCTCTCTTAATAAATTTTAATTAGTCAACATTACCGATTTCTTCAACAGATTCGCCTCTTGTTTCAACACCTAGGAAGATGATAGAAACTGCGATTACTGCTGCGATAACTGCGATAACGATAAATACATTACCTGGTGTGTTGAATGATGCTGTACCGTCAGCGTTACTTACTGTACCTGCGATTGTTGGAATAAGTGATAGGAAGATAACGTTACTTACACGACCCATTGCATTACAGAAACCTGAACCTGATAGCTTAGCTGATGTTGGCCACATTTCTGGAACATAAACTGCTGATGCGTAGCAAACATACATATAAATAACTGTGTTTAGGATGAATGTCATAACGATGATACCTGTAACACCTAGAGAAGGAGCTAAAGTACCTGTTGCAATACCTAAACCGGCCATTAATACTAGTAAGGCAACACCGGTAACCTTACGAGGTAGCTTATCCATAATTAGAGAAGCGATGAAGATACCGAATGGAGCACCGAATAGACCAAACATTGTCATAAACTGTGAGTCTTTTGTATCATAGCCCCAGCTTGATAGTAGTGTAGGCATCCAGTTCATTAGTGTGTACTGGATTGTGTTCATACCGATAAGTACAAGTGAACCAACGATAGTTCTCTTTAGAAGTTTGCCCTTGAATAGAGCTGTATAAGGAAGCTTCTTAACTGGCTTTTCTGATACTTCCTGAACCGGAGGAAGAGCCTTGCCTGTTGACTTTTCGATTTCCTTTTCGATCTTTGTCATAATAGCATCTGCTTCTTCTACTCTACCCTGAGATTCTAACCATCTTGGAGATTCTGGGAATTTAACATAGATGATAATTGATGCGATGATTGATAGGATTGATGGAATCATAAACTGGATTCTCCAGTTCATTGCCTGGCTAACGCCTGCTGAAACGATTAGAAGTGCAATACCATTGCAGATTGGGTGAGCCCAGTTACCGATGAATGATGTACGGCTTGACCATGTACCACGGTTCTTACCAGGAACATATTCTGTAAAGCCGGCGAATAAAACAACTAGGAGAGCACCAAGAGCTATACCCTGAATTACTCTGAATACGAATAGTACGTAGACGTTAGGTGAACAAGCACCACCGATCATAGCGATGATATGAATTGCTTCGTAAAGAAGAATACTTTTCTTTCTACCAATCTTATCACCGATTGGGCCACCAATAAGTGCACCAAATAACTGACCAATAGTGTAAGAAGTACCCCACATAGCAAGTAGACCTGCACTACCTTCAAACCAACCTATTTCGTTCAAAATATTTTGAACTGCGCCACCGATACCGTTTGACCAGCATACTAGAAGTGCGAATGCTGTAACTAGCCACATTTTGATATGCCATTTAGATTGAGGTAAACGGTCTAACCTCGCACCAATGTTTGCATTTGTTTTTTTACCCATTATTTTCTCCTTTTTATTTTTTAAAAGTTTCCGTAACTTTTAATTCCTCATTCAGATTGCATCCCTTTCGACACCCTGAAGTTCCGTTTCAACTTCATTTTCCATAATTTCCCAAGCCTTTGAGAAATCTTCATCCTTGTTCCAAAGAGCAGGAGGTCCAAGAATAACCATATCAGCACCTGCTTTATAAAGTGGAGCATATAGTTCCTTGTTCATTGAACCGTCTGCTTCAATTAAGAAGTTTAGATTTCTTTCTTTTCTAATCTTTGCCAACTTCTTAATCTTAACAAACATCTGAGGATCAACCTTCTGTCCTGAAATGCCGGGATCAACAATCATTATTGTTACCTTATCAAGTAACGGAAGATAAAACTCGATTGCTTCCAGTGGAACTGATGGACTTAAAGCAACACCGGCTTTGCATCCTAACTCTTTAATCTTGTTGATTGTTACGAAAGCATCGCCTTCGATACAATCTGTGTGAGGTGTAATGTAAGTAGCACCTGCTTTAGCGAATGTTTCAAGATACTGTTGAGGATGTTTAACCATTAAGTGAGCATCCATTGGCTTTAGGTTATCAATATGTTTATTAAGATAATCTAAGTAATCAGGTCCAATACCATAACTTGGAACATATACGCCATCTTTAATATCCATATGAAGAAAATCTGATTTTTCATTGATTATCTTCATTTGTTCTTCAACATGAAATAAATCACAACAGCCCACTGAAGGAGCAATCAAAAGTTTTCTCATTTTTATACCCTCTATATAAACCTTATATCAATACCTTTTTAATTAACTATTAGTCGTTGTAATCGTAATGGAAGATAACCTTAATAGCTTTCTTCTTTGCCATTGCATCGAAGCCTTCCTTCCACTGTGAAAGACCAATTCTATGAGTAATCATTGGCTGAACCTTAATCTGACCTGACTGAAGAAGTCTGATACAGTTTCTCCAAGAAGTTGAGTCATAAGCCATATGACCGATAATGCTCTTGTTCCAAGATGTTACATCGTTGATTGAGAATTCAAGTGGCTTGAAGCCCATACCAACTCTAACGATTTCTGCGTTTGGTCTTGTCATTTCAAGTGCCTGCTTAAGAGCTACATTAGCACCTGAACATTCAATAACTAAACCTAGGTTATCTCTGCCACAGATTTCTGTACATCTAGCAACAACATCTTCCTTAGAACCGTTAACACAATGTGTAGCACCAAGTTCCATAGCAACAGGGAATCTAACTTCTACATCATCGTCAAGACCAACCATAACAATGTTTACAGCACCCATTAGCTTTGCAATCTGTACTGAGAATAGACCAAGTGGACCTGTACCGAATACTACAACGTCCTGACCAGGAATTAGGTGAGACTGCTGAGCAACTGCCTTGTAAGCATTACAGATAGGATCAAGAACTGCTGCTTCTTCATACTTAACACCTTCTGGGATTTCCCAAATTGCGTGTTTGTGAATTGCTAGGATTTCACCGGGTACTTTACAATACTTTGAGAAACCGCCACCCCATGTGTTGTTGTCTAGACCAAGGTTAACCTTGTGTTCACAACATAGGAAGTCACCCTGTTCACAAGCCGGACAAACACCACAAACATGAGCACTGTTGTCTGATACAACTCTCTGACCTACGTGCCAGTCCTTTACGTTTTCGCCAACCTTTACGATTTCACCTGCGAATTCATGACCACGAACTGACTGCTGTTGACCTTCACAGTTTGTATCATCATAACCGTTGTCAACACCCCAGTGTTTCATGTCAGCACCACAAATTGCTGCTGCCTTGATCTCAAGGATAATGTCGTCTGGACCACATTCTGGTTCCGGATAGTTTTCCATCATCTTGTAGCCACCAAATGCTGTTCCGAATCTTTTTAAAGCATGCATAAATAAATCTCCTTTATGAATTAATTTTTTGCCCTTTATCGAAGGGCTTTATTTATTTGACACCTATATAATACACCTACTATTTGTTGATTTCAAGCATTATTTTCTTTTTTTTGGACTTTTGTAGACTTGTACAACAAAAGACTCTTTCGTTTGTGCATTGTGCCAATATAAATATAATAATTTCCACATACCTAACTATTTTTATACTATTATGACTATATATAATTCTGTTAATGAATTAATTGTTAATAAGCTTACCCCTATATTACCTACATTTGCTAATTTGGATTTCCCACATTCTACCTTTTATTTTTTGTTTTGCACAGATTAAATGTTGGAAAACAAAAAGCTAACAATTATTTAACATTCATTTATATAATTGAACAGTTTAATTATAAACCCCATAAATACTGACCTATTAATTCTTCTATACAATATTAATGCAAGTTGTGGATTTCCCACATTGTATAAATAAGAACTTTAAATCAAACTTTACTTTGTATATATGTCAATTGAATTTTCATATTAAATGTATTATAATAAAACGGTATTAAAATTTAGCCTAAGATATATAGGAGAGTAAGAAATGAAAATTGTAGTATTAGCCGGTGGACTATGTAGCGAAAGAAATGTATCCATAGTTTCCGGTAAGCAAGTATATAACGCATTAAGAAAGAAAGGTCACAACGTTGTTCTTCTTGATGTATTTATGGGTTACGAGGAATCACCTTGTGATATTGATGAACTATTTGAGAACAACTATTCATTTGCCGGTGATATAACTGTTGATGAGCTTGTACCTGATTTAAAGGCTGTTAAGGCATCAAGAAAAAATCAGAGCGACTGTTTCCTAGGTGACAATGTTGCTGATATTTGCAGAAAAGCAGATATTACATTCTTAGCTTTACATGGTGGTGTTGGCGAGAATGGTCAAATTCAAGCTACACTTGATATGCTTGGAATTAAATATACAGGTCCTAACTACCTTGGTTGTGCAATTGCAATGAACAAGGGTGTTACAAAAAGTGTTCTAAAGCAAAACAGAGTTTCTGTTCCCGAGGGTGAAATTTTCACTCCTGCTGACAAGGAAAACGGTACAATTGATAAGTGGAACAACTTCCCTTGTGTTGTAAAACCTTGTAACGGTGGTTCTTCTGTTGGTGTTTCTATTGTTGAGGACAAGAAAGACTTTGACAAAGCAATGGATGAGGCTTTTGCTTGGGAAGATGAAGTTGTTGTTGAAGAATATATTAAAGGTAGAGAATTTTCTATCGGTTTAATTGAAGGCAAAGCACTTCCTATTATTGAAATTATCCCTGAAAGTGGTTTCTATGATTATGTAAACAAGTATCAGGCAGGTAAAACTAAGGATGTATGTCCTGCCGAATTATCAGAAGAAGTTACAAAGAAAATGCAAAGTGAAGCTGAAAAGGCATTCAAGGCACTTAATTTGGACTCTTATGCAAGAATTGACTTCCTACTAGATAAGGATAACAATACATACTGTCTGGAGGCTAACTCACTACCCGGTATGACACCTACAAGCCTACTACCACAGGAAGCATTAGTTCTCGGTACAAATTATGAAGACCTATGCGAACAGATTATTGAAGTATCATTAAAGAAGTATAAGTAATATGAAAGCTATAACTATAAAAGAAATACTGGATAGCTGTAACGGTAACTTTATCGGTGCAGAAGAAAATCTAAATACTAAGGTAACTTCTATTGTTACCGACTCAAGACAAGCAAAAGAAAATTCTATGTTTGTTGCTATTAAAGGTGAAAAGGTTGATGGTCACAAGTTTGTGCCTATGACATACAGTCAAGGTGCAGTTTGTGCATTAGTTGAAGAAAAAGTAGATTGTGATATTCCACAGATTGTAGTTGAAAGCACATTACAAGCAGTTAAGGATATTGCAGAATACTACAGAAGTCTTTTCACAATTCCTTTCATTGGTGTAACAGGTAGTGTTGGTAAAACTTCCACTAAGGAAATGTTGGCATCAGTATTAAAGGAAAAATTTAAGGTACACAAAACACAAGGTAACTTTAACAATGAACTTGGTGTACCACTTACACTATTTGCTATGGAAGAAGATACAGAAGTAGCTATTATTGAAATGGGTATTTCCGACTTTGGTGAAATGACCAGACTTTCCAAAATAGTTAAGCCTAACATTTGTGTTATCACTAACATTGGTTGTTGTCACCTAGAAAATTTAGGTGACAGAGCCGGTGTACTAAAGGCTAAAACAGAAATGTTTAAAAATATGCAGAAAGACGGCAAAATCTTCTTGTGTGGCGATGATGACAAGTTAAGTACAGTTAAAGAGTACAATGGTATTGCCCCTACTTTCTATGGCCTTAATGATACAAACAAATATTACGGTGAAATTATAGAAAACAACAGTGAAAATGGCATCAAGTGTAATCTGCATTTTGATGGCAAAAGTATTCCTGTTACTGTACCTGCTATCGGTAACCATATGGTAGCAAATGCAATGGCTTCAGTTGCTATAGGTAAATACCTTGGAATGACTGATAAAGAAATTGTCAGAGGTATCGAAAGTTACAGTACAATCGGTGGCAGAAACAATGTTATCAAAACTGACAAATACACAGTAATTGATGACTGTTACAACGCTAACCCTACTTCTACTAAAGCATCTATTGACACAATTGCTAACTTTAGCAACCCTAGAAAAGTATGTATTCTTGGTGATATGAAGGAACTTGGCAAGGACGAAATTGCTTTACACAAGGAAGTTGGTGCTAAAGCTGAAGAATGTAAGATTGATGTGCTGATTACAGTTGGTGACTTAGCAAAAGAAATGCAAAGTCAGCTAAAGAATACTAAGGGTTATCACTTTGATAATAACGAAAGTTTGATTAAAGAATTACCAAACATTTTAAAAACCAATGATGCAATTCTTATTAAAGCCAGTCATTCAATGCACTTTGAAGAAATTGTAAAAGCAATTACAGAATAAATTAACTATCAGCCCTTAGGGCTGATTTTTTTATTACTTTTTACATACATATAATAGTAAGCACATTTATATATCAATGTTGTAACAAGTATTGATATTATATATTGTATAGTGGTATAATTCCATTATGGAATTTTGCTAAAATTCAAGGAGGGTAATTTGATAATATGGGTAAAAAATCTAAAATAACACTTTTCTCTATTCTAGGGGTTGTGGTTGTTGCAGCTATTGCAGTAACACTTTATTTTGTATTGAGAAATCCTATGTCACTTAGTGAGTCAAGAATGGTAAAGGATTTACAGAATGATAAAGGCTTAACAAGTCAAAAGATTAGTGGCTTTAACTTTGACTTTAAAGTTGAAAGCATTGACTATGACAAAAACAAAGCAAATTCAGGTGATGAGGAACTTTCTCTAACTGCAAAGGCTGATTTAACAAATGATACTTATGAAGTTAAGGGCTTTCCTGTTGACCTAAAATACACTAAAGAAAAGGACTCTAAAGAGTCTTATAAACTTGATTCCATAAGCTATGACTTAAAAAATATTGAATATACTGCTGTAGGTGGTTTTCCTGAGGATTACGCAAAGGAAGTTGTAAACAAAACTTACAAAAATGCAAAACTAGATTCTCATACTACAGACCTACCAAAGAAAACAGATAAATTCACTTTTAAAATCAGCAATTCCGATATGTCAGGCAAACTGTACTTAAACTACACATTTGACAGTAAAAACGGTTGGCACAACGGTAAGTTCGATACAACAGGTCTTGACATTAAGAGAGGTAAAACTACTACCGTAAAAGTTGATGGTGTTAAGTGCTACACTAACCCTGCAGTTAAGAATATTATTCTGCTAGGTACTGATGCACCTGACAATGGCACTAGCCGTTCAGACTCAATGATTCTTGTATCTATTGACAGCAACAACAAGGAAATCAAGTTTAGTTCATTTATGCGTGACACTTATGTTGATATTGACGGCTACAACAAAGATAAGCTAAATGCTGCATTTGCTTATGGTGGTCCACAGTTAGCAGTAAAAACTATTGAAAAGAATTATGGTATCAAGATTGACAACTACATTTCAGTAGGCTTTGGCAAGTTTAAAGATATTGTAGATGCCCTTGGTGGTGTTAATGTTCAGCTTGATCAGGATGAATGTGGTTACATTAACTGGCAGTTAAACAAGAACGGTCAGGCCGGTACTTACGGCGAAGTACAGGTTAAGGATGGTTCACAGAAATTAAACGGTCAACAGGCACTTTGGTTCTGTCGTGACAGAGGTTCAGAGCAGTTCTCAGGTTCAGACTTTACAAGAACATCTCGTCAAAGAAGAATGTTAATGGGTCTTATTGAGTCATACAAAAATTCTTCCGTTAAGGAAATCAAAGCTATTACAAACAAGCTAAAGAAATACATCCTAACTGATTTAAGCAAGAATGATTTAAACTGGCTAATCAAATACAGTTACAAGTTCTTCACCTACAAAACCAGTGATAAGTGTTATCCGGAAGAAACTTCAGGTTGGACAGATGGCACTACAGATGCAGGTGCATGGATTATCCAAATGAACAGTTGGAAAGACACAAGGAAAGATATTTCTCACTACATTTACACAGATTTAAAATAAAATCTAAAGAAGTTGCCTGACATCTTGTCGGGCAATTTTTTATATGTTATAATGATATGGATAGTAAATAAAAAAGAAAGTTTTAATATAAAGGTGATTATATGTCATTTCCACAAGACAAAATTAGAAATTTCAGCATAATTGCTCATATCGACCATGGTAAATCCACACTTGCCGACCGTATTCTTGAACAGACAGAATCAGTTGCAAAGAGAGAAATGGAAGACCAAATTCTTGACGATATGGATCTTGAAAGAGAAAGAGGTATCACCATTAAGGCTCACGCAGTAACACTACTGTACAAAGCAGATGATGGTGAAACTTATCAATTCAACTTAATTGACACTCCGGGTCATGTTGACTTTAACTATGAAGTATCTCGTTCACTTGCAGCTTGTGAAGGTGCTGTGCTTGTAGTTGATGCCAGTCAGGGTATTGAGGCTCAAACCCTTGCTAACACATATCTTGCAGTTGACGGTGGTCTTGAGATTGTACCGGTTGTTAACAAAATCGACCTACCAAGTGCCGACCCTGACAGAGTAATTAAAGAAATCGAAGATGTTATCGGTATTCCGGCAGAGGGTTGTCCTTGTGTATCAGCAAAGACAGGACTTAACATTCACGATGTTATGGAAAGAATTGTAAGTGATGTACCTGCCCCTACAGGTGACTACAACGACCCACTAAGGGCATTAATCTTTGATAGTTACTACGATAGCTACAAGGGTGTTATTATTTATGTTAGAGTTAAAGACGGTCAGATTCACCCGGGTGATGAATTTAAGCTAATGGCAACAGGCAGTACATTTCAAGTTGTTGAATGTGGCTATATGAGAGCAACCTCTCTTGAGCAGAGAGATGGTCTTTATGCCGGTGAAGTTGGTTATATTGCAGCATCTATCAAAAGTCTACAGGATGCACAAGTTGGTGATACAGTTACTCTTGTATCTAATCCGGCAGAAGAACCTTTACCGGGTTACAGAGCAGCACAGTCAATGGTATTCTGTGGTATCTATCCTGCTGACGGTGCAAAGTACGGTGACTTACGAGATGCTTTGGAAAAGCTAAAGCTAAATGACGCATCACTAACATTTGATGCAGAAACTTCTGTTGCTTTAGGCTTTGGTTTTAGATGTGGTTTCTTAGGTCTGCTTCATATGGAAATTATCCAAGAAAGACTTGAAAGAGAATACAACCTTGACCTTATTACAACTGCACCATCAGTTAGTTACAGAATTACAAAAACTGACGGTACTGTTGAAATGATTAGTAACCCTACTAATTACCCTGACCCTGCACTTATTGCAAAGGCTGAAGAACCTATGACTGATGCTCATATTTATGCACCATCAGAATATGTAGGTAACATTATGGAGCTTTGTCAGGATAGACGAGGTATCTTTGTGGGTATGGATTATATTGACTCAGATAGAGTTGATATTCACTATGAAATGCCACTTGCTGAAATTATTTATGATTTCTTTGACACACTAAAAAGCAGAACAAGAGGTTATGCATCCTTTGACTATGAACTAAAGGATTACAGAGAAAGTCAGCTGGTTAAACTTGACATTATGCTAAACGGTGAAGTAATTGATGCACTTTCATTTATTATTCACGCAGATAAAGCATATGGCAGAGCAAGAAAAATGGCAGAAAAGCTAAAGGAAAAAATTCCAAGACAGTTATTTGAAGTGCCAATTCAGGCTTGTATCGGTGGTAAGATTATTGCCAGAGAAACTGTTAAAGCTATGCGTAAAGATGTTCTTGCTAAATGTTACGGTGGTGACATTACTCGTAAGAAGAAACTACTTGAAAAGCAAAAAGAAGGTAAGAAGAGAATGCGTCAGCTTGGTTCTGTTGAAGTTCCACAGGAAGCATTTATGGCAGTTCTTAAACTTGATTCAGACTAATTCACAACATTATATACAGCAAAAAGCCTAGGGTTTTATTCCCTAGGCTTTTTTGCTGTAATAGTAGATATATGTTAAATACTTATGCTCTCTTTAATGCACCAACTGTGTCCTTCCTAAAGTCAAGTACAAGTGCAATTAATACAGCAACAACAATTGTTACAATAGTTTCAGATACCATATATGTTGCGTTGTATGTTACGGAATATAACCAAGCAGGTTGTCCCTCAGGTGCCCACATTTTCCATACTGCCCAACCTGAAATAAAGTGACAGATATATCTTAATGCACAAGCAAGAAATGCACCTAAAGCAATTTCAAGTGGTTGGTTGTGGAATTTATCTCTAAACACACCGGCAAAACCAATTACACCAAAAGCTACAAGGTAATCAAACAAAATAATCAGTATAACTGCTAAAGCTGATGTACCGTAAGAAAGGTTGTTTGCTCCAAATACCATTTGTACCAGTCCATAAACAACACCGGTAAGTACTCCCCACTTCCACTTATAACGGTAAGCAATCAGTACAAGTGGTAACATACTGCAAAGTGTTACACTGCCACCAAAAGGTAGGTTTGCAAACTTAATCATACTTAACACAGTAGCAAGTGCAATCATAATAGCACTTTCACACAATCTTAAGATAGTCTTTTTTCTCTTTTCCATTATTGTTCCTCCTCAAATAAAAAAGCACTATGCAGACGCACAGTGCCATAAAAATCCTATCTTAAAGCTCCCTACGCCGGCATTATCCGAATCAGGTTAAGGGTCTAAGGCACACACCTTACTCTCAGCCACTTTTGTAGCTCCCCTGTTTGATTTGCAATTATAATATCATTAAAAAAGATATTTGTCAAATACTTTTTGTAAAAATATATAGGAACACAAAAAGGAACATACCTTATTGGGTATGTTCCTTATGTCCTTCCAAATTAAAATAAAAATTTTATCCGTAAGTATTACATCTTAGTAAGCCACCTATATTTATCACATATGTGACAATGGAATTATAATAAAAGTTAAAACAAATTCTTAATTAATTTTTCGTATTAATTAATTTAATTTTATTTGTGTAGATGTTTTGAACAATTAAGTTCAATTTTTTAAATATTCAATTGTAATTTACTTGATAAAATTAGGCTTTTTTACCGAACAAAGCCACCATATCAAGGTTTTCAATGTCGGGAATTGGTTGTTTCTTCTTAACATTATCGTTATCTGATTTGCTAATTGTTGGTTTGCTAGATCTATTCATATATAATACAATCCCAACACATGTAGCTAAAAGTAAAGTCATTAAAACCAAAACTACGGCAAGAACTATAATCCCGTGGTACATCGGTAATACCTCCTTGTAATACACTGTACGCTTATATAATAACACTCTAGAATGTTTATATCTTGTTTACTATTTCTTTTCTTCTTCAATTAAATAATACCACATAAATATAAAATGTCAATGGTTTTTTTGAAAAAAGTTAAAAGTTTTTATAACAAATTCACTAAAGATTTATAATAGTAAATTTATTCATAGTAAATCTATATTTTGTTCACAAACTAAGCCTTGCAATGGTAGTTCTTCAACGCCATAAGCAGTTGCAACAAGTTTTCATAACCACAAAACTGATATTCGGTCAGCTTACCCATCTTCTGTAGTCTGATAGCCAAAATCTCTTTAGTTACACCGAACATATCAGCCATTGCGTTAAACTTTGTAAAGTTACTTTTATCCACAACAGGATTGATAACATTCAGTTTATCAACACCATAAACCTTGTTAAAAACTAAATTGATAGTTTCTTTTGGCATCAATATTTCTAATGCTAAAGTAGAAGTGATACCTTCAATAATATCATTGCTTGGTGCATCCCTTAAAGTAATAGGCTTTTTACGGTACTTTTCACCATAAAGGTCACTGTTGATGTTGTTAAGAATTAAGAAAGAAATCCCACACATTGTTACAAAGTTTTTTTGACCACTACTGCCCTTTAGCAACTGTTTATTCACATAAACAGTTTGGTTATTAATGGTTACTTCTCTTTCACCTATCTTGTCCTTCACATCACCCAAAGTAACTTTGCCCAGAACCTTTTTATCGTTAAAGTCAACATACTCAATCTTAATACCCAGCATATTTGCTACATTCTCAGGGCTAACCTTAAAGACTTCATTACTACTAATGTTATAAACATTCATATACTGCTGTACAATACTATATGCAATAGTTTCTATATTCTTCTCTGTTAAATAAGCCATAATAATCTCCTTTACAATTTTTACTATATAATAAGTTAATTAATTTCTATATTTTTCTAACTTGGTTATAGTATAAAGCACCACTTTGTTATTACTGTTAGTAACGGTTGAATTATAAATGTGTTTTGTGTGAAAAGAAAAAACACATTACAAAAGGCAAAACACCGAACCTAATGTTCGGTGTTTTTGACTTAATGAAAAAATGAGGGGTTTTTCAATGTTTTATTTGAGGAGTTAAAACAATGTATCTAAAGCTCTGTATCTCTTTAGTACGCTTATAGTATATAAAGTCAATATGTTTTCCACTTTACAAATAGTTGAAATATACTTGTAATTTATGTGAAAAGTATTAGAAAAACTTTTCTGTAAAAATAACAAAGCACTGAGCTTGTGGATAACTCAGTGCTTTGTGTCTTTCATTAAAAATGAGGGGTACAATGTAAATCTTATTGATTACATTGAGGAGGGTAGAACAATATACTGAAATGGTTGCGGTTCCATTTCTTTAGTACAGTTATAGTGTAACATTACAATTTGTTTTTACTGTTATAATAATTTGAAATATATCTGTCAGTTATGTGAAAACTATGAGAAAATCTATTTACTATGCTAACTTAAAAATATCAATTAAGAATATCCATACCATACCGTAGTAAGTTACTACTGCAACAAGGTCATTTATTGTTGTAATCAGTGGACCTGAGGCTACTGCAGGGTCAACCTTAATCTTGCTAAAGAACATAGGCACTAAAGTACCTACCAAACTTGAAATAACCATTGAGGCTAAAAGTGAAAATCCAACACAACCGGATACTAAGAAAGAATATCCGAATGTATTACCTTTAAACAAGAAAATATACAATCCTACAAAAATAAATGACATAGTTCCAAGTAAAAGACCATTAGAAAAACCTACTCTTACTTCCTTAAACATCAGCTTAACTTTATCAGATGCTTTTAAGTTTTCATCCATAAGCACACGAATTGTAACAGCCAGTGACTGTGTACCTACATTACCTGCCATATCAAGGATTAGTGATTGAAAACATATTACAATAGGAATAACTGCAACAACTGTTTCAAACATACCAACAACTGAAGAAACACCCATTCCTAAGAATAACAAGATTATCAGCCAAGGCAATCTTTTCTTTGTACTTTGCAAGGTTGTTTCGTTTAAATCTTCTTCAGCAGTCAAACCACCTAGCTTTGCATAATCTTCACCAAGTTCTTCATCAACAACTTCAACAATATCATGGGCAGTAATTACACCTAGGATATGCTTGTTGTCATCAAGTACAGGAATTGAGTCTTCTGCATAGTCCTTTAGTTGCTCAATACAATCAACTATTTTTTCATTAGCCTTTACATATGGATAGGACTTTATAATCAATTCATCAAGGGATTGATATTCCCTTGCAACAATCAAGTCCTTTAAGTCAATAGCACCGTAAAAACTATCTTTATCATCAACAACATATATAGTATTAATGTTGTCATTTTCTCCTGCTTGAGTAATTAGCTGATGGGTAGCCTCTTTAATAGTAAGATTTTTCTTTACAACAATATAGTTAGTTGTCATCTCACTACCAATTTCATCATCTTCATATGACAAAATCATACTAACATCTTGTTTTGCATCATTATCAAGTAAAGCAACAATTCTCTTTCTGTCAGTATCACTTAACTTTTCCAGAATATCAACAGCGTCATCTGAGTCCATTTCTGAAATCAAGTTAGCTACTTTATCGGAATTAATTTCTTTGATATATTCTTCTGAGTCCTCAATATAAGAGAATATCTCAGCTACCATTTCAACACCTAACACAGGGTATAGTGACTTTCTTTCTTCCGGTGTCATTTTCTCAAATGCATCGGCAATATCACCCATATGGTAATCAGAAATTTTTTCTATTAATTCTTCCTTAGGAAGATTACTTCTGAAAATCTTTAGTACTTCATCGGAATACATTGGTTTAGTTACTTGATTCATTAATATTACCTCCTACTACCTAAAAATAGGCATAAAAATACCACCACTATCCATAGCAGCTTCACAAATTATCGTTGCGTAGTATTAGGATAAATACGGTGGTACAGAATAATATTAAATTAAAGTAAACTATCGAAATCAACAGACAGTGCTACATCTTTAACTTCCATATCACCATAAACAATACACCCACCAAAACTATCACAACTGTCCATTAACTTCACCTCCAATATTTTCTTATATCAATTTAGCACCAAAAGTGCATAAAGTCAAGAAGTCACAATACTTTTAACTTATTTTTACCTAAATTTGTTCTACTGAATTATACTCTATTACACAGCAAAGCACCGAGCCTTGTGGATAGCTCGGTGCTTTGTTTTCATTAAAATGAGGGGTACAATGTAAATCTTTTTGTGGATTAACATTGAGGAGGGTAGAACAATGTACTGAAATGGTTGCGGCTCCATTTCTTTAGTACGCCTATATTATATACCCAAAAATCAGTTTTGTTGTTATAGAAAACTGAAAGGTTTTTGTTGGTTGTGTGAAAACTCACTTTGTTTTTCACCTTTTAGTTATCTATTATGTACATTCTAATTATAAATGTACATAAATTCACATAACAAATTATTGGTGAACTTTTAGGTTGTGAATCATTTTAATAAAGTCAGGGTTAGTGTGGTCAACAATTTCACTATGACCTAAATCCAACTTACCGATTTCATTTATATCTTCATCTGAAAGTTCAAAGTCAAATACATCAAAGTTCTGTTCCATTCTTTCTTTATGAGTAGACTTAGGAATAACTACAACACCTCCTTGGATATTCCAACGAAGAGCAACCTGTGCAGGAGTTTTGCCATACTTTTCACCGATAGCCTTTAGCTTACCCTCTTTATACATTTCATCCATAGCCTTATAAGCACCGTAATAGTCACCCATTGGCTGATGAATTAGATATAAGTCAAGGTAATCTGTACCTAGCTTCTTTAGTGAATTTTCTTATCCTGATGGGAGAGTTTTTATCCCTATACTTGACAAAGAAGTTAATGTTTCTTTTTACATTGCTATAAAAAATAGCAACAAAGATAAATTTTTAACTGCACTAAAGTGAGATAAGTACAAATAATGGGACTTTGACTAGAATTAATCAAACATTTGTTTGATTTTTCTATAATTATATGTTACAATATGTAAAACAGTTGTGAGGTGATTACTATGAAACCACTAACAAAAAGTCAGCAAAAAGTTTTTGACTATATAAAAGAATGTAGTGAAGAAGGCAGAGTGCCATCTGTTAGAGAGATTTGTGAACATACAGGACTAAAATCTACTTCAACAGTACATCTTCACCTAAAATCCCTTGAAGAAAAGGGTTTAATCGAAAGAGATAAAGGTCTTAACCGTAGTATTAGAATTGCCGGTGAAGAAAAGGTAAACCAAATTCCTATTATGGGTAGAGTTACTGCCGGTTTACCGGTCTTAGCAGTTGAAGATATTGAGGGATATATACCTGTAACAGAGAACCTAAAAAGAGGCAGAGAGCTTTTTGCCCTAAGAATTGACGGTGAATCTATGATTAATGCCGGTATTCTTGACGGCGACATTGTTATTGTACATAGAACACCTGTAGCAAATAATGGTGACATTGTAATTGCACTTATTGAAGATGAGGCAACTTGCAAAAGATTTTATAAGGAAAACGGTCACTACAGACTTCAACCTGAAAACGAACTTTTTGAACCGATTATTGTTGATGAGGTTGTACTGCTGGGTACAGTTATCAGCTTAGTCAGGAATTACGAATAATAGAGGTTCTTATGTTTAGAGAAATGCGAAGAAAAAAGCAACAAATTCCTGATAATGAGGCTATTGCTATTCTTGAAAATGGCAAAACAGGAATTTTAGCAGTTAACGGGGATAGTGGTTATCCATATACTGTTCCACTTAACTATATGTTTTATAATGGAAAAATTTATTTTCACAGCGCAAGTGAAGGTCACAAATTTGACGGTATAAAGAACAACCCTAAGGTAAGTTTCTGTGTTATTTCTCAAGACAAGATTATTCCAGAGAAATATACAACTGCTTATGAAAGTGTTGTTGTTTTCGGCAATGCAAAAATTATGGATGATAAAGAAGAAATCAAAAAAGTTATTTATGACTTTGCAAAGAAATTTCATCCAACAGACACAGAAGAAAACAGAATGTTCAACATTAATTCTGACATTAAAACAATGGCTATGGTTGAGATTACACCGGAACATATTACCGGTAAAGAGGGACTTGAACTTTACAAGAAAAGAATCAAGTAATTTTATAATATAAACATAAAAAAGGTGTTGCAAATGCAACACCTTTTCTTTATGCATTGATTAATTTGTATTTTAATCTCTTTCGTCCATAGGAACATAGTTCTGTCTATCGTGAACATTCTGATATGCAGGACGAATAATCTTACTTGGGTTTACAAGTTCTTCCAGTCTATGAGCAGACCAACCACTAACTCTGGCAATAGCAAAAAGTGGAGTAAACAACTTTGTTGGTAAGTCAAGCATACTGTAAACAAAGCCACTGTAAAAGTCAACATTAGCAGAAATCTTCTTATCTGTCTTTCTTCTCTGCATAATCAGTTCTGCTGCAATTTCTTCAACATTATTATATAGCTGATACTCTGCCTGTCTGCCTTTTTCTTCAGAAAGTGACTTAACAAAGCCCTTAAACACTCTTGCTCTTGGATCGGAAATTGTATAAATAGCATGACCCATACCATAGATAAGACCTGTCTTATCAAATGCTTCTTTGTTAAGAATTTTGATTAGATAGTCACGAATCTGTTCTTTATCGTTATAGTCTGTTACATGTCTTTTAATATGGTTAAACATTTTTACAACCTTAATATTTGCACCACCATGCTTAGGACCTTTTAGAGAACAAAGTGCTGCTGCAATAGCTGCATATGTATCTGTACCTGATGATGTTACAACATGAGTTGTAAAGGTTGAGTTGTTACCACCACCATGTTCTGCATGAAGAACAAGTGCCATATCAAGTAGCTTAGCCTCTAACTTTGTATATTGACTGTCAGGTCGTAACATATACAAAATATTTTCTGCTGTAGATAGATGAGGCTGTGGTGAATGGATAAACAAACTCTGCTTGTTGTGGAAATAGTTAAATGCCTGATAGCTATATACTGCAAGTACAGGTAAAAGTGCAATTAACTGAATACATTGACGAAGTACATTAGGAACAGAAGTGTCCTCTGCTTTTTCGTCATAACTGTAAAGTGTAAGTACTTCCTTAGACAAAGCATTCATAATATTTCTTGATGGAGCTTTCATAATAATATCACGAACAAATGTATCAGGCAAAGTTCTGTAGTAACCAAGTAGCTGATTAAATTCTTCAAACTGTTCTTGGTTAGGCAAATCCCCCATCAGTAGCAAATAAGAAACTTCTTCAAATCCATAATGCTTATCATGGATAAAGCCATTTACTAAGTCCTCAATGCTATAACCTCTGTAGAAAAGTTCACCGGGAATAGGAGTTCTGTTTCCGTTTTCATCTTCAATAACAGAATTAACCTCTGAGATTTCTGTTAAACCTGTAAGAACACCTTTACCGTTAGAGTCTCTAAGTCCTCTCTTAACATCATACTTATCATAGTTGCTAGGGTCAATAAGACTGTTTTTGCAACAAATTTTACTTAGTTCTATAATTTCAGGAGTAAGGTCGCTATATTTACCCATGAAAATCACATCCTTTAAAATGGTATAGTAATCTAATTTTTAATATGTATATCTTTCATTTTATCACAACTTTTTAACTTTAGCAAGATAAATTCCTATTAATTCTATATGAATAACAAATTTAATTTATGACAAAATGGCAGAAAGGTGCTTATCATAAGACAAGCACCTTTGCTAATAATAAATTTATATTTAATTAATCCATTGAAGTAACAATTTCGTTTACTGTTTTTCCCGGAGGAATCATTGGTAATACATTTTCATCAGGGCTGATTACACAATCAACAACTACAGGTTCATTCATATCATATGCCTTCTTTAGCACATTATGAATTTCCTCAGGCTTAGTAATTCTTAAGCCCTTAATGCCGTAACCCTGGGCAACCTTTACAAAGTCAGTTGCTCTGTGTGGGTCTGTGTTTGAGAATCTGCAACCGTAGAATAGCTTTTGCCATTGACGAACCATACCAAGAACTGAGTTGTTCATAACAACAACTACAACAGGAATGTTATATGACTTCATTGTTACAAGTTCATTAATGTTCATATGGAAAGAACCGTCACCTGTTACTAAGAAAACTCTCTTGTCCATATTTCCCATACTAGCACCGATAGCAGCACCCATACCAAAGCCCATTGTACCTAAACCACCTGATGTTAGGAATGTTCTTGGTTCAAAGAAATCTGTTCTCTGTGCAACCCACATTTGGTGCTGACCAACATCAGTTGCAACAATGTCTTCTCTAGACTTAATCTTGTTAATTTCGTCAAGAATCTGATATGGATGGCAGTAACCTTCTTTGTTAATATCGCTGATAGTGATTTTCTTCTTCCAATCCATAATCTGTTCAGTCCAAGTAGGATTGCTCTTCTGTTCTAATCCATCAACAACCTTAACAAGTGTATCCTTTAAGTCGCCGATAACCCAGTTGTCAACCTTAACATTTTTGTGAATTTCGTGAGCATCAATATCAAGCTGAATAATAGTAGCTTGTTGACCAAACTTTTCTCTATCCCCTGCAACTCTGTCAGAAAATCTTGCACCACAAGCGATAATAACATCAGCATTATCTGTTGCCATACCTGTTTCGTAACCACCATGCATACCGATATTACCAACAAATAGTGGATGGTCGGCAGGCATACAACCTAGTGCCATTAGTGAACAACATACAGGAGCGTCAATTCTCTCTGCAAACTTAACAAATTCATCACAAGCATTTGCAGAAATAATACCACCACCGGCATAAATCATTGGTCTTTTAGCATTTCTTAGAATTTCTTGTACTTCTTTAATTGCATCATCCTGAGCCTTAAACTCATTATTAGGAACGAACTTTTCCTTTGGAGTGTATTCACACTTCATAGCAGTAATATCCTTAGGTACATCAATAAGAACAGGACCTTTTCTGCCACTTTGAGCAATTTCAAAAGCCTTACGGATTGTTGGAGCTAAGTCCTCCATTTCCATTACTAGGAAAGAAGCCTTTGTAATTGGCTTAACAACTTCTGAAATATTAACTTCCTGAAAAGCATCTCTGCCAAGTAAATCTCTCTGTACATTACCACAGATAGCAACCATAGGAATTGAGTCGATATTCGCAGTTGCAATACCTGTTACAAGGTTAGTAGCCCCAGGACCTGATGTTGAAAATACAACACCAACCTTGCCGGTTGAACGAGCATAACCATCAGCAGCATGAGCAGCACCCTGTTCATGAGCAGTTAGGATATGAGTGATTTTGTCGCTATACTTGTAAAGAGCATCATATGTATTTAGTGCTGCACCACCGGGATAACCAAATACTGTGTCAACACCCTGTTCAAGTAAACATTCGCATATAATTTCTGCACCTGTTAATTGCATATTCTTTTCCCCTATCTCTTTATTTTTCAAAATAACTAAAAGTTCCGTAAATAAAAAAACACCCCGTCTCATAAGAGACGAAGCTAATAAACCCCGTGGTACCACTCTACTTCGCTTATAAAAATAAGCCTTACACATCAGGCAACAACCGAATGCTGTTCTGTTAACGGAGAACTACCGTAACACTCTACTGAGTTTCCCTTTGGAATGTTAAGTTCACAGGTTACTTTCACCAGCCAATCATATTGCCTTGCACCATCCGACAACTCTCTGAAAAAATTTTGCTACTTACTTCTCCTGATCATTACTTTTAGTATCATTAAATTATTTAGAAAAAGCCTTGGTTTTCTGTATAATATTCTACTTTAAAAATATCAACTTGTCAAGTCGTTTCATTTTATATATAATGATTATACATATATTTTTTATTGGGAGTAACTAATGGAACGAAAATTATCCAAAAATGCAAAGAAAGTTTGGCGCACAAGATGTGCTATGGTTTGTTTACTTTTTGCATTTATTAGTGGTGGCATATATATTTTTTCACCTTTAATAGCTTTTATTGTTGCCGGAGTGGATTTGTTAACATTCTTAATTATATACCTTATTGCCGTACCTCTTGTTTATCATGTTACAACACTTGTTGTAAGGAAAGACGGTATCACCATAACCAAAGGTATATTGATGAGAAAAAGAATGAACATAATGGCAAAGAAAATTCAGTATGTTGAACTTATCCAAACACCGGTACAAAGACTTTTCAAGGTTTATACTGTAGCATTCCATACTGCAGGTGCTACTACTTATGTCAGTCAGGTTGATGCCGACTTAGGAAGATTATTTAGGTCATACAAAGAATAAAGAAAGGATATAGTTGTGAAATTTAGGAACAGAAAGCTATACAAGAAAGCTCACTTCTATACAATTTTATATGATTTAACAAGGCTATTTCCTTTGCTTGTTGTTCCGGTATTACAAAACCTTTTGTATAAACCAACAACAACTGCTGCTTTTATCACTAACTTTTCTATTTCTGCTTTGTGTGTTGTTTTTCTATTTGCGTATATTATTCTTGAATACAGAAGTACAATGTACCTGGAGAAGGAGAAAAGTGTCTATACAAAGAAAGGGTTTTTCTTTAAGAAAAGAGCTGATATTCCCTACAACTGTATTCAGTCTGTTTATGTTGAAAGGGCATTTATGTACAGAATTTTCAGAGCAAGGAAGGTTATTATAAACACACCCGGTTCTTATACTTCTAAAGGTGACTACAATCTTTTTCTAAGTAAAAAGAACGACCTTGCACTAAAGACTGAAATTTTCGGCAAAGAAGATGTTGACCTAAAGTATAATGGTGGTTTCCTTAGAATAATTCTAATGGCTGCAACATGGAGTAACGCACTTACAGGTTTGCTTATTATAGCACCTGTCCTATACAAAACTTCCGATATTGTTGTGGATATTTTTAAAAACTATTTTGTAAATAGGCTGGATATTTCTTCTTACATTATTAAGATTGGTGTACCTCCTGCTGTATCCGGTCTTGCAACATTACTGATAATTTGTTGGGGTATTGCCTATGTGTATCAGCTTTCAAGCAATGCGTTTTTCTCAACAAAGATAAAGAATAACATAATCCACATTTCAAGAGGATTACTGAACAGATATGAATTTGTTACAACTACGGAAAAGTTAAATGCAATTCAAATAAAGCAAAGTGTACTGATGTTACTTCTTCGTCTAAAAAGTGCCTACATTCAAACAATAGGCAGTGGTGCACAAAAAGGTGACAGAAGTTTGCTTATACCTGCTGACCGAGAAGAAAATATCAACAAAATTCTCAGCAAAATCACTACCCTACCAACAGAAGAAAACTACAAAGTTAAACCTAAAAAGACAGAATTTATGTCCTACCTATGGTTTCCTTTCTATTGTATATTAGGTACTGTTGCAGCAATGCTAATACTTCACTACCTAGGTTATTTTGCAGAAATTGTTAGATTTCCTTTATTTGCTATACTTGGAGTATTTGTTTACTGGCTATTTTTCAGAATTTATTCCTACACAAAAAGTAGTATAACCATTTGTGATAAGGCAGTACAGATTGATTACTTTGATAAGCTGAACATTACAAGAACTTACATTCCGTATGACAAAATTCAGTATGTACAGATTAGGCAAAGTCCTTTCCAGGTTTTTTACAAAACTGCTCACCTAAGAATTTATGTTTATTCAAACAAAAGAAAATTCTACAAAATCAAGTACCTAAAATACAAGAAGGTTCTTGAAGCTGTAGATATAATAGAAACAAAAATGAAATATAAATAAAGTAAAAGCCTTACAGAACTCTGTAAGGCTTTCTTAGTGTAATGATTATTTTAAAAATTCTTTCATAACTTTAATTGAATGTTCAGCAGCCAGAACCTTAAACTTCTCAAAATCTAAGAATTCATTGTGGTTCATATCGTCACTAATTGAACGAAGAACTGCATATGGCACTTTGTTTCTGTAACAAACATGGCCAACTGCTCCACCTTCCATTTCACAACATAAAGCACCGAATTTGTCTGCAATAAACTTTCTCTTATCCACATCAGCAATAAAAATATCACCTGTTGCTACTCTGCCAACAACAACATTAATGTCATCAATAGTTTTGCAACATTCATATAACTTTTCATATGTAGCCTTATCTGACGGAATGTCAATTCTTCTTTCATCAGTGTACCAGATTTCGCCTCTAGGATCACCGGTTGCAGTGCCGTTCATATCATGTTCAACACAATCCTTAGAAATAACAATGTCGCCAATCTTTAAGTCTTTACTTAAACTACCTGCAATACCTGAATTGATAATTACATCAGGCTTATAGTAGTCAATCATAATCTGAGTACCGATAGCAGCATTTACTTTACCGATGCCACATTCAAGAAGTACAACATCCTTACCGTTGATTTTACCACTGATAAAGTCAAGACCTGCGATTGTTTTCTCTTCGCTACTATCCATTGCTGACTTTAAACCGTCAACTTCAATTTTTAATGCACAAATAATTCCTGTCATTTTTATTACCTCATTCCATATTGTCTGTTTCATACATAATTAAAGTTAATGCAACCAAAGGTGCAGTTTCTGCCCTTAAAATTCTTTTACCTAGGGTAGCTTTTCTGCCACCGTTTTCTGTAACAAGGTTAACTTCCTCAGAACTGAATCCACCTTCACTGCCAATAAACATACTTATTTCACTTGGTTTATCTTTTAGAATAGCTTTTACACTTTCTCCACCAAGCTCATAAAAAATAACTTTATCTCCTTTAGCACTTTTTACTGCATCATTAAAGGAAATACATTCCCTAACTTTAGGTACAATTCCTCTGCCACTTTGCATAGCAGCTTGTTTTGCAATTTTTTGCCATCTGACTGTTTTCTTACTTAATGACTTTTTGTCAGGTCTGCTGACACATCTTGAAGAAATAACAGGCACAATCTCACTTACACCGATTTCAACTGCCTTTTGAATAATAAGCTCCATTTTGTCACCTTTAGGTAGGGCTTGATAAAGTGTTACCTTTACATCAGGTTCAGCTTCGGAAATTTCGCTGGAAAGAACATTTACCTTTACCATATCACCACTTATTTCTTCAACTACACAATTATGGACAGTACCACTGGGTGAACACAAGGTTAAGGATTCACCCTTATTCATTCTAAGACTTTTTGATATATGGCGACCATCTTCACCAAAAAGTGAATATTCCTTTGACTCAATTTCTTCATCAACAAAAAAATGTGGCATAGCTTTGCTCCTTGTATCCTATATTATAAAAGGTAGGGCAAACAATGTTCACCCAAATAAAATTACCGTAAAGTCATTTTAGTCTATAACTAATATAACAAAACACAACTGTAATTGCAATAGATAAGGTTTTTTGATAAAATAATAAAGAGGTGATAAAATGGCTACTTTAATCACAGACAAAGATTATTATAACTTAATGAAAGATATAGATACTGCTACTTTAGAAAACACCCTTGTAAAGGAACTGACAGACAGAAATTTGAAAATCAGTTCTGCTGAAAGTTGTACCGGTGGTATGATTTCACAGAGGATTACAAATGTCAGTGGTGCAAGTAATGTTTTTGAACTGGGAGTTTGTTCCTATGCAAACAGAATCAAAAACAAAGTCCTAGGTGTTAGTAACGAAACACTAAATACAGTAGGTGCAGTTAGCCAAGAAACTGCCACACAGATGTGTGAAGGAATTAAGGAACTTTCCTCATCTGATATAGGGGTATCAACAACAGGCATTGCCGGGCCTACCGGTGGAACAGCCAAAAAGCCTGTGGGATTAGTTTTTATAGGAATTGCAACAAAAGAAAGTACCACAATATATAGGGCTGAACTTTGCCACTATACACCACATTCTAGGAATGAGGTACGAACAATGACTACAAACCTATGTATGCTACTTGCAATCAAGGCTACTAGGAACTCAGCAGAATAGAAAATACTTGATTTTTGTCAAGATTTATGGTAAAATTTTAGAAGTTGGTTTTTGCCTAAGTTGTGTAGGCAACCGAAACAAACACAACATTTTTAATATTGGTATTCCATTAAACGGAAAATAGACAACTAAATATTAACGAACGGAGTTGACATTATGGCAAGAGAAGCCGGCATTTTAATGCCTATTACTAGTTTACCTTCTCCTTACGGTATTGGTACACTAGGTAAAGAAGCTCGTGAGTTTGCAGACTTTTTGAAGAAAGCAGGTCAGAAGATCTGGCAGATTCTTCCTGTTGGTCCTACAAGCTACGGCGACTCACCTTATCAGTCTTTTTCAACTTTTGCAGGTAATCCATATATGATCGACCTTGATACTCTCAAGGAAGAAGGTTTACTTACTCAAGAAGATATTGACAAGGGTTACTGGGGCGACTCAGAATTTGAAATCGACTATGCTACTATTTATTGGTACAGATTTGATGTACTAAGAGTTGCATTTGAGAATTTCAAGAAGAATTGCGACAGAAAGCCTTTTACTACTTTCAAGAGAAAGAACAGCAAGTGGCTAAAGAACTATGCCCTTTATATGGCTGTTAAGAAAAACTTTGATATGAAAGCCTGGACAGAATGGCCAGACGAAGAAATCAAGCTTCGTGAGCCTGAGGCTATTAAAAAATACGAAAGAAAGTTCAAGGATGAAATTGACTTCTGGAGTTTTCTACAGTACAAGTTCTATGAACAGTGGGAAGCATTCAGGAAGTATGTAAATGACCTTGGCATCAAGATTCTTGGTGATATGCCAATCTATGTTGCTATGGACTCAGCAGATACTTGGGCAAATCCTGAAATTTTCTGGTTTGACGAAAACAATCAACCTGTAAGAGTAGCTGGATGTCCACCAGACTATTTCTCTGCAACAGGTCAGCTATGGGGCAATCCATTGTACGACTGGGATTATCTAAAAGAAACAGATTATGAATGGTGGTTCAATCGTATTGCTGCTGCATCAAAGCTCTTTGATATTCTAAGAATCGACCACTTTAGAGCTTTTGATACTTATTATGCCATTCCTTATCCGGCCGAAAATGCTATCGGTGGTGACTGGTATGACGGTCCCGGCATTGAATTCTTCAATATGATGAAAGAAAAGCTGGGTGACCTACCAATCGTTGCTGAAGATTTAGGCGACCTTTTTGACAGTGTAAAGGAACTTCTAAAAGAAACCGGTTACCCTGGAATGAAGGTATTGGAGTTTGCTTTTGATAGTGGTGAGGCTAATGATTACTTACCACACAACTACACAGAAAACTGTGTTGTATATTCTGGTACACACGACAACGATACCCTTATGGGTTGGGCAGCAAAAGCTAAGCCTGAAGATGTTGCTTTTGCTAGACAATACTGTAAGATGCCTGAATGGGAAACATTTAACTGGGGTATCATTAGAACAGCATACGAAAGTGTTGCTAACACAGCTATTATCCAGATGCAGGATATTCTTGGTCTTGGTACAGAGGCAAGAATGAATGTTCCATCAACACTTGGTGGTAACTGGGTTTGGAGAATTGACGGCAGTGTGCTAACAGATGAACTAGCAGACCAGCTAAAGGAAATGGTAATCAACAGTTCAAGACTGGAGGAAAATTAAAAAATGAGCATTATTGAAAATCTTGAATTAACAGCAAAAAATGACTACTGTAAGACTCTTAAGGAACTTACACCGGCAGAACTTCACCTTTGCCTAGGTAAAGCAATGATGGGTGAAATCGCTGATACTTGGGAAAAGTGTCAGAAGAAGGAAGCTTCTAAGAGAAGAGCATACTACTTCTCAGCTGAATTCCTAATGGGTAGAATGATGTACAACAATCTATACTGCATGGGTATTCTTGACACAACTAAGAAGCTACTAAAGTCTAAGGGTATTGACATCAATGTATTTGAAGATATTGATGATGCAGCTCTTGGTAACGGTGGTCTAGGTAGACTAGCAGCTTGTTTCCTAGATTCAGCAGCTACTCAGGAAGTTCCACTAGACGGTTATGGTATCCGTTATAAGTACGGTCTATTTAAGCAGTTAATCGAAGACGGTTATCAGGTAGAAATTGCTGATAACTGGCAGAGATTTGAAGATCCATGGTGCATCCGTAGAGAAGAAGATGCAGTTGAAGTTAAGTTCCAGGATCAGACAGTTAAGGCTGTACCTTATGATATGGCTGTTATTGGCTATGGTGCAAAGAGCATTAACACTCTTCGTCTATGGCAGGCAGAAGCAGTTGACGAATTCGACTTCCTAGCATTTAACGCATCACACTATGATGAAGCTGTAAAGGCTAAGAACGATGCAGAAAACATTTCTTCTGTTCTATATCCAAACGATGGTACTCACGAAGGTAAGCTACTTCGTCTAAAACAGCAGTATTTCTTCTGTTCAGCTTCCCTACAGGATATTATTAAGAGATATAAGGCTAAGTACGGCAATGACTTCAGCAAGTTCTCAAGTCATGCAGCTATTCAGCTAAACGATACTCATCCTGTTATTTCTATTCCTGAACTAATCAGACTTCTAGGTCTAGAAGGTATTGGTTTTGAAGAAGCTCTTGATATTGCACAGAAGACATTTGCTTATACAAACCACACAGTTCTTGGCGAAGCACTTGAAAAGTGGGACAAGAACCTAATTAGAGAAATTCTACCTGAAATTCTTACAATTATCGAAAGAATTGCTATTCACGAATACAACGATATGCACTCTAAGGGTGTTAGCGATGAACAGTTTGCTAAGAAAATGGCTATCATTGACGGCGACCTAGTTCATATGGCTAGACTTGCTTGTTATGTTGGTTCTTATGTAAATGGTGTTGCTTGGATTCATACAGAAATCCTAAAGGACGATGTTCTAAAGGAATGGTATGAACTATATCCTGAAAGATTCCAGAACAAGACTAACGGTATCACACAGAGAAGATGGTTAGGTCTATGTAACCCAGAACTATCTGACTTCATCACAGAAAGAGTTGGCGATGGTTGGTTAAAGGATCTATCAGTTCTTAAGGGTCTGGAAAAGAACATTGACGCTAAGACTGTTCGTGCATTTAACACAATTAAGAAGAAGAAGAAGACTCAGCTTGCTAACTACATCAAGGATACTGAAGGTGTTGAAATCGACCCATCATTCATCTTTGACATTCAGGTTAAGAGACTTCACGAATATAAGAGACAGCTACTAAACGCATTCTCTATTGTTATGATTTATAACAAGCTAAAGAAGGGCGAACTAAAGGATTGGCAGCCAACAGCATTTATCTTTGGTGCTAAGGCAGCTCCTGGTTATGCCAGAGCTAAGGCTATCATTAAGTACATCAACGAAGTTGCTAAGCTAGTTAACAACGACCCTGATACTAAGGATAAGCTAAAGGTTCACTTTGTACAGAACTACAATGTTTCTTATGCAGAAAAGATTGTTGTTGCTGCTGACTTCTCAGAACAGATTTCTACAGCAGGTACAGAAGCATCAGGTACAGGTAACATGAAGTTTATGCTAAACGGTGCTGTTACTCTTGGTACTTATGACGGTGCTAATGTTGAAATCGCTCAGCAGGCAGGTATCGAAAATGAATACATCTTCGGTGCTAGAGTTGAAGAAATTGACGAACTAAAGGCTAACAAGACTTACAACCCAAGAGAAGTATATGATAACAACCCAGAAATCAAGGCAGTTCTTGATACTCTGGTTGACGGTACATTCTCTGACGGTGGTGCAGTTGGCGAAGGTTCATTTGCTGAACTATACACAGCTATCCTAAACGGTACTTCTTGGCATGCCCCAGACCATTACTTCCTACTACTTGATCTTCAGGATTATGTTGATACTAAGATTAAGGGCAACAAGGATTATCAGGATAGAACAGCATTTGGTAAGAAGTGCTTAATCAACATTGCTAATGCAGGTATGTTCTCATCTGACAGAACAATCCTAGAATATGCTAAGGATCTATGGCACGTAAAGTAATTTAAAATTACTTTTCCACTATAAATAAATTATCCCTACTCGAAAGAGTAGGGATTTTGTTTTATGTTATTATACAAATTTTATAAAACTTTCTTATATGCTAACCTTTATGGTTAGCTTTTTCTTTTGTTTTCACATAAAAAGGCACCTACAAAACTGTAAGTGCCTAAAGTTTATTTTAAAAGACTATTAAATTCTTTAACAGTTACATCAGCATAACCACTGACTTCTGTATTCTCATTCTTTGCAAATTCTTTGCCAAGCATATAAACCTTGTTATCAATAATATAAACAAAGAAGTAGTTGTTAGCAAAGTTTTTATTAACTAATTCAACTTCATAAATCTTGTCAGCATCAGATGCCTTAAAGGTCTTTTCCTTTCCTCCACCTGACTTAGTAATAACATTGCTTGTATGTAACATACTGTTGATTACATTAATTTTAGACTTTTCTTTCCACTTAATAGAAACCAGCTTTTTACCTTGTTTCTCACCTGTACCGTCATAAACATTAGCTGCAACACTATTTGTATCAGCTGATGATGCAGTTGTTGTCACAGTAGTTGATTGTGTGGTACTTTGGGCTGTAGTAGTTGTTGTACTTGAACCTGTGTCTGTACTATTGCCACAACCTGTAACACCAATCATCATTGTTGCAAGTAGTGCAATAACAATTAATCTCTTCATATTATACATTCCTTTTTAATTTTTTTCTTATTATATCATAGATTTATGAATTTTGTGTGATATTTAAATATCTTTTAATTCATTTTCAATAAAAGATATGTAATCTTTTCTATTTACATCATTTCTATGATTTTTGTACCATTCATAAGATTCTTTTAATCCTTGATACAATGACTTTGTTGTTGGCATTAGCTCTTTCTGCTTTGATACATCTAAACAATAACTATAATTATGAAAAGGAAAATAATCCCTTTGATTGTAGCTTTCATATACATATTTTTTCTCCAATTCAGAACCAACAACTTTATAACAAGTTTCTACAAATGTATTAATTGTGTCAATTTTTTCGTTACCGACATTAAAAATTCTATCGTCAGGCTTTTTGTCTATTAAGATTTCGATAAACCTACATAAATCTTCAACATCAAAAAATTGCAATTTCATATCGCCATTATTAGGAATATAAAAAGGTTTATTCATCTCAGCACAATCAAATACAAAAGCCTCTCTATACAAATTTTGCATTTTTCCATACAAATAAGGAGGTCTTATTATATAAGCATTTGGAACTTTACTAAGCAATACTTGTTCAGCTTCTATTTTATTACTTCCATAATCTCCCCATATTGAATTATCCCCTACAAGTTGTTCCTCTTTAAAAGGCTGTGGTAGGGTTTCAGGATAAACTGCACTGGAACTAATGAAAACTATATCTTTTATAGTGGACAAAGATGACAACAATTCCTTAATATCATCACCTGTATAAGTATTAACTGCTATCACTAAATCAAAGTCATATTGTTTCAAAGAATCACCGATATTGTTCCTATCTCCAACAATTAACTTTGCTTTTTCCGGTTGTTTGTGTGTATTTCTATTGTACACATAAACATCATCGCCTTTTGCAATAAAATATGTAGCAAGATATTTACTTACAAAGATTGTTCCACCCATAATCAATATTTTTTTCATATATACCTCTTTTCAAAAAACAAAAATATATATCCTGTTTTTTCATTCTAACATAACTATTACTTTATTGCAACAAAATTGACCCTGCATAAGCAAGGTCAATTTGTATGAGTATTTTAATATTAGGAGAAAGCAGTATTATCAATATTATTTAACAACAACTTTGCACTTTAGTACAATGCCATTAGTATTTACTGTAATGAACGAAATACCCTTTTTCTTTGCAATAACTTTACCGTTAGCACTTACACTAGCAATTTTAGTATTACTTGACTTAAATTTAGCAGTACCGATTTTGCCTGTAATTTTAAGTGTAAAGGACTTTTTAGCTTTTAGTCTTACAATATTCTTATTAAGTGTAGGTTTGATTACAGTGAATTTAACAGTACTTGAAACACCATTATTAGTTACTGTAACAGTTGCAGTACCTTTCTTCAGTGCAGTTACCTTACCTGTTGAAGATACCTTTACAACCTTACTGTCACTTGACTTATAAGTTGTTGCACCTTTACCGTTACTAACATTAGCTTTAATCTGATAGTTACCCTTTACATATACTTTAGCAGATTTATTAACAGTAACGGTTGTAGGAAGTTCCTTATAGCTTGCTACACAATATGTACCACCTGATGTTGTAAATGATAGTTTACCGTCACTATATGTTGTATCAACCTTAGTTAACTTACCGTCAACTACTGAATATACTTCTGATGTGCTATCACCTACTACAGATGCAGTAACATTTGATAGCTTATTATAAATTGAGTCACCATAGAAAGGTGTTGTTAATCCTGTTTCAACATTATATACTTTACTCTCAAGTGAATAACCTGACTTTTTAAGTGTAGAGGCATCTACTATTTCAGTTGACACACTTACAATTGCAGAGTCAGTTGCAGTGATTTCGCTGACATCCTTAGTACCGGCTAATACACCGTACATTGTTGAATAAATGCTTGGGTTAAATCCTGCAATGCTAAAGCCAATGCTATATTTTTTAGATGCAGTATTGATTCTGCCAATGCTCATTCCAACATTTTCAGGGTCATATTTTGATGAACCGGCTACATAGTCAACATAACTACTGTTCTTTGCACTTCTTAGAGGAGCAATTACACAACTACCACCGGGGAATGTAGAATGTGCATTACCATCATTATCATACTGAGTACCACATAGGTCAGCAGATACAACAACAAGTTTATCTCTATCAACAATACTTTCAAGTCTTCTGCTATAGTACCAACTCCATCTTGATGCACCACCACGAGAAGTTGCAGTTGGATTCACAATAAACTTACAACCCTTAGCACCATAGTATCTTTCAAGTTCAGGATAGGAATAAGTATCTTTACAAATACTTAAACCAATTCCACCATAAGGAGTTTCAATAATTACCGGATTAGTACCACTCTTACACCATGCACCTTCTACCGGTTGAATCTTTCTATATGTTGTTACTGTACCGTCAGGACTACAACAGAATGCTGAGTTATATGCTTGATCAAGTTCATCAGGATTTTCAGATGCCGGAATTTTTTCTGATGCACCGAAGATTACATACATATCATATTTCTTTGCATATTCAGAAAGTGTCTTAGCATAGTAGCCTTTCTTTGTAATAGCCTTGTCAACTGCAAGTCTATATGTAGCACTTTCAGGGTCATATGCTGAACAGTAGCCTTGTAGCGCCATTTCAGGGAATACAATAATGTCTGCATCACTCTTACTAGCAGTTACAATATAGTTTTCCATCTGTTCTAGGTTTTTATCTAAATCACCCCATACTGCTTGGAAATTAACTGTTGCAATTGTAGGGTCACTTACTGTACCGGAAGAAACTTTATCTTCCTTAGTGTCATCAGCTAAATCTTTATACCATTCTGCATATAGGTTAGGTTGGAAGATTGAACTGTTTACATCACCACCACGAGCTGATGATAAAGTAATTTCTCCTGTATACATTCCCGGTTCTTGAACTGATGCACCACCGGCATAATCCTTTGAATATTTACCTGAGTCACTAGTACCACCCGGACCAATTACAACACTACCACCTGGGAAGTTATATAGCAACTCACCATTTTCATCATATTCTTTACCTGCTAAATCAGCACTTGCAATATACATTCCATCTCTATCAACAATGGACTCAAGTCTGTTTTCATAATACCATTGCCAATTAGTTGTATTTAATGAACCATCTTCTTCATCATAGCTGCCTCTTGATGTAGCAGTTGGATTTAGAAGAACTCTACAACCCTGAGCATCGTAATATCTTTCAAGCTCAGGAACTGCATATGTATCGTAACAAATACTAACACCAACCTTACCCTCAGCAGTATTTAAAATTGTTGGAGTAGAACCGGCTTTGCACCATATACCCTCAACAGGATGCATCTTCTGATACGTTGTTACTGTACCATCAGGAGAACAAGCAAATACTGAGTTGTAAGCATGTTTGCTATCGTTAGGAACAACCTCTGTTGCACCATAAGCAATCCACATGTCATATTCATCAGCTAACTTAGCAATCTTTGTAGCTGTTGGACCATCTACAGTTTCGGCAGTTTTAACTGCCATTTTACTTTGTGCATCATCAAGGTCATATGAATAACAATAACCACTGACACACATTTCAGGGAAAACTAAAAATTCAACATTGTCTTCCTTTGCCTTTTCAATGTAGTCAACCATTTTTGCTACATTGGCGTTAACATCGCCCCATTTTGAGTCAAAGTTAACTACAGAAATTTTTAACTTTCCATCACCATTAGTTTCTTCAGCTGAAACATTAATAACAGCCACACTGCAAACCATCAAAACAGTTAGCAGTACTGAAACACATTTCTTGAGAAATTTACTTTCCACTTTTACTCCCTCTTTCTATCTGAACAAGATTTCTGACACATTCAGATAAGTAAAAAAGAGGTTATGCATATAGCATAACCCCATTGTCAGCAACAATATTCAAGAAAACAGAAAAGGCATCACACTTCAATGTGTGACGCCTTTGTCATTTCAGTTTCTTGATTTGTCCCTATTATATTCGTGTATTTTGGAAATGTCAACTAAAAAATTGTATTTTAGAGACATTTACATAATAGAAAAACAATGTGAAAAATTTATTAGTGGAAATAAATAAATGTAGTTTAATTATAATATTTTACAATTAAATCACTCAACAACCTGCTCAGAAACCTCAGAATTAATTTCAAGTCCCCAACCATAGTACCATTTACCGTCAATAGAAATATAGTATTCATCAGTTGGAACTAACTCAGAATCATCAAGTCTCTTATCAGAATAGTTAGTGTATTTGTAAGAAACATTAGCTAGAACTACTTTCTCAATATTAACATCAACATCGTAATAGTCCTTTATTTCTTTAATGCACTTCTTAGCATATTTGTCAGTCATATCTTTAATTGAATTAATCTTATACTCAGTATCACAAGTATAAAAGCCTTTGATAGCTTCCTTTAGACCTGCATTGCCACCATATTCACCCTTAATAAAGTAATCAGGATACATAGCAGCTCTCTCATTAAATGACTTTGTCTTGTATGCCTTTACAATTGTTTGAATTGCACCATCAATATCGTTATAATACTTATTGCTTTTTACTGAGTCAACAGTAGTAGTTACTGTTGTTGAAGTGTTTGAACTTGAATTACTTTCTGTTCCACAACCAACGAAAGTAAAGATTGTAACAATAACAAGTGAAATTATAATCAGTCTTTTCATAAATAACATCCTTTAGTTTTTGTTATATTATATCATAAATTCTTAAATGATAAAATAAAATATAAAAATAAATGTTAAAAAATTATAGTAATAATAAAGAAGTATATATATGTTAGCTGTTCTAATAACATATTTTTCCTTTGGATATGTCTTATCCAGATATTTAAAAATATCTTCTATACATTCGATTGCACTCTTCTGCGTATCATTCAACTTTTCATAGTCTAAAGGCAATCCTTCTTGCTTTAAAATCTTTTTTTGTCTTGCTGTTAAAGAATATTTGTAACTTTCTGTCTTATTATTAAGAATTAAATTTGGAATACTGCAACCACCAAAAACAACTGACATTACGAACAATAAACATAATATAAATACTTTTCTCTTCATATTAATGACCACCCACTCCACCTAATTTACAATGATTAATAAAATACTCGATAAATTCAGCAAAAAGAGGTATATTGTATTTATTTAAGTGGTAAATATCAGAAGCACTCCATATATATTCACCATCACTAAAAGAATTATTAACAATATCCATAACAGCCTTACCGGTAACTTTATCAATTATTCGGGCAGAGGTAATCCACTTAGGTTTGAAAGAAGTTAAGTAAACAAGAATATCGTCCTTTATGTCAAGTGGTGTACCAACATAAATGTTATGTTTTTTATATATTCGCTTTAACCATACTTGATACAATTTAGCACCCATAACACAACAATCCTCATACAAATAATGTAATTTTATCATCATATATATCACTTTCACAATACATTAGCACAATAGCAATTCCAGATAATGTTATAATATCATAATTTAACTTACAATGCAAAATATATCACAAAATAAAATTTCAAAACATAACAAAAAAGGCACACTAAGTAGTGTGCCATAATTTATTCAGTAGTGGTTGCTTGGCAACCTATTTAAAAGGGGTTACACCCTGAAAACTGAATAAAGAATTTCTAGCTTTTCTTGCTGACCAAAAAAGACTCTTGTGGTCAAGCCCTCGACCTATTAGTACTGCCAAGCTGAACATGTCACCATGCTTACACACGCAGCCTATCAACCTCGTAGTCTACAAGGGGTCTTACTCATATTCTGATGGGATATCTAATCTTGGAGTCGGCTTCACGCTTAGATGCTTTCAGCGTTTATCCGTTCCGTACATAGCTGCCCAGCTGTGCCACTGGCGTGACAACTGGTGCACCAGAGGTACGTCCATCCCGGTCCTCTCGTACTAAGGACAGAGCTCCTCAAATATCCTGCGCCCACGACAGATAGGGACCGAACTGTCTCGCGACGTTCTGAACCCAGCTCGCGTACCACTTTAATCGGCGAACAGCCGAACCCTTGGGACCGAATACAGCCCCAGGATGTGATGAGCCGACATCGAGGTGCCAAACCTCCCCGTCGATGTGGACTCTTGGGGGAGATCAGCCTGTTATCCCCAGGGTAGCTTTTATCCGTTGAGCGACGGCATTTCCATTCACATACCGCCGGATCACTAACTCCAACTTTCGTTACTGCTCGGGCCGTCACCCTCGCAGTTAGGCTGGCTTACGCGTTTGCACTCTAATGCACGGTTTCCGTCCGTGCTGAGCCAACCTTTGAGCGCCTCCGTTACTCTTTCGGAGGCGACCGCCCCAGTCAAACTGCCCACCTGACAATGTCCCCTGACCAGTTTCATGGCCACAGGTTAGAATTCCAGCAATCTAAGTGTGGTATCCCAACATCGACTCCATTATGGCTGGCGCCATAACTTCCCAGTCTCCCACATATCCTGTACATAAATTACCGAAACCCAATATCAAGCTACAGTAAAGCTCCATGGGGTCTTTCCGTCTTGTCGCAGGTAACCGGCATCTTCACCGGTACTACAATTTCGCCGGGCGGGTAGTTGAGACAGTGCCCAGATCGTTACACCATTCGTGCGGGTCGGAACTTACCCGACAAGGAATTTCGCTACCTTAGGACCGTTATAGTTACGGCCGCCGTTTACTGGGGCTTCAATTCGGAGCTCTCACTCCTCCTCTTAACCTTCCAGCACCGGGCAGGTGTCAGCCCCTATACTTCATCTTTCGATTTGGCAGAGACCTGTGTTTTTGCTAAACAGTCGCCTGGGCCTATTCACTGCGGCTCTCTCTCGAGAGCACTCCTTTTCCCGAAGTTACGGAGTCAATTTGCCGAGTTCCTTAACTACCCTTCTCCCGCTGGCCTTAGAATTCTCTTCCTGTCCACCTGTGTCGGTTTGCGGTACGGGCACCAACATTACATACACAAAACTTTTCTCGCCTCCATCCAAGCTTGCTTCCCTACTAAATTTCGGTCCCTTACGCCCGGGATTACCAGCACCCGGGTCAAGCCCTTCTAAAGTGTCATTTTGTTTAAGTTGTCAGTGGTTACGGAATATCAACCGTATGTGCATCGACTACGCCTTTCGGCCTCGCCTTAGCTCCCGACTTACTTGGAGCGGACGAACCTTCCTCCAAAAACCTTAGACTTTCGGCCATTAAGATTCTCACTTAATTCTCGCTACTCATTCCGGCATTCTCACTCATGTAAAGTCCACCACCGCTTTCGCTATGACTTCACCCCTTACATGACGCTCTCCTACCATACCTTGCGGTATCCCAAGCTTCGGTTTATAGTTTAGCCCCGTTAAATTTTCGGCGCGGGATCACTCGACCAGTGAGCTATTACGCACTCTTTTAATGAGTGGCTGCTTCTAAGCCAACATCCTGGTTGTCTATGCAATCCCACATCCTTCTCCACTTAACTATAATTTGGGACCTTAGCTGTGGGTCTGGGCTGTTTCCCTTTTGACGATGAAACTTATCTCCCACCGTCTGACTCCTGAAAAACGATTATCTGGCATTCTGAGTTTGATAAGGTTCAGTAACCTTTCGGCCCCTAGCCAATTCAGTGCTTTACCTCCAGTAATCTATTTCAAGGCTAGCCCTAAAGCTATTTCGGAGAGAACCAGCTATCTCCGGGTTCGATTGGAATTTCTCCGCTACCCACAACTCATCCGCTACCATTTCAACGGGAGTCGGTTCGGCCCTCCATGAAGTTTTACCTTCACTTCAGCCTGGCCATGGGTAGGTCACCCGGTTTCGGGTCGTATACATCTAACTTGTCGCCCTGTTCAGACTTGCTTTCGCTTTGGCTTCACACCTTAAGTGCTTAACCTTGCTAGATACATACACTCGCCGGACCATTCTACAAAAGGTACCCGATCGTCCTTTGATGGACTTTCGGTGCTTGTAAACACAAGGTTTCAGGTTCTCTTTCACTCCCCTCCCGGGGTGCTTTTCACCTTTCCTTCACAGTACTTCTTCTCTATCGGTCACTAGGTAGTATTTAGGCTTGGAGGATGGTCCCCCCGTATTCCCACCGGGTTTCACGTGTCCGGCGGTACTCTGGATACAACTGACTGACTCTTCCTTTCGCTTACAGGACTCTCACCTTCTTCGGTTAGCTTTCCCACACTATTCAGCTAGAAATTATCAATATCGTATGTTGTCCGAACCCCAAAGGTATTTCTACCTCTGGTTTGGCCTCTTCCGCGTTCGCTCGCCACTACTAGCGGAATCTCGGTTGATTTCTCTTCCTCGCCCTACTTAGATGTTTCAGTTCAGGCGGTTCCCCTCATATACCTATGTATTCAGTATATGATGACTGTGCATGACCACAGCCGGATTGCTCCATTCGGATATCTACGGATCAATGTTTACTTACAACTCCCCGTAGCTTATCGCAGTTAGTCACGTCCTTCTTCGGCTCCTAGTGCCAAGGCATTCCCCTTGTGCTCTTTATAGCTTGACCATTGAGATATCTTTTTGGTTCTTTCGTTTAAGTAAATTAATTTACTCTACTCGCAGATAAATAGGCTTTTCTTCCTATTTACCCTTTTCAGCTTAATTGTAGTTTTATTACCTGTTAGTTTAAATAAATACTTGAGTTTTATTTTCCTGTTTGTAATAAACTATCTCGCTATCTTTTCTTTATTCAGTTTTCAAGGTGCATTTCTTGAAACCGTTAGGTTTCAATGGTGGGCTTAAGTGGACTCGAACCACCGACCTCCCGCTTATCAGGCGGACGCTCTAACCAGCTGAGCTATAAGCCCATATTCTCTGGCTTGGTGATTTCTTTCTTACTCAAGCCTTTGGTGGAGATAAGCGGGATCGAACCGCTGACCCCCTGCTTGCAAAGCAGGTGCTCTCCCAGCTGAGCTATACCCCCATATCTCTTTAGGGTCGGACCCTGAAAATTAAACAACAAACTTGAAATCCATTCTGACCTTGGATATGAGTTACTTCTTTCACTCATTTCTCCATAGAAAGGAGGTGATCCAGCCGCACCTTCCGATACGGCTACCTTGTTAC